>Ga0315271_10001905_pt1 | contig 12865 bp, 1 predicted proteins | sample C3_top_MG_FD_204664 | JGI IMG/M metagenome (GOLD analysis project Ga0315271, IMG submission 204664) | Sediment microbial communities from Yellowstone Lake, YNP, Wyoming, USA - C3_top | ecosystem: Environmental > Aquatic > Freshwater > Lake > Sediment | place: USA: Wyoming | collected 2017-08-01
ACAACCAGGGCAAGTACAAGCCCGTCGACAGGGCGGTCATCTTCCTGCCCGGGCTGGTCAGCGCGGTGCTGACGCCGGCCTCCTCGAAGATCGCGAACGACGCCGCGAACGTGAGGCTTTCCGGCGTCACGGCCGTGACGCTGGCCTACGGATCGGACGCGAACGGGCAGCTCCAGACCACGGAACTTGACACCGTGACCCTGAAGCTCGTGGACAGCTTCACCAGGGGCGCGACGAACGTGACCTTCAGGATCTGGATCAACGACGGCACCGGGTGGGTCGACACGCTGACCACGACGGGCCAGTCCAAGTCGGTCTCCTTCGCGATGCCCGGCGCCTCGGCTTCGGCCTGGGTGACCCCGACGGAGGTCTACACCACCAAGGGAACCAACCGGTTCGTCTACTGGGTGACGAACACGGGCAACGGCTCGAACGACTTGGAGAAGGCCGTCATCGTCCTGCCCGGTCTTTTCACCTCGGTCGTGAACGCATCGAACACTCATTGCGCCAACCAGGCGAACGTCCGCATCAGCGGAGTGACCACGATCACGCTTTCTTACGTCGGCGACGCGAACGGCAAGCTGAAACCCGGCGAGAAGGACCGGATCGTCTTCCGCTGCGTCAAGTCGGGCACGAACATCAACGCCGGCGTCACGGTCGATTCCTTCGTCGACAACGGCAACGGCCTGGGCTACGCGGTCACCGCGGTCGCGGCGGGCCAGGCGAAGACCGTGAAGGTCGGCGACCCGGCATCCTTCGCGGTCGCGCCGGTCTCTCTCCTGACGACGACGGCCAGCAACCTGCTCACCTTCTCGGTCAACAACGCCGGCGCGGGCAGTTCGTCCACGATCTTCAAGGTCAAGCTCGACGTACCGTCCCTCTTCACGAACGTAAAGATCCAGGGCGGGGTGAGCGCGGCCACGAACATCAAGTACACGAACGGCTCTGTGACGGCGCTCTACGCGGCCTTCAGCTATCCGCAGGGCGACACGATCAAGGTCAAGGCGTTCGACAACCTGTCGCAGGGCTCCTCGAACGTGACATGGAAGGCCTGGGTCGACAAGAACGACGGCAACGGCTGGATCCTCGCAAAGGACGCGGGAATGAGCCTCGCCTTCACGATGCCCCAGGCGTTCGCGGCGAGCAAGATCGTCCCGAACAGCCTCCTGACGGTCCCCCTGACGAACACCTACTCGGTCACGGTCACGAACTCCGGGGCCGACCTGAACCGGATCCGTCTCGCGAGGATCGTGATGCCTGACATCTTCACCTCGATCCTGACGAACACGCTCACGAGTTCGATCCTCGCCAGCGAGGCGACCTCGATCCTCGTCGTTTCGAACCACATCCTCATGGTCCGGTATTACAAGGAAGCCGCCTCTGTCCCGACGGGCGGGCAGGACACGGTCTCGTTCAAGGCGATCGACCGGGTCACCGAGAAGACGAACTGCGCCGTGTCCGTGCTGGCGGCCAACACCACGAACGTCTCCGGCCTTGTCGACACGGGCATCATCACCGGCGGGTCGAAGGTCCTGAACTTCATCAAGCCCGATCCCGCGGCGAGCGCGTACGCGGTCCCGACGACGGTCTCGGTCTTCGACCAGGGCACGACCTATACGGTCAGGTTCAAGAACGACTCGTCGGCGAACAACACGATCTACAAGGTCCGGATCTACTTCCCGGCCTTCCTGACGAACCTGCAGTCCGTCCAGAGCGGCCGGATCGTCAACGACGCGTTGAACGTGACGACGAACATGGGTTCGCGCTACATCGACCTGAACTACGCCGGGTTCGGCGAGACGAACCGGCTGGTCTCCTCCGCGACCGACACGGTCACTTTCCAGGGCTTCCACAACATCCAGAAGAACACGCAGGCCTCGTTCTCGGTGTTCGTGGACAACAACAACGGCAACGGCTTCTTCGGCGCCAGCCTCTGGCTGCCGAACAGCCTGTCGGTCTCCTGGGTGGTCCCCGCGCCCCAGGGCGCGAGCTCGATCGGCCCGACGATCGTCATGGCCGACACGCTGACCAACAATTTCTCGTACTTCATCACGAACAAGGGCGTCGGCAACAACAGCCTGAAGCGCGTCGTGATCAGGGTGCCGGCCGGGATCACCTCCCTGCCGTCCGTGACGAGCGCGAAGGGCGCGACTGTGCGCTCCTCGGTCACGGCGGTCACGCTGATCTATCCCGCCGGGCTCGTGACGGGCGACCGCGACACGGTCGCGATCAGGGCCGTGGACGCGATCGCGGCCAGGAGCAACATCGTCTGGTCGGGCCTGATGAACAACGGCTCCGGCTTTTCGAACCTGCCGGCGCTCTACGCGAACGCCCAGCTGATCAAGGTCCTGAACAGGCCCAAGGGCAAGATCAACCCCGTGCAGGTCTTCGACGCGATCAACACGAACCAGTTCTCGTACGAGATCAGGAATGACGCGACAGGCGAGCCGATCTCGGCCGCCCGTATCCAGGTGCCGGCCGCGGTCTATCCCGCGGTCTGGGGTTTCGCGAACTCCTGGGGCGGCGCCGCGACCTCCTCGAACGGCGGCTACATCAACGTGAGCTACCCGAGCCCGCTGCTGGCGGGACAGAAGGACACGGTGACATTCTTCAGCCTGGACAACGTCAACAAGGCGACCAACATCTCGCAGTGGCCCTCATGGATCGATTACAACGACGGACAGGGCTGGAGGCAGACGACGATCACGGCCTCTGAAGGCACGCAGTACGTGCGGATCACGAAGGCCGCGGCCTCGGCCGACGGGTTCGTGGCGCCGAACCAGGTCCTGCTGACCTCGGGCACGAACACGCTGACCTACAAGATCATCAACACCGGGACCAAAGGGAACTACATCCGCGAAGCCTACATCTACTACCCGACCGCGAAGCTCGACGTGAGCGGAGTGGCCAGCTCGGTCCTGACGAACGACCTGGTGAACGCGGTGGTGAACGACCCCGCGGGCTACATCGATCTCCGCTACTACCTTGAGAACAACCTGCGGACGAGCGCCACGGACATCGTCACGTTCACGCTGGTGGACACGATCACGAACCTGACGATCGTGACGACGGCCTGCCGCGTCGACAACGGCGACGGCGCGGGGCTGGTGGCCACGACTTCGATCGGCGGTTCCAAGGTCCTGAGCTTCATGCCCGCCGGCGTCGACGGCTACATCACCCCGAACGCGGTGGACACCTCGACGATGACGAACACCTTCACCTACAGGCTGAACAACAACGGATCGTTCGACGCGAAGCGCGTGGTGATCTTCGTTCCCGGGATCGTGACGAATATCCTCCAGGTCACGAGCACGCACCTCGCGAGCGCCGCGAACATCAAGCCCGCGGCCCTCGGCAAGGTATCGAGCTTCACGCTCTACTATTCGGCCGACGGCAACGGCCCGCTGGGAGCGGGCGGCTCCGGCGCGACGCCGAGGCAGGACGTGATCACCATCAAGGCGGTCGACAACTTCCGCTACGGCAACACGAACATCACCTGGACCGCGAAGTCCTCGAACACGACCATCGGCTGGGCCGACGTCGTGGTGACGGGCGGACAGTCGCAGGACGCCCTTTTCACGATGCCCGCCCCGAGCGTCTCGGCCTGGCTCTCGCCGACCGAGCTCTACACCACGGCCCAGACCGACGTCATCGTCTATACGGTCACGAACAAGGGTTCGGGCTCGAGCGACATCTTCGACTGCATCGTCACGGTCCCCGCGCTCTTCACGAACATCACGAAGGTCACCAGTTCCTTCCTCGCGGCGGCGCTTCCCGTGAGCGGCCGCGTGACGAGCTTCACGCTGCACTACAGCGCGAACAAGCTGAAGCCGGGCCAGAAGGACACGATCCGCGTCACGTGCCGCGATTCCGCGGCCGCGATCGACGACACGCAGACCTGGCTCTCGACGGTGCGCAACACGCCCGCGGGCTCGTTCTTCGCCGCGACCGTGCCGGGCGCGAAATCGCTGACCACGAAGTTCGCGATCCCGCCCTCCGGCCAGGCGTCGCCTAACGCGATCCTGACCACGACGCTCTCGAATACTTTCACGCTGGTGATCAACAACTCAGGCGCGGGCGGTTCGAGCTCCATCACGAACGCGAAGATCCGGTACCCGGTCATCTTCACGAACCTGAAGGTGACGAACACCGCTCCCGGCTCGGTCCTGAGCAGGAGCAACGGGTTCATCCACATCGCGTACCAGAACGGCCTCGCGTTCGCGGCCCAGGACACCCTGACGATCAGGGCCCGGGACCGCTTCGTCACCGGAAGCACGAATTCGACCTGGGACCTGTACGTGCGGAAGAACGACGGCAACGGCTTCAGGGCCGGCGTCGTCGCCTCGGCGGGAGCCATGGACCTTGCCGTCACGATGCCTTCGACGTTCGGACAGTTCAGCCTCAAGCCGAACGCCGAGAGCACGCTCATCACGAGCAGGACATACACCAACTACGTCTTCAATTACGGCGCGGACCTGAACAACATCGTGTTCGCGCGCATCGACCTGCCCGCGATCTACACGAACGTCACGAAGATGACGAGCGCGATCGTGCCCTCCTCCTGGATAAAGAGGACGAACACCAGGATCTACGTCTACTACACGAACAACCGGCCCCTGCTGACGGGCAAGACCGACACGCTCCGTTTCACGCTGATCGACAACGTGACCCTGAACACGACCGTGACCTGGAACTGCCTCGTCGCGAACATGGTCACGACGAACAGCCTCGTCGCGACGGGCATCATCGCCGGCATGCAGAAGCAGATCTCCTACACGAAACCCGCGCCTTCGGCCTCGGCCTTCGTCCGGACGAACGCGATTTCGGCGTTCGACACGCAGACCGTCTTCCAGGTCGCGGTGTCGAACAGCGGAGCATCGTTCAACGATATCTACGCCGCCCGGATCGCGGTCCCGGCTCTCTTTACGAACATCTCGAGCCTGACGAGCACGTGGGTCGGCAGCGCTGCCGCGAACCTCGTCTTCACGAACGGCTACATCGAGGTCCGCTACGCCACGGCGGGCAAGCTCCTGACCTCCGCCGGAGTCGACCGCATCAGGTTCAAGGCCATGGACAACGTCTCGACCGTCTCCTCGGCCGCCTGGGTCGTCCGGGTGAACAACAACAACGGCACGGGGTTCCAGCAGGCTTCGGAGCTGTACACGGGCAGCCTCGGCCTGAACATCTTCGTCCCCTTGCCGGTGGTGAACGCCGGCATCACGCCGAACTTCATCTTCGAGGATACCGGGACGAACACCTTCACTTTCAGGCTCCAGAACGCGGGAATCGGGAACAACAACATCCGCCAGGCGGCGATCAGCCTGCCCCTGGGCGTGACGGTGAGAACCGCCTACTCCTCGTGGCTGGCGAACGACGCGTCCTCGATGAGCCTCAGCCCGACCAGCGTGACCCTGCGCTACTTCGGCGACGCGAGGGGCAGCCTGACCTCGGGCAGCAACGATACCGTGACCCTCGTCCTGGCCGACACCTACGTCGGCGAGAGCGGGTTCAAAAACACGGATTGCCTCGTCGAGAACGGCAGCGGGATCTTCCAGTCCACGGGCGTCTCGGGCTCGAAAGACTTCAAGGTCAGCTTCAGGCCCGAAGCGACGGTCTGGTCGAACACGCTGGAATCGGAGAGCGTCACGAACACGATGAAGTACAAGGTCTACAACAAGGGTAACTCAGGCTCGGATATCCAGTCCCTGAAGATCACGGTCCCGGCCGGATTCACCGTCCAGGCGGGGTCTATCACGTCTTCGATCATTCAAAATATTGCTAACATCAAGCTGACCAATAATGTCATCACGCTGAACTACCTCGCGGATCCGGGCGACTTCATCAAGCTCTTCACCGAGACGGTGCAGTTCAAGGTGACCGACGCGTTCAACAAGACGACGAACACGACGGTCTGGGGCTCGTCGATCGACTACAACGACGGTTTCGGCTACAGGCAGACCGCGGCAGTCGGGACGAGCAAGCAGGTCTTCGTGAAATACAGCGTTCCCAACGTCACGATCGGCGTCGCGCCCGACAAGCTGTACTACACTTCCGTGACGGACACGGTCACGATGGTGGTGGCGAACCTGGGGAAGAGTTCGAACTCCATCACCCGGGCCCAGTTGGTCTACCCGAACAGCCAGGTGACGATCACGCCGGCTAACATTACGAGCAAGAGGATCGCCTCGCCGCTCGTGAATATTTTCGTCACCGGCGGGAATACCATCGACATCAATTACATCAACGACGGTCATCCGTTGAGCGGCCAGACCTCGGACACGCTGACGATCAGGATGGCGGATTCCATCGCCACGGTCAGCTCGATCACCCTGAGGCTCAGGACCGACAACTCGGCCGCGGGCGACGGAAGCCGCTACGCCTACGCGTCGGGCAGCGGGATCGTCCAGTTCGGCACGCCGGCGGACGTGGGATTCTCGTCGGCGCTGGCCCAGGCGGACACTTCGGTCCGGACCAACGTCGTCTACAGGTACAGCGTGCACAACAACAGTTTCCAGGATCTCCGGCGCGTGGTCATCGTTCTTCCGGCTGCCATCACCAATTTCGGGAACGTGCAGAGCGAAGTGATCGCCGCGCCGGCGAACATCAGATCGACGGTCTCGACGATCACGCTGGATTACGAGCACGAAACGGGGAGCCTGCCGAAAGATACCTATGATTACATCACCTTCACGGGACGGGACACCGTCGAGAGGGGCAACACGAACATCCTGTTCGACTGCTTCATCGACGCGGGTTCCGGATACGTGGCGACGATCACGAACAGCGGCACCACGAAAAAGATGCGCTACAGGATGCCGAACGCGTCCGCGTACGGCTATATCCTGTCGTATTCCGAGCAGGTCCAGAACCGGATCACCGTTAATTCCTCGACGAACGCGTTCGCCTACGTGATCACGAACCTGGGAGGCGGAAGCGACGTCATCGACAAGGTGCGGGTCACGATTCCCGCCGGTTTCACGGTTCTGCCGGGATCCGTCACGAGCCTGATCCCGTCGACGGTCAACATCCAGCCGGGTTATTTCGACGTGAACTACTCCGTGGGCGCGGGAATCCCGCCGATGACGACGGAGACCCTGCATTTCAAAGCCGCGGACACGATTTCTGGCGAGAACAGCTTCACCTGGCCGGTCAGCGTCGACAACATGGCCGGCGCGAACCCGCAGACCGCCGGCATCTGGCCCGGCAGGAAACAGTTCATCACCTCCTTCCTGCCGAGTTTCGTGGCTAACGTTTCGGTGACGCCGAACGACGTGTATTCGACGACCGAGACCAACGTCAGCTATACCGTGAAGATCTTCAATATGTCGTCGGATTACATCATCCAGGCCCGGCTCACGATCCCGCCGGAGCTGTCGACCGCCGGCCTCATGGTCCAGAGCTCGAAGATCATCAACCCGTCGTTCATCGTCGTCTCCAACCTGACGGTCCTTCTGGATTACGCCGGAGCCGGGACGAACATCTCCTTGAGCGATCCGGACACCATCACCGTCTCCGCGAAGGACAACTACACGAACGGATACTACACGAACAGCATCTGGAGCGTGGCGGTGCGGCACAGCACGGCCGGGATGGCGTTCAACCCGACGATCCCGTCCTCCTCCATGCGGCTGATGCTCCGGATGCCTGACGCCTCGGGAGGCGTGAACCTGACTCCGAACCAGGTCTACACGGTCCAGAGCACCGTGGATTTCACGCTGAAGCTGACGAACTCGGGATCCGGCAAGAACTACATCACGGAGCTGGACGTCCAGATCCCGGCGATCTTCACGAACAACCTCGCGCTCTCGATGAATTCGATGGCGACCAGCGCGAAGATCGGCGGTCTCGCCCCGGGCTTCAACGCCGGATGGGATTCGGCGAACCGGGTCCTGGCTGTCAAGTACGGTTACCCGCTTTACGCCGGCGGACTGGCCGCCGGTGAAGCGGACATCCTCCGCCTGCACCTGGCGAACTCGAGCACGAACACGAGCACGAACACCTTCCAGATGTGGGTGAAGAACGGCGCGCCGCTGAACTCCCAGGTTCCCGCGTCGCCCCTCAGGTTCGAGGGGAACGTCGTCCGCGTGATTCCGAGCTCGGCCCGCGCTTCCGCCAAGATCGAGTCCGTGAGCGCGACGCCGCGGATCATCAATTCGACGGACATCACGAACGTCTTCCAGTACAGGCTGGATAACACGGGCAGCCTGGGTGACGTGATCGAATCGTTCCGGATCATCAAGCCGGCTTCGGTCATTTTCGTCAGCGATCCGGTGAGCGCGAACGTCAGCGGCCTGTACATCACGAACAAAGCGAACGAGATCGTCGTCAACTACAAGGACAGCGGCTACTATTTCAACGGCGGCCAGGGCAAATTCGACGTGCTGACCTTCAGGGCCGTGGACATCTTCGACCGCGGATACACGAACATCTTCTGGGACTCGCAGGTGTCGTTCAACAACGGACTGGGATACGTCGAGACCGACCCGCTTAAAACGATCGCGCCGAACGTGAAACAGATCGACCTTGAGCATCCCGCGGTTTCGGCGGTCGCTTCGCTGCTCAAGTCGAGCATCTACACGACGAACAACAGCTGGCCGGCACCCACCGCCGAGTATGTCGAACTGGCCGTCTCCAACTCGGGCGTCGGCAACAACAGCATCTACAAGGCGGTCGTGCGCTTTTCGGGACCCCAAGTCACCTTCATGACGGACGAGAGCACTTCGGTCAGCGGCGCTCCAATCGCGGTCAGCGCCCTGCAGAACAAGTCTGGCCCGACCAACTACATGGCCGTCTCTTTCTTTACGCCGATCAAGCCGGGCCAGAAGGAACGCGTGAAGTTCCGGTTCATGAACTACAACTTCACGGACGAATACCGGGACCTGCCGGTGGTGGTGAGCCTGAGCAACGGCAACCCGACGCTGCCGTACGTGACGCTCTCGCCGGTGCTGATGAGCATCCTTTTTCCGAACAAGACGATTTTCGAGCCGACGATCATCTTCGACGACCAGGCGATGGAGGATGACGGGGTCATCTACACCATCAACAAGAAGGCCGAAGTCCGGCTGCAGCTCCTGAACAAGTCGCCGATCTACACGATCACCGAGGCGCTGATCGGGTTCAATTTCTCGATCTACAGCAACCTGCAGGTGACGAGCGACAACAAGCTGATCACGGACATCCAGTTCGTCACCAACGCCGGGGGCCGGGACTTCATCAGGGTCAACTACACGAACAATCCCCTGGCGATCAACGGCGATTACGACAGGCTGCGCCTGCGGTTCGCCTACAGCCAGACGAACATCTCGGTGACCAAGATGACGACAGTGGTGACGTTCCTGAAAGCCGACAACTCGACGGAACAGGTCGGGAAGTTCATCACCAACGAGCAGTCCCTCAGGCTGGAGAAGGCGTGGTGGGGCCAGTTGACGGGCAATGTCTTCCCGCACTTCAAACCCATCAACGTGAAAATCTACGACAGTCTCAACCGCCAGATCATCGACGTGTTCACCAACAATATCCTGGCGACCGCGTCGGACACGAACGGCGACTACCTGATCGACTACATCCCCGAGGGCGCCTACAAGGTGAAGTTCTACGACGAGGCCGGCCAGTTCCTGTCCGGTTATTATCTCACGAACGTGGGGATCTACTCCAACACGGTCACCACCTTGACGCAGGTCTACCTGAAGAACGCGAAACTGTTGAAGGAAGACGGCGGCACGGCGGTCTGCTACGACGACAAGCAGTCTTCGTCGGTGATGATCCCCGCGAACGCGCTGGCGAGCAACGTCCTTTTGGACCTGTACGTCAAACCGATGACCGCGGACCAGGCGGACAAGCTCGACGAGAACTCCACGATCGACGTCCCCGACGCCAGCGGGCTGACGATCCTGAACCTGGATATCCGCAACTCGGGCGGAAACCAGCTGCCCGGAGTGCCGCTCGAATCGACAGGCAAGCTGACCGTGCATTACGACCCGTTGCTGGCCGCGTCGAAAGGCTGGAATGAGAACAAGCTGGCCATCTTCGCCTGGGACGCCGCGCTCGAGACCTGGGTCCGGATCGGCGGCAAGGTACAGACCAACAGCGATACGGTCACCGCGGACATCAACTACCTTTACAACCAGTACGCGGTCCTGCAGACACAGGCCCCGGATACCGGCGCGATCCGGTACGTGAGAGCCGGTCCGAACCCGTTCACTCCATTCTCGGTCGACCAGTCCCTGAACAGCGTCCAGATCAACTGGGAGCTTGACAAGCAGTACGCGACGGTCATGGTCAACATCTTCAACGTGAACGGCGAGCTGATCAAGAAGAAGGTTCCCACGATCATCGGAGGCGTCAACGGAAGCGTCAGCTGGGACGGCAGGGACGAGGACGGATATCTCGTGCCCGCGGGAATCTACATTTTCCAGATCAGGGCGGACAAGAACGTCCACAGCGGAGTGATCCTGTTGGCCAAATAGCGGAGGCCCGGACGGCCGACGTACTTGAGCCCACACGGATGCATATTGCCAAAAAGCAGCAGGTGAGGCCAGCTCAGGTGCCGGTTGGCGAGTTGGCGAGTTGGCAAGTTAGCCGGTCGGCCGGAAGACTTTGCAGGCTTTTGACCAACCTTTTTTACGGGCCTAGATGCTGACTTTCCCTGTCGGAAGGCGGGGCCGGAAGAGGCCGTCGTGTCGATTTTTTCCCGGCATCCGGGTCCCGGAAACGGGTTTTGACGGAACGCGCCCGGTTCCCCGCGGAATGACGAAGAGCCGCCAAGTCATGCGATTGACAGGTTGGATAGACGGAAGAACGGTCCTCCACTTGATTTTACGGGAGACAGCACTTATATTTTTCCCGTTTAATAACGCCCGTTCAATGGTCGTGAGGTTGGATGAAGGATTTTTGCGGCTGATGGCCTGACCTTCGATTTACAATGAAAAAAATTTTGTTACAATAAAAGGAGTTTTGCCATGGCTAAACAGTTGAAATACTCGGAGGAGGCGCGACGGTCGCTTCTGGCGGGTGTGGACAAGCTGGCCAACGCGGTCAAAGTGACCCTGGGTCCGCGCGGCCGGAACGTCGTGATCGACAAGAAGTTCGGATCACCGACGATCACGAATGACGGAGTGACGATCGCCAAGGAGATCGAGCTCGACGAGCCCTTCGAGAACATGGGCGCGCAGATGGTGAAGGAAGTCGCGACGAAGACCAACGACGTGGCCGGCGACGGCACGACGACGGCTACCGTCCTGGCGCAGAAGATGATCCACGAGGGTGCGAAGCTGATCGCGGCCGGGGCGAACCCGATGGACCTGAAGCGGGGCATCGAGAAGGCGACGGTCAAGGTCGTCGAATTCATCCAGAAGCAGTCCAAGAAGATCAACGACAACATCAAGGAGATCAAGCAGGTCGCCACGATCTCGGCGAACAACGACGAGGACATCGGGCAGCGGATCGCCGACGCGATGGAAAAAGTCGGCGAGGACGGCGTCATCACCGTCGAAGAGGCCAAGTCGATCGACACCACGCTGGACGTCGTCGAGGGCATGCAGTTCGACCGCGGCTACGTCTCCGCGTACATGGTCACCAACCCGGAAAACATGACGGCCGTGCTCGACGACGCGCTGATCCTGATCACGGACAAGAAAATCACGACGATGAAGGACCTTCTTCCGCTGCTGGAAAAAGTCGCCCAGCTGGGACGGCCCCTGCTCATCATCGCCGAGGATATCGAGGGCGAGGCCCTGGCCACGCTGGTGGTCAACAAGCTCCGCGGAGTGCTGAACGTCTGCGCCGTGAAGGCGCCGGGTTTCGGCGACCGCCGGAAAGCCATGCTCGAGGATATCGCGATCCTGGCGAAAGGCCACGTCATCTCCGAAGAGCTCGGCCTGAAGCTGGAAGGCGTGAAGGTCGAGGATCTCGGCCGCGCCAAGAGGATCACGGTCGACAAAGAGAACACGACGATCGTGGAGGGCGCCGGTTCCAAGAAGGAGATCACGGCCCGCATCGACCAGATCAAGAAGCAGATCGACGACACGGATTCCGATTATGACCGCGAGAAGCTCCAGGAGAGGCTCGCGAAACTCGCCGGCGGCGTGGCGGTCATCAACGTCGGAGCCGCGACCGAGATCGAGATGAAAGAGAAGAAAGCCCGCGTCGAGGACGCCCTGTCGGCGACCCGCGCGGCCGTCGAGGAAGGCATCGTCGCCGGCGGCGGAGTCACCCTGGTCCGCGCGATCAGGGTCGTCGACGAGGTCATCAAGACGCTCACGGGCGACGAGCAGAACGGCGCGAAAGTCGTGAAAGCCGCGCTGCCCGAACCGATGAAGCAGATCGTGGACAACGCCGGAGTCGAAGGCGCGGTCATCGTCAACCAGGCGTTAGGCGAGAAATCCGACACGATGGGCTACAACGCGTCGACGCTGGTCTGGGAGGACATGGTCAAGGCGGGGATCATCGACCCGGCCAAGGTCACCCGGTCGGCGGTGCAGAACGCTTCATCCATCGCGGCGATCCTGTTGACGACGGAAGCGATCATCACCGACAAACCCGAGGCCGAGAAGCCGATGCCCGGCGGCGGCGGCGGCATGGGCGGCATGGGCGGAATGGGCGGAGGAATGCCTCCGTACTGAAACTGCGCAATCGAAGGAGAAAAAGGCGGCCTGAGAAGGCCGCCTTTTTCATTTATCAGGGATGCGCAGTTCCAGCGGGTTGGCGAGTTGGTAAGTTAGAAAGTTGGGGAGTTGAAAAAGCAGGATCAAGATTCCGGCAAATTTGGCAGATTGCACAGTTGCAAGGTTTGAAAATTTGGAGGTTTAAGAAGGGGAAGGGGCGGGTCTGATTGACGATAAAATTTTGGAATACGGGATTTCAGAGA
>Ga0315271_10001907_pt1 | contig 12863 bp, 12 predicted proteins | sample C3_top_MG_FD_204664 | JGI IMG/M metagenome (GOLD analysis project Ga0315271, IMG submission 204664) | Sediment microbial communities from Yellowstone Lake, YNP, Wyoming, USA - C3_top | ecosystem: Environmental > Aquatic > Freshwater > Lake > Sediment | place: USA: Wyoming | collected 2017-08-01
AAGGGTGGTGAGCGCGTCGTCGAGTTGGGCATCGCGCACCGTCACCAGCACTACCCCGGCGCGCGCGATCGCCTCGGGCACGGGGCCGCCGGTGATCCGGTCCGGACCCTCCACCGGGCGCCGCCCCTGCAGCCCCACGACGTCCACCCCCGCCGCACGCAGTCCGCGCGCGAGCCCGGTGCCGACGCGGCCCGCCCCGAGGATGAAGACCGCCGGCGCGCTCACGGCGCCGTCGCGACGTCTTCGCGGTGGGCCGCCCGCCGCTCCGCCGCGCGCGCCAGCAACGCACGCTGGTCCGGCGCGCCGTCGGCCAGCGCCAGCGCCGCCTTCACCACGCGGTCGCCGTCGAGGCGCAGGCGGTAGGCCGCCTCGGCGCCGTCCCCTTCACGCGCCATCTCGTCCACGAGCATCCGGTCCACCGCCGGGGCCGACACGTCGAACTCGGCGCGGCTCAGCTTCACGTGCCGCGCCTGCGCGCGCTTCCAGACGGATTCGCGCATCGCCGGCGTCACCCCCGCCGCGGTGGTGATCCGCACCGGGCGCAGCGACGCCGCCACATCCACGACCGCGTCCCGGAAGCGGGAGGCATCGCGTCCCAGCGCGCGCATGAGCGCGAGCATCCCGTCCACCGAATCCTGCGCCGCGATGATGAGGTCCGGCGTGATCCCGCCGCCGCCGTAGACGACGCGCCCGGCGTCGGTCCGGAAGGCGCGGCGATGAGCCAGCGGCCGCTCCGCCGCGGAGTCCTCCGCCGCCGCGCTGTCGGCGGCGGAGGGGCGCGGCCGCTGGATGCTCCGCCCCGACGGCGTGTACCAGAGCGCCGTCGTGAGGCGCAGTGCGGCACTGTCCCCGTCCAGCTGGATGATCGACTGCGCGCTCCCCTTCCCGTACGTCGTGCCGCCGACGACGGCGGCGCGGTCGTGGTCCTGCAGCGCGCCGGCGACGATCTCCGACGCGCTCGCGCTCCCGCCATCCACCAGCACCACCAGCACCAGATCCGGCCAGCTCTGGCGCGCCGTGTCGGTGATCGTGCGCGTCTCCGCCGGCGTGCGCCCCCGCAGGCTCACCACCGGCTGGCCGGCGTCGAGGAACTCGTCGGATACGGCGACCCCCTGCTGCAGCAACCCGCCCGGATCGCCGCGCAGGTCGAGCAGCACCGTGCGCGCACCGAGGGCGCGCAGCCGCGCGATCGCCGCGCGCAGATGGGGCGCCGAGGAATCCGAGAAGACAGCGAGCTGCAGGTAGCCAGTGGCGGGGGCGAGCATCATGACGTGGCGCACTGCGCTCAGGTGGATCGCGGCGCGTACGACCTCGATCGTGAAGCGCGCGTCCGCGCCGGGCCGCTCGACGAGCAGCGTCACCTTCGTCCCCGGCTTCCCGCGGAGACCGGTGCGTGCATCGGTGGCGAGCCGCGCCGACACGCTGCGACCGTCGATCTCGAGGATCCGGTCGCCGGCGCGCAGCCCCGCGAGCTCGGCCGGCCCGCCGGCGACGGGAACGATGACTCGCAGCCAGCCCTCCCCGACGTCCACCTGCACGCCGATCCCCTCGTAGGCGCCCGCCGTGGTCTCCTCGAGCGCGCGATACTGCCGGCGGTCGAGGAGGGAGGTATTCGGATCGTGGAGCTCGGCCACCATGCCGGTGGCCGCCTTCCGGTAGAGCTCCTCGGGGGCGATGGTGTCCACGTAGTTCCCCTCGACGCGGGCGAGCACCTGGTCGAAGAGCCGCGCCCCCGCGGCCCCGCCCCGCGTCACCGCGGCGCGGCGCAGCAGCTGCGCGCCGGCGAACATCCCGGCGAGGAGCACCGCGATCGCGATCCGCGTGCGCATCGGCACGCGGCTCAACGCTCCGCCGCCGGCATGCCCGCGGCCCCGAACGGATCGGGCCAGCGCTCGGCGAGCGCGGCGAGCACGCGCGCGCCGACGGCCGCCTCGTCGCCATCGCCATCCACCTCGACCACCGGCCCGCACTCCGGGTGCGCACGCTGCCAGTCGGGCGCGACGAAGCGCGCGAAGGCGGCTTCGACGCGCGCGTGGAAGTCCTCCCCCGCGTCCTCGATGCGGTCGGGACCGCCGCGCGCCGCGGTGCGCACGTCGCGCACGGCGGCGCGCAGCGAAAGCACGAGCGTGAGATCGGGGACGAGTCCCCCCGTCGCCAGCGCGTTCGCGGTGCGGATCTCCTCGAAGGGGAGACCGCGGCCGTGCACCTGGTACGCGTACGTGGACAGGAAGAAGCGGTCGGCGAGCACGATCTTGCCGCGCGCGAGCGCCGGCCGGATCACCTTGCCCACCAGCTCGGCGCGCGACGCCATGAAGAGGAGCGCCTCGGCGCGCGGCGAGAGGTCGCGCCCCGGCTCGAGGAGGATCCGGCGGATCTCATCGCCCAAGAGCGTGCCGCCGGGCTCGCGCACGGCGGTGAAGGGCACGCCCTGGCGGCCAAGCCGCTCGGCGAGCCGGCGGAGCTGGGTGGTCTTCCCCGCGCCCTCGGGCGCCTCGAAGACGATCAACCGCCCGCGCGCGGTGCTCACCCCAGCGTGATGATCGAGCTGGCGGCGCCCTTCTTGATCCCTTCGGCGATCCCCTCGTTCACGCGGATCATCATCTTCTCGTAGTTCTCCTGCGCGACGATGACGGACTGGTAGATCGGATTCCCCTGCAGCGCGAGCAGGAGCGCGTTCATCTCGTCCTCCATCTCGGGGGTCGGCGACCCGCCCTGCTCCATCAGGTCCCGCGCCCGGTGGCGCAGCTCCTCGATCTGCTTGAGCGCGCCGCGAATGGTGGGGTCACCCTCGACGGCCTCGGTCGCCCGCTTCACGGCCTTGTACTCGCTCGTCTGGCCGATCTGGCGGCCCAGTTCCATCGCGCGTTCCTCGAGCACGTCACTCCTCTCCTCGTCTCGCCATCAGGATGCGTTCCCGTCCCGCGAGGTCGAGCCTCACCGAGACGTCGCGATACCGGCCGTCGGCGAGGGCGAGCTCCGCCGCCAGCGATGCGCGCCGCGAATCGACTTCCAGCGCGAGCAGCCCCCCGCTCTCCAGTACGCCGGGTGCCTCCCGAATGATACACGCGATGTCGCGCATTCCGGAGTCCGCGCTGAACAGGGCCAGCGCCGGCTCCCAGTCGCGCACCGAGCGGGGCAGCTCCCCCGCCTCGTCATGCGCGATGTACGGCGGATTCGCCACCACCGCCCGCACGCGCAGTCCCGCGACCGGCGCGAGCCAGCTCCCCGCGCGGAACTCCACCGGCGTGCGCAGCTCGTGCGCGCACCGCTCGGCGTTCTCCCGCGCGACCGCCAGGGCGCCGGTGCTCAGGTCCGTGCCGATCACCCGCTCGAACGCCCCTTCCTGCGCCAGCGACAGTGCGATGGCGCCACTCCCCGTCCCCAGGTCCACGGCGATCCCCCCCTCGCGCCCGGCGATGGCTTCGAGCACCGCGGTCACGAGCTCCTCGGTCTCGACGCGCGGGATCAGCACCCGCTCGTCCACCGCCAGCGTGAGATGGCGGAAGGAGGCGCGCGCGACCGCGTACGCGAAGGGCGCCCCCGTCGCGCGGCGGCGGGCGGCGGCGCGCATCCGTCCGGCGTCGTGGTCGCTCACCGGGCTATCGCCATGCGCCGCCGGCCAGAGCCGCGGCCGGTCCAGGAGCGTCGCCACGATGTCCGACGCCTCGCGGCGCGGCTCGCCGACTCCCCCCTTCGCCAGCACCGCCAGAAGCTCGGACACGAGCGCATCGACGCGCGTCGGGTGCCCGGTCACCGGCGTGGCCTGGTCAGTCCTCGACATTCATCTGCTCCTCGACCTCGGCCATGTTCAGCGCGTCGATGAACGGATCGAGGTCGCCGTCGAGCGTCTTCGTCAGCTCGTGGATCGTGAGCCCGATCCGGTGGTCGGTCACCCGGTTCTGCGGATAGTTGTACGTCCGGATCTTGTCCGAGCGGTCGCCGGTGCCCACCTGCGTCTTCCGCATCTTCGAGCGCTCCGCCTCCTGCGCCGCGAGCCGCTGGTCGAGCAGCCGCGCCCGCAGCACTTCCATCGCCTTCAGCTTGTTCTGCAGCTGCGACTTCTGGTCCTGCTGGCTGACGACGAGGCCGCTCGGGATGTGCGTGATCCGCACGGCCGAGTCGGTGGTGTTCACGCTCTGCCCGCCCGGCCCCGACGAACGGAACACATCGATGCGCAGGTCCTTCTGCTCGATCTTCACGTCCACTTCCTCGGCTTCCGGCAGCACCGCCACCGTGGCCGCTGAGGTGTGGATGCGCCCCTGCGCCTCGGTGGCCGGCACGCGCTGCACGCGGTGCACCCCCGACTCGCGCCGCAGCCGTCCGAAGGCGCCCTCGCCGAGCACCTTGAAGATCGCTTCTTTGATGCCGCCGAGCGTCCCATCGGAGCGCGACATGAGATCGATCTTCCAGCCGCGGCGCTCGCAGTAGCGGGTGTACATGCGCGTGAGGTCGGCGGCGAAGAGCGCCGCTTCGTCGCCGCCGGTGCCGGCGCGGATCTCGAAGATCGCCGGGCGGTCGTCGAGCGGATCGCGGGGGAGGAGGAGCGGCTTGAGCTTCAGGTCGAGTTCGGCGATCTCCGCCTGGAGACGCGCCGTCTCTTCCCGTGCGACGGCCGCCATCTCGGGGTCGTCGGTCGTGAGCAGCTCGCTCGCATCGGCGAGCTCCGCCTCGGCGCGCCGGAGGCGGTCGGCCATCCCTTTGATGGGCTCGAGCCGGCGGTACTCCCGGCCGAGTTCGGCGAGCCGGGCGGCATCATGCGGCGCCGCCGGGCTCGCCATCTCGCGCTCGATCTCGTCGAAGCGCGCGAGCGCCTGCGCGAGGAGGTCGCGGAGGCTCAGCTCTCCCTACCGTACTTCTGGCGGAAGCGCTCGACGCGGCCCGCCGTGTCCATCAACTTCTGCTTGCCGGTGTAGAACGGGTGGCAGTTCGAGCAGACGTCGGTATGGATCTCGCCCTGGGTCGAGCGCGTCGTGAACGTGTTCCCGCACGCGCACTTGACGACCGCGGTCGCGTACGTCGGATGGATATCGGCCTTCACTGGATCCTCGAGGTAATTGGGAAGCTGTGGAATATACTCAGTTCAGGACGCAAAAGACAAGCTGACAACAGGTTGGCCGTTTGACAGCCCCGCCCGGGACCCGTAAGTTGGGCGGTCCGAGTTAGGGAATCCTCACTCCCCCAGGCCCCATGCGATCGTCCACCGTCCTCGCGCTCGGCGCCCTCCTCTGCGGAGGGCTCGCCGGTTGTTCGCACCCTTCGGAGCTTTCGCCGGTCGAACCGGCGACCGCCGAGCAGACCCTGGCGGCCACCAAGAAGGCCTTCGCCGCCGACCCGTCGAGCGCCGACAAGCGTCTCGACTACGGCATGGCGCAGTACCAGGCCAAGGATGACCAGGGCGCCCGCCGCACCCTCGAGCCCCTGCTCGCCGACAACGGGGACGCGGGAGCCAAGGCCAATCTCTTCGCCGGCGCCGCCGCCCAGCGCATGGGCAACCTCTCCGACGCCCGCGTCGAGTACCTGCGCTACCTGTCGATCGTGAAGCACGATCACGACGTCGAAGCCCGCCTCGGCGACATCTCGCGCCAGGAAGCGGTGCTCGCCGCACAGACGGCCATCAAGGAAGAACGGGCGCTCAATCCGGCCACCTTCTCCAGGTCCGCCGTCGGCGTCTCGCCGCTCACTGTCGCGTCGAACGATTCCAGCCTGATCCCGCTCGGCTACGGACTCGCCGACCTGCTCATCGCCGACCTCTCGGTGAGCCCCGACCTGCAGATCGTGGACCGCGTGCGGGTGGACGCGGTGCTCCATGAGCTCGATCTCGCGAAGTCCGGCCGCACCGACTCGCTCACCTCGCCGCAGCTGGGCAGGCTCGTCGGCGCCCGGCGCCTCGTGAACGGCGTGATCACGCCGCTCCCGAAGAGCACCCTGAGCATGGACGCGCGCGTCACGAGCGTCGAAGAGGGGGCGGCCGCCGGCCGGCCGGTCGTGCAGCAGACCTCGCTCAGCGACATCCTCGACGCCGAGAAGCAGCTGGCGCTCAAGCTCTTCGCTGAGCTCGGCGTCACGCTCACGCCGAAGGAACGCGAGGCGGTGGAGCGTCGGCCGACGCGCTACCTCTCCGCCTTCCTCGCCTATGCGCGCGGCTCGGCGGCGGAAGCGCAGTGGAATCTCGAGGCCGCTGAGGCGTACTACACGGCGGCGCTCTCGATCGACCCGGGCTTCGTGCTCGCCCAGAACCGGCTCGCGTCGGTGCGCTCGAACACCGGACGGCCGCGCAGCGGGTCGCTGAACCTCCCGGTGGTCCCGGACAACTGGATCCAGAACATCCTCGGCGGCGTGGCGCAGGGCGTGAATCCGAGCCCCGGTGACGTGCTCGGCGCCCCCGGCAACACGACGAACTCGCAGCTCGGCGGCGTCCTCTCGGCGGCGACGACGGGCACCATCGTCATCATCATCGGGACCCCGTGATGCCGCGCACGACCGCTTCCCTCCTTCGCGCCCTCGGGATCGCGGCCCTCGTGGCCGCGGCGGCGCCCGCCACCGGGCACGCACAGCTGCCCTTCGACGGCAAATCCGGCTGGCAGATCGCGCCCACGGCGCAGGCCTGGGACTTCAGCTGCTGCTCGAACGACACGACGACGTCGAGCCTCCAGAAGGCGAGCCAGCTCACCCTGCCCCTCTCGGGGGCCTTCGCCATCGGACGGCATTTCCTCGTGGATGCGTACGTGGCCTACGTCATGGGCAGCACCACGACGCGCGACTCGGGCACCGTTCCCTCGCGCACTGCGCGCGTGGACGGCTTCACCGACATGACGGTGCGCGGGAGCTTCCGGCTGCACGGCGACGACATGATGATCACCCTCGGCGTCAATCTCCCGACGGGTCTCACCGACCTCGACTCCACGCAGTTCTCGGCGCAGGAGGTCCTCGGCGCGCCGGTGCTCCAGGCGATGTCGCCGGTGCTCGGCAGCGGCTTCAGCGGCACCCTCGGGTTCGTGGGCGCCAAGCGCATCGGCAGCTGGTCGTGGGGTGCCGGCGCATCGTACCAGTACCGCGTGGAGTACTCGCCGATGCAGGCGGCGGCGCTGGGACTCGGCACCTCCGTCACCAACGTGAAGCTCGCGCCGGGATCGGCGATCCGCGCTTCCATCGGCGCCGACGGGCTCGTCGGCAGCGGCGCGATGGCCTTCAGCGCCGCGGTGACGATCTACACGCAGGACGAGCTGACGCGCACCCTCCCCGGCGACACCCTGCTGCAAACGCAGGTGACGCTCGGCCCGATGATCCAGGGCGAATGGCGCTGGCGCACGAGCACCGACGCCTTCCGCCAGCTCAGCGTCTACGCCTACGACCGCTACGTGTCGCGCTACAAGTCGGCGGGGAAGACGGTGCCGGGGACGAACGGCAATTTCCTCTATGGCGGCATCACGGGGATGAGCCCCTTCTCCCCGAACTGGGGGTTGGTGACGCAGCTGCACGGACGCTGGCTCACCGGGTTGTCGATCGACAACTCGCTCGCCACCGCGGCCACCGTGACCGGCGGCGCGGGACTCGGTCTCTACTGGGTCGCGGGTTCGTTCACGCTCACCCCGATGCTCGGCGCGGAGTACGGCCAGATCGACTCCGGGCTCCAGAGCTTCCATACCACCGAACTGCAGTTCTCCTTCACCGTGGCCCAACGCTGAGCATCGCCGGCACCGCGCAGTTCCTCGCCACCGTCCCGCTCTTCAGCGGGATCGACCCGGCGGAGCTGGCCCGTTTCGCGGAGGACGCGCGGGAGCGCAGTTACCCGAAGGGAAGCGTCATCCTCTTCGCCGCCGACCCCGGCGACGCCCTCTTCATCGTGCGCGCCGGCCAGGTGAAGGTCGTGCTCATCGCCGAGGATGGGCGCGAAGTGATCCTCGGGCTGCTCGGCGTCGGGACGCACTTCGGCGAGCTCTCGCTCATCGACAGCCGCCCGCGCTCGGCGCACGTCATCGCCGTGGAGGATTCGCAGCTGATCGTGCTGCAGCGCGAGGACTTCCGCCGCCGCGTCGAGAGCGCCCCTTCGGTGGCCTGGGCGCTGCTGCAGGAGCTCTCCCGCCGGCTCCGCCGCGCCGACGAGCAGATCGGCAGTCTCGTGCTCCTCGACGTGGACGGCCGCATCGCGCGGCTGCTGCTCGACTCGGCCGACGAGGGAGAGGGCGGCGCGATCCAGGCCCGCCTCACCCACCAGACGATCGCCCAGATGATCGGCGCGAGCCGCGAGACGGTCTCGCGTGCGATGCGTGATTTCCAGGAGCGCGGGCTGATCCGCGTGGAGCGCCGCCAGATCGCGATCGCCGACCGGAAGGCGCTGCAGGCGCTCGCGCGCGTCCAGCTCTGACATGACGCTGAGCGTCCGCTTCTGGGGGACGCGGGGCTCCGTCCCCGCACCGGGCGCCGCGACCGTCCGCTACGGCGGCAACACGCCGTGCGTCGAGGTGCGCACCGCCGCCGGCGTCCTGCTCATCTTCGATGCCGGGACGGGGATCCGCGAGCTCGGCCGCGCCCTGACCGCAGAGGCGAGCGGCGGCGCCGTGAGCGCGGACATCTTCCTCAGCCACGCGCACTGGGACCACATCCAGGGGCTGCCGTACTTCGAGCCGCTCTTCAAGCGCGGGAACCGGTTCACGATCTGGAGCACGCGCGCGCTGATGCCGTCGGTGGACCGCGCGGTGCGCGACCAGATGAGCCCGCAGGTCTTCCCCGTCCCGTTCGACGAGGTGGCCTCCACCGTGGAGTTCCGCGCCCTCGGGGACACGCACCGGGGCGACGGGTATCTCCTCCGCCCCCACGCGGTCCGGCATCCCGGGGGGGCGCTGGCCTACCGGGTGACGCCGACGGGCGATGACGCCCGCTCGTTCGTCTACATCTCGGACAATGAGCTGGGAGAGGCGCCCGGCTACACCGCGCTGGCGGGCTGGCGGGAGGAGCTGGTGGCCTTCGTGCGCGGCGCCTCCTTGCTCGTGCACGATGCCATGTACACCGTACAGGAGTACCGCGAGCACGTGGGATGGGGACATTCGCATGTCGCCGATGCGGTGGCACTGGCGATCGATGCGGGGGTGGAGCGGCTGGCGCTCTTCCACCACAGCCCGTACCGGTCGGACGCGGAGGTCGATGCGCTCGTGGAGGAATGCCGGGCGCTCGTGAAGGCGCGCGGGGCACGGTTGGAGATCGTCGCGGCGGCGGAAGGACTCACTCTCACCGTCTAACTCGAGGACGGAGGCACTATGACGGGATTCATCGGTCGGCGCAGCGCACGGTGGGGGATGGCAGCGGCCGGGATCGCGCTGGCGGCGGTGTCCGCGCGCGCGCAGGCGGACACGCGCCCCACGCTCGCGGTCATGACCTTCTCGAACGGCGCGGTCGGCACGGCGCATACGGACCTGGACGCCCTCACCATCGGCGTGCCGATGCTCCTCATCGATGCGCTTGCCGACAACACGAAGATCCGCGTCGTCGAGCGGGAGAACCTGCAGGCGGTGATCAAGGAACAGAACCTCGGCACCAGCGGGCGCGTCGATCCGGCCACCGCGGCGCACCTGGGCAAGATCCTCGGCGCCGGTCACATGATCTTCGGCGGCTTCGTCACCGACCCGAACGGCAAGATCCGGATCACCGCGCGCTCGGTGAACGTCGAGACCTCGCTCGTCGAGTACAACACCGACGTCGAGGGAAAGCAGAACGATCTGATGACGCTCATCACGCAGCTGGCCGACAAGCTGAACGCGGGACTCAAGCTCCCCCCGCTCGCGGCGAACGTGAAGGAGACGTCGCTGCAGCAGGCGAAGAAGATCCCCCTCCAGGCGACCCTGCTCTACTCGCGCGCGATCGCGGCGAAGGAGAGCGGCAAGAGCGATGAGGCGGTGCAGTACCTGCAGAAGGCGATCAAGGAGTTCCCGGACTTCGGCCAGGCACAAGAAGCCCTGAAGAAGCTCCAGCCCGCGGGCGGCACGGAGTAGTCGCGCTGAAGCCACTCGTCATCACCTCGCCGGACCGGGCCGCCGCGATCGCCGCGCTCTTGCGCGGCGGCACGGAGGTCGAGGTGCGCGCCGACGCCGGGCTTCCGGCAGCGGCATCGCTGGACCCGCTGCGCGCGACGGTGATCGTCCTCGACCGCGCGCTGATGGCCTCACCGGGCGCGCCGGGTCTCGCCGCGCTCGCTAAGCGCGGCGATCCTGGGCGCGGGCGATGACGAGCCCCCGGCCGCGTGGCCCGTCGAGCTCCTCTCCGGCTTCCTCCCCGGCGGTGCACTGCCGCGCCTCGCGGCGGCGCAGCTGCGCGGCGCGCTCCACCACGCGCGCGCCCTCGCCGCCGCCTTCGCGTCGCGCGCCAGCGAGGACCAGCGTTCGCGCGAGCTCCGCGACCTCGCGCAGGTGGGCGCCGCGCTCTCCACCGAGCGCGACATCCTCAAGCTCCTCGAGATGATCCTCTCGCAGGCACGCCGCGTCACGGCGAGCGACGCCGGCTCGATCTACCTCGTGGAACGCGACGAGAACGACGCCCCCAGGGCGCTCCGCTTCAAGCTCGCGCAGAACGACTCGCTGGAGGGGGTGCCCTACACCGAGTTCACAGTGCCGATCGACCACTCGAGCCTTGCCGGCCACGCCGCCGCGACGCGCGAGCCGATGGCCATCGAGGACGTCTACCTGCTCCCCGCCGGCGCCTCGTACAAGCAGAACCGCTCCTTCGATGAACGCTTCGGCTACCGCACGAAGTCGATGCTCGTCTTCCCGCTCACCACGCTCCGCGACGACATCGTCGGCGTGCTCCAGCTCATCAACCGGAAGCGCGACGGCGCGGTACGGCTCACGTCTCCGGACGCCGCCGAGCGCGAGGTGATCGGGTACGACGCGCGCGCGGTGGAGCTCGTGGGGGCGCTCGCGTCCCAGGCCGCGGTGGCGATCGAGAACTCGCTCCTCTACGAGGACATCGAGAAGCTCTTCGCGGGCTTCGTCCACGCCGCGGTCACCGCGATCGAGTCCCGTGACCCCACCACCTCCGGCCACTCGGAGCGCGTCGCCGTCTACTCGGTGGGTCTCGCCGAAGCGGTGACTCGCGCCGGCGCCGGACGCTACAAGGACTTCCAGTTCTCCCGCGAGCAGATCCGCGAGCTGCGCTACGCCAGCCTGCTGCACGACTTCGGCAAGGTCGGCGTGCGCGAGCAGGTGCTCGTGAAAGCGAAGAAGCTCTATCCGCCCACTCTGCAGGCGATCCACGACCGCGTCGGCTTCCTGCGCCAGGGAGCGGAGCTCGAGTTCGAACGCGCTCGTTCGACCTTCCTCGCCGCGCACGGCGCACGCGGCTTCGAGGAGCACGAGACCGCGCTGCGCGCCCGCCTCGCCGAGCGCCAGGCGGAGCTCGACCGCTTCCTCGAGAAGGTGGTGACCGCCAACGAGCCGTCGCTCCTCGCTGAGGCCAGCGCCATCGACCTGCGCGAGTTCGGGACCCGCGAATTCACCGGCTGGGACGGCGTGCGCCGCCCGCTGCTGGATGACGATGAACTGCGCCTGCTCACGATCCCCAAGGGCACGCTCGATGACGCCGAACGGCGGGAGATCGAGTCGCATGTGACGCACACCTTCCGCTTCCTGCGCGAGATCCCGTGGACGCGCGAGCTGCGGCAGCTCCCCGAGATCGCCTTCGGCCATCACGAGAAGCTGAACGGCGTCGGCTATCCGCGCGGCATCAAGGGGGAGCAGATCCCGGTCCAGACGCGCATCATGACGATCTCCGACATCTACGACGCGCTCACGGCGTCGGACCGCCCGTACAAGCCCGCAGTGGCGAATGCCCGTGCCCTCGACATCATCACGGCGGAAACGAAGGGCGGGATGCTCGACGCGGACCTGGTGGAGGTCTTCCTCGCCGCGAAGGTCTTCGAGAGGACCGCGGCCGGCGCCTAGGGCGCTCCCCAGCCGCCACCGCCGGGCGTCTCGATCGTCACCACGTCCCCCGGCACCAGTTCCACGCGGCACTTGGCCGGCAGCTCGCGCCCGTTCAGCAGGTTCCGCCCCGGCGCGCCGTTGGCGCCGCCGCTCGCCCCCGCCGGCGCCCGCGAGCGGCGCTCGGTGAGCAGCGTGAGCGTGCACGACTCGAGCGTACGGTAGCGGCGGATCACGCCGTCGCCGCCGCGGCGGTGCCCCGCCCCGCCGCTCCCCCGGCGCACGGCATACTCATCGATGCGCAGCGGGTAGGCCCATTCGAGCGCCTCGATGGGCGTGTTGCGCGTGTTGCTCATCCCCACGTGCACGGCGCTCGGCCCGTCGCCGCGCGCGCTCGCCCCCTGCCCGCCGCCGAGCGTCTCGTAGAAGGTCCACCCGGCGCCGCCGAAGGTGATGTTGTTCATCGTCCCCTGCCCCTGCGCCGGCACTTCGAGCCCCGCGTCGGCGAGCGCGGCGAACATCGTGTCCGCGATGCGTTGCGACATCTCGACGTTCCCCGCCGCCACCGCCGCCGGCCACCGCGCGTTCACCGCCGATCCCTCGGGGGCGGCGAGCGCGATCGCCCGCGCGATCCCGTCGTTCGTCGGCACGTCGTCGTCGAGCAGCGTCCGCAGCACGAACACGGCCGCCGCCCGCGTCACGGCGAGCGGGCAGTTCACGTTGCCGCGCACCTGCGGCGCCGTCCCGGTGAGATCAAAATGAAGCGTGCCATCGCGGACCGACGCCTCCACCACCACCCGCACCGGGTCGTCGCTCATCCCATCGCCCTCGAGGAAATCCTCGGCCCGCCCGGTCCGGTCGCCGATCTGCGCCAGCGCGGCACGCGCGCGGCGCTCGGTGTAGGCGAGCAGCGCCTCTCCCGACGCCGCGACGCGCTCGAGCCCCTCGCGCTGC
>Ga0315271_10001908_pt1 | contig 12862 bp, 15 predicted proteins | sample C3_top_MG_FD_204664 | JGI IMG/M metagenome (GOLD analysis project Ga0315271, IMG submission 204664) | Sediment microbial communities from Yellowstone Lake, YNP, Wyoming, USA - C3_top | ecosystem: Environmental > Aquatic > Freshwater > Lake > Sediment | place: USA: Wyoming | collected 2017-08-01
GCCAGTCCGACGACGATCGCCCCGGCGATCCCCACCGAGCGCAGGATCATGAACTCGAACAGCACGAGGCCGAGCAGGCCCAGCAGGACGGTGAGCCCGGAGAAGAACACGGCCCGGCCCGCGGTGGCCACCGTCACGCGCACGGCCTCGGCCACTCGGTCCGGCTCGCCCTCGCGGTGCGCGAGCTCCTCGCGGAAGCGGCTGGTCATCAGCAGCGAGTAGTCCACGCCCAGGCCGAGGCCCAGCAGCGTGGCCAGGTTGAGCACGAAGATGCTCATCGGCATCAGGGACGCCACGAGGAAGATCCCGGCGAGCGCGATGAGCACGGCCGTCCCGCCCACAGCCAGCGGCACGGCTGCCGCCACGAAGGAGCCGAAGACGAGCAGCAGCGCGAGCGCCGCCAGCGGCAGGCTGATCAGCTCGGACCGGCGCAGGTCGGTCTCGGTCACCGATTGGACGTCGCCGTAGAACGCCGGCCCGCCGCCGATCATCACGGTCAGGCCGGGCTGTGGATGGAGCGCGGCCTGGACGCCGGGGATCGCCGCTGGCGAGTTGTCCGGCGGCAGGTCGAGGAAGACGATGTCGTACGCGGTGTGGCCGTCGGCGCTGACCTGCTGCGGCACGAGCGCGTGCGAGAGGACGCGAGTCACGTGCGGGGCGGTCGCCACGTCGCGGGTCGCCGCGGTCACGGCCCCGATCCACGGCAGCGTGCCCGCGGTCATCGAGTCCGAGGTGTAGACGAGCACGAACGCGGACGGCTCGGCGCCGAGCTTCGCCTGGAGGAGCTGCTTCGCCCGTGCGGACTCGAGGTCGTCGAGGATGAACCCGCCGGCCGACAGCGCACCCGGGGCGCGCGGGGCGAGCGGGATCGCCACGAGGATGAGCAGGGCCCATGCGGCGACGATCCACCAGCGGCGGCGGACGGCGAAGCGCCCGAGTCGGTCGAAGCTCATGCGCTGACCGGTTCGGGCGACGACGGGCCGACGGATGGCGGGGCGAACGTGCGCGTCACGGGTAGCAGGTTAGGGCGGATCGACGGATCGCGCCCGCGACAGGGCTTCCTCGCGCCCGATCCATTCTGCTAGCATCGTCGGGCCGCGAGCGCCGCGGTGCGTTCCGTCGACCCCTGCCGCTGAAGGGCCGCCCTCGTGACAATCTTCACGATCTGGTTCACGAAGATCCCGGACTACCTGGTCATCCTGATCGCCGCGACGATCATGGCCGGCGGCTTCGTGTTCGTGTTCGCCCGCTCCGCCATGGTCGCCGAGGGCGGCCGCCACGGCTGGACCCGCCGCATCACGGCGCCGAGCGGCAAGCGGCTGTTCGCCGTCCTGTCGCTCGCCTGGGCAGTGGTCTTCGGCGTCGGGCTCCAGCTGGTCCCCCACGAGGGTGCCAGCTCGCCGTACGGCGGCCTCGGCCTGATCGCCCTGTTCACGGGCTTCTTCATCATGATGGGCTTCATCTGGAGCATCGTCGGGGAGTAGCCGGCGACGCTCCCGGCCCCGAAGCCCGGCCCCGCGCCGGGCTTCACGATTCCCGGCGCCTCCCCGGCCGGAGCTTCGCTGGCGGCCATGTGGACCGTCGCGGAGGGTACATCTGCTCTGGCCGGGGCCGGCGACCGGGCGAAGACTGATCGGGCGTCCACCGCGGGGGCCTAGAGGGGAGAGAAGAATGCGTGTCCGGTGGAGCGTCCTGGCGTTCGGGCTCGGGATCGCACTCGCGGCGGGAGCGTGCGGCGGGACGGGGTCCGCAACCACGGCCCCGGCTGCCTCGACCGGCGCGGCGGCGTCGGCGGCCGCCACCAGCGCGCCAACCGCTGCGGCCGCGAGCCAGGCTGCCGGTGGCGGGGCGACGGTCGCAGGGGTGGGCTCCAAGGTGCCCGCCGACGATGGGTACGAGACCTTCCAGGTCTACGGCGGCCAGGGCGCCAACGCGCTGGCCGGGGCGACCAACGTCAGCGGGACCGATGCCCAGGCCCTGTTCGCCGCGACCGGCAAGTCGGCCAGCGACTTCAGCGTCGCCATGGCGGTCGGCTCGAAGGGCACGACGGTCATGGCGCTGCAGGTCAACGGGTTGCCGGCAGACAAGTTCCTGTCCCTGGTCGCCGGCGCCTCGACGGCCAACCTCAAGGACATGACGGTTGGCGGCAAGCAGGTGAAGGGGTCCGTCAGCGGGGACAGCGGGCAGTGGCTGTACCTCAAGGACGACATGATCTTCACGGTCGCCGGGACGCAGGCCGCGGCCGAGGCGGTGTTCAAGCAGCTCCCCTGATCGGCGGGGTCACGCTCCCAGGACGTGAAACGACCCGGCTGGGGATCCAGCCGGGTCGTCTGGTGCGCGGCTGCGGCCGAGCGTCAGGGCATGCCCTGCAGGATCTGCTCCGCCTGCTGGTCGCTGGCGAGGAGGATGTACACGAGCTTGTCGTCGCTGTTGTAGATGATCGTGCTCATGCCCGCGGTCCCGCTCGAGTAGACCTGCTTGCCGGCGATGGTCTTCTGGTCCATGTCGGTGGTGTCGATGCTCATCACCTTCGGCCCGAAGTCCGAGGCCGGGACGCCCTTGATCCTGATGATGTAGACCATCGGGCTGCCCGTGGAGCCGATGCCCACCGCCATGCTGAGGTCGGCGGCCGACTTGCCCTTCTCCTTGAGGTAGGGGTCGAGCTCCGTCGAGTCCAGCGGCAGGCCGGCGAGGCCGAGCTTGCTGTAGTCGAAGCTCGACTTCTGCATCGTCGTCGAGCCGAGCTTGTCGGGGATGAGCGCCTCGAGGTCGGTCGCCGCCGCACCGTTGTCACCGCCGGAGGTGGCGTCGGTCGCCGCGGCCTCCGTGGGCGCGGCCTCCGTGGGCGCGGCCTCCGTGGGGGCCGCCTCGGTGGGCGCGTCGGTCGCCGCGCCGGCGGTCGCCTGGGTGCCGCCGTTCGCGGTGGCGGTCGCGGCCGGGCTCGTGGACGAGCTGCCGCCACAGGCGGCGACGAGGAGCGCGAAGCCGAGCGCGGCGCCCAGCAGGCGTCGATCGGTCGTCATGCGGCTGGTCCTTTCATGCGGGGACGCGACGCCGGGGGCCCCCTGACGTGCTGTGGCGGCGACGCCCGCCCAGTGTAAGCGCCGCCCGCGCCGCGACGGCAAGGTCAGGGCAGCTTCTTGAGCATCGCCGCCGCGGCGTCCTTCGTGCCCGTGATCACGAAGATCATGTCGTCCTTCATGTAGACCCACGCGCCGATGTTCGCCGCCTCGCTGGCCAGCACGTCCTTGCCGCCCAAGGTCACGTGCTTCACGGTGGCGGTGTTCGCCTCGGGGATCAGGGACGAGAAGTGGGACGCCGTGAGCCCTTGGATCTGGAAGGCCGCCACGGTGGTTCCGGCGGAGCCCGTGGCGATGGCGTAGCTGAAGTCGTCGGTCGTCTTCCCGTTGGCGGAGAGGACGGCCTGGAGGTCTGCCGGGGCGATCGAGGTGGCCGTGGCGAGCGCGGTGCTGCCCTCCTCGCCGAAGACGTCGAACTTCTCCGAGCCGTCGTCGGTCGGGATGACGGCACCGACGCCGGGCACCGGGGAGTGGCTGACCGCGGGCACCGACGGGGCGATGGTCACGCTGGGCCGACCGCACGCGGCAACGAGGACAGCGACGCCCATCGTCAGCGCCAGCACCGCTCGTGACACCCGCATCCCCGCCTCCTTGCTCGCAGCCCGGTTGGACTTCCTGCATTCTCGGCCCGACGCGTCCCGCCGTCAGGGCGGTTCGGCCCGGGTTGGGTGCGCAGCGTGGACGCCCGGCGCGGGCCTTGTGTATGCTGACGCTCCATTCAGGCTGCATAGGATTTATGCGGTCGCGGTCCAGCGACACGGCGGCGGAGGTAGCGGCAGGTGGACACCACGGTGCAGGGCGATGGCGGCCCGTCGGCCCTCGAGACGGCCCCATACGTCAACCCCCGCGACCCGGCCAAGCGCCTCGGGCCCGATGGACGGCCGGCCGTCAGCCGCCGGGCGCCGCGCTGGCAGGACGTCCCCGACGAGAAGTGGAACGACTGGCGCTGGCAGCTGTCGAACCGGGTCAACGACCTCGAGGACTTCGAGGAGATCCTCGAGCTGACCGACGAGGAGCGCGAGGGGCTGTCCGCACCGGACAAGTTCCGCGTGGACGTCACCCCGTACTTCGTCAGCCTGATCGACCCCGCCGACCCGAACGACCCGATCCGCCGCCAGATCATCCCGCTCGGCCGCGAGCTCACCGCCTTCACCGGGATGATGGAGGACAGCCTCGCCGAGGACCGCCACTCGCCGGTGCCGGGCCTCGTCCACCGCTACCCCGACCGCGTCCTCATGCTCATCACCACGCAGTGCGCGGTGTACTGCCGGTACTGCACGCGGAGCCGGATCGTCGGCGACCCGTCGCAGAACTTCAACCGCAAGGAGCACGAGGCCCAGCTCGACTACATCCGCCGGACGCCGCAGATCCGCGACGTGGTCATCTCGGGCGGCGACGCGCTCACGCTGGCGCCGAAGCTGCTCGAGGGCGCGCTCCGGGCGCTGCGCGAGATCCCGCACGTCGAGATCGTGCGCATCGGGTCGCGCGTGCCGGTGTTCCTGCCGCAGCGGATCGACGACGAGCTCTGCGCGATGCTCGAGAAGTACCACCCGCTGTGGCTGAACATCCAGGTCAACCACCCCAACGAGATCACGCCCGAGCTGTCGCGCGCCTGCGACAAGCTCGCGAAGGCGGGCGTGCCGCTAGGCAACCAGTCGGTGCTCCTGGCCGGCGTGAACGACTGCGTCCACACGCAGCGCGAGCTCGTCCAGCGGCTGGTGGAGAACCGGGTCCGGCCCTACTACCTCTACCAGTGCGACCTGGTCGAGGGCGCCGGCCACTTCCGGACGCCGATCGGCAAGGGCCTCGAGATCATCGAGGGGCTTCGGGGGCATACCTCCGGGTACGCCGTCCCGCAGTACATCGTGGACGCGCCCGGCGGCGGCGGGAAGATCCCGGTCATGCCGAACTACCTCGTGTCGTACTCGGACCACAAGGTGATCCTGCGCAACTACGAGGGCTACATCACCACCTACGAGGAGCCGACCGAGTACACCCCGCACGACTCGAAGGGCTGCCAGTACTGCGCCCACCCGCGCCCGGAGCCGGGCCAGGAGGGGATCACCGGGCTGCTCGACGGCAAGCGGATGTGGATCGAGCCCGCCGGGTTCGAGCAGATCCACGAGCGCGGCAACGAGGGCGCGCATCGGCTCCAGGACCCGGCCAAGTGGGTACCGTTCGGCGTGGGCGCGATCGAGGGGCAGTCGTCCGAGTCCGGGCGCGTCCTGCCGGTGCTCGAGGCGGGGGCGCCGCCGACGGAGTAGCGCGAGGGATTGCCTCGGCGCGCCCCCCTGCACGGGCCGTCACGGGGCCCTGCGAGCGGGTGAGGCGACGAATGGGCCATCCGACCGGCCCAACGCCCGGGGTCGAGCTGTCCGGCCCACGGCTGGTCCGCTCTGCGGCCCGGCCGCCCGCTCGTCCGACCGTAGGGCCGCCAGCCGGCCCGGCATCCCGGCGGGGGTCCGGCCCGGAGCCCGCCCGGCATCGGCGCGACGTTGATCCCGGCGAGCGTCCGCACCGGCGAAGGGTCCGGCCTACTCCTCGAGCCGCGCTCCGCGGCGGTCGCGCCGAGCGAGGGCGCGGAGGATCGCGGGCATCGCGCCCGGATCCGGCGCGTGGGCGAAGAACGCGCGATCGGCGGCCTCGACTCCCTCGAGCGCGCCCCCAAGCCGCTCGCCGCCGGCCTCGTTCAGGCGCAGACGCCAGCTGCGGGCATCGCCCTCGCCTCGCTCGCGGGTCACCAGGCCCTTCGCCTCGAGTGAGCGGACGACTTGGCTGGTCATGGCGATGTCGGCACCGGCGTGCTCGGCCACGACCCGCTGCGTCGGTGGCTCACCGCGCTCGGCGAGCCACCCGATCGACGCAAGCAGTACGAACTGCACGTGCGTGAGGCCGTACGGGGCGAGGGCGGCGCGCATCGCCCCCTGCCAGCGCAGCGTGGCGTGCCAGAGGACGAACCCGGGGCTGTCCCAGGCGCTCTCCCACTGGTCGAAGTCGTCGCCCATGGCGTCCATGATGCCGCTTACGTCGTCTGGCATGGTGTCGGCGGCGTCAGGTGCCGTCAGCGCACCGCCTCGGCCACCGCCTGCTCCGCCAGCGCGACGAGTGCCGCCACCGCCTCGGGCGTGTCGCCGGTCACGGTGGGGCCCATCTCATCGGCTGCGGGTCCGTCGATCTCGATGCGGTGCGTGACGCGCGAGCCGCCGCCCCCCAGCGCCTCGATCTGGTGAGCGAACCGCAGGACGTGACCCATCGCGGGCGTCTCGTCGGTGAAGCCGCGCCCGGGCTCGGCCCAGGTGATCGTGAACGGCAGCGTGCCCATGCCGGCTGGGGAGATGCGCCCGGCGGTTCCGGCGGCGAACGGCCCGTCCAGCTCGACGGCCTCAAGGCCGTGGTCCCAGGACAGCCAGGCGGTCACGTCCGCATAAAGGGCCCAGACGGCGTCGGGCGAGGCGGTGGTCTCGACCGAGTGCTCGTAGGTGTACATGCGGGAGGACCTCATAACTTGGCGTGTATATAATATGCACGCATAGTATTAGCGATCGTCGCCGGCCCTGTCAACCTCACCGCACCCGCGTGCATCACCGGGCCGGTTCTGCCCGCTTGCTGGAGCACCATGTCCCTCGCCCCCGGTCGAGTGACCGGGGGCGCACCCCTGGCGAACGCCGGACCACCGCCATGCCCGCTCGCCGCTCCGACGGCCACGCTGAGTTCCGCGGGGTCCGGCGCGCGGGGGCTGGAGAGCCGCGATAGGGCTGCGCGCCACGAGCGCCGAACAGCAAGCGAACGGCCGTCCACGCCCCGGAACGCGAGGGTGCCCCCAGGCTGCTGGTACCAGCGAGGAGGCACGGGATGGATTGTCCCACCCGGTACGCGGGCGTCGACTGGGCGAGCCGCGCCCACGCCGTCTGCATCGTCGACGAGCGCGGGGCCGCGATCGAGCGGTTCGAGGTCGAGCACAGCGGGCCGGGGCTCCGGTCGCTCGGGCGGCGGCTGGCGGGGGCCCGGGTCGCGGGCGTCGCGATCGAGCGCCCGGACGGCCCGGTCGTCGACGCCCTGCTCGCCGCGGGGCTGACGGTGTTCGTGATCGCGAGCCGCCACGTGAAGGCGCTGCGCACCCGGTACGGGACCGCGGGCAACAAGGACGACCGGGCGGACTTCGCGGAGGACAGCCGGTTCTCGAACCCGTGGGCGGCCGACCTGTACGCGCGGGCGAGGGCGCGCAAGAAGACCCACCCGCACGCGGGGAGGATCCTCGCCCGCGCCTGGGTCTACGTGATCTGGCGGTGCTGGCAGGACCGCGTCCCGTACGACCCGGCGAGGCACCGCGCGCTGCAGCAGGTCGTCCTCGCGGAGGCGGCTTGACATAGGGCTACTCAGCGGGCGCTCCGATGCTTGGACCCGCCCAGCGGGCTGACGACGCTCTGGAGCGGGACCCGGCAGGAACTACAATCGCGGCCCGTGTCCGTGACGCCCACCGCCCCGTCCGCGACGACCTGGGCACGTCGCGGCGGCGTTCATCGCGGCGGGCTGGCTCGCTGTGGCGGCGGGCGTGGCGGCGGGCGTGGCGGCGCTGGTGATCCGTCGGCCGAGGCTGACGCCCGAGCGAAAGGCGGTTGCGGCATGAGCGAGCACGACAAGGGGGAGCCCGAGGATGAGGCCGTCGCCCCTCCCAAGCCGCAGAAGCGCAAAGAGCCGAAGATGGCCCAGTCGATGGGCGGCGTGCTCTTCGGGTTCGAGCAGCAGATCTGGCGCACGGCGCCCCCGCCGCAGGAGATGGTCCACCACGCTCGACCGGACGCGTCAGTGCCGGCTGGCGACGGTTCGTTCCTGACGATCACGATGCCGGACGACATGCGCGTGCTCGATGCCGACGACGACACGGCCGAAGCCGAGCACCGCTAGGCCCACGAGGAGCTCCCGCTATGACGACCCCGAGCTCGACCACCTTCGGGCGCGGCATGCCCGCCGGGTTCCCGGCCGAGCGGCCCGCGCCGCCGGTCATCGCCGAGTCGGGCGATCCGTTCGCCTCGCTCCGCGTGCTCGACGCGTTCGCGCGGATGGACCGCGGCCGGCTGGTGTCACTCGACGCGCTCGTCGCCCACCTCAACGCCGCGCACCTGGACTGGCTGTTCACTCGCGACGTCGTCGTGTCGGTGCTCGTCACGCTCCAGTCGAACTGGATGGCCGACTACCGCAACTCGTCGGGCATCGTGCTCGACGAGGGTCCGGGAGGCGCTACTGTGACGCTCGAGGACTCCTCGCGCGTTGACCCGTGGCTCGTGCGCCAGGCGTTGCGCGAGGCGGCCGATTGCCGCGAGGCGCTCGACGAGTTCGCGCGCCGCGATCGCCTGGCGACCGGAGGGTAGAGCGATGACGCTGGTGCGGTGGGTTGCGACGCGAGTCCCGAGGGCGCGCCTGCTCGCGCTGGGCGGGCTGATGCTCGGGACGATCGGGAGCTGCTCGCTGCCGAGCATCAAGCCGCCGGGCCTGTAGCGGGAACCGCGATCCCCCGGTGCGCGTCCGTGCGCCGAAGCACGAGGGGCGCACATCATGCCCAAACCGCTCGCCCGTCCTGTCGTCATCGCAATCCTCGGCCTCGCGGTGGCTGCGTGCAGTCCCGGACCGTCGCCGACGCCGCCGATCATCCCGCCGACGGCGGCGCCGATCACGCCGAGGCCAGCGCGAACGCTCGGGCCCAACGAGTACTGGCTCCCCGTCATGCCCGGCCTCGTGCTCGGACCGGACTCGAGTCCCATGGCCTGCGCCGGGATTGGCATCGGCAACGCCGACAGCAGCCCCATCGCGCTGCGCGGCAGCGCTACGGACTCGAGGCACGCGTGGCTCGGCGACGGTGCCGGCCGTTTGAACCTCGTCTGGCCAGCCGGCTACGCCGCGCGGTTCAACCCCAAGCTCGAGGTGCTCGACGCCGCGGGCAACGTGGTCGCCCGGGACGGCCAGGCCTTCGACGGCGTGTGCGTGACTGGCAACGAAACCTACTGGTTGCCGCTTCAGTAGCTGCCTAGAGCAACCCGCCGTTGACGAGCCGGTAGGCCGGGTCCACCGGGTCGGTCGGGCCGGCGCAGTAGATGTCGCGATCGTCGATGCGGAAGCCGAGCTCGAGCAGGACCGGGAGCGCGGGGTGCGGGCCGGGGACGGTGAGGTCGAGCGTGTCGCCGACGGCCATGGCGCGCTCGCAGGCCGCCAGCACGGGGCCGATCGGCTCCGCTCCGGGACGCACGATCAGCCGATCGACCGCACGCGCGGCGGGACCCACCTGCCGGTCGCGGCCGTAGCCCACGGCGACCGGGCCATCGGCGTCGCGGATCACGAACGGGTCGGCGCCTGGCCAGGCTGTCCAGAGCGCATGATCAACGGTGCGGTCGGCGCCGGTCCAGGCGAGCTCCAGCGCGGCGATCTCGGTCGGGCTGCCGTCGAGCACCTCGAGCGCCTGCGCCCGAGGATCCGCCGCGGCTCGCCGAGCGTTCTCCGGCCCGCCGCGCAGGTACAGCGTGACCCAGCGCGCAGCCATTCCCGCCCGCACGTAGGAGGGGAGCGCGCGGGGATCGTCCGAGGCGAACGTGGTCCTCGGCCAGCGCTCACCGAACATCGCCGCGAGCAGCGGCCGCCCGAGCCCCTGCCCCAGCCGATCCGGCCGCACGAACAGATCCGCGAGGTGCCACGCGATCCCCGCGTTCGCGACCGCGCCGAATGCCACGACCCTCGCGTCGGGCACCTCGCTGACCATCACGATGTGCCTTGCGACAAGGTGCGCCACATACGGACCGACGATGTCCGGCCCGCGCAGCTGCCCCGCCGGATCGTCGTTGCCGTGGGCGGCGAGGATCTCGCGGATCGCCGGGATGTCGTCCGGCGTGGCGGGACGGATCACCCCTGCCTCGGGCCCCGGCCGTACCGGGCCATGATGTCCACCAGCCGATCCTGGTCCAGTTTGTGCGCGGTGATCCCGTCGCGGCCGGTCATCGTCTCGGCGGCGAGGAGCGCGTTCACGATCGCGGCCTCGGTCGCCTCGACGGCAGCCTGGAACAGCGGCGTGATCCCGCGGTCCACGACCATCTTCGCGTCCACGGTGATGTGCGGATCGCGCTCGCCGGCGGTCTTCGACAGCCCGCGGTTGCCGGTCGCGAACGCGATGATCAGGTCGCCTGAGCCGTGCGACGCGATGCCACCCATCCGGGCGATTCCCAGGCTCGCCCGCTGCGCGAGCCGCTCGCACTGGTGCGGCAGGAGCGGCGCGTCCGTCGCGAGCACCACGATGATCGACCCGCCGCCGGGGCCCGCCCGCTCGCTGCCAAGGGAGTGCCCGCCCTGCGCGCCCATCGCGGCGAGCGCGGCATCCTCGAGACGGTCGGCCTGGTCCCACGGGCTCGGAACGTCGGTCGTCGGGATCTCCTGGCCCACGGGCACGCCGTCGATCCGCAGCAGCTCGCGCGAGCCGTAGTTCGCCTGGACGAGCGCGCCCACCGTCCAGCCGCCGTCCTTCGCCAGCACGCGACGCGAGGCCGTCCCGATGCCGCCCTTGAACTCGTGGCAGATCATTCCGGTCCCGCCGCCGACGTTGCCCTCGGGCACCGGCCCGCCCGCCGCGCACGCGATCGCGGCGTCCACGTGGGACTGTTTCACGTGAAACCCATTCATGTCGCTGAGCGCGCCGTCGTACGTCTCGCCGACGACCGGCAGCGACCAGAACACCGACTCGGCCGCCCGTTCGCGCGCGGCGTGGACGATGAGCGCGTCCCGCACCACGCCGACCGAGTGCGTGTTCGTGATTCCGATGACGCCACCGAGGAACCCGGACTCGCGGACCCACTCGAGACCCGTGAGCTCGCCGTTGCCGTTGAGCCGATGGCAGCCGGCGAACACGGGCTCGGTCCAGGGGTCGTCCTCGTGGGGGATCACCACCGTGACGCCAGTCCGAACCGGACCCTGCCCCACGACCAGCGGGCCATCGCCCGAGATCAGCGTGGCGTGCCCGACGAGCACACCCGCGATGTCGGTGATGGCATCGTGCTCCCCGGGCTCGAGCAGACCGATCCTGATGCCGAGCTCGCGAGCGCGCATCGCTCCCTCCCGCGTGACCCCCGTGCAGCGCCCGTGAGTGGAGGCGCTTCGGTTGCACCCTATCATCGCCGGGTGCCGCCCACGCCGGATGCCCGCCCCGACCTCCGCCCGTTTCCAAGCCGTGGCCGCGTGCCCGTCGCAGGCCGACTCGCGAGGCTGGCCCGGCTCCCCGAGCTCGACGGGACCGCGCCCATGGACGTCGCCGAGGCCTTCCGCGACCCGCCCGGGCTCGCCCTGCTCGAGAGCGCGCGGCCGGGCCGCACGGGCCGGTGGAGCCTGCTGACCGCGGATCCGGTTGCGATCCTCGAGGCGGCGGCCGATGGCGCCGACCCCTTTGCCGATGCGCGAGCGCTGCTGGCGAGGCTGGCCGGCGGCGAGGCCGAGATTGACGAAGCCGATGGCGGGGCCGAAGGCGACGAGGTCGTCGATGCCGGCGCGAGCGCCTTCCGCGATGCCGACCGACCGCCGTTCTCGGGTGGCCTTGTGGGGTACCTCGGATACGACCTCGGGCGACGGTTGGAGCGCCTTCCCTCGATCGCCGCCGCTGACCAGCCGCTCCCCGAATTGCGGCTCGCGCTCCACGACTGGGCGATCGCGTGGGACCGTCGGACGGGCGCGGCCTGGCTCGCGGGTCGGGCGCTCGACGGTGATGCGGCGCGACTCGACCGCAGGCTCGCGGCCGTGCGGGAGCAGCTGGCGTCGCCCTCGGCATCGTCGGCTTCGTCGGCTTCGTCGGCTTCGGCTTCGGCATCGGCATCGTCGCTCTCGGTCGGTGGCCTCGCGTTCACCTCCGGCACGTCGCGCGCCGGGTGGGTCGAGGGCGTCGAGGCGGTTCGCGCTGCGATCGCGAGCGGCGAGATCTACCAGGCGAACCTCACTCGCCGCCTCGCGACCCCGTTCGCCGCGGACCCGTGGCCGCTCTTCCGCCGCCTCCGCACCGGCGACCCGGCGCTGTTCGCCGGGTACCTCGACCTTGGCCCGGACCCGGCGACGCATGCCCCCCGCGCGCTCCTCTCCGCCTCGCCCGAGCCGTTCCTCTCGGTGGACGCGCACGGGCACGTCTCGACCGACCCGATCAAGGGCACCCGCCCGCGCGGCCGGACGCGCGAGGAGGATCGCGAGCTCGCCCGCGAGCTGCTCGCGAGCCGCAAGGACCAGGCCGAGAACGTGATGATCGTCGACGTGCTGCGCAACGACCTCGGCCGCGTCTGCGTGCCCGGCACCGTGCGGGTGCCGAGACTCCTGCGCCTCGAGCGGACGGCCGCCGTCCAGCACCTCGTCACCACGGTCACGGGTCGGCTCGCGCCCGGCAAGGACGCGTTCGACCTGCTTGCGGCCTCGTTCCCCGGCGGGAGCATCACCGGGGCGCCCAAGATCCGCGCGATGGAGGTCATCGAGCGCCTCGAGCCCGTGCGTCGGGGCCCGTACTGCGGCACCATGCTCTGGCTCGGCGCGGACGGCCGGATGGGCTCGTCGATCCTCATCCGGACCTTCGTGGCGGATGGCGCGCGCCTGACGCTGCACGTCGGCGGGGGCATCACCTACCGCAGCGACCCCACAGCCGAATGGGACGAGACGGTGGCCAAGGCGCACGGCCCGCTATCGTCGATCGGCGCGGTTGAGCGGCGCGAGGAGGAGGACCGGTGAGCGCAGGACCGACAAACGTCTGGGTGGACGGCCAGGTCGTGCCCGCCGATGCT
>Ga0315271_10001909_pt1 | contig 12861 bp, 10 predicted proteins | sample C3_top_MG_FD_204664 | JGI IMG/M metagenome (GOLD analysis project Ga0315271, IMG submission 204664) | Sediment microbial communities from Yellowstone Lake, YNP, Wyoming, USA - C3_top | ecosystem: Environmental > Aquatic > Freshwater > Lake > Sediment | place: USA: Wyoming | collected 2017-08-01
CACAGGTCGCCGCGCGGCAACCTGTGCGACAAATTGGCGGAAGCCATCGTCGAAGTGACCGGCGTGTCGCCGGAACTGTCCACCAGCGGCGGCACTTCGGATGGGCGCTTCATTGCCGACATCTGCCCGCAGGTGGTTGAATTCGGCCCGCTCAACATGAGCATCCACAAGCTGAACGAACACGTCGCGCTGGAAGACATCGAACAGTTGGCGGCCATCTACGAAAAAACGCTGGAAAAACTGCTGACATGATGCCCTTGACGGAACTGTTCGAGATGGCCGCCGAGCGGCTTATTACAGTGCGCGACTGCCTGCGCTTCGCGGTATCGCGCTTCAACGAGGCCGGACTGTTCTTCGGCCACGGTAGCGACAACGCCTATGACGAAGCGGCCTATCTCATCCTGCACACCTTGCGCCTGCCGTTGGAACGACTCGAACCCTTCCTCGACGCGAAGCTGACCGATCCGGAAATCCAGGCGGTGCTGAACATTCTGCGCCGTCGTGTGGAAGAGCGGCTGCCCGCCGCCTACCTTACACACGAAGCCTGGCTGGGCGAACATCGCTTTTATGTGGACCAGCGCGTGATCGTGCCGCGTTCCTTCATCGCCGAACTGCTGCGCGAACAGTTCGCGCCCTGGGTGGAAGATCCGCAAAACATCACCCGCGTGCTGGATATGTGCACCGGCTCCGGCTGCCTCGCCATTCTCGCTGCGCTGGCCTTCCCCAATGCCAGAGTGGACGCGTCCGATCTATCTTCCGATGCACTGGAAGTGGCGACAATCAACGTCAAGGAATACGACCTGAATGGACGGATTGAGTTGATTCAATCTGACCTGTTCGACAAGCTGCAAGACCGCACTTACGACCTCGTTCTCTGCAACCCGCCCTACGTGAACGCCGAATCGCTAGCCTTGCTGCCGCAGGAATACCGGCACGAGCCGGAACTGGCACTGGGGTCGGGCATTGATGGGCTGGACGCCACCCGCCGCATCCTGGCTGCCGCCAAAACCCACCTCAATCGCGGTGGTCTGCTGGCGGTGGAAATCGGCCACAACCGCGATCAACTGGAAGCCGCCTTCCCCGCCCTGCCCTTTACCTGGCTCGACACCAGCGGCGGCGATCAGTTTGTGTTCCTGCTGCGGCGCGAAGAACTTTAACCTGCCAGGGTGTCGTCCAGGCCGGACGCAATAATGTCCGCCAGTTGCCGCGCCGCGGCCAGAATCTCGGCTCCCGGCGCTGCTCCGGGAATCACCGAACCGATTTCGATCCCGTACAAATCCAGTCTGGGTGGCAAATTACCCAATTCCCGCGCCAACGACAGCGCGTCAAGCACGCCGAACCCGTGACTGGAAAGTCCATGGCTGTAAGCGGCCCAATCTTCGAGATTTAAGCTGCGAATTTCGCCGGCCTTGCCATTGCTTTGCATGGCGTCCACGAGTATGACCCAGGCTGTGTTTTCCAGTAAGGAAATCAAACCCGCACCTGGCCGGTCCAGCCTCGCGCTTGTGATCTGCCCGGGTGCAAAACGCCGGGACACGCCGCTGGCCTCAAGCGCATCCACGGTCAGCCAGCCGGCCTGATCATCGCCCGCAGGGGAGCCGATACCCAGTATGCGTACCGTGCTCATTTCCGTTCGACATTCAGGCGCAAAAAATGCGTCGCGCAGGAGATGCAGGGGTCGTAATTGCGGATGACTTTTTCGCAGTGCAGTTGCAGCGCGTCATCCGGATGATCAAGCCCGAACTGCAGCAGCGAAAGCCGCAGATCCTCTTCGATGCGAAGCTGGTTCTGGCTGGTCGGGGGCACGATGCGCGCAGCGACCACACGACCTGCGTCATCCATCTCATAACGCTGCCACAGCAAGCCGCGCGGTGCTTCGGTGCAACCGTAGGCCACCCCGGCGCGTGGCGTGACCGGCACATGCGGCGAATCCTGCACGCGATACGATTCAAGCAATCGCAGCGCCTCGTGCAGGGCATGGAAGATTTCCACCGCCCGCGCCACCAGACTATGAAACATGTTGCGGCTGGGGAAGCTCAGCCCGGTGTCGACCAGCAGCGCCCTGAGTTGTTCGGGCAGGCGGTCATGGTTCAGGTTGAGCCTGGCAAGCGGTCCGACCAGATAGGGGCGCTGATGATAGGTGCTGAATAACGCGGTGGAATATGGTTCCTGATATTCGGCAAAATGGGCTTCATAGGTTTCCGGCGTTATGGACAGTCCATCGCTTGCGCCGATCAGCCCGTCCTCAATGGCGTAGCGCTCCCGGTGCTGCATGGCCACGGAAGTGAATAGCTGGTTGTCCTGTGGCACCGCAATGCCTGCCGTCCAGCGGATCAGCGCTTCCGCCTCCGGCAGCGCGGCGCGCAGTTTTTCACGGATAGCGTTGACCTGGGACAGGGCCGGCGCGCCATGAAAACCACCGACCCGGAGTCCCACCGGATGCACCGAGCGGGCGCCGAACAAGTCCATCAATTCGTTTCCCAGTGCCTGAATCCGCAGCCCGCGGCGTACCGCCTCAGGTTCGATGCGAGCCAGTTCGATAGCGTTGTTGCAGCCGAAAAAATCCGGCGCGGCCAAAAGATGAATATGCAGGCTGTGACTCTGGATCCATTCGCCGCAGTAGAACACCCGGCGCATGTCCCGCGCCCATGGGCCAGGATCGACACCGAACAGTTTTTCCAGCGCCTGCACGGCGGTCACCTGATACGCCACCGGGCAAATGCCGCAGATGCGCGCCACCAGATCGGGCACTTCCGTATAATTGTGTCCTTCCAGAAATTTCTCGAAAAATCGCGGCGGTTCGAAAATACGCAGGCGCAGTTCGAGAAGTTGGCCGTCTTCTATGCGCAAATCCAGCGCGCCTTCCCCCTCAACCCGGGTCAGCACAGGCACATGAATGGCAACGGTTCTGCGCTGCTCACTCATCGTTCCATCCCGGCCTTGTCTGCCGCGGCGAGAAAGACGGGTGTCTGGCTGTTGATGGACTGAAACCGCAGGACGATGTCTTCCGCGGTGAGCCCCAGACTGCTGAATTGCGCCGATAACGCATCGGTGTTGGCGTTTTCCGCCGGGCCGTAACAGCCGTAGCAGTCGCGGCCCAGGCTGGGACACAGGGCGCCGCAACCTGCCCGCGTCACCGGCCCCATGCAGGCCACGCCGCGGCTGACCATGACGCAGGTCAAACCGCGGCGTTTGCACTCGGTGCAGACCTTGTCCGCGTTGTCCCGAGGCGCCACGCCGAGCAAAAGGGCATTCACCACCGCCAGCACCTGCCGGCTGTTGACGGGGCAACCCCACAATTCGAAATCCACTTTCACATGGTGGGACACCGGGGTGGCATGTTGCAGGCTGGCGATGGCCTCGGGATGGGGGTAAATCTGCGCCTTCCATTCCGCGCCATTGGCATTATTGCGCAAGGCCTGCACGCCGCCGGATGTGGCGCACGCGCCGATGGCCACCAGCAGGCGGCTGTGCTGGCGTATGCGCTGAATGCGCACCAGGTCTTCCGGCGCTGACACACTCCCTTCCACAAAGGACAGATCCACCTCGGCCTCCGGTTCGAGCGGCCCGGCTTCGGCAAAGTGCACCAGATCGACCAGTTCGGCGAGCTTGAGCAAATCTTCACCCAGGTTGAGGAAGGCAAGCTGGCAGCCGTCGCAGGAACTGAATTTGTGTACCGCAACGCGGGGCTTGCCTGCTTCAGGATTTGCTATCCGCCAAGTCATCAAACCCCCCTGTGCTCCAGCAATGATTTGACTTGCCCCCAATTGAACACCGGCCCATCCTGGCAGACAAACAGGCCGCCCAACTGGCAATGACCGCAGCGGCCCACAGCGCACTGCATATTGCGCTCCATGCTTAGATAAATCTGCGCTTCGGGCAGGCCGCGTCCCGTCAGGATTTCTGCCGCAGCGCGCATCATGCCTTCCGGTCCGCACATCATCGCCACCGCGTAATCGGGATTGAATCGGGCCTGAGTGAATAAATCTGTCGCGCGCCCCACATGCCAGGGCCACAGCGCAGCACCCTCGTCGGACGCCACCAGCACCTGGGTATCCGGCAGCGTGGCCCACCTGGCATATTGTTCGCGCCAGATCATATCCTTGGCATGTTTCACCCCCTGGACGATGGTGAGCTTTCCATAGCGCGACCTGCGTCTAAGGATGTAATGAATCACCGAAACGGTTGGTGCACAACCGAGCCCGCCCATCACCAGCACGATGTCCCGCCCTTCCATTTCCTGCAGCGGCCAGCCCCGTCCGTACGGCCCGCGCAGCCCCAGGCTGTCACCAGGTTTCAGCGCGGCCAGCCCCTGGGTGACGCGTCCCTGAGCCCGAATCGTGTGGCCTATCCAGTGCAAGTCCTCCGGGTCGGACATGATGGAAATGGCTACCTCGCCCACGCCAACCAGATACAACATGTTGAACTGGCCGGGTTTGAAACGATATGCCGCCTGCGCCGCCGCATCGTTCAGCCGCAGTTGCAGGGTAAAGATAGTGGGCGATTCCTGCGTGCGCTCCACCACCATGGCTTCCATCGGCAGACAGGCATCAAACGCGGCAGGAACATTCATGGCTGTTCCTCGCTGCTTACAAGCACGGCGACTTCTTCAGTCAGGTCGATCCCCACCGGGCACCAGCTAATGCAGCGCCCACAGCCCACGCAACCGCTGCGGCCGTACTGGTCGTGCCAGGTGGCCAGCTTGTGGATCAGCCATTGCCGGTAGCGGCTGCGGGTATCGGGCCGTACATTGAAACCGTGCAGATGGCCATGACTCTCGCCAAAACACGAATCCCACACACGGACATGCCCGGTTTCATGCCCACCCAGGCCGGGCTCGTCCACCTCCGCATGGCAAAAACAGGTGGGGCAAACCGCCGTGCAATTGCCGCAAGCCAGGCAGCGCGCCGCGACCTTATCCCACTCTGGATGTTCCAGGCTGCTCATCAGGGCATCACGCAGATTGCGCCCCGGCAGGCGACGCTTCTGACTGTCCGCAGCGGTTTGCCCCTGCTGTTCTGCCGCCTCGATCTGATTTGGTGTTGCCGGCTGAAGATTCATTGATTTCAACACTTCCGCCCCGCGTGGACTGCCTGCCACCGTCACAAATCCATCAGGCAGCTCCGCCAGTGCGATGTCATACCCCGCGTGGGGCGTGGGCCCATCGCCGGTGGAAGCACAAAAACAGGTAGCGCCCGGCTCGGCACATTGCACCGCCACCAGAAAAAGCTGCGCGCGCCGTTTGGCGTAATGGGCATCAGGTTGGGTTTCGCGTAAAAAGTGCGCATCCTGCAAAGCCAGGGCGGCCAGATCACAGGCCCGCACGCCAATCAGCGCCAGCGCGGGAGCCTCCGGCTCCACGGCCTTGAATTGAAGCCTGCCTTGCTCATTCCGCTCAGCCCGCCACAGGGATTCTTCAGGCGCAAACGCATGCGGCTTGATCGCCTGCGGACCATTGGTCCAGGCGAAATAGCGGTTGTGCGGGTCTTGTGTCAATTGATAGCGACCCGGTGCCTGCACCGTCTGCAAACCTCGGGGCAGCGCATCGGGCGCTGAAAGTTCGCGCATGACGATAGCGCCGTTCTCCACTGCCGGGCCCAGACATCGATAGCGAAGCGCCATGAGGCTCGCCACCAGCGAACTCAACTGCTCATGGGGCAAAAACCCGGCATGATCCGATCCGCAGAACATAGGCTAAAAGTTCATTTTCCTTGTTAACCCGGATGTTTTATGTCTCCGCCGGACACGGCGGGGCCGGTATCCATTTCGGGCATGAAAAGCCTGAAATCCTGTGTGGAGCGGCTTCAGCCGCGATTGCGGCGGTGGCTTCGATACAGGCCAAATTCGCGGCTGGAGCCGCTCCTACAGGCGGTGTCATTTAATTTCGGCAAATTTATGAAACATCCGGGTTAAGTGTATGCGGAAAGTTCCAGGCAGGGCAGCTTGATTTTATGTTTGCACCGGCGCGTGTCATCAATCCGAAAAAAAGCGTCCCGACCAGTTCGTTATAATGCAGCTCTCGCCCGTGATGAAAGAATAGCCATGCAGCAACAACTGGATGTGTTCGTCGCCTCTCTCACCTCTTTCTGGACGCAGCTTGCCGGTTTTGTTCCACAACTGTTGGCCGCCCTGGTACTTCTGTTTGTCGGATGGATTCTTGCCAATCTGGCGCGTACCGGTGTGGTGAAACTGCTGGATGTTCTGCGCTTTGACCATCTCGCTGAAAAGACCGGTATCGAGGCCTTCCTCAAGCAGGGCAATCTGGAAATATCGCTGGGCCGTCTGATCGCCAGCCTCGCTTACTGGGTCGTCATTTTCATTGTCATCGTCACCGTGGCCAACAGCCTGGGCCTGCACATGGTGGCCGAACTGTTCAACAAGGTGGTGCTCTACCTCCCCAACATCATCGTCGCCATCCTGGTGCTGGTATTCGGCGTGCTGGTGGCGCGCTTCATCAACCGCCTGGTTTTTGCCTACCTCAACAACATCGGCGTACAGGGCGCACTCACCATCAGCACCCTGTCGGAATATGCCGTCATCATCTTCGTGGTGTTTGTCGCGCTGGAACAGCTCGAAATCGGCACCAACCTGCTCACCGCCGCATTCCAGATCGGCTTTGGCGCCATCGGCCTGGCGTTTGCGCTGGCGTTTGGCCTGGGCGGACGCGAGTGGGCTGCGGGCGTCATCAAACGGATGACGGATAAGAATGGAAGCGGGCGGTAAGCCGTTTTGATTCAGCGATAACGCGGCTTCTGTGCAGGTTTTCCCTGCACACCGCGCGTCATGCGGCGAGGGCTGGGATCCATCCCCGCCCATTGCAGCACTTGCGCAACCTGGTCGTCGTCCAGTTCAGTTTTCTGGCCACGCCGTAACTGGGGCGGCAGGCTGATCGGACCGAAGCGGATGCGGGTCAGGCGCGATACGGTCAGACCCAGATGCTCGAACAGCCGCCGCACTTCGCGCTTGCGGCCTTCCATGATGATGATGCGATACCAGCGGTTGGCGCCCTCGCCTCCTGCTACGAACAGGCTTTGAAGTCTAGCCGTGCCGTCGTCGAGTTCGACGCCATCCAGCAGTTTCCGGATCATTTCCTCACTCAGTTCACCCAGCACACGCACCGCATACTCGCGCTCGACCTCGAAACGCGGGTGCATGAGGTGGTTGGCAAGTTCGCCCGAGGTGGTGAAGATCATCAGCCCTTCGGTGTTGAAGTCAAGTCGGCCGATGGCAATCCACTTCGCGCCGCGCAGTTTGGGCAAGTTGTCGAACACACTGGCGCGCCCGGCCGGGTCGTCCCGGCTGACGATCTCGCCTTCGGACTTGTGGTAGATGAGGATGCGCGTGCGTTTGTCCTCGAAGCGCAAATACACACGGCGGCCGCTGACCTTGACCACGTCGCGCGAGCTGACCTTGCTGCCCAGTGTGGCGGTTTCGCCGTTGACCTGAACACGCCCCTCGGCAATCCAGGTTTCCATGTCGCGACGCGAACCCAGGCCGGCGGAAGCCAGCGCTTTTTGCAGGCGCTCTTCGGCCACCACCGGTGCGGTGGCCTCCTGTAAACGGCGGGCGGCACGGCCGGACGGCGTGGCCGGACGGTGAATGGGGGTACGGGGCATGTCAGGGTATCTCGGTTACGGGCTGCTGCGCGGTAACGGACATGGCGGATGCGCCGTCCCGAATTATGAATGTCGCATCCGCCGTGTCCGTTCCCTCACCCCGACCCTCTACCCCTGCGGGGCACAGAGGTCCCGGAGGGCGAGGGGGACATTGTGTCGCTGGCGCGACGTTCACGTTAACGACGCGCGCCACTTCAATTATGGCGCAAGGGGTGAAAGGCTCAGAGGGCGCAGTCTCGATCAATTCCGGGATCAGGGCTGTTTCATCCGGCGTGATCAGGCTGCCGAGTTCTTCCAGCGGCGGCAGTTCCGACAAAGTGCGCAGCCCCAGATCGCTAAGGAAATGCCCCGTCGTGCCAAACAGCGCCGGGCGCCCCGGCACATCGCGGTGGCCGACGGCCTCTATCCAGCCGCGTTCCTCCAGCGTCTTTATAATGTTCGGGTTGACCGACACGCCGCGAATATCCTCGATGTCGCCGCGTGTAACTGGCTGGCGGTAAGCGATGATGGCGAGCGTTTCCAGCACCGCGCGCGAGTAGCGTGGCGGTTTCTCGTTCTTCAGCCGTGAGAGCCAGGGCTGCATTTCGGCGCGGGTCTGGAAGCGCCAGCCATCGGCCACCTGCACCAGTTCCACGCCCTTGCCCTGCCATTGCTGGCGCAGTTCTTCCAGCGCCCGCCGCAGCATGTCCGCGGACAATTCCTGCTCGAACATGCGTTTAAGCTCATTCAACGACAGAGGCTCGGTCGCCGCCAGCAGCGCCGCTTCCAGCACGGTACTCAGATCGCCCAGGTTTTCACTCGGTTGCAGGTTCATGGAGTCTCACGTAAATGGGGGCAAAAGGCTCAGCCTGGGTGACCTCGATCAGGGTTTCCTTGGTCAGTTCCAGCACCGCCAGAAAGGTCACGACAAGTTCATGCACTGTCGAAGCATCAGGAAACAAGTCTTTGAATTCCATGAATTCACCAAGAGAAAGCCGCTTGAGTATCCGGCTCATGTGTTCACGTATGGACAGCTCCTGCCGGCCAATGCGGTGATGAGTGCGGTTCTTGGCGCGGGAGAGGATAGCCAGCCAGGCGGCGGCCAGCTCTTCCGGATGCAGCGCGGGCAGCCGTTTGGCCGCCGCAGGCAGAAACACGCTGATGGTGTCGAACTCGCGCCCGGCCTGCGGCTGTGAATCCAGCTTCTGCCCGCCCAGCTTCATCTGCTCGTATTCCAGCAGGCGGCGCACCAGCTCGGCGCGCGGGTCGTCCACCTCATTGGACTCTTCCGCCCGTTCCAGGCGCGGCAGTAACATGCGCGACTTGATGTCGATCAGCATCGCCGCCATCAGCAGATACTCCGCCGCCAGTTCCAGCCGGGTCGCGCGCGCCGCCTCCACATAGGTCATGTATTGCCGGGTGAGCGCCGCCATGGGAATGTCCAGCACATCCAGATTCTGGCGACGGATCAGGTACAGCAACAGATCGAGCGGACCTTCAAAGGCGTCCAGAAAAACTTCCAGCGCATCCGGTGGAATGTAGAGGTCGTGCGGCAGTTCGGTGAGGGCTTCGCCCCTGACCTTGATGACCGGGGCGGGCGGGATTTCCAGTAGCGCGGGTGCGTTCATGGCGACATTTTACCCGAGTCTGGCCGCCTCCCCTAAGCAGAGCGATTGGTCCAGCCACAAGAGGCCTAGGAGCCTGTCGGACTTGAAGGAAATCGGCTGCAAATCCGCCTGGCCGGTGCATATATCGCCGCTTTCTTGGGCAATAGAACGACTATTGCCCTGCAAAACCGTCAAAATCTACCCTCGGCCAGCCGAATTTTCGTTGCGATTCTTCAAGTCCGACAGGCTCCCAGCCCCGGAAAGTAAAGATAGACAGGAATCAGTCGATACCACAGGAATCAGACCGTATTGCGAGAAGGCCTGGACAAGCCATGATATTGGAGGTTCGAAAGTGGGTTCAAACATGACGGGATTACAGCAAGAGCTGCGCCAGCACATCAGATTTCAAATCCTGAAGAAGGCGACTTTGTCTGTTGACGGCCTGCAGCCGATTGCCTGTGAGATTCAGAATTATTGCCTTGGCGGGCTTTTTCTGAGACTCGCTGTCCCTGAGCGGGATACCCGGCTGCTGCAGAACGCCTCTGGCACACCGGTTGAAATTGTCTTCACCCCCCACGAATCCATCGATGCCAGGACGTTTCATATTCCCATCCAGATCAAGCGCCTGACTGCTTCAGGTGTGGGGGTGGCATTTGTGAAACAGCCTGTCGAGGCGCTGCGTGCCTTGCAGAAACTGCGGATGGAAAGCCACAAATCTCGCCTTACGGCGAATCTGGCTGGCGACCAGAATCAGGAATTGCGCAGTGTGTGCAAGAAGCTTCTGGAAGAAGCGTTGTACCAGGCGCAAGACCGTTTCTCCCAGTTGATCGAAGAAAAATTGACTGCCGAGGCGGGTCATGCAACGAGCTTTATGGAACACAACGCCCTGCTCGATGCAACAGCGGAATTCAGACGTCACCAGCACATGATCCGGGAGAAATTCATTCTGACCGCCATGAGCGCCTTCCTCCCCGGCAAGGGAGCCCATGCGGACGCGGGTGAGGCGTCCCAGGAACTGTCGCTGGTCGGCGAGCAGGATTTTGAGGACTGGCTCAGCGCCACGACCGAGGGCAACAAGCTCGAAGACCTGTTCCGGATTCAACTGTCAGCCATAGAAGCCGGTTTGCACCAGCTTTTCGGCCTGTCGCAGGACAACAGCGACAATCCATTCTGGCCGACCACCATTTGCAATGCCTACCGGACGGCACTTGCCGATGTGCCGCTCGACACCAAAGTCAAGCTCGTAGCCTACGGCGCGCTGCGCGATACATTGGCGGAACAGCTCGAACCGCTCTATACAAAACTCCGTGAACTGTTACCCCATGAAGACCAAAAACAGGGGGCTGTCATACCATCTGCCAGTCCTTATACCTCTCCCGATGCCGCCGAATCCGGCGCACAGCCCGAGTTGAGAGACCTCGACGCACAGGGTCCAACTACGCGGGGTGCCGTCCCCGCATCCCGCCCCTCGGGCGCCTTCGGGAGAATGGCCGGCGCCTTGATGGATTTGTTCAAACGCACCGGTACTGAACAGGACACCGGGAGCGCGCCGCAATATGACGGATCCGCTGTGCAGCCCGGCCCCGGCTCGTCGGCCCAGCCCTATTTTGGTAGTGGGTTCAATACCCGGACGCCGGCCACGCCCGCTGCCGCTGCTGGCGGCATTCAACCTGGGGCTGACAGCCCCGCGGTCAGCAGGGCAGGCGCGGTGGCACAGGGCTCGAACAACGTGCTGGGACGGCTTGCCGCCCATGATGCCCTGCCCAAAAGCAGCGACCCCGATGTGCAGCGTTCGGTCAATCTCTTCGGGATGCTTTTCGACACGGTCTATGCGCAAAAGTCGCTCACCGAAGGAATCAAGCCTTATTTTGAGCGTCTGGAATCCAATCTGGTAAAACTTGCCGTGGCAGACCCGGAGTTTCTCAATTCCCAGAACCACCCTGCCCATCGCGTTCTCAATACGATCGACCGTCTGACCCTGGCGGTTGCCGACGACGGCAAGGTCAACGATGAACGGCTGGTCAAGCTGATCAACTACTGGACCGAGCGGATCAAAAACGAGGCGGAAAGCAATCCGGAAATCTACGAGGAGGCACGCCAGGAACTGGAAAAAGTAGTCAAACCCCTGCTCAAGGAGCGCATCAGCAGAATCAGCCGCTTGCAGGAGGTATGCGAAGGACGGCAACGCGCCGATCAGGCCAAGCTGAGAATCCGCCGCGAACTCGACGACAAGATTGGCGGGCAGACCGTCGCCAAGGCCGTGGTCGACCTGGTTATCTGTGGCTGGCGCAATTACCTGCACAAGATGGAGCTTCGCGGCGGACGGGAAAGCCAGGAATGCCGGAAGTCCTGGGAGGTTCTGGATAATTTGCTGCAATGGCTCGGCCCCGAGCCGACCGCCGTACCTGAGCCACTTCATGTGCAGCAGCATCTGCATTTCATCGACATGAATCTCGGCCAGGTTTGTATCGACAAGACGGAACAGGACCGTGTCATGGACCAACTGGCGGATTCCCTGATGGTTCCCGGAGCCTCCCAACGTATCGGCTATAACCGGGTGGCCAGGCAATCCTCCACGACCGAAGTGGAAATCAAGCTGCATGATGCCGAGGCCCTGGCCATCCGGCAAATGCGCGTCGGCGACTGGTTCAAATTCGCGAGCTCTCCCGTCCCGCTCAACCTTGTCTGGATCGGGGACAAACCGGCAGTCCATGTTTTTGCAAATTACAGCGGCATCAGGAAACTGGAACTCAAACAGGATAAGTTTTTGCAGATGCTGCAAAGCGGCACGGCCGAAAGAACGGAAGATCTGGAAATGCCGCTTATCGACCGTTCCTACAGCTCCATGGTTCAGCAAATGCACCGCAAGCTGGCGTGGAAGGCAACCCACGATCCGGTCACCGGCCTGCCCAATCGCAGTGAATTCCTGCGCGGCATCCGGCGCTATTGGCTGAGGATGGACGAGGAATCGCATGGCCTGGCCATCGGCGTGCTTGAGTTCAGCCCTGCCAGCCTTTCCAGCAGCCAGTCCGAAATCGACAAACTGAATCAGTCGATACGCGACTGGGCACTGCTGTTGCAGGAAAAGCTCGGCAAGGCCACCCTGCTTGCACGCAGTTCGTCACGGAGCTTCGCCTTCCTGACCTCAACCGCGGACAGTGAAAGCGCGCTCGTCCTGACCAGACAGCTAATTGATGACATCAATCTGCCTTCCCAGCCGGGTGCAGACACCGGCATTGTTGTGCATGGCGGTTTGGTGTGGTCGACGGACTGCCTCGATCCCGGCGCACTCTACGAAAATGCCGTTGCCGCATGCACCAAAGCCAAGCAGGCCGGTCCCAATCAGCTTGTGCTTTCCGGGGAGGAAATCGAAGCCTCAGCCAACAGAAAATCGCTCCCGGAATGGGCTGGCGAATTTGGCGATATCCTGGGCCAGAACAAGCTTTCGCTCACCTGTCAGGCCATTTCGTCTATCAGCGACCCCTTGCTCACGCCCGTCCATTACGAGATTCTGCTGCGTTCAAACAACCTGGCGGGCGATAGACTGAATATTGCCGACTTCATTTCGGCCGCCGAGCGCATGAAACGCATGCCGGAAGTCGATCGCTGGGTAATTACCCAGGTGTTTGACTGGATCCGGGCTTACCCAACCATCTTCG
>Ga0315271_10001910_pt1 | contig 12858 bp, 12 predicted proteins | sample C3_top_MG_FD_204664 | JGI IMG/M metagenome (GOLD analysis project Ga0315271, IMG submission 204664) | Sediment microbial communities from Yellowstone Lake, YNP, Wyoming, USA - C3_top | ecosystem: Environmental > Aquatic > Freshwater > Lake > Sediment | place: USA: Wyoming | collected 2017-08-01
GCCAACGCGTCGGCACTCGGCTTCGAGCTCGTCCACCAGGCGGACCGGCAGCGTCGGTTCGGCAAAGATGGCCGTGCCGACCTGCACCGCGACCGCTCCCACGGCCAGGAAGTCCAGGACGTCCGCCAGATCCGTGATGCCACCGATGGCGACGACCGGGATCTTCACGGCCTGGGCCGTCTCGTAGACGATCCGCAGCGCGACCGGCTTGATCGCCGGCCCGGACAGACCGCCATACGTGTTGCCGAGGAGCGGCCGCGTGCGGTCTCGAGCGACGGCGATCCCGGACAGGGTGTTGATGGCGGTCAAGGCGTCCGCACCGGCGTCCTCGATGGCCCGCGCGATGGGCCGGATGTCCGACACGTTCGGCGACAGTTTCACGAGGAGCGGCAGATCCGTCGCGCGCCGTACGGCGGCGGTCACCTCGCCCGCTGCGACCGGGTCGATGGCGAACTGGAGCCCACCCCGGCCCACGTTGGGGCAGCTGATGTTCAGTTCGATGGCGGCCACGCCCGGGATGCCGTCGAGGCGCCGGGCGACCTCCACGTAATCCTCCACGGACTCCCCGGCCACGTTCACGATGACGGGCACCCGCCACCTGGCCCATGTCGCGCTGTACTTCTGGATGACAGCATCGACACCCGGGTTCTGGAGGCCGATGGAGTTCAGCATCCCGCCCGGCGTTTCGGTCACGCGGGGCGTCGGGTTCCCGATGCGGGCCCGGAGCGTGGTCCCCTTGCAGCAGATCCCGCCGAGCCGGTCCACGTCGACGACATCGCCGTATTCCACGCCATAGCCGAACGTCCCCGATGCCACGAGGATCGGGTTGGGCAGGATCAGTCCGCGACCGAGATCGACGCCCAGGTCCACCGCCGCTACCGCCATGGGCTGTCCCAATCCAGTTCGTCCGAGGCGAAGGCCGGACCTTCGCGGCAGACGCGCAGCGGCTGCCCACTCGCGCCCATGACCACGCAGCCCAGGCAGGCCCCCACGGCACAGCCCATGTTCTGCTCCATCGCGACCTGCAGGAACGCCTTCCGCCGGGCAGCCGTCGAACCCGGTGGGTCGCCCTTGCCCGCACCGCGCTTGCGGCCCAACTTGGCGACGCCAAGGCGCTGACGGCGACCCGCGGCCAAGCCGGCGAGGACCTTCAACATCGGGCTGGGACCGCAGGCGAAGGCCTGGTCCGCCCACGCCTCGTAGGTCGGGATCAGGTCAGTGACGTACCCGGCATGACCCAGCGAACCGTCGTCCGTGGCCACCACGTACTCGACTTCATCGGGCAGCAGGTTGGATGGGTAGACCTCGCGCGCCGATGCAGCCCCGAACAGGAGCGTCACCCGCCGGCCGTCACGGATGGCTTCGTCGGCCAGCATCCTGACACCTGCGATCCCCAGTCCGCCGGCGACCAGGAGCAGGTGCTGCGAGCCACGATCCACCTCGAATGGTCGCCCCAGCGGACCCAGCATGTCGATGGCATCGCCGGGGCGCAGCCTGGTGAACCACGCCGTGCCCCGCCCGATGACCCGGAAGTGGATGGTGATGATCCCGCTGATCGGATCCGTCGTGTTCAGCGAAAATGGGCGACGCAGGATCAGCCCGGACAGGTCCCCGGGGCGGACATGCACGAACTGCCCGGCCCGTGCACCCTTCGCGAGGTCCGGGGCGTGATACGCCTGCAGCCACTGGCCCGGCAGGATCTCCCGGCTCTCGACCAGCTCCGCCGCCGCGAGCCGCATCGTCACGCGGTGGGCTCGTCCTCGGTCGCCTCGGCCGAACCGTCGTCGTCGTCGCCGCCGTCATCGTCCTCGCCGGCGCCTTCCGCCACCTGCTCTTCCTCGGCCGACGCCAGCTCAGGGGCGACCGACGGATAGGCCTCCGCCAGCGCATCCGCCAGGTCACCGAACACGTCGGTCGGGTCGTAGAACTCGACCAACTCATCGGCGTTGCTCAGGCTGCGCCACGTGCCTTCGGAGTCCTCCGGGACCACCTCGGCGCGGAATGTGCCCGTCGCCGTCAGGATCAGGCGCTCGTCCTCATCGTCCACGATCACGAGGTCGCCGATGAGCGCGATCAAGGTGGCCGAGACGCCCTCGAACTGCTCAAGGAGGCGGGCCTCGCTGCGTTGGCTGCGCTCCTGGTACTCGAGGGCCAGGTCGTACAGCCGACGGGCGGCTTGCTCGTCGTCATCCGCGTCGAGGGGCATGGACTGGCCGGCGGCCCATGAGTCGGCTGCGGCGGCATATGGGTCCTCGCCGGGGCCCACGCCGAACGTCTCCTCGGGCGAGATCCCGGCGACCTCCATGAGCTCACCCTCGGCCGTCGGTTCGGCGGCCATCCCGGCCGCTTCGCGAGCAGCGTCCCCGAAGGCGGCGTAGATATCGGCCGGGTTGTAGAGCTCAACGAGCTCAGAGGCCGATTCGATGACTTCGGTCTCGCTCACCCACTCGCCCGTCAGGTCGTCCAGGTAACGACTGCGACTCCGGAACGTGAGATCGGGGGCGATGGACAGGTAGTCCGGCTCCTCATCGATCAGGGTGAGGCCACCGATCGTGGCGATCCGCTCGCGGTGCCGATCCAGGAACTTGCGCAACTGCTCCGTCGATTGGACCAGGAAGTCGGAACGCTCCAGGGCGGCGTCGCCCGCGAGCTCCCCAAGCAGGTCGTTGTGGCTGTCCATGTGGTCGCCTCCGTGCTGTTCGGGGAAGTCTACGGGTGATACTCGAGATCGGGTCCCATCCGCTCGCGCAGGAACATCGAGTGGTGGCGTTCGAAGATCCACTCACCGGCCCGGTGACCGAGTGCGCGGGTGGCCTCGTCGGCTTCCAGCCTGTCAAGTGTGGCGTAGTCCGGCAGGTCCATCAGGATGACATTGTCGAAGTCCCAGCCGTGGGCGACGTTGTACCAGCCGATGAAGCGGATACCGAACTTCTCTTCGTACTCCTTCACCTGCTTCGGGAAGATCGTCCGCATGAAGAACTTGAAGAACGGGTCTCGGCCGCGGCGGACGTTGAAGTAGGTCGCGAGCACGGGCACGGGCGCTACGGTCCTCCTGGCTGTGAGCGGCCGCTCAAGGCGACCCGATGCCTATTGTCGCACGGGCTCCACGCGCCGGGGCGGTGATCGGCGGCGGATGGGCAGCGGCGAGCGGGAAGGATGCGGACGAACTCAGGGTCGCGGTTCTGGGGTCGGGGGTTCCGGGGTCGGGGGATCGGCCTCTGGTCCCGCGATCACGACCGCGTCCTCCAGTTCACCGACCGTCTTCGTGCCACTGCCCAGCGGGCGCCGCCGGCCGCGCCGCTCAGCGGCTACGAGTCGCAGCAGGAAGATGACCGACTGACCGGTGATGAGCAGCAGGCCGATCACCATGAACAACAGAAGGGCGCTTGCCTCGGACGGCCAGCGCCAGAAGACGCTGAGAGGCGTCAGGACGACAAGGAATGCCAGCACGACCAGCTGGACCCAGAAGCAGCCCAGGCCGGGACCGCGGCCTGGCTCCAGGTCCTCGCCCTTGTACTGGACCGGGCCGGTCGGCCGGGGTCGGCGAGGCGGGGTCGGGTCGGCGGCGGGATCGACTGGCGTGCCGGAGTCACTCACAAGCGACAACTCTACGGGAGACGAGACCGAGCAGCGCTACGCCACGTCCGGCGCATCCGGCACGTCCGGCGCGTCCGGCATGGTCGGTTCGTTGGCCAGCCCCTCGACGATCTCGACCGATGGCAGCATCAGCAGGATGGACGGTGCGACGAGGACCTTCCACGACCGCGAGCCGCCGCCGAGCACGATCCGATCCCGGGCCATGACCCGCGAATCCACCAGCACCGGCAGATCGACTGGCAACCCGAAGACGGTCACACCGCCGATCTGCATGCCGGTCAGCTCGGCGGTCACATCGGCTGGGGCGAACGAGGCCTTCCGGGTCCCGAGTCGGTCGCGCACGGTCCGATTCACATCCAGGCGGTACGGCGCCAGCGTGACGCAGGCGGCAAACCTCGGTGGATCCGACTTCCCGATCACGACGATCGTGTTGGCCGACTCCTCCGGCAGGAACCCATACGCGGCGCAGAAGGCGGCCGTGTCGGCCAGGGCCGGATCGCAGGGGAAGAGTTCGTAGGGAACGCCGAGATCGCGAAGCCGGTCGTCCAGCCATGTCCGGGTCACGTCATCCGTCATGGCGCAACGATACGGGACCGGCGCAGCCGCTACCATCGGGCGATGCCCGATCGCCACGACCCCGACGCGTTCCTGGAGCGCTTTGCCTGGCATCCTGAGCCGGAACTGATCGGCTTTCGAGATGAGGCGCGCTCCCGCGACGCGCTCGAACGACTCGGCACCGAGACCTGGACGGCGGCCCTGGACTACCTGTACGAGCAGGCTGCCAGGCGCGCGATGGGCGCACCGTCGGGCTATGACGCGGCACGGCGCGCCTTCTACGGCGAGGCGGACGGGGTCGCCCTTGGTCCCTCCCCGGCCCCTTCGGAGCCGACACATTCGCGCGCCGTCATCGACGAATTCAACGATCGACTCGCCGCGATGCAGATGAACTCGCAGCATCCCCGCCAGTTCGGCTACTTCACGCCGCCACCGTTGCCGATGTCGATCATGGGCGAACTGCTGGCCCAGGTCACCAACCAGGGCGTGGATGTCTGGCACGCCGGACCGACCGGCGCATTCGTCGAGGAGGAGGTCGTCCGCTGGCTGTGCGACCTCATCGGGTTCGGACCGGGTTCGTTCGGCCTGCTGACGTCGGGCGGCGTGATGGCGAACTTCATGGCCATGCTCCTCGCACGCGACGTACACCTTGGGCGCCTCCGGGGCGCTGGGCGCCCGCCGCGAGGCCGGGACCTGGAGGGCGTCCGCGTATACACGAGCGACCAGACGCATTTCTCGATCGGCCGGGCGCTGGATGAACTGGGCTTCCCGGCTGAGACGCTCGTGGTCCTGCCGTCAGACGGTCGCTTCCGGCTCCGTGGGGCACCGGTCGCTGCCGCCGTGACCCGCGATCGCGCCGCCGGCCTGACGCCGTTCGCGATCGCGGCGGTCGCGGGCTCCACCAACACGGGATCCGTGGATCTCGTCGGCGAACTGGCCGACATCGCCGCGGCCGAGGACCTGTGGCTGCACGTGGATGCCGCGTACGGCGGCGCGGTACGGCTGTCGGGACGCGATCGCGAACGAGTCCCGGACCTGGATCGCGCCGACTCGGTGACCGTCGATCCGCACAAGTGGTTCTTCCAGGCCTATGACATCGGTGGCCTGCTCGTCCGCGATGGAAGCGGCCTGGCCGTCGGGTTCGGCGGCCGCGCTCCCGAGTACTACCGCGGCGGCGAGACCGACCTCACGCCGACGGCCGACAGGGATCACGACGCCCACGACGCGCCCGCCGACCAGCTGAACTTCTACAAGCTGAGCTTCGAGGGCACCCGTCGCTGGCGGGCGCTCAAGTTGTGGATGTCCTGGAAGCACCTGGGCAGCAGCGGCTTCGGGCACCTCATCGAGGCCAACGACGACCTCGCCGCCTACCTTGCCCGTCGGTGCGCCGAGTCGGACGACTGGGAGGTGCTGCCGGCGGAGCCGGAACTATCCGTGGTGTGCTTCCGGCACCTGCCCGGCGGGCGCGAAGCCGCGCTGGCCCAGCCGCCAGATCAGCTGGATGCGCACCAGGACGCCCTCCAGCTCGCCCTGGAGGTGTCGGGGGACGGCTGGCTGACGACCACCCGCCTGCGCGGCGCGACCTACCTGCGGGCCGGGATCGTCAACTACCTGGCGACCGAAACAGACATCGACCACTTGCTGGACACGCTGCAACGCCTGGCCGGGTGATCGCATCCCGGGTGATGGCATCTCGAGTCACGGCATCCCGGGCGATCGCCTCCGGGCCGCGCCCGTGAGGGCCGGCGGCGACCGTCAGTTGCGCTTGTGGGCGAGCATGCCGACGTGCTCCAGGAGCTTCCAGGCGACCTCTGAATCGCCGCGCACGAACGCCCGGAAGTCCGTCAGCATCATCACCAGGTAGCGCACATCCGTGCCCGCCGTCACGGTCGCCGTGCGCACCCGGTCACTGAGCAGGGCGACCTCACCGAAGTAGCTCCCTGGTCCGAGCCGGCTGACCTCAGCCCCGTCGATGGAAACGATCATCTCGCCCTCGACGAGGACGAAGAAGCCCATCCCTTGCTCGTCACCCTGGCGGACTACCACTGTACCGGCCGGCATCGCCCGTTCCCTGAAATCCCAGGCGAGTCTCTCTAGCTGTTTACGGTCCAACCCCGAGAACAGGGGCACCGTCGCCAGAACGTCGATGATCGGATCCGACATGCCGCCTAACTCCTTCCTTGAGACCTGCGGTCGACTTCAAAGCGGTCGGCGCCGCCCCGTTCCGCGCACTATGGCGTGTCGCGGGTCGCTGCGTCACGTCGATCCTTGAACCGGTACCACTCGCCGACGACCGGCATGAACCAGGGTCGACCCTCGAACGGCGCCGGCACTAGCGGGAACTTGAGCTTCGTGAGGGCCGGGGCCTCACCACCCGCGAGCCACTCCCCCATCGTCGAGCCCATGTGGGTCATCAGAGCCACACCGGTCCCACAGCATCCCGCCAGGTAGGCCACGCCGTCTTTCGTGCGCCCGGCGTGGGGCATCCGGTCCTGCGTGAAGCCCACGTTCCCGCCCCAGGCGTACTCGATGCGATAGCCAGCCAGTTGTGGGTGGACCTCCAGCAGTCCCTTGTGGAGGATCGCCGCTGTGTGGTCCGTGGATGTCGGCATGAAGCTGGCACGACCGCCGAAGATCATCCGGCGGTCCGCCGAAACGTGCCAGTAGTACAGGAAGTTCTTGGTATCGAAGAACGATCGGCCCTTGGGTGACAGTTCGCGCGCGAGATCCTCCGGGAGCGGCTCGCTCGCGATGATGTAGCTGCCGAGCGGGATGACCCGCCGGCGTACGGCGGGCGCCACGCCATCCGTGTAGCCGTTGGTGGCCACCAGGACATCTCGCGCGTGGATCGCGCCACGCTCAGTCTCCACGACGAACCGGCCGTCCCCTTGTCGTCGGATGGTCCTGGCCCGGACGCCCTCGTGCAGATCGGCCCCAGCCCGGCCGGCGGCGCCCGCCAGCCCGGCGAAGTAGCGACCCGGGTGCAGGAGCCCGCTGCCCTCGACCGCCAGCGCGCCGTAGTACGCGTCGGTGCCGATCTCCTCGTGGATGCGCTCGCGCGGCACGAGGCTGCTCTCCACACCCATGAAGGCCAGGCTCTCCCTGGCGTGTTCCAGTTCCGGCACGTGCGCCGGGGCGTAGGCCAGCTCAAGGTGACCGACCTCGCGGAAGTCGCAGTCGATGGCCTCGTCGGCGATCAGGCGCTTCACCGTCTGGTAACCGTCCAGCGTCTCCTGGTAGAGCGCCCGACCGGTGGCCTCGCCGTAGCGCCCGATGAGCTCGCGCGCGCCCCACTTGTAGCCGGCGTGGACGATCCCGCCGTTCCGGGTGGAGGCGCCAAACCCAAGAGTCTCGGCCTCCAGGAGCGTGACCTTGACGCCTCGCGCCGCCAGGACTCGAGCGGCATTGATGCCGGCATAGCCACCACCCACGACCACGACGTCGGCGCCGTCCGGCAAGTCGCGACCGGTCCGATCGGGCAGCGCAGGCATGCTCGCCCCCCAGTACGACCGGCGCTCGAAATCGTCGTTCAGGGTGGGGTCGGACATGCGTGAAGCCTGGCTCAGGCGTCCGGTGCCTTGTACGCCAGTCGCCCACCGGCGATGGTGAACAGGACCCGTCCGTTGAGCGCCATCCCGAGCAATGGCGAGTTCTTGCCCTTCGACAGCAGGGACTCCGGGGTGACCGTCCAGCGCTCGGAGCGATCGAAGACGACAAGATCCGCCGGCGCGCCCACCTCAAAGCCTGCGTATCGGGGAACGCGCGGGCCCAGCATCGCGACGGGCCCGGACGTCAAGGCTTCGATGGCGCGTGACAGCGGCAGCTTCCCGGCATCGACCGCAGCGAGAACGAGTCCGAGGGCGGTCTCGATGCCGCTGATCCCGTTGGCGGCCAGCCCGAATTCGACCGCCTTGTCCACCTCGGTGTGTGGTGCATGATCGGTCGCGATGGCATCGACGGTCCCGTCGAGCAGGGCGGCAAGGCAGGCGGCCGCATCGTCGGGCGAGCGCAGTGGCGGGTTCACCCGCGTCGCTGTGTCGAACGGTCCAGCCACCAGGGCGCCGTCAGCCCATGGATCGCCCGAGGCATCCCAGGCCCATCGTCGGGCTCCAGCGACCCACTCGTCGGTCAGGACGAGATGGTGGGGCGTGATGTCGCAGGTGACCGGCAGTCCAGCCGCCTTCGCGCGCCTGACCAGGTCCAGCCCTTCCGCCGTCGAGAGATGGGTGAGGTGCAACCGGGCGCCGGGCACATCCCGGACCACGTCGGCCAGTACGGCCAGGTCTCGCCCGACCGCAGACGCCTCGGCGGCCACCGGCCAGCCGCGCAGCCCAAGGACTGTTGCGACGAAGCCCTCGTTGGCCTCGGCATCCGACGTCAGCGAACCATCCTCCGGGTGATCGATGATCGGCAGGCCAAGCGCTCCCGCATAGGCCAACGCGGCGCGAAGGATGGTCGCGGAGCGGACCGGCGACCCGTCGTCCGAGAACCCGACGACACCGGCGTCCGCCAGCTCGCCAAGCGCCGCCAGGCGTTCGCCGGCACGACCGACCGTGACGGCCCCGATCGGCAGCACGCGAACCGCCACGTCGGCGACGATCAAGGCGCCCCGGAGCATGGCGAGGACGCTCGGGTCATCCAGCGTGGGCTCCGTGTTGGGCATCGCGCACACCACCGTGAAGCCGCCGTGCGCCGCGGCCGCCGTCCCGGAGACGATGGTTTCGGCATCCTCGTTGCCGGGCTCGCGCAGGTGCGTGTGCAGGTCGATGAAGCCGGGCGCGACCACGACCCCATCGGCCGTCACGCCCGTCGCGTCGTCTCCCGTGAGCCATTCCAGGGCCTCCAGGATCCCGTCGCGAACGACGATCTCGCCTGGGCCCTCGCGCCCTGCCAGCGGATCTACCAGCCAGGCGCGGCTGATCTCAAGATCTGTCACGTCGCACTACTCCCGCGCGTCCCATGCGTCCCGGCCAACAGGTACAGCAGCGCCATCCGGACCGCCACGCCGTTGGTGACCTGGTCCGTGATGACGGACTGGACCCCGGCTGCCACGTCCGGGGCGATCTCAACGCCCTCGTTCATCGGACCCGGGTGCATCACGAGCGCGTCCGGCCGGGCCAGAGCCAGGCGATCGCGAGTCAGCCCGTAGCGGGCCGCGTACTCGCGCATCGAAGGCAGCAGACCGGAGGCCATCCGCTCGCGCTGGATGCGCAGGGCCATCACGACGTCGGCATCGCGCAGTGCCTCGTCCACATTCGTCGTCACCTGGAACCGCCGACCGGCGGCGGCGCCCCGCCCGGCCCACGCCTCGAAACCACGGACCAACGTGGGCGGCCCGCATAACCACAGGTCCGCACCTGCCGCGGTGAGCGTCCAGATGTTGGAGCGAACGACCCGCGAGTGCAGCAAGTCGCCCAGGATCACGACCTTCCGGCCGGCAACGGAGCCCAGCCGTTCACGCATCGTGTACAGGTCCAGCAGGGCCTGGGTCGGGTGAGCATGCCAGCCATCGCCACCGTTCAGCACGGAACCACCGAACACCTCCGCCGCGAGGTAGGGCGCGCCGGACACCGAGTGGCGCATCACCAGCATGTGGGCGCCCAGCGCCTCTACGGTCTTGACGGTGTCGACGAGCGATTCGCCCTTCGCGACGGACGAGCTGGCTGCCGCGATGTTCACGACGTCCGCCGACAGGTTCTTGGCGGCGACCTCGAACGAGACACGCGTCCGGGTTGACGCTTCATAGAACAGGATGGTGACCTGGCGGCCACGCAGGGCCGGGACCTTGGCGATAGGCCTCCCAAGCACCTCGTGCATCGCATCGGCCGTCCGCATGACCAGGTCCAGGTCCGACGCGGACAGGCCATCCACGTCCAGCAGGTGGCGATGGTGCCAGCCGACGGGCTGGCTCTCGGGCGCGACATCGACCGATGGGACGATCGCCCCAGTGGCGTCGGTGCCTGGATCGACAGTCACACTCATCGGGCGAACTCCCTCGTGCTGACGTCCCCTTCAGGGTCGCCCAGCGTGCGCTCGATCTCGACGCTATCCACGCCGTCGATCTCCTCGAGATGGACCTTGACGACCTCCTCGCGCGAGGTCGGGATGTTCTTGCCGACGTGGTCCGCTCGGATCGGCAGCTCGCGGTGTCCGCGATCCACCAGCACGGCGAGGCGTATCGCCTGCGGCCGCCCGAAGTCCACCAGCGCGTCCATCGCAGCCCGGATCGTCCGGCCCGTGTACAGGACGTCGTCGACGAGCACGATGGTCCGGCCATCGATCCCGGACGGCAATTCGGTTCCCTTGACGATCGGCTGTTCGGCGACAAGCGAGAGGTCATCACGGTAGAACGTGATGTCGAGTGCCCCGACCGGGACATCCACGCCCTCGGTGGCGGCGATCGATGCGGCGATCCGCCCAGCCAGCGGCACGCCACGCCGCTGGATGCCGATGAGCATGAGCCCAGCCGTGCCGGCCTGCTTCTCCATGATCTCGTGGGACAGGCGTGTCGTCGCCCGACGGATCTCGTCGGCAGTCATGATCTGGCGGCTGCTCATCGCTCCTTCCCGGCCTCGCAGGGCCTCAAGGGCGGCCTCACGGGGCCGATGCTGAAGGGTCGAGAGCATGATAGCGCGAGGTGGCCGGCGTAGCGCGACGCTCGCTCAGTAGACGCTCGCTCAGTAGACGGAAACGGTCACCGTCGTCGAACCCGACCAGGACGCACAACCGCAGATCGCAAAGAAGTCCGGCCGATACAGGTCCACGATCCGATCCTTTCGCAACGGACCATAATCCGTCACGGTCCGTTGGATGCAACCGCCACGGCCGCAGATGACCACGATCGTGCCGCGAGGGAGTCGCATCGCGGTGGTCCCGCCGTCGTAGAACGTGGCAGCCCCGGTCAGCGTGTATCTCGGTGGCTTCGGTTTGACCTTCGGTGGCTTGTTCACGGAACCGGCGCCCGGCTCGGGCTGGTCCACGCTCTGGCGCTGGGTGGGGCCGTGCTTCGGCGCCCTCCCCGGTTCGAGGAAGACGTCGGTGGTGGTCATCGCGCCGTCGGACAGGAACGCGCTGTCGAGCTGACCGATCGGTATCACCGACGGCAGGCTCACTGCCTGGACCGAGAGCGGCTGGAATGCACTGACCGGGACTGGCTCGACCGGGCTGGGGACCCGTGAACCGGCAAGATCCGGAAGCGTGACCAGGGCGAGGGCGGCGATGAGCACCGACCCTACGGCCAATCTGTTGGATCGCACGATAGGACGCGAACTGTACGACGCGATCCATCTGTCTGCATGCCAGTGTCGCGCCCTGCGCGTCAGCCCTGAACGTCAACCGTGGGCAGCCGACGACTCGACTACCTAGCGGACGACGACCACATCCTGGCCGGGTGCGCTCTCGATGGACCCGACACCGTCCACGGACCAGGCCACGATCTGGACGTGGCTCCCCTCGCCATCCTGGCTCGGTGGGGACGCCCAGGCAAGTCGGCCGTTCTCGATGGAGAAGCCCGGCATGGCCGGTACGTCCTGTGGCCCCGCAGCGGGCCGGTCGACCTTCCCGGTCGCCGGATCGAGGTGCAGCAGACTCAGGCGCCCGATCGCGGGATCGCCGGCGTCAGCGAGCCAGACCGCGAGCCACGAACCGGTCTCGTCCCAGCGCACCGTGAAGTCCGAGATGGGGTCCTTGCTTATGACCCTGGGCGCCGATGAGGCCGCGTCGTTGACGTCCCAGTCGACCAGGACGAGGCGCCCGTCCGTCGGCGTGATCGTCCCGTCGCCGCCGTCAGCCCGGACTGAGCCGTCCCAGACCACGGCCCGTCGACCGGTCGGCGAGATGGCCGGCCGCCACCACGCAACAGGCAGGATGACCTGCGCGCCGGTCGCAGGATCCAGGCTGAATGTGACCGGCTTCACATCCGTGACCGGCTGCAGGTCCGGGGTCGGCGATGCACCGGCTGTTTCGCCTGGAGACGGGGCCGGGGTGGTCGGAGGGAGCTCCGGCCGGCTCCCGATCACGAGCCCTTCGGCCCACGAGCCGAAGGCACTCTGGTGATCCGTGGTCATCGCATGCGCGTGCGGATCACCGACATGCCAGACGTAGATGTCCGGCCCGGCGGAGCCGTCGGCCGGCCGCGCGGTGAACGCGAACCACTCGCCGTCCGGCGAGAACGCAGCGGCGTCCCCGACGACGGTCACGCCACTGACGATCGCGAGCGCCGCGGCCGTCGGCGCCGGGGTCATCGTTGGAGTCGGCGTCGTCTCGATCGTCGGTGTGGGGCTGGGCGGATCGGAGGCCGGTGGACTGGTCGGGTCCGCAGAAGGCGGAGCACTGGCGGTCGCGGCGCTGGCCGTCGGGCCGGTGGACGGACCGGCGGTCGCGGCGACCGCGGTCGCACCGGCGGACGGCGAGGCACTGGCCGTCGGGATGACTGTCGGCGAGGGCGGAGGACTGGCGGTCGTGGCCGTGGCCGTCGGCGAGGGCGACGCCGCCGGGCCTTCCGGCAGGGCCACGACGAAGACCGTATCGCCGCCAGAGCCGTCCGCGCCGACCACGACCGTCTGGCCGGTGGCTGGCGACGTGATGATCGACTTGGGAGACGTCGAGAGTGCGATCCGCCGACCATCGCCAGCATCCAGCGCCGCACAACTAGCCTGGTCGACCTGCGCGCAGACCTGGTCCACGTTCGCCACGTTATAGGCGTAC
>Ga0315271_10001911_pt1 | contig 12858 bp, 8 predicted proteins | sample C3_top_MG_FD_204664 | JGI IMG/M metagenome (GOLD analysis project Ga0315271, IMG submission 204664) | Sediment microbial communities from Yellowstone Lake, YNP, Wyoming, USA - C3_top | ecosystem: Environmental > Aquatic > Freshwater > Lake > Sediment | place: USA: Wyoming | collected 2017-08-01
GAGGTCGGTCGGGTTCAGGTTGAACGCGAAGTCGATGTCGCCCGACTGCAGCGCGTTCAGCGTGGCGGTCTGGTCGGCGATCGGCTTGAACGTGACCTGGTCGAGGTGGGCGACGCCGTCCTTGTTCCAGTAGTCCGCGTTCTTGACCACGGTGATGTGGTCGTTCGGGACGTACTCGCTGAACTTGAACGGGCCGGTGCCGACCATCGCGCCCTTGGAGCCGGTGTTGTAGCCGGACTTCGTCGGGTCGGGGTTGTCCGCGTCCAGGGCCTTGAGCGCCGTCGGGCTGTTGATGCCGAACGAGGTGATCGTCTGGCTCAGCAGGAACGAGCTGTAGGGGTGGTTCAGGACGATGACGACCTGGGTCGGGCTCGCCGCGGTGCAGGACACCATGTTGGAGTCCTTGCCGTAGCCGCCGAACACGGCCGCGTAGTAGTAGCTGTAGTCGCCGGACGCGAGGGCGCCGGTGAAGTTCTTCCAGCGCTCGTAGTTGAAGCAGACGGCGGCGGCATCGAAGCCCGTGCCGTCATGGAACTTGACGCCGGAGCGCAGGTTGAACGTGTAGGTCAGGCCGTCGGCGCTGACGGTCCAGTCGGTCGAGAGCACCGGGATGATGTCGCCGGTTGTGCCGGGCTTGGTCCCGACCAGGCCCTCGATGACCTGGTTGCTCACGGCGGAGCTGTTGCTGTCCTGGATGAACGCCGTGTCGGTCGACGAGATGTCGCCCGGGATGGCCGCGACCAGGGTGCCGCCGTCCTTCGGCGTGTTGGCGGCGGCGCTGGCCGATGCGGCCTCGCTCGGCGCCGTGCTGGGTGCGGTGCTGGCGGCCTGGCTGGCCGCAGTGCTCGGCGCCACGCTGGCGGCGGCGCTCGGCGCTGTCGTGGCGGACGAACCGCCGCACGCGGAGACCACGATCATGGTCGCCGCGATCAGAGCCCCGAATCGGGTACGGGACATACTGCCTCCTCCTCCTGCCGGGTTGCACGGTCCGAGCCGTCAGGCGACCGGCCCGGCGCCGGCTCCTCCGCCATTTGTCGCAGCATCATACCCAGCCTGTCGCGAGATGCGGTTCCGTCGCGCACGATGCTAGGCTGGCCCTGGGCCGCCGGCAGTCTCGGGCAGCCGCGTCCGGTCCCCTGCTGGAGCCGTCACGCCCGCATGACCCTCGCCCGCCGACCCGCCACCGCGCTCGCGATCGCCCTGCTGGCGAGCGCCGCCTGCGGGCCCGCGCCGACGGTGAGGCCGTCGCCCGGCCCGAGCGCGAGCGCCGCGACAGCAGCCCCGACGGCACCGCCGAGTGACCTCCCGTTCGCCGCGGCGACCTGGCCCGCCTCGGGCTCCGCGTGCCCCCCGCTCAGCAGCGACGGCACGGCCATCACCACCGGGCGCATCGGGCGGATCGAGGCGGTGGACGCCAAGACCGTGGTGTTCACGCTGTGCGCGCCCGACGGCGCCTTCCTCGCGCGCCTGGCGAACCCCGCCATGGGGATCGTGGACGCGGCCCAGCTGGCCCGCATCGCCGCCGACCCGGCGAGCGCGCGCGACGTGGCCGGCCACGGCAGCTACCGCGTGGCGCTGTGGGGCGCGTCGAACGTGCAGCTCGAGCGCGTCGGGGCCGCCTCGGCGAGCGCCGTCTCGCCCACGGTCATCCTGCGCTGGGTCGCCGATCCCGCGACCCGGACCGCCGACCTGGTCGCGGGCTCCGTGGACGGCATCGACGCGCCGACGGCCGATGGCCTCGATTCGGCGGCCACGACCCCCGCGCTTGCCGTGATCGGGCGCACGCTCCTGCAGACGACCGTGCTCGGGTTCGGGCGCGGCAGTCCGTTCTCGGACGCGCGCGTCCGCCGGGCGCTCGCGATGGGCCTCGACCGGAGCGCCCTCGCGAGCGGCGCGTTCGCCGACGGCTCGGTCGCCGCAGACCACCTCGCCACCTGCGACGTCCCCGCCGGCTGCGCTGGTGACGCCTTCCGCGGCTTCAACGGGCCCTCGGCGACAGCGGCCCTCCAGGCGCTCAAGTTCAACTTCGACGCGACGTACACCCTCACGATCCCCGATGCGGCCCTCCCCGGCCTGCCTGACCCTGCGGGCGTCGCGGCGGCGGTCGCCGATCAGCTCGCGGCGAACCTGGGCGTCACCGCAACGGTCAAGACGCTGCCCGCCGACGCGTTCCGGGGCGCGGTGGACGGCGGGACGATCACCGGGCTCTACCTCGACGGGGTCGCGGCCAAGCTCGCCGACCCATCCGCCTTCTACGGCCCGCTCCTCCTCGACCACCCCGCGAGCCTCGCCGCCCGCCGTGCCGGGAGCGCCATCAGCACCCTGACCGCGGCTGCCACCGAGGCGAACCCGGCGGCGCGCGAGGCTGCCTACGGGAACGCCGCGAGCGCGCTCCGCGACAGCGTCCCGGTCGCGCCCCTGGTCCATCTCGGCGCGGCCGCCATCTTCCAGGCTGACGTCAAGGGCGCGGATACGTCACCCGTCGGGGCGGACCCGCTCGGGGCCATGACGGCGGGCGACCGTGGCCAGGTCGTGTTCGACCAGGCGACCGCGCCCGGCGGCGGCTGGTGCGGGGCGCAGGATTCCCTCGACGCGTCGCGGTTGTGCGCCATGGTCACGGACGGTCTCTACGGGTACGCCCCGGGCTCGCTCGACCCGACGCCCCGCCTCGCGACCACTTGCACCCCGGACACCGATGCCACGGTCTGGACCTGCCGGCTGCGCACGTGGCGCACGGGCGACGGGCTGGCCCTCGACGCCGCGGATGTGCTCGCCACCTTCCGCGCCATGGCCGACCCGGCGGACCCGGTCCACCAGGCGCTCGGCGCCGCTGCCTTTGGCGCGTGGGACCAGCTGTTCGGGGCGTCGTCCGGCGTGCTGCCGACCCCGACCCCCTCTCCGTCGCCCTCCGCGTCGGCATCGCCGTCCGGCAGCGGCACAGCATCGCCCGGCGCGTCGGGCTCGGGTCCGCCTTCGAGCTCGACTGGGCCAGCGGGTTCCCCGGCCCCGTCGGGCGGATCGGCGTCCCCCGGAGACAGCGCAGCGCCCTGACGCCGCGGATGGACCGCGGACGCCGGGCGCTGGCAGGCGTCCTGGACTAGACGGCAGCCGTCGGGATCGGTGCCGAGCTCGCGACCGCGTTCTCGACCGCCGTGGCGCTGATCTCCTCGGAGAAGTGGCAGGCCGTCTCCTGGCCATGCCCGAGGCTCCGCAGCTGCGGCTCCTCGGTGGTGCAGCGTTCCGGCCGGCCGAGCTGCTCGCGCAGCCAGCACCGGGTGTGGAAGCGGCAGCCGGACGGCGGGTTCGCGGGCGAGGGGATGTCGCCCTTGAGGATGATGCGCTTCTTGCGGCGGTGCGGGTCCGGCTCGGGCACGGCCGAGAGCAGCGCCACGGTGTACGGGTGGCTCGGCCGGGCGTAGATGTCGTCAACGTCGGCGAGCTCGACAAGCTTGCCCAGGTACATCACGCCGACGCGGTCGCTGATGTGCTCGACGACCGCGAGGTTGTGCGCGATGAACAGGTAGGTGAGGCCCATCTCGGCCTGGAGGTCGTTGAGCAGGTTGAGCACCTGGCTCTGGATCGACACGTCGAGGGCCGAGACCGGCTCGTCGCACACGATGAAGTCGGGGTGCAGCGCAAGCGCGCGGGCGATGCCGATGCGCTGGCGCTGACCGCCGGAGAACTCGTGCGGGTAGCGGTGGATGTGGGTCTGGTTCAGGTCCACCCGACTGAGCATGTCGCGGACGAGCGCCTCGCGCTCCTTCTTGTCGGTCATGCCGTGGACGAGGGGGCCCTCGCCGACGAGCTCGCCGACGCTCATGCGCGGGTTGAGGCTCGCGTACGGGTCCTGGAACACGACCTGCATGTTCTGGCGGACCTTCTTCATCGCCTCCTTGCCGGCATACACGGACTGGCGCTGGGGCTTCTCGCCCTTGGCCGGGATGTCGAACAGGACCTGGCCGTCCATCTCCACGCGCCCGGAGGTCGCCGGGAGCAGCCGCAGGATGACCTTGCCGAGCGTCGTCTTGCCGCAGCCCGACTCGCCGACGAGGCCGAGCGCCTCGCCGCGCTTCACGCTGAAGCTGACGCCATCGACAGCCTTCACCGCGCCGATCGTCGAGACGCCGAGCAGGCCGCCGCGGATGTCGAAGTACTTGACCAGGTTGTCGACCCGGACGAGCGTGTCGGCCTCGGCGATGCCCGCGGCCCCGGGGGGCGGCGGCGTGGTCAGGGTGTTGGGGGTGCGGATGTCGGTCACGGGTTGGCCACCGTCAGGGTCTTGGCCGCGGCCTCGGCCTCGGCGGCACTCGGCGCCTCGCCCAGCTCGGGCTTGCCGCCGTCAGGAGCGAGCCAGCAGCGCGACACGTGGCCGGGGGTGACCTCGCGGAGCGGCGGCGGGTTGTCGCAGATGGGCATTGCGTACGGGCAGCGCCGCTTGAACAGGCAGCCCTTGGGGAGGTTGAGCGGGTTGGGCACCACACCCTCGATGACCTCGAGCCGCTCACGCTTCACGCCCATGCGCGGGATCGATGCGAGGAGGCCCCTGGTGTACGGGTGGTGGGCCTTGTCGAACACGGTGATCGCGTCCGAGGCCTCCACGATCTTGCCCGCGTACATCACCGAGACGTCGTCCGACATCTCCGCGACCACGCCGAGGTCATGGGTGATCAGCATGATCGCCATGCCGTTCTTCTCGCGGAGCGCCTTCATGAGCTCGAGGATCTGCGCCTGGATCGTCACGTCGAGCGCCGTCGTGGGCTCGTCGGCGATCAGCAGCTCCGGGTTGGTCGAGAGTGCCATCGCGATCATCACGCGCTGGCGCATGCCGCCCGAGAGCTGGTGCGGGTGCTCGGTGGCCCGCCGCTTGGGGTCCGGGATGCCAACCTGGCTGAGCATGTCGACGGCCCGGTCCATGGCCGCCCGCTTCGAGACGTTGCTGTGCCGGGACACCGCCTCGGCGATCTGGTCGCCGCACGTGTAGACCGGGTTGAGCGAGGTCATCGGCTCCTGGAAGATCATCGAGATCTGGTTGCCGCGGACGTCGCGCATCTCGTCTTCGGGCAGGGCGATGAGGTCCTGGCCGTCGAAGCTGATCGAGCCGCTCACGACACGGCCCGGCCGCTCGATGAGCCGCATGATCGAGAGCGCCGTGATGCTCTTGCCGCAGCCGGACTCGCCGACCACCCCCAGCGTCTTGCCCGGCCGGATCCGCAGGCTCACCCCGTCCACCGCCTTCACCAGGCCGTCGGCCGTGGCGAAGTGGGTCCGGAGGTCCTTGACCTCGAGCAGGGCCTCGTTGCTTCCCCTCGTCTCGGTCATCGGCTAGGCCTCGAGCTTCTGGCGCGGGTCGAGCGCGTCGCGGAGGCCGTCGCCCAGGAAGCTGGCCGCGAGGACGACCAGGATCAGGGTGATGCCGGGGTAGAGGATCCACAGGGGATGCCGGTAGAAGTAATCCTGCGCGCCGGTGAGCATGTTGCCGAGGCTCGCGTCCGGCGGCCGGATGCCATACCCGAGGAAGGAGAGGGCCGCCTCCGTGGACACGGCATCCGCAATCCCGAGGGTGGCGGCGACGAGGACCGGGGCCATGGCCGAGGGGACCATGTGACGGATGATGATCCGCGAGTCGCTCGCGCCGAGGGCCTTGGCCGCTTGCACGAAATCCGATTCCCGCAGGCGCAAGAACTCGGCTCGCACGAGGCGAGCCGCGGTCGTCCAGCCCGTGATGCCGATGGCGATGATGATCACGAACATCGGCGCGACGACGCTCCCGATGAACGCGACGAGCATCAGGATCAGGAAGAACCCGGGCAGGGACAGGACGACGTCCACGATGCGCATCATCAGGTTGTCCACCCAGCCGCCGGCGTAGCCCGAGATGGAGCCGAACGTGGTGCCCACGACCGCGATGATCAGGACGGCCGAGAAGCCGATGATCAGCGACGTCTGGAGCGCCTTCATCAGGCGGAAGAAGATGTTGATTCCGAGGTTGTCGTAGCCCAGGGGCGCTGTGATCGAGATCGGGTCATTGGGGCCCTTGCTCAGGTTGGTCATGTGCCAGGCGTCCCCGCCGATCCACGGGAAGAAGATCGCCGAGAAGATCAGGATCGACAACAGGACCAGGCCGATGACGGCCGTCTTGTTGCGGAAGAAGCGCCGACGGACGAGCTGCCAGTAGGTCTGGACGGCGACGAGGTCGATCTCGTCGGTGTCCGCGTTGCCCAACGGGCTGACCGCGCCGGGGCGGGTGGTCTCAGAGCTGGCCACGGATCTGCCCCTCCCTAGTAGTGGATCCGTGGATCGACGACCGCATACAGGACGTCGGCCAGGAGGTTGCCGATGATGACCATCATGCCGCCGATCATGGTGACGGCGAGCACGACGGGGTAGTCGCGGTCGCCGACGCTCGTGACGCCGAGCCAGCCGAGGCCGGGCCAGGAGAAGACCGTCTCGGTGATGGCGGCGCCCGACAGCAGGCTCGGGATGGTCAGGCCCAGCAGCGTGACGATCGGGATCATCGCGTTGCGGAGGGCGTGGCGCCCGATGACGCGGCTGGGCGGGAGGCCCTTGGCGCGGGCCGTCCGGACGTAGTCCTGACGCATGACCTCGAGCATCGAGGCGCGCATGTAGCGGCTCCAGCCGGCAATGGACACCACCGCCAGGGTGGTCACAGGCAGGATGAGGTGCATGATCATGTCGGGGATGTCGCCCTGCTTGCCGAGCGTGTTCTGCCCGTTGAGCGGGAGCCAGTTGAGGTTGACCGCGAAGAACTGCTTGAGGATCAGGCCCAGCCAGAACGTCGGCATCGCGTAGCCGATGGTCTCGAAGGTCGTGATGATCCGGTCAGCCCAGCTGTACTGCTTGATCGCCTGCAGGATCCCGATCGGGATCGCGATGACCAGCGACACCACCAGCGACGTCCCCATGAGCAGCAGCGTGCTCGGGATGCGCTGGAAGATCTTGTCGCGCACGGGGCGCCCGTCCGTGAACGAGTAGCCCCAGGCGAGGTTGTCCCACGGGAACGACCAGAAGTGGGTGAACCAGTTCCAGAACTGGATCGGGAGCGGCTGGTCGAGGCCGTAGAGGTGGATGAGGTTCGCGATCGTCTGCGGACTCACCCTCGGGGTGCGGAACTTGTCCACAGGGGAGCCCGGCGTCAGGTAGACGATGAGGAACGAGATCAGCGAGATCCCTACAACGATCGGAATGGCCTGAATCAGGCGCCGGAGGATATAGGTCGCCATCGGCTTCGATGCCTCGCTACGCGCAGTGCCTGACCCAGCCTGCCGCTAGTGAGCGGTTCGTTGGGGATTGGGACGCGGTCTCAACACGTCCGGGGCGGGCCAGGAGGCCCGCCCCGGACGGTTGTTGTCACGCGTTGGCGACGCGCCTGCTTCTTACTGGGCCGCGACCTTCCAGGTGTCGCTGTTCCAGTAGTACAGCGGGCTGGTCAGGTCGATCGTGCCGTCGGTCACGACAGTGTTCGTGCCGCCGGTGATCGCCTTGCTGAGGCCTGCGTGGCCCTGGTCAGCCCAGAGGAAGAAGTACGGGGCGTCGTTGTGAACGATCGTCTGGAACTTGGAGTAGATGTCCTTGCGCGTCGCCTGGTCCGTCGTCTGGCGGCCCGTGGTGAGCAGCGCGTCGGCTTCCTTGTTGCACCAGCCAACGAAGTTGTTGGCATCGGGCTTGTCCTTGGTCACGACCTGGTCGCAGCCGAAGATCGAGCTGTCATCCGGGTCGAGGGCCGTGGACCAGCCGCCGAGGTACGTATCGAACTTGTTCGGGTACGACAGCAGCGGCAGGAGGACGGTCGAGAAGTCGCTCGGGGCGACCTTGATCTCGATGCCGCACGCCTTGAGCTGGTCGGCCGCGAGCTGGGCGAAGGAGATGCGCTGCGGGCGCCCCTGGCGAACGTACAGGGTCGTGGACAGGCGCTGGCTGCCCTTGGCGTAGATGCCATCCGAGCCGAGCTTCCAGCCGGAGGACTCGATCAGCGACTTGGCCTTGGCCGTGTCGAGGACGTACCTGGGCACGTTGGGATCGAAGGCCCACGAGGCCGGCGGCACGTTCGCGAAGACCGGAATGCCCTGGCCGTCGGTCGCCTTGTTCACTGTGGCGTCGTGGTCGACGCACATCGTGAAGGCCTGGCGCAGGTTCGAATCGCCGTACAGCTTGTCCGAGCGCATGTTGAAGGCGATGAAGTAGTAGCCGAAGTCGGCGTAGTTGGCCATCTGGATGTTCGCGTCGCTCTGCAGCGAGGCGAGGGCGTCAGAGACGACCGAGTACAGCCAGTTGACCTCGCCCTTCTGGAGGGCCTGGGCGCCGGAGGCGGCGTCCTTGATGATCTGGAAGTAGAAGTTCGCCGGAGCAACCGGGCCACCGTAGTAGGTCGGGTTGGCGGTGAGCTGGACGGACTGGCCGCTGTCGTACTTCGCGAAGACGAACGGGCCGGTGCCGACGGGCTTCTGCTGGAAGTCCAGCAGGCGGAAGGCGGCGGCGACCTGGTCGTTCTGCTGCGACTGCAGGGCGGTGTTGAGGTCGCCGAGGCCGCCGAAGAGCGCCTGCCCGTAGGAGGTTTCGTCGGTGGACCCGTCGTCCTTCTTGAACTGGGCCTTGTCGAGCGGGCCGGTGAGGGCGACGCCCGCGCCGGTCAGGATCGTCTCGAGATCCGTGACGTAGGTGGCGTAGTCGCAGCTGGCCGGAGGCGGCGGCGGCGTGGCCGGGTCGACGGCCGTCGGGGTGCAGCCCGCATCCGAGGTGGCGGCGGTGATCTTGTCGAACAGCGCCTTGACCGCGGCGGCGTCAACCTTGGCCGAGCCGGTCTGGAACCGCGCGAAGGAGTCCATGACGGCCTTCTGCGGCATGATCGGCGTCGGCAGGTCGGTCACGAGGAACGGGGCGAACTTGGCCTTCAGGGTGAAGACCACCGTGGTCGCGTCCGGCGCCGCGACCGAGGCGACGTTCGTCTGGATGTCCGAGCAGAAGCTCGGGATGAAGGTGCAGTTCTTCGACGCGGCGAGGTCGAACGTGAACTTGACGTCAGCCGACGTGAAGTCCGAGCCGTCCTGCCACTTGATGCCGGGCTTGAGCTTGACGGTCCAGGTGAGGCCGTCATCGCTGACCTGCGGGAGGTCAGTCGCCATGTCCGGGATGACCGCGAGCTTGTTGTTGACGCGGTACATGCCGGTGTAGATCTGGCCCACCACGTAGCTCGTGGGCAGGTCCGTGTACGCGAGCGAGAAGTACGTCGGCTCGGCGTCCAAGACGAACTTCATGTCTGCGGACGCCGGCGCGGTGGACGGAGCCGTGGACGGCGTCGTGGACGCCGCAGTAGACGGCGCCGTGGACGCCGCGGTGGACGGGGTAGTGCTGGCCGCCGGCGTCGCCGTGGAGCTGCCGCAGGCAGACACCACAATGGCGAACGCGCCGATCAGGCCGAGATACCGCCTTCTCAACGTCATCGACCTTCCTCCTCCTAATTTCGCCCTTTCCCCTGGGCCGGCAGTGGCTGCCGCCTCGATGCAGGGGCGGTTCGTCGCACGCAGGGATAGGGTCCCCCACCTCCGCGTGAGCGTGGCCGCATTATAGGTGCTGGCCAATCGCCAGCGTCAAACCTCCCGGCGTGTGCGGAAATGGGCCCCCGGCACCCCAAAGAAGGGGCCGAATGGGTCAGTTTCCGCAGGGCCGTTCGATGCCCGTCATGCCGCGCCAGCGCAGATTGGGCTGGCGGGCGGCCGTCGCCTCGTCGAGCCGGCGGACCGGCGCGGCGTGCGGGGCCGATGTCACGAGCTCGGGCTCGGTCTCCGCCTCGTGGGCGATCTCGATCAGCGCCGCGATGAACTCGTCGAGCGTCTCGAGCGTCTCCGTCTCCGTCGGCTCGATCAGCATCCCCTCCTCGACCGTGAGGGGGAAGTAGATCGTCGGGGGGTGGTACCCCTTGTCGATCAGCCGCTTGGCGATGTCGAGCGTGCGGACGCCCGTCCGGTGCTTGATCTCGGCCGCCGACGCCACGAACTCGTGCTTGCAGGCACGCTCGAACGGGATTGCGAACGTGCCGGCGAGGCGTGCCTTCATGTAGTTCGCGGCCAGGACCGCATCGTCGGTGACCTCGCGCAGACCCGTGCCGCCGTGGGCGCGGAGATACGCGTAGGCCCGCACCAGGACCCCGGTGCTGCCGAAGAAGCTGCGCACGCGGCCGATCGACGAGGCCCGCTCCCCCTCTCGCTCGAGGCGGAAGGATCCGTCGGGCTCGCACAGGACGCGCGGTCCCGGCAGGAACGGCACCAGCACCTCGCGGACGCCGACGGGCCCGGAGCCGGGGCCGCCCCCGCCGTGCGGCGTGCTGAACGTCTTGTGCGTGTTGAAGTGCATGACGTCGAAGCCGGCCTGGCCCGGGCGGAACCGGCCGAGGATGGCGTTGAGGTTCGCGCCGTCCATGTAGGCGAGCGCCCCGGCGGCGTGGGTCGCCTCGAGCAGCTCGCCGACCCGAGACTCGAAGAGGCCAAGGGTGGACGGGTTGGTGATCATGATCGCGGCGGTCTTGGGCCCGAGTGCGGCCCGGAAGGCGTCGAGGTCCACGCCGCCGTCGGGGGCAGACGGGATCGTGATCGTCTTGAAGCCGGCCATGGACGCGGTCGCGGGGTTCGTCCCGTGCGAGGAGTCCGGGACCAGCACCTCGGTGCGCTCGAGGTCGCCCCGCGAGCGGTGGTAGGCGCGGATCATCAGGATGCCCGTGAGCTCGCCCTGGGCGCCCGCCGCCGGTTGGAGCGTGACCGCGGCCATGCCGCTGATCTCGGCCAGCATCTCCTCGAGTTCGAAGAGCAGCTGGAGGGTGCCCTGCGCGACGGCGTCGGGCGCCATCGGGTGGAGCCCGGCGAACCCGGGCAGGCGCGCGGCCCACTCGTTGAGCTTGGGGTTGTACTTCATGGTGCACGAGCCCAACGGGTAGAAGCCCGCGTCCACCGAGTAGTTGAGCGCCGAGAGGTTGACGTAGTGGCGCACGACCTCGGGCTCGGAGAGCTCGGGCAGGGCCAGCGCTGTCGCCCGGCGGGCGGAGGCCGGGATCCGGTCGAGCGCATCAGCCGGCGGGTGCGGGATCTTGCCACCGCCGCGGCCGGGCCGCGACATCTCGAAGATCGTGGGCTGCAGCTTCTTGCCGACGACGCTCACGCCGCACCTCCGGCCAGCTCGGCGCGGAGCGCGTCCGCGAACGCGGTGATCTCGGCCGGGGTCGTGACCTCGGTCGTGCACACCAGGAGGCCCTCGGCTTGGGTCGGGTCGTCGGGCAGCAGGTCCGCGAGCGGGATCCCGGCGAGGACGCCCCGGTCGAGCAGCGCGGCGTGGACGCGCCGGGCGTCGGGCACGCGCACGGCGAACTCGTTGAGGTAGGGGCCGGCGTGGATGCGGGGCGCGCCGGCGGCGGCGAGGGCCGCCTCGAGCACGGTCGCCCGCGCAGCGCCGAGCGCCGCCACATCGCGCAGCCCGTGCGGGCCGATCGCGGCGAGGTAGATCGCGGCGGCCAGGGCGAGCAGCGCCTGGTTCGTGCAGATGTTGGACGCGGCCTTCTCGCGCCGGATGTCCTGCTCTCGGGCGCGCATCGTCATGACGAAGGCGCGCTGGCCGTCGAGGTCCCGGGTCAGGCCCACGAGGCGGCCGGGGATCTGGCGGACCAGCGGTTCTCTGCAGGCGACGATGCCCAGATACGGCCCGCCGTACTGGAGCGGGATGCCCAGCGGCTGGCCCTCGCCGCAGGCGATGTCCGCGCCGGTCTCGCCGGGCGTGGCCAGCACCGCGAGCGAGACGGGCTCGATCACGTGGACGAACAGGGCGCCGGCGTCGTGCGCCAGCTCGCCGACCCGCACCATGTCCTCGAGCAATCCGACGACGTTGGGGTTGGCGGCCACGACACCGGCCACGGGCGTCCCTTCGGCCAGCATCGCCCCGAGCGCGGCAAGGTCGGTGGTGCCGGCCAGCGGCCCGTCGGCCACGAGCGGGACCTCGTCCACGCGCAGGCCGGCGCCCTCGGCGTACGTCTCGAGCGTGCGCCGGTAGTGCGGGTGGATCCCGCGCGACACCAGCAGCCGCTCGCGGCCGGTTGCGCGGCACGTCATCAGCGCGGCCTCGGCCGTCGCCGCCCCGCCGTCGTAGTGCGAGGCTGAGACGACGTCCATCTCGGTGAGCTCGGCGATGAGGCTCTGGTACTCGTAGATCGACTGCAGCGTGCCCTGGCTGACCTCGGGCTGGTACGGCGTGTATGCCGTGTACCACTCGCCGCGGAGGAGCATCTGGTCCACCGCGGCGGGCGTCCAGTGGCGGTACGCGCCGGCGCCGAGGAAGCTCGCGAGGTCGGTGCGGTTGCGCGAGGCCAGCGCCACCAGTCGCGCCGAGAGCTCGAGCTCGGGCTCGGGCGGGTCGAGGCGGAGCGGTCCCGAGCGGAGCGCCTCCGGGATGTCGTCGAAGAGTCGGTCAACCGAGTCGATGCCGATCGTCTCGAGCATCCGCGCCCGGTCGTCCGCGGCGTGCGGGCCGTACGGCATCGTCAGCCCTCAGCGGTGAGCTGCTCGTAGGCCACCGCGTCGAGCAGCCCGTCGAGCTGGGCGGCGTCCGCGACCTTGACCCGCAGCATCCATCCCTCGCCGTAAGAATCGGTGTTGACGAGCTCGGGCTGGCCGCCGAGCGCGTCGTTGGTGGCGACGACCTCGCCCGCCACCGGGGCGAACAGGTCCGAGACGGCCTTCACCGACTCGACCACCCCGAAGGTCGCGTGCTGGGCGAGCGACCGCCCGACCGCGGGCAGCTCGACGAACACGATGTCGCCCAGCTGGTGGGCGGCGAACTCCGTGATCCCCACGACGGCCTCGT
>Ga0315271_10001912_pt1 | contig 12852 bp, 7 predicted proteins | sample C3_top_MG_FD_204664 | JGI IMG/M metagenome (GOLD analysis project Ga0315271, IMG submission 204664) | Sediment microbial communities from Yellowstone Lake, YNP, Wyoming, USA - C3_top | ecosystem: Environmental > Aquatic > Freshwater > Lake > Sediment | place: USA: Wyoming | collected 2017-08-01
AACATTCAACTTTCACCTTTCAACTCTGCTTCAGGCATACCTCTCTTCCTTCCACGGGTCGCCGTCGTTGTGGTAGCCGCGGACCTCCCAGAAGCCGAGGCGGTCCTCGGCGAGGAAGCTGATGCTCTTGACGAATTTGGCGCCCTTCCAGGCGTAGAGCTTGGGAATAATGATGCGGGCCGGGCCGCCGTGTTCGCGCGTCACAGGTTCGCCTCCGAACCGGGTCGCCACGAGGACGTCGTCGTCGAGGCACTTGGCCAGCGGGACATTGGTGGAGTAACCGTCGTAGCTGGTGAAATACACGAACTGGGCCTCCGGCTGCGGCGCCACGAGTTCGAACAGGGTGGTGAATGCCACCCCGCTCCAGGTGCAGTCATATTTGCTCCAGGAGGTCACGCAGTGAAAATCGCTCTGGTCGGTCACCTGGGGCAGGGCGTTTAACGCGGCCCACGACAGCACCGCGGGCTTATCCACCAGGCCGTCGAAGGTCAGGGTCCATTCGGCGAGCGGAATTTCGGGCTGCACGCCCAAGTCGAGCACGGGAAAACCAGTGGTGAGTTTCTGGCCCGGGGGCAGACGGTCGGTCGCGGCGACCGAGCGGGGCTGGAAACCGCCGGCCAGTTGTTTTTCGGCCCACTTCTGCTTGGCCGCGATGTAGCGCTCCTTAGACATGGAGCCAAGCTACCGCATTGCGCTGGTCAGGCAAGCCGGGTGTGAACTCGGGCAATCATTGTTGGCCACGAAAAAGCACAAGAATCCGACGGCGAATGATGCTCTCATGGCGCCTATAGGCGCGCGGAACTTTTTTGGCAGCCGGAAATACCAGTTTCGTGTTTTTCGTGGCAAAAAATCCGGAAATTCAGAGGTAATTAAATTGCCGGCGGTGGCGTGGTGAGCGCCTCGGTCACCAGCCGGACCTTGCTGCGGTAATAGAGGGCCATGCCGCCCTGGTAGATGAGGCAGGTCGCGGCGATCGCGAGGTACGTGCCCAGAAAGGTCATGCGCACCAGCGGCAAGATGTCGGCGCGTTCCAACCCGGCCTCCTTCAGGATCGCCTCCATGTCCGGGGTCAGGCTGGCCATGGCGGTGTCGGCGTCGAAGCTGCCGAGCCGGCCGACACAGTACACCAGCATGACCGTGAGAAGAAACAACTGGGAGCGAATCAGCCTTTTCATGCCGTCGGGGTCGCGCCGTTTCAGTTGCTTGTTGCCGCGCACTTCCATGACACCGGCCACGACCACCAGCAGGCCGATGAACAGGCTGGTCAGGTCGCCCAAAGCAAGAGCCAGTAGTGAGCCCAAGCTGGCAATCACGCACACGCTCCAGCCGTTGAGCCGGGAAATGGTCAGGACGCGCTGGAGGGCCTTCTCCGCCGGCGTGGGGGTTGGGGTGATCATGGAGTTGGTTTACTTTGTCGTTTCACTCCGGGCGAGAATCTTTCACTTTGCGGTACGCGTCTCCCGCCTTCTTTCCTCCCGATGCTGACCAAAATGTTTGTTATCTCTCTGGCCGGGCTGACCGTCGCCGGACTGGCCGCTGAAAACATTCCTCTGCCCGAGCATCCCCGGCCCGATTTCGAGCGCACCGCGTGGGTCAACCTCAACGGGGAATGGCGGTTCCGGTTTGACCAGGAGAATATCGGCGAGACGGCCGGGTGGGCTGCGGCCCCGGCCTTTCCGGATAGGATCAAGGTGCCGTTTCCGTGGGGCTCAAAGCTGTCGGGTCTCGAAAGCAAGGCTGACATCGGCTGGTACCACCGGGCGGTGAAAGTGCCCGAGGTGTGGAAAGGCCAGCGGGTGTTCCTCGTGGTCGGGGCCTGTGACTGGCTGACCAAGGGCTGGCTCGACGGCCAGGCACTGGGCGAACATCGGGGCGGCTACACCCCGTTTGAATTTGAGCTGACCGGGCACATCCAGTGGGGCCGCGAGCAGCAGGTGGTGCTGCGGGTTGACGACACGCCGCATCCCTTCAAACTTGAGGGTAAGCAGGGCTACGGTGAGGCGAAGGGAATCTGGCAGACTATCTATCTTGAGGCTCGGCCGGCGTTGCATGTCACCTCCCTGCATTTCGTGCCGGACATTGATGCGGCCATGGTTAGGGTCCGGGCAGGGCTCAACGCGACGGCGCCCGCGGGAACCGAAATGCGGCTGCGCTTCAAAAATGGCGAATGCCCGGAAAGCGCAGTCCCGGTTGCCCGCGGGGCGAGCGAGGTCCAGTTCGAGGTGCCCGTCGCGGACATGCATCTGTGGACGCTGGAAGATCCCTACCTGTACGAAGTCGAGGCGGCCTTGCGCGACGGAGAGGGCGAAACCGATCGGGTCGGAAGTTATTTCGGCATGCGTCAGATCGGCGTCGAGAAGCTGCCCGGCACTGATTTTCCCTATGTCGCCCTGAACCACCGGCCGATCTATCTGCAGATGACCCTGGACCAGTCGTATCATCCCGACGGGTTCTACACCTTTCCCAGCGACGCCTTCATGCGGGACGAGATCCTCCGTTCGAAACACCTCGGATTGAATGCCAATCGCATCCACATCAAGGTGGAGGTGCCGCGCAAGCTCTACTGGGCCGACCGGCTGGGCCTGCTGATCATGGCGGACGTGCCCAATTTCTGGGGCGACCCGACCCCGGAGGCGCGTCAGGAGAGCGAGTCTGCCCTGCGCGGCATGATCGAACGGGACTTCAATCACCCGGCGATCTTCAGCTGGGTCACATTCAACGAGACGTGGGGCCTTTTTACCAAGCAGGGGGCGACCAAGACTTACTTGCCAGAGACACAGGCATGGGTCGCCTCGATGTACCGGCTGGCCAAGCAGCTCGACCCCACGCGGCTCGTGGAGGACAACTCGCCCTGCAACCACGATCATGTCGAGACCGACCTCAATTCGTGGCACGATTACCTGCCCGGCTACCTGTGGCGCGAGCGCCTCGATCGGATCAGCCAGGACACCGCCCCCGGCTCGCGCTGGAACTTCATTGGCGGACGAACGCAGGGGCATCAGCCGATGTTCAATAGCGAGTGCGGCAACGTCTGGGGCTACGAGGGCAGCACGGGCGACGTGGATTGGTCCTGGGACTATCACATCATGATGAATGAATTTCGCCGCCACCCCAAGCTCGCCGGCTGGCTCTACACCGAGCACCACGACGTGATCAACGAGTGGAACGGCTACTATCGATTTGATCGCTCGGAGAAATCCACCGGCTTGGACGCACTGGCCGCTGACATGACCCTGAGGGACCTCCACAGCCCATTCTATCTCTCGACCGGCAGCGACCTGTGTCGCGATGTGAAGCCGGGGCAGGTGGTCGAAGTGCCGCTTTTCGCGTCGTTCCTCACTGACCGTTCACCGGGCGGCAAGCTGGTCCTGCGCTCCGAACTTTACGGCTGGGACACCCTGGGCCGGCGGGAAACCTACCAGCGGGCCAGGCAACCCCTGACTTTTGAACCATGGCTCGCCCGGGAACTTCCTCCGCTGCAGGTGACGATGCCGATCCGGCCGGCGTTGGCCGTGCTGGCGCTATCACTCGAAAACGAGGCCGGGGTTGTACTGCAGCGGAATTTCACCGCCTTCCTGGTGGCCGACGGCACCTCCCCCCGAAGCGAGACCGCCGCCGACGGAAGCCAGCGTTTGGTGCGATTTGCTCCCGGCACCTTCCGGGCCGCGCAGTGGTCGCAGAAACAGTGGAGTGTGCTCGACGGCCTTAAGGTCAACGGCGCCGGCTTTGGCTATTTCGAGTACCGGTTACCCTGGCCGGCCGGGCTTGACCCGCAGCAGATTGCGGGGGCCTCGTTCATTTGTGAAGCTTCCGCCAAGCAGTTGTTCGGCAAGGATCGGGCGGGCAGCACGGGTGGCGATGGTGATTTCATGCGCGGCCGGGGAACCCACGATCCCGGCTCCAACCCCAATTCCTATCCGATGACGGACACGGTGGCTTACCCGAGCGAGGTTCGCGTTCGGGTCAACGGCCTTGTGGCCGGGACTTTCTCGCTCCCGGATGACCCCGCTGATCACCGGGGCATCCTTTCCTGGCACGCTCAGCTGCGTGATAAGAAGCTCCGGGAGGCCGGTTCCTACGGATATCTTGTCCAGGCCACGCTGCCTCCGGCCGCCCTTGCGGCGGCGGCCCGGACCGGGGAGATTGTCCTGCGCTTGGAAGTGGACGCCGCCAGCACCGGCGGACTGGCGATCTACGGCGAACGATTCGGTCGCTACCCGGTTGACCCCACGCTGGTTTTTCAACTCCGCTAAGCCGGGTATTTCCGGTGGTTGACGTAATTGACTCGCGCCTTGGGGTGGAGGTTCGCTCAGAATGGCGTTCGCCTCATGGCAAACCGTTCCGATAAACCCTGGCCCTTCCGGATCGAGTATCCGCCCGAGCTGCCCATCAGCGCCCGGGCGGATGAGATCATCACGGCCATCCAGGAGAACCAGGTGCTGATTTTGGCGGGCGAGACGGGCTCCGGCAAAACCACCCAGATTCCCAAGATGTGCCTGGTCGCGGGTCGCGGCGAGCGGGGGCAGATCGCCTGCACCCAGCCCCGGCGGGTGGCGGCGACCTCGGTGGCCCGGCGGGTCGCGGAGGAGCTGAACGTGGATCTGGGGCGGGAGGTGGGCTGCAAGATCCGGTTCGCCGACCAGACGTCGTGCGACACCGTGATCAAGTTCATGACCGACGGCATGCTGCTCGCGGAGTTGCAGGCCGATCCTGACCTGCGCGCCTACGATACCATCATCGTGGACGAGGCGCATGAACGCTCGCTCAACATCGACTTTATCTTGGGTCACCTGCGCCGCCTGCGCATGCAGCGGCCGGACCTGAAAATCATCATCACCTCGGCGACGATAGACACCGAGGCGTTTTCCCTGGCGTTCGACGGGGCGCCGATCATCGAGGTCTCCGGGCGGGTTTATCCCGTGGAGGTGATTTATGCGCCGCTGGAGGAAATGGGAGAGGAAGGTAGGGCGGGCACTCCGCTGCCCGCCGAACGGCGCGGAACGGAGTCCGCGCCCTACCAGAAAAAAAACCGCCCGGCCTCCTTCGCCAAGCCTTCGGAGCCCAGGGACGACTACACCTACATCGACGCGGCGGTCGAAGCGATCGAGCGCGTGCTCACCGAGAGTCAGGCGGGGGACATTCTGGTCTTCATGCCGACGGAGCGGGACATCCGGGAGGTGCGCGACCTGATCGAGGGGCGGCGCGGTTCGCGGGTGGAGGTGGTGCCGCTGTTCGGCCGGCTGACCAATGCCGAGCAGCAGCGGGTTTTCGCGACGTCGCCGCAACGCAAGGTGGTCGTCGCCACCAATATTGCCGAGACATCGCTGACGATTCCCGGCATCCGCTTCGTGATCGACACGGGACTGGCGCGGCTCAGCCGCTACACGCCGTCGAGCCGGACCCGGCGCCTGCCGGTCGAAGCGGTGTCACAGAGCAGCGCCGACCAGCGCAAGGGCCGCTGCGGCCGCGTCAGCGACGGCGTCTGCATCCGGCTGTACTCGGAGCAGGATTATCTCGACCGGCCACGGTTCACCCAGCCGGAAATCCAGCGCAGCAACCTGGCGGATGTCATTCTGCGGATGAAGGCCTTTGGCCTGGGGGATATCGAGGAGTTTCCTTTCCTAAACGCTCCGCCCGCCAAGGGCATCCGGTCCGGGTATGCGCTATTGCACGAGCTCGGCGCCATCGATGACGCCGGCACCCTGACGGACCTCGGTCGGGAGCTGGCGCACCTGCCGGTGGACCCGACCGTGGGCCGGATGATACTGCAGGCGCGGAACGAGAAGGCGCTGCGCGAGGTGCTCATCATCGCGGCGGCGCTCAGCATCCAGGATCCCCGCGAGCGGCCGATGGACCTGAAGGAGAAGGCGGATGCCGCGCATCGCCGTTTCACGCATCCCGACTCGGACTTCCTGACGCTGCTGGCCATCTGGGAGGTCTACCACGACGAATTCGAGAAGATGACCCTGGGCAAGCTGCGGAAATTCTGCACCTCCCACTTTCTTTCCTTCATGCGGATGCGCGAGTGGCGCGATGTGTATGCCCAGCTGGAGGACACGCTGCACGAGCGCAAGAACCTGGCTTGGACGTCCATTTACGACGGCCTGCCATCAGCTGTAGGAGGGGCTTTACGCCCCGATCCGAAGCAATCGGGGCGTAAAGCCCCTCCTACAGTACCGAACGATTTATCTCCCGCGACGCCCGCCTACCGCTCGATTCACCGGTCCATTTTGGCCGGGTTGCTGGGCAACATTGCGACGCGGACGGAGGAGGGGGAGTACCATGCCGCGCACGACCGACGGGTCAGCGTGTTTCCAGGGTCGGCCTTGTTTGATAAATCGGAGCGGAAGGCGGATCCGCGTAAAAGCGCGTCCGGAGGCCGCCCTCCACCCAACAAGCCGAAGGTGGCAAAGTGGCTCATGGCCGCGGAGGTGATGGAAACCTCCCGGCTGTATGCCCGCACTTGTGCGCGGATTGATCCGCAATGGGTGCTGGATCTTGGCTCCCACCTCCTGCGCGTCGCGCACAGCGAGCCGTTCTGGAATGCCGAGGCGGGCCGGGTGCTGGTGAAGGAGCGGCGGCGGCTCTACAACCTGGAGCTGGAGACCCGCTCGGCCAGCTATGGGAAAATCAACCCGGGGCACGCGACGGAGATCTTCATCCGCGAGGGTCTGGTGGGCGACACGGTGACCTGGCCCTTCGACTTTCTGGCGCACAACCGCCGCCTGCGGGAGCAGACGGAGACGATTCTCACCCGGACGCGGAGTGCGGGCTACCTGAACATTGATGAGGCCATGTACCGCTTCTATGCGCAGTACCTGATGCCGCCGGGTAGGGCGAGTCGTTCCGCCGTCGCCAAGTCTCTGCCGGACAAGCCCGACGAGCCGGGAGACACGGCGCAATCGAAGGATTCGCCCTCTCTCGGCATCAGCAGCGTCGGCGAGCTCGTGGACTTCGTGCGCCACCAGCAGATGACGAACCCCAAGTTTTTGTTTCTCGGGGAAGATGACCTGCGGCCACCGGCGGAGACGGAACACAGTGCCGAGGATTTTCCGGCCGCCTTGCCGGTGGACAATCGGGTGCTGCCCCTCGCGTATTCCTATCAACCCGGCCAGGAGGCCGACGGCGTCACGGTGCGCGTCAGCCTGGCCGAGGCGGCGGCCCTGACCCCGGCGGCGCTCGACTGGGCGGTGCCGGGCCACCTGGCCGAAAAGGTGGAGCTGATGCTCAAGGCCCTGCCCAAGGAACAGCGCCGGGAGTTGATACCTTTGACCGAAACTGCCCAAAAGCTGACCCGCGACTTGGCGCTGCTGAGCGGCCGTTCCCCGCCTCCGACCCTGGCCGCCGCGCTGGCGGAACTGCTGTCCCCCCGGCTCCGGGTCCGGCTCGACCCGGCGCTGTGGAGCGGCAAGGCCTTGCCGGATCACCTGCGGGTGCGGGTCGAAGTGGTGGATAATCAGGACAAGGTGCTGGGCGCCAGCCGGGATCTGGCCGAATTGCAGGGGTTGTTGCATCTGCAGCAACGGGACGTCAGCCAGCAGGCCGCACGGGTGGACAACGCGGCGTGGCGGGCAGCACGAGCCAAGTGGGAAGGTGAGCCTGCGACCGAATGGAAATTCGGCGATCTGCCGGAGAAAATAGTCGTCAGCGAGCATCACGGTGTCCCCGTGCACGCCTATCCCGGCCTGAAGGCCATGTCGGCCGGCGCCGCCGTCCGGCTCTTCGCCACACCCGAGGAAGCGGCCGCAGCCACCCGTGACGGCTTGCGCCTCATGCTGGAAACCCAGCTGCGCTTTGATCTGGGCTGGCTGGAAAAAGACCTCAAGACGCTGCGGCATCTCGGCACCCTTGCCGTTACGCTCATCACACCGGAAGCGCTGCAGGCCGATGCACTGTCGTCTATCCGGCGCTGGGTGTGCGATCCGGCACGGATGATCGGTAGGGCGGGCACTCCGCTGCCCGCCGAACGGCGCGGAACGGAGTCCGCGCCCTACCAATTGAGCCCGGCGGCCTTCGAGCAGGCCTTGGCCCAGGCCAAGCAGGACCTGCGCGGCCTGGTGCCCAAGCTGGGTGACTGGCTGAAGGAGACCTTCACGCTGCGTCTGGCGTTGGAGACACAAAAGCCGTCCTATCCGGGCATGGCGGAAGACCTGGCGGCGCTGCTGCCGGCGGATTTCTTGCGGCGCATGCCATTCAGCCGGGTGCAGCATCTGCCCCGTTACCTGCGGGGGATGCAGGCCCGGACGGAGCGCTGGAAGCGCGATGCCGCGAAGGACGCACTCCGCGCGAAGGAACTGGCCCCGTTCGTCACGGCGGCCCGGCGGTTTGCTGTAGGAGCGGGTTTACCCCGCGATGGATCGGGACGTTCCGCCGCCGCCCCATGCGACAGGCTCAGGGCTATGGCGGACAAGAAAACACCTCCTACATCCGACGCGGTGGAAAACTTCCGCTGGCTGGTCGAGGAGTATCGGGTGAGCCTGTTTGCGCAGGAACTCGGCACGGCGGAGCCGGTTTCGGCGGTGCGTTTGCAGCGGGCACTGGCCGAGATCGAGGTGGGGAGGGCGAATCCACCGGATGAGCCGAAGAGCCCGGCTCGGCGCGACGACCCGCTCTCCCTCAAGCCGGCCCCCGTGACCTCGGGCAAGAAGGGCGTACCACTGAAGAGCCTGGGCTCGCTCGACCAACTCTTCCGGAAGTAGGTCATTAGGGAGTGTCTTCAAAACTCACCCCATGTCCCTTTCCTGTCATTCTGAACGCAGTGAAGTCTAGCCAGCAGGCTGGTTCGACATCCATGCTTTCGCTCACAATATGGGCTCCACTGCCGTGGATCCTTCGCTTCGCTCAGGATGACACACCGGGTTTGAAGACACGCCCTAGTTTTTGCGATTGTGGGGCAAGCCGGCGAGGGTAAGCTGCCCGCCACCCCATCCCCCATGAATACCTCGATCTCCACCCTGTTGGCGCAGAAAAGCGGCGGCATTTTCACTATTCCCTCCACCGTCACCGTGGCCGAGGCGGTGAAGGAAATGAACACGCACAAGGTCGGCTCGGTGCTCGTGATGGACGGGACGAAACTGGCGGGGATTTTCACCGAACGCGATGTGCTGCGCCGAATCGTCGGCGCCAATGTCGATCCCCTGACGACACCCATCACGAAGGTGATGACAGCCGACGTGCTCACGGTGGCGTCGAGTGCCACGGTGCAGCAGGTGATGGATATCTTCACGGAAAAACGCTGCCGCCATCTGCCAGTGATGGATGCCGGAAAGCTGATCGGGCTGATTTCGATTGGCGACGTTTCCCGCTGGGTCGCCAATGCGCACCGCGCCGAGGCGGAATCGCTCCGTCAGTATATTTCCGGCGGACTATCGACCTGAGGTCCCGTCCGCGCCCGCCTCAGAACCACTTTTTCTTTTTGAGGTAAATGGCCATCAACACGGTGGACACCAGCGTCAAGAGGCAGGCGAAAAGATAGCCATGGGGTGATTTCAGCTCCGGCATATGCTCGAAGTTCATGCCGTACCATCCGCCGACCAGCACGGCCGGCAATGTGACGGCGGTCAGGGCGGTGAGAAACTTGATGCCCTCGTTGGCCTCGAAGCCCGCCTTGTTGAGGTAGATGTCGAAAGCCATCATCAGCCGTTCGTGGTAACCCACCAGGGTTTCCTCGAGCCGGGTGAGGTTGTCGCGCAAATCGCGGAAGTAGGGAAGGAGGGAGTTCCGGATCATCTTGCTGTCGCCCCGGGCCAGCCGGTCGATGACATCGCGCTGCGGGCGCACGATCTGGCGCAGCTTGGTGAAATCCGCCCGCACCTGGAGCAACTCGTTGACGAGTTTCTTGTCCGAGTCCTGGCTGAGCACGATCTCCTCAATCTCTTCCAGCTCGCCGTGCAGTTCGGTGATCATCGGCACATAGTTGTCCACGAGCAGGTCGAGCAGGGAGTGGGCGAGCCGGTCCGGCCCGCGCGGTCCAGGCCCGGCGTTCTTCGCCAGCCGTTCGCGTAGGGTGCTGACGGAGCGCAGGGGAGTGCGGTGGAAGGTGACCAGAAATTCCTTGCCCAGAAAAAGGTCGAGCTCCGTGGAGGCGAACTTGTCTTGCCGGCTGAAATCGACTGCATGCGTGACCATGAACAGGTAGTCCTCATAGTCCTCGATCTTGGGCAGGCTGCTGGGGGTGACGCAGTCCTCGATGGCCAGCGGGTGGAACTGAAACACTCCTTCGAGGATATCCTTGATTTCCTGGTCGGTGGGATTGTCCAAATCGACCCAGAGAATCAGGCCCTTGTCCCCGCGCACCAGGCGCATCGCCTCCAGTTCCAGGTCGCTGCCGACCAGCTTGCCGTCGCTGAAAATGAAGGAGCGGATCATGGTGGTGGCCAAAGTTCTGGCTGAAGATCATCCTGAGGCAAGCCCGGGCTGGGCGTAGGGCCGGTCTTTGACCGGCCTTGGCCTAGGCGCGGGCATCAGGACGTTCGGGGCCGGATCTACTTTGTCCAGGCATGCACAGGCCAGGCTGACACGAGGCCGGCTTTGACGGGATTGTTCCTGATGTAGGTGACGCATTTTTCCCACTCGGCGTCGTCTCGCATCCAGCGATCAAACCATTCACGCTGCCAGATGGGGCCACTGCCGCCCAGCAACTGGCGGAGTCGCTTGGCGCTGCGCCCTTTTATCCGTTTCATGATCTCTGAAAGCGAGTGTCGGCATCGAGTATCGGGAACCAGCATCATATGGCAGTGATTTGGCATAATCGTGAAGTGGGGTGCTGCCACGTGCCATTCGGCCATGTCTATGAGTTCATCGACAACGACCCGGGCAGCGGCTGGCTGGCGGAAGGGACAGGTTCCCAAACCCGTATCCAGATATTTCTCCAAGGTCCGGAATGACTCGCGTTGCAGCTTCGCGAATTGGGCAGACTGGGGAGCGATTGCGCCAAGGGTTTCTGCAATTTCACTCAGGCGGAGCACGGCATCCCGAGGGAGGCTATCAGCGCTGCGTATCGTTACGAAATATCGCCCCTCTTTTACTTCCCAGTGGGGAAGGTGACGGGGGTGGAAATGGATCGTTTCAACCATTCCCGTGATTCGCCGGGAGCCGGTCGGAGACCGGCCCTACTTGTTCGCGGGGCCCAGCAGCTTGTCTTCCAGTTCCTTGACGGTGGCGATGAAGGCCTCGGGAGTGGGGGCGGCAAGCAGGGCCTCCCGGTTGGCCACATCCTTGATCAGCCGGCAGAGCGAGCCGACCAACATCAGGTAGTCGCCGGGGTTCGACTTGGGGGTGCCAAGGACAAAGAGCAGGCGGACTTGCTGGTCGCAATTTTCGAAGTGCACGCTGGTGGGACTCCGGCCGACGGCGATGACAATGTTCTTCACATGCTCGGTGCGCGCGTGGGGCAGGGCGACCTCATTGCCGAGACAGGTGGTGTCGAGCCGTTCCCGGGCGAGCAGTTCCTGATAGAAGCCGGCGAAGTTGGCCACGCTCGGGTGGTTCTCCAGCATTTTCGCGACCTCATTGATCGCGGACGTGCGCTTGGTGCTCTGCAGGTTGAGATTGATGCAGGCGGGCGTGAGAAGGCTGGAGAGACGGACGGCCATCGGAATCCAGCAAAGAGATTCAGCGCCCAGCCCGTTGGCAAGGCCGGAGTGGGTGAAATCGTCCGCGGACAGGAGGGCCGATCGTCGTCACGAGAAGCGCCGCGAACAATAGCGCCGCCCGCTATCTGCGCCCCGGTTAGATTGCGCGCCGTATGTGCTGGCCGGCGCGTTCGAGGGCACCCGCCAATTGGTCGGAACGGAACGGCTTGGTGAGAAAATCGTTCATGCCCGCACTGAGGGCTTTTTCGCGGTCCTCCTGCATGGCATTGGCCGTCAGGGCAATGATCCAGGGCCGGTCACCCGGATCCGGTGCCGGTCGCTCGGCTCGGATGCGGCGCGTGGCCTCCAGTCCGTCCAACTCGGGCATCTCCACGTCCATGAGGATGACATCGTAGGCGGTGCGATTCAGGGCATCGATCACTTCGCAGCCGTCGGCGGCGACGTCACAGGCGTAGCCCAGCCGGGTCAGCATCATTTGCGCGACTTTCAGGTTCACGGAATTATCATCCGCGAGCAGTATTTTTAGTGGCCAGCGCTGGGCCAGCAGGGGCAAGGGAGCGGCGGAATTGGCACTGCCCGGGCCGTCGGCGGGCCGGTGGAAAATCTCCCCGAGGGCGGCGAGCAGCAGGGTCGGCTTTACCGGCTTGGCGAGGGAGGCCACAAATAGTCCGGTCGTGGGCCGCCGGCCAGCCGAGCTGAGCAGGAGTAGCGGCAGGCGGGCGGTGGCCGGCCGCTTCTTCAATTCGACGGCCAGTGCCTCACCATCCTGATCGGGCATTTGATAGTCGAGAAGCGCGACGTCAAAATTCTCGCCGTGGTCCAGCAGTTGCCGGGCTGCGGCCCCCGAGTCGGCCTCGGTCGGGGACATGCCCCAGGAGCGTGTCTGGGCGACTAGAATCCGCCGGTTGGTGTCATTGTCATCGACTATCAGGACGCGCAGACCTTCCACCGCCGGCTGCTTCGAGCCGATGTTGACCCGCACGCTGGCGGTGTGAGGGGTCACTTGAAGGGTGAAATGAAAGGTGGACCCGATCCCGGGAGTGCTCTCGACCCACATGCGGCCGCCCATAAGCTTGGTCAGTCGCTCACTGATGGCGAGTCCCAGTCCGGTGCCCCCGTACTTGCGGGTGATGGTGTCATCCACTTGGGAGAAGGACTTGAAGAGGCGATCGATCCGGTCGGGCGGGATGCCGATGCCGGTGTCGCGCACCGCGAAATGCAGGCCCAGCGGCGGGGCGGACGGTTCCACGGTCACGGT
>Ga0315271_10001914_pt1 | contig 12847 bp, 11 predicted proteins | sample C3_top_MG_FD_204664 | JGI IMG/M metagenome (GOLD analysis project Ga0315271, IMG submission 204664) | Sediment microbial communities from Yellowstone Lake, YNP, Wyoming, USA - C3_top | ecosystem: Environmental > Aquatic > Freshwater > Lake > Sediment | place: USA: Wyoming | collected 2017-08-01
GAAGTGATGGCCGCCTCGAATCGCGGCACGGCGCTGCCCGCAATCAAGCGCCGCTCGATGAAGACTTGAACCACATAGCGCATGCGCCGGTGCACCACCAGTTCGGCAGCCACCAACAGCGGCAGCGCAACAAGGTACCGGATGTGGACTTCCACGTCGAGCAGGAAGGGCACCGCCACGCTGCCGCCCAATGCCTGCCCTTCCAGCGCCGACAGCACCAGCAGCGGCAGCCAGGCCAGCAGCGCGATGACGACGACGCGTCGGCGTGCCATCGTCAGCGCATCATCGGACAGGTGCGCCCGGCGCAGCATCTGGAACAGCGGGCCGCCGAGGACGAGCGAGAAGTCGGTCGGATGCTTGAGCAGGTCCGCGCCGTCGCTGGGGGCCGTCGTGACAGGCTTCATTTCATGGGTCCTTGATGCAAGGCGGTCAACGCATACGCACTACAACGCCATCTGCGGCACGTTCTCCGGAACGATCTACCCGGCCGGTCACATCGAGCACCTGCTGCACCGACACCCGATGGCGCAGACGCTGTCAGGCCATGATGTTGACGCCGCCGTCGACGTACAGCGTTTCGCCGGACAGACGCCGCGCGTACGGCGTCGCCAGGTAGGCGCAGGTGAAGCCGACATCCATGATGTCGACCAGCTCGCCGATCGGCGCGCGCTGCGCGGCCTCGGTGAGCAGCAGGTCGAAATCCTTCAGGCCGGAGGCGGCGCGTGTCTTCAGCGGGCCGGGCGAGATCGCATGCACGCGGATGCCCTGGCCGCCCAGCTCGTAGGCCAGGTAGCGGCAGCACGATTCGAGCGCCGCCTTCACCGGGCCCATCACGCTGTACGTCGGCACGACCTTGTTGGCGCCGTGGTAGCTCATCGCCATCATCGTGCCGCCGTTCTTCATCAGCGGCGCGGCGAGTTGTGCCATGCGCACGAAGGAATGGCACGAGACGTCCATCGCCATCGCGAAGCCCGCGGCCGAGCAGTTGAGCAGCCCGCCCTGCAGGTCGGCCTTGGGCGCAAAGGCGATCGAATGCACCAGGATGTCAAGCTGGCCCCACTTCTTGGCAATCGCATCGAACACCGCTTCCAGCTGGCCGCCGACGCTGACGTCGAGCGGCAGGAACAGCGAGGTTTGCAAGTCGCGTGCGAGCGGCTCGACATACGGGCGCGCCTTCTCGTTCAGGTAGGTGATGGCCAGGTCGGCTCCGAGCTCGCGGAACGCCTTGGCGCAGCCATAGGCGATCGAGCTGTCGTTGGCAACGCCGACCACCAGGGCCTTGGCGCCCTTCAGGACGGGTTGGGGGATGGCGGGGGACATCGGCTTCTTCCTTCTCTTACTGCGCCAACAGCCGGGCGGTGTGGCGCGCAATCATCAATTCCTCGTTGGTCGGTACGACCCAGGCCGCGGTCGCGCTCTTGGCCGTGCTGATGCGCGGCCCGCCGCTCCGGTTGGCCTGTTCGTCCAGCGCCACGCCGAGCCAGGCTGCGTCGCGGCAGACGCGCGCGCGGATCTCTGCGCTGTTCTCGCCGATGCCGCCGGTGAACACCAATGCGTCCAGGCCGCCCAGCGCGGCAGACAAGGAGCCCAGCTCGCGCGCGATGCGGTAGACGTACAGATCCACCGCCAGCCTGGCGCGCGGCTCGTCGCTGGCCAGCAGCGTGCGCATGTCGCTCGAAATGCCCGAGACGCCGAGCAGGCCGGACTGGCTGTAGATCAGCTTCTCGATGGCCCGCGTGTCCATGCCTCGCTGGTCCATCAGGTACAGGATCACGCCCGGGTCGAGCGCGCCGCAGCGCGTGCCCATCGGTAGCCCGTCGACCGCCGTGAAGCCCATCGTGCTGGCCACGCTGCGGCCGGCTGAGAGGGCGCACATGCTGGCGCCATTGCCAAGGTGCAGCACCACCGTGCGCCCCTTGGCCGCCACCGGGTCGAGCTGCGGCAGCTTCGAAGCGATGTACTCGTAGGACAGGCCGTGGAAGCCGTAGCGGCGCACGCCTTCGTCGTGCAGCTTTCTGGGCAGTGCGAACATCTGTGCCAGCTCGGGCTGCGCGCGATGGAACGCGGTGTCGAAGCAGGCGACCTGCGCCAGCTCCGGCCGGCGCTCGAGCAGCAGGCGGATCGGCGTCAGATTGTGCGGCTGGTGCAGCGGGGCCAGCGGTACGAACTGCGCCAGATCGTCCAGCACCTTGGCGTCGACGCGCACCGGTTGGGCGTATTCGAGCCCGCCATGCACGACGCGGTGCCCGATGCCCTTCAGGCTAAGGCCCTGAACCTTGTCGCGTACGAACGCCACGATGTGCTCCAGTGCCCCATCGTGACCCAGCGCTGTGCCCTCGGGCCAGGCGTGGCTGGAGATCGTCTCGCCCTTGGGATTCTTGGCGGCAAAGCGCGGCGCGGTGTGGATGCCCTCGGCCTGGCCCCGAACCGTCAGCGCGAGGTCGTCGTCCGATTGTGCGAACACCGAGAACTTGATGCTCGACGAGCCGGCGTTGAGCACCGCAATCGCAGAGGACATCACACCACCGCCTTCTTCAGGTCCTCGCGCCTTGCGTTGGCCACCAGCGCGGCCACCGCGCACGACGCCAGACGGGTCGACACCGAGTCGGCACGGCTGGTGAGGATGACAGGCACCCGTGCGCCGAGCACGATGCCCGCCGCATCGGCGTCGGCCATGAAGCTCAGGCTCTTGGCCAGCATGTTGCCGGCCTCGAGGTCGGGCACGACCAGGATGTCGGCGTTGCCGGCCACGGGGGAGTTGATCTTCTTGATGCGCGCGGCGCCCAGGTCGATCGCATTGTCCAGAGCCAGCGGTCCGTCGAGGATGCCGCCGGTGATCTGGCCGCGCTCGGCCATCTTGCACAGGGCCGCGGCTTCGATCGTGGACGGCACCTGTGGGTTGATCGTCTCCATCGCCGAGAGGATCGCGACCTTGGGCTGCTCCATGCCCAGCGCGTGGGCCAGGTCGATCGCGTTCTGCACGATGTGGACCTTGTCGGCCAGCGTCGGGAAGATGTTCACCGCCGCGTCGGTGATGATGACCGCGCGGTCGATCGCCGGCACATCCATGATGAAGCAGTGGCTGACGCGCCGGCCGGTGCGCAGGCCCGTCTCGCGCTTGACCACCGCGGCCATCAACTCGTCGGTGTGCAGGCTGCCTTTCATCAGCATCTCGGCCTTGCCCTCGCGTGCCAAGCGCACCGCGGTCTCGGCCGATGCCGCGCTGTGCGGCGCGTCGACCACTTCACAGCCTGAGAGGTCGAGCTTGAATTGCGCAGCGAGCGCCTCGATGCGTGCCTTCGGCCCGACCAGGATCGGCTTCAGGAGGCCCATCTGCCCGGCCTCCACGGCGCCGCGCAGCGAACTTTCGTCGCACGGGTGCGCCACGGCGCAGGGCGCCGGCCGCAAGGCCTTGCAGCGCGCGATCAGGCGGTCGTATTTCTCGTGTTTGCGTTCCATGAGCTTCTCCTATGCCGTGGCCAATCGACGGGCCTTGTGGGGCACCTTGCGCGCCGCCGCGTTGGGCCGGCCGGAGCCGAAGATTTCCTCGATCTGCGCCAGCCGTTGCGCCCGTTCCCCCGTCACTGCACCGGCGGACTCGACGGTGCGATGGATCGCCGCCAGGATGTGCTTACGCTTGGCGGCATCGGGGGGCAACATCTTCGGCAGGGCCGCGAGAGCGCCTTCGGGGTCGAGCACCAAGCTGAAGTACTGCTCGCGCAGCGTCTGCTTGAATGCCTGCAGCGTCACGCCATCGTTCTCGGCGCGGATCTGGCGCAAGGTGTTGAACGCGCGCTCGTCGACGCCAGGCCCCGCCATGCCGACATAGACCAGGGCCCGGATCGCCGCCTCGCGGGCGCCACCCTCGGCAACATGCGCCTTGAGCTCAGTGATGCGATCCCGGATCAGCGCGACGCGCTCGGGCGCCATTCCGGGCCGCGGCCGCGGCGGCTCGTCGGTCGCCGACAAGCCGACCATCGCCTGCATGAGCGGCGAGCCGTAGATTGCCAGGAACATCTTCTCCAGGTTGCTGTCGCGCAACTCGCGATAGCTTTCGAGGGCGGCGACAATCCCGTCCGAGACCGTGGTCTGCCATTGCAGCAAGGGATTGTCGGGCGCTGCGGGGTGGCGCTGTTCGCGCACCTGCGTGGCGAGCGCGGCAACCTGCTTCATCAGTGGGTTGCGATCCGAGAAGATCTCGAACGGCAACTCGGTGGTCTTGAGTTTGCGCAACCACTCGGCGCTCTGGTCGTTGATCGAAGCCTTGATGAGCGGTTGGAGCATGGTGCGGTACAGGCCGAGGTTGATCTCCGAGACCCGCCGCACCGCGGCGAAGCGTCGTTCGTTCTCGGGGTCGGGCTGGACGATGGCTCGGATGTCGCCCAGGGTGCGCGGCTCGAAGCGCACGATCCAGTCGCCGCCGATCTCCTCCTGATGGGCGGCCTCGGCCGTCCTGGGGGTCATGACGGCCTCGTACAGGCCGGGGGGCAGCACATCGATCAGGTCGATGTTGGAGGCGAACTCCTGGTGTTCCTTCTTGGCCACGCCGCCCGAGACGAAGATACCGAGGTGTCCCACGCTCTCGTGCACGGCATAGACGATCGTCTGGCCGCAGGCGCGGATGTCGTCGTCGCTCCCGTAGAGGTCGACGATCCAGCCCAGCGCCTGTTGTGGCGGCGTGATGTTGTCGCCCTTGGAACAGAAGCAGATGATCGGCGAGCGGATGTTGCGCAGATCGACGCGGGCGCCGTCACGGGTGACGATCTCGGCGGTGGCAAGCCGGTTGCCGACGAACAGCTGATCGACGATCCACTGAATTTCCTCGGCATTGAGGTTGACATGGCCGCCCCACCACTTCTCGAATTCGATGAAGCGCGGCCCCTCGGTATCCACCTTCGACCAGAGCGCGTAGTTCTTGCTCCACAAGGTGTTGGCCGGATTGAGGTTCTCGAAGTTCTCGACCAGATGGCCACCGTCGAACTTGCCGTTGCCGAGGTCACCGGCCAGCGCGGTCATCCAGCTGCCGCCGGCCAAGCCGCCGGTGTAGCGCATCGGGTTCTCGCCTTGCACGCCTGCCCAGTACGACAGCGGCGAGCCGGGAACGATGATCGGCCCGAACAGTTCGGGCCGGATCGCGGCCACCAGCAGCACCGCCCAACCGGCCTGGCAGTTACCAATGACGCAGGGCTTGCCTTCGGCGCCGGGGTGCAGTGCGATGACCTTCTCAAGGAACACCGCTTCGGCGTGCATGATGTCTTCGATCGTCTGGCCCGGCATCGGCTCGGGCGTGAAGCCGACGAAGTAACACGGATGGCCGGCACGCATGGCCACACCCAGTTCGCTGTCGGCCTTGAAGCCACCGATGCCCGGCCCGTGCCCGGCGCGCGGGTCGACGACGACGAACGGCCGCTTGAGCGGATCGACCTTCAGTCCGGCCGGCGGCTTGACGCGCACCAGCAGGTAATTGACCGGCTTGTCGAAGGTGCGGGCGTCGAGCACCAGTTCGGAGCCGAAGCTCAGCACATGTGGCACCGACTTCGCCTTTTGCGCGTAGTACTGGTCGCTGCGTTGGCGCATCACGTCCCAGAACAGAACCGTGCGTTGCATGGCGTCGGTCATGTATTCGCCCAGCGGCCCCCAGGCTTGCAGCGTCATATCGGTGCCTGCGCGGCTCGCATTTTCGGGCGCGGTCTTGAGCATTGTCATTCTCCATTCAGATGAAGTGCGCTGTAGGCGAACAGCGCCTGCGAGCGCCGGAAATATGCTATCCCCGCGGCGTGAACTTGCTGTGACTCACGTCAATGCACGACGCGCTCGCTGGCCTCACGATTCAACAATCTGTTCATGGCCGCGGAGCAGGCCAAGGTTCGCAATATGCGGGTGCTGGGCCTGCTGGCAAATTCGTTGTTGGCGAGCGGCGTCAGTGCACGAGCCGTGCCGGTCAATTACGCCGGCATGATCTACCAGCAGTGCGGCTCGACGTGGTACGCGCGGCAGGGTTCGCAGTTCGTCGTCGTCAACCCGCCGCGGCGGTCAATGCCTGGTAGCGCTCGATCACCGCGCGTGCGTTGAACAGCAGTCGCTCGCGGCCGAGCCGCTCGTCGAGCCCGGCGCGTCGCGCCACCTCGAGCACGCCGGGGTTCAGCGCCGCCAGCCAGACCGCGGTGCCACGCTCCGTGGCGCGTTTTTCGCCCTCCATCAGCGCCTGTAGAGCCGAATACTCGATGTCGGGCACGCGGCTCATGTCGAGTGCCAATACGCGCGGCTTGTGCTGCGTGACCAGCGCGTTGATCTGATCCGCCACGTTCTGCGCATTGACGAAGAACAGGCGCCCCTCGGGCCGCACGATCAGCAGGCCCTCGAACGTTTCGTCGTCCGGGTGCTCGGGCGAGAGCGGCCGCAGGACGTCGGCCCCGCGCTTGCGGCCGATGACCGACACGCGCGGGTTGGCGGCCTGGCTGGCCAGCCCGATCATCGACACGATGATGGCCACGACGATGCCCTTCAGCGTGCCGAACACCAGCACGCCGATACAGGCCACCAGCGCCCAGCGAAACTCCATCGTGCGCACGTTGCGAATCTCGCGGAACTCCGACGGCTTGATCAGCCCGACCGAGTAGACGATGACCACCGCCGCGAGCGTGGCGTTGGGCATCAGGCCCAGCAGGGGCGCCAGCAGCAGCATGGTGGCCAACGCGGCGCCTGCGGTCACCAGCGATGCCTTTTGCGAGCGCCCGCCCGCGGCCGACACGACCGCGGTCTGCGAGGTGCCGCCGCCGGCGGGCATCGCACCGAACAACGCGCCGCCCAGATTGGCCGCCCCGGTCGCGATCAGCTCCCGGTTCGCCTTGATCGGCGGGTCGGTCGGACGCGCAAACGCGCGACCCGCCGCGATCGTCTCGGTGAAGCTCATCAACGCGATGCCGAGCGCGCCCGGCAGCAGTTGTTCGACCAACGCCAGGTCGGGCATCGTCAGCGACGGCAGGCCCTGCGGAATCAGGCCGACGATGGACACCCCGAGCGCCTTCAGGCCGAAGAACCATGACGCGGCGATGCCGCCGCCGACCGCGACCAGCGGCGCCGGCGAGTGCGGCCAGCGCCACTCCATTCCGATCAGCACGATGAACGTGGCCGCAGCCATGGCCAGCGTCAGCAGCGATGTTTGCGGAACATGTTGCGCGACGCTGAGCACATCGGTGAAGAAGCCCTGCTTGGTGATGTGGATGCCCAGCAGTTTGGGCACCTGGTCGAGCACGATCACCAGGCCGATGCCGGCCTTGAAGCCGGTCAGCACCGGCGTGGAAATGAAGTTGGCGACGAATCCCAGACGCAGCACGGCGGCCAGCAACAGCATCGCGCCGACCAGGGCGGCCAGCGTGGCCGTGGCCACGATGAGCTTGGCCGAGTCGCCGTCGGGCACCGCGAGCCCGAGTTGCGTGCCGGCCAGGATCGCCAGCGTGGTGGTGGAGCTGACGCTGAGCACGCGCGACGAGCCGAGCAGCGCATAGATCACCATCGGGATGAAGGCGGTGTAGAGACCGATGGCAACGGGCAGGCCGGCCACGCTTGCGTAGGCCATGGCCTTGGGCAGCACGACCGCCGCGGCCGTCAGGCCGGCGATCACATCGAAGCGCAGCGTGTTTGCGCCTGGCGCGTCCGTTGGCGCCTGCGCCCGTGGCTGGTTCATTGGTTGGCTCCGGCGTGGAAGTCAAACGAAGGCGGACAGCCGTCGCCCCCAGCGCTGCGATCAGAAGGTTTCTGGCACGTACTTGAACGGATATTCGGCGGCCTTGTAGCGGCCGATCTTGCGCTTGGGCAGGACGACCTTCTCGGCCGGGGCTGTCTTGTATGGGATGTGCTTCAAGAGGTGGTTGATCACGTTCAGGCGCACGCGCTTCTTGTCTTCCGAGCGGGCCACGAACCAAGGCTCGGTTCCCGTATCGGTGGCGGCGAACATCTCGTCGCGCGCCTTCGTGTAGTCGTCCCAGTGATCGTAGGACTTCAGGTCCATCGGCGAGAGCTTCCAGACCTTGCGGCCGTCGTGGATGCGCGCCTCGAGCCTCCGGGTCTGCTCATGCGGGCTGACCTCGAGCCAGTACTTGAGCAGGATGACACCTGACTTGACCATCAACTTCTCGAACAGCGGCACCATGGTCAGGAACTGCCTCGCCTGCTCCTCGGTGCAGAAGCCCATGACGCGCTCGACACCGGCGCGGTTGTACCAGCTGCGGTCGAAGATCACGACTTCGCCCGCGGCCGGCAGGTGCGGCAGATAGCGCTGCGCATACATCTGCGACTTCTCGCGTTCGGTCGGCGCCGGCAGCGCGATGACGCGGAACACCCGCGGGCTCACGCGCTCGGTGATCGCCTTGATGGTGCCGCCCTTGCCGGCGCCGTCGCGGCCCTCGAAGACGACCGCGACCTTGAGCCCCTTATGCACCACCCACTGCTGCAGCTTCACCAACTCGACGTGCAGCTTCTTCAGCTCCCGCGCGTAGGCCTTTTCGGAGATCTTTGCGCTGGGGGCCGCTGCCCCGGGCTTCCCCGCAGCCGCAACGACGGCGGCACCGCTGCGCTTCTTGGACTTGCCGGCCGGCGTCTTGTTTGCTGCGACGGTTTTCGTTGCCATGTGCTTCTCCATTGAGCCGTTCAGGCGAATGCGGTGCAGGATGGAAGTCTAGCGTGCACCTCGCGGCAGCCACATTGTTCTGCCGCAGTGCCCTTGAAGGCATTGCCTGAGCATAATGCGCGCTGTGATCGATACGCGCATGACAAGCCAGTTCAGTCAGCAAGCCGCGCTGCGTGACGGCACACCCGTGCTGATCCGCGTGGCCGCTGCGGCGGACCGTGACAAGTTTGTCGCTGCGTTCGAGAAGCTCGAAGCGAACTCGATCTACACACGATTTTTCTCGGTGCGCAAGAGTCTCAGCGCGGCCGAGCTCGACCGCCTCGGCGCGACCGACTTCGTCAACGGCGTGACGCTGGCAGCCCTGGTGGGCAGCGCGCCCGACGAGACGGTGATCGGTGGCGCCAGCTACGTCGCGCTGCCTGCGGGCGGTAGCGCGCGAAGCGCCGAGGTGGCGTTCACGATCGAAGAGGACTACCAGGGCCAGGGCCTGGCCAGCAAGTTGCTGTCGACGCTGGTGGCGATCGCGCGTCAGCACGGCATCGGCCGCTTCGAGGCCGACGTGCTGGCCGGCAATGCGTCGATGTTGAAGGTCTTCGAGCGCAGCGGCCTGCCGCTGTCGAAGGCCAGGGACGGCGGCGTGATCCACCTCGTGATGGATCTGCGCCAGGACGGCGACAAACCATAGGCGAATGCACATGGCCGAGACCAAGGAACAAGATCCTGCCGTTGCGACATTGATGAAGGAACTCGAGACCCGCGGCGACAGCCGCCTGCTCGACCCGATCGATCGCAACTCGGAAGTCCTGTTCGGCCTGTTCATGGTGCTGACGTTCACCGGCACCATGAGCGTGGCGACGGCCGGGCGCGACGATGTCAAGCTGATGCTGGTGGCCGCGATCGGCTGCAACATCGCCTGGGGCTTCGTCGATGGCGTGATGTACGTGTTGCGCAACCTCGTCGTGCGCGCCCGCGAGACCACCCTTGCCAAGGCCGTGCGTGCCGCGCAGCGGCCTGAAGACGCCCACCACCTGATCGCCACGCAGATCGGGCCGATGGCCGAAGCGCTGGGCGCGCCGGCCATGGAACGCGTTCGTCAGGCGATCATCGACCGGCCTCCGCCTGCGGCAGGCGGTGTGCGCATGTCGGCGCAGGATCTGCGCGGCGCGCTGGGCGTGTTCCTGCTCGTGTTCCTGTCGACGTTTCCGGTCGTGCTGCCGTTCGTGCTGCTCGCCAACCTGCAACTCGCGATGCGCGTTTCGGCGGCTATCGCGATCACGATGATGTTCCTCTGTGGCTACAGCTGGGGCCGCTACGGCGGCATCTCGCCCTGGGGCTCGGGCGTGGTGATGGTCGTGCTCGGCGTCGTCGTCGAGGGCATCGTCATCGCGCTCGGCGGCTGACGCGCCGCAAGCGGCCGCTATCGGCCCCGCTACCGGCCCATTCGTCGCTGGTAACTGGCAAGCCAGCGCTCATCGAGCGTCGGGTTCGTTTCACGCGCTGCCGGCGCGGAGAAGCTGACCCTCACCGTACCGTCGGCCTGTGTCTGCAGCGTGATGGTCACGGCCGCACCGGCCTTGCTGCCTGTGATGCGGCCGCTGGCGCGGTCGGCCGCGCCGACCTGCACGCCCGCATCCGCCGCGGCGCCAAGCGCGGCGTCCCAGGCGCGGTCGAAGTTGGATGGCCCGGGCGGCGTCACCGGGACGCCGTAGGGGTAGGCGACGCAGCCGCCGAGCAGCAGGGCGGCGGCGAGTCCGGCGATGGCGGCCAGTCTACGATTCATGTGGGTTCCCGGTTCTTCGTTGGCAGGGTGACCATGTTACGGCCTCTACCTTCCAGGCTGCGCCGTCACTTGGCCTGCGGCGCGCGTGCCGGCGCGCTGTAGATCGCCTCGCGCGGCACCACCTTGGCCGCTACCGGGTCGCCCAGGTAGTGCGGCGACATGATCTGCACGCCGTACTCGTTGAACACATCCTGAATGTTGGCGTGCAACGCGCTCAGCACTTCGGCGCGCGGCCGTGGCTGGGCCGGAACGGCCTGACAGACGAGGCGGTACTCGGGGTAGAAGTCCGACAGCGCGGTGTGGAAGACGCGTGGCTGCGGATCGCCCAGCACACCCTTGGTGCGGTTTGCCGCCTCGACCAGCAACGCCTCGACCTGGCGCCACGGCGTGTCGTAGCCGATCGTCACCGTGGTGTCGAGCACGAAACCCTGCCCTTTGACCGCGCGCGAGTAGTTCTTCGTCACCAGGCCGAGCACCAGTGAATTGGGCAACGTCAGCTCCTCACCCAGGCCGGTGCGAACCCGGGTCGTGAACATGCCCAATTCGGTGACGGTGCCTTCGTGCTGGTCGATGCGCACGTACTCGCCGACCCGGATCGTGCGCGAGTACATCAGCACCAACCCGCTCGCCGCCTGGCCGAACACGCTCGACCCGCCGACCGTGACCATCACTCCGAGCAGCAATGACATGCCCTTGAATGCCTCGCTGTCGGCGCCCGGCAGGTAAGGGTAGGCCATGACCAGCGCGAAGATCCATACCGCGCCATTGAACAGGCGCCGCGTCGGGCGTGCCGTGTCGGCGTCGAGCCAGCTGCGCTCGTGGCTGCCGTGCGTTTCCACGCGCAGGAAGAACGGTCGCAGCATCGCGATCACGGTGCGTGCGATCAGGAAGATCGCCACGGCGATCACGAGGTCCGGCACCGCACTCGCGACGCCCTTGCCCAGGCGCACGGCCACGCTCCACAGGTAGCCCGTGAGCCCCTCGCCCCAGGGTCGCGTGTACGGGAACTGGCTCAGTGTGAAGCTCAGCCACTCGTAGGCGACGAAGGCCGCCACGACCAGCGCCAGTGCGCGCATGCCGAAGCTGACCAATGACACCATGCGGTCGGTCTGTACCAAAGGCGTGCCGGCCACATGCACGGCGGTGGCGTGCCCCGCGAGCAGCGCACCCAGTCGCGCCACCGCCCAGTGGCGCACGCGCCAAGTCAGCACCAGCATGGCCGCCGCGAGCAGTGTGGCCAGCGCGGCGCGCCCGGCACCGCCCAGCAGTCGTTGCGAGTCGCGCGCCTCACGCGTCTCGGCGATCACCTGCCTCAGGCTCTCGCGTGCAGACGCGCTGGCCTGGGCCAGCGTCTGGCCGCGCAGCGGGTCGGCGTCCTCGTTGACCAGCAACAAGCCCAGTTCGCCATCGATCAACAACGCCTGGCCTTGCGGCAAGGTCTGGAGCGTGACCTCGCCCTGCGTGGACTTGTCGATCAACTCGTGCAGGATGGCCTCGGAGCGGCGTGCACGCAGCCCTGGGCTGACGCCCAGGTACGACGCCCGCAACACCGCCACGGTTCGGTTCGCGACCACGACCGGGACTTCCGCGGCTGGTTCGGCGGCCGGCGCCGCGAGTGCCGCCGTCGTGGCGGTGCACATCGCGGCGGTGCGGCCCACGCGCCACATACGATCCCACAACATCTTGTTCATGTGCCTTGCTCCTCGGTCGCGATCACCTGTGCCGAGTTGTCGAGCCAAGGCCGGCCGCCACCCGACCGAACGCAGCCGACCTGCAGCGTTTGGACTTCTTCACCCTGCACCTCCCTCGACTGCCCGGGCGCGCGCATGGATGTGCGCACGGACAGGAACCTCGACCGCTTCATTTCAAGTATGGCACCCGGCCATGTCACCACATGCCGCGCCAAGTGGCAGGCCAGTGGACGTGGCCTACCGTCAGGTCAGGTACACCTGACCTTCGTCCTGCCGGCATCGTTCGGTGCGGACCACGCCGTCGCCGATCGGCAGCGCGTCGGCAGCATCGGCGCTCGACCCAGAGAAGGCCGTCGCGGTCTTCTGGTAGACCGACTGGTCGACCGTAGAAGCGGGCAGTCGCTGCTTACGTCGAGGAAGCCAGAGTCCTAGCCGCAACGATCGTCCATGTTCACTTGCCGGTCACTGACGGCTCCACCTTGCCGGTTACGGCCGGCTCCAACTCCTCGTGGAGCAGTGTCCGATACGCCCGGACCAGCCAGCCAGCCAGCAATGCACCGGCGATCGGGGCGACCCAAAAGAGCCACAACTGCCCCAATGCCCAGTCACCGACAAACAACGCCGGTCCGGTGCTGCGAGCCGGATTGACCGACGTATTGGTCACCGGAATGCTCACCAAGTGGATGAGGGTCAGCGCCAACCCGATCGAGATACCCGCAAATCCCACCGGCGCGCGGCGGTGGATCG
>Ga0315271_10001915_pt1 | contig 12846 bp, 12 predicted proteins | sample C3_top_MG_FD_204664 | JGI IMG/M metagenome (GOLD analysis project Ga0315271, IMG submission 204664) | Sediment microbial communities from Yellowstone Lake, YNP, Wyoming, USA - C3_top | ecosystem: Environmental > Aquatic > Freshwater > Lake > Sediment | place: USA: Wyoming | collected 2017-08-01
AGACCGCCGATCAGCAGCACGACGCCGAGCCCTTTCCACAAGCGTAACCAGCCAGACGCATGGGCAGGCAGGGGATCGAGCGCGTGCAGAAAAATCGCCGAGGCGATCAACAGCAGCGCCCACAGCAGCATGCCGGCCCAGGCCGGAATGATGGGCGCGATCAGGTAGATGGCGATCGCCAGCATCATCACGCCGAAGAAGTATTTCACCGCGTTCATCCAGCCGCCCGCCTTGGGCAATAGTGCGCCGGCGGACAAGCCGACCAGCAGCAGCGGCACGCCCATGCCCAGTGCCAGCATGAACAGCGCGACACCGCCGAGCGTGGTGTTGCCGGTCTGCGCGATAAAGGCAAGCGCAGCGGCGAGCGGGGGCGCGACGCAGGGGCCGACGATGACGGCGGACAGCGCGCCCATCACAAAGACGCCGACGAAATTGCCGCCCTTCATCTTGTTCGACGCATCGGAGAATTTGCTCTGGATGAAGCTGGGTAGCTGCAGTTCAAAGAAGCCGAACATCGACAGCGCCAGCAGCACGAAGATGCCCGCGCCAACGCCGAGCGCCCACGGATTTTGCAGCGCGTTGGAAATCAGCGTGCCTGAGAGTGCTGCCGCGACGCCGGCCAGCGCATAGGTGATCGCCATCCCCAGCACGTAGGCGAGCGCCAGCAGGAAACCGTGTGTTTTGGTGACTGTTTGACTCTGCCCGGCGATGATGCCGGACAGGATCGGAATCATCGGGAACACGCAGGGGGTGAGCGCGAGCAATAAACCGAGGCCGAAGAAGGTGGCGACCACCGCCCAGGAACTGCCGCCCTTGAGCACGCGCTCGATCTTCGACGTGTCGGATTCGTTCGCAGCTTCGGCTGGCTTCACCACGGGATCTGCGGTTGCAACCGAACCCGAGTCCGGCGTTCCGGGGCTCAGCTTGAACTCATGTTTGATCGGCGGATAGCAGACCCCCACTTTTTCGTTGCAGCCCTGCCAGACCGCTTCGAGCACCAGCGATTCACCCGTAGCCAGCGCGCGCGATAGTGCCACGCGGGCGGGAAAGTCGTGGTGATACACCTCCATCGGGGCAGGGAAGTTGGGATCATTCTTGACTTCGCCCGCTGGCAGGCTGGCAGACAACACGGTCACGCCAGCAGGTGCCTTCACCACCCAGGCGAGCTTGTCGCGATAGAGATAGGTGTCCGGCGTCAGTGTGTAATCGAGCTTGACCGTTCGCGCATCGGCCAGCGTTGCTGCGACCAGGAAAGCTTCGTCCGGCGGCAGCAATTTGGGCATCTCCATGCCGCCCAGGCTGCGCAGACTGCCAAGCGCGGAGGGGGACGCGGAAGCCGCGGCGGGCGCAGCCATAATCGGCGGCGCGGGGGCAAGCACTGGGGTGACGGCGGCAACCGCAGGCAGCTTGATGGTCGCGCTCAGTATCTGCGGCGTGTAGCACAGCCCGGCATCGGCGCAGCCCTGCGAGGTGGTCTTCAGCGTGACCGAAGTCGCGCCCGGCGTGCGCTGGATCGGCAACACAATGCGCACGACCTGACGATAGGTTTCGACATGACCGAATTTCTCGTCCTGCTTCATCTTGCCCGCGGGCAGTCTGGGCGTGCCCAGGGTGCCCCCGCTCAGTTCGAATTTGAACTTGTCGCGGTACAGGTAATAACCGTCCGCGATCTGCCAGCGCGCTTCCAGCGTGTCGGCATCCAGCGCACGCGCCGAGAACTTGAACGCGACTTCGGGGTCAAGAAACTCTTGGGCTTGCGCCACCGGGAAAAGCGCCACTTGAGAAAGCGCCCATGCACCCCAAAGTAGCGTCAATAGGGCGAGCGAGCGTATCCACTTAATCATGTTGTTCAGTCTCCGTGGCCAGCCAGTCGAGATAGGCTGGCAGGCCTTGTGTAATCGGTATGGCAATCAGTTCAGGCAGGTCGTAAGGATGCTGGGCGCGGACAATTTGTTCAACCAGCGGGTAGTGTGCCGCAGTGGACTTGATCAGCAGCGGAATTTCATCCGCCGTTTCCACCGCGCCCTGCCAATGATAGATGGAGCGGCACGCCGCCAAAACGTTCACGCACGCCGCCGCGCGGCTATCGATCAAGGCGCGCGCGAGTTTTTCCGCGCTCGCCGTATCGGGTACATTGGTCAAGATTAACAAAGGTTCCATGTCATGCGCTTTAGTTGGATTGTGCTACTGCTGTTGTCGTTTCCGGTACTGGAGGCCATCGGCATTTTCTGGGTGGCCAGCGCCATCGGCGGCGGTTGGGTGCTGTTGTGGCTGCTGCTCGCCGCCGTTGCCGGCGTCATGCTGATTCGCGTCGAGCGTGTCGCCTGGGGCGCACGCATGGTGTTCTCGGTGCAGTCGGGCGCCAATCCGCTGGCGTCGCTGTTTGCCAGCGGGCGTATTCTCCTCGCGGGCGGCCTGCTTGTCTTCCCCGGTTTCATCAGCGACGTGATCGCGCTGGTCCTGCTGTTGATCCCCGGTACCTGGACGCAGCGGCAATCCGGCCCGCTGCGGTCGGCGAATGACGATGTGCTGGAAGGGGAATTCAAGCGCGAGCCGGACGATTTGCTGCGTTGATTAAAACAGGTTCATCTGGCCGCGCGCCTGTTTGATTTCGCGCAGCAGGTCGTCCGAAGTCGGATAGCGGTATTTCAGCCGCAATTCCCGCGTCGTCCGCGCATTCGACAACTGCCGCGATTCGCGCAGAAACGACAACAACGCTTCCGACAACACCTTTTCCGCTTCGGCGCGCTTGACGCGCGGCGGGCGCGGCAGGTCGAAGGCATCGGCGCAGCTGTCGAACCAGTCGCCCATTTTCAGCGGGTGCGCGTCGACCGCGTGGTAGACGCGCTGCGAACGGCCACGGAACAATGCCGCCCACGCCAGCCGTGCCAGATCGTCGGCGTGGATATGGTTGGTGTAGCTGTCGTCCCGGGCGATGAGGGCAGGGGTGCCGCGCCTGATGCGCTCCAGCGGCAGGCGATCGGCGGCGTAGATGCCCGGCGCACGCAGGATGCTCACCTGCACCCGCAATGCCTCGCCCCAGGCACGCAACTGGCGCTCGGCGTCGACCCGTCGCACTGCGCGGCCGTTCACCGGCGCCACCGCCCGCGTTTCGCTCACCCACTCGCCGCCGCAGTCGCCGTAGACGCCGCTGGTGCTGATGTAGACCAGCGCACCCGGCTTTCCGCGCCGTGCCAGCGCATGCAGCAGATGGGCGGTGCGCGGGTCGGTGTTGCCTGTATTCGGTGGCGGCGCCAGATGCAGCACGCCATCGACGCGCGGCAGGCGGCGCAAGCTGGCCGGCGCGTCGAGGTCGCCCACGTAGGGCGTGACGCCGAGCGCGCGCAGTTCGGCGGCGCGTTCGGGGCGGCGGATCAGGCCGATGAATGCGGCCTGTCCGGCGTAACGCTTCACCAGCCGCTCGGCGACATCGCCAAAGCCTGCAATCAAGATTGTTTTCATGGTCATTCGTCTGTAAGCCTTGCCTGCCTGTAACCATTAGGGGGCAAGGGTGAAAACCCCGTGTACTCGGGCGATAATCCGCCCCTTTCCACCGCATTTTAAGCGCACATCATGCCGTATCAGGTCACCATTCAGCCCAGCGGGCATCAGTTCACCGTCAACGAAGACGAGACCGTTCTCGAAGCCGCGCTGCGCGAAGGCTTCGCTTTGCCCTACGGCTGCCGCAACGGCGCCTGCGGCGCGTGCAAGGGAACGGTGCTGTCGGGCCAGCTCGACTACGGCAAGCATTCGCCCACTGCGTTGAAAGACGACGAAAAAACGCAGGGCCGCGCGCTGTTCTGCCGTGCCAGGCCGCTGTCCGACATGACGATCGAAGCCAAGGAAATCGGCGCGGCGAAAGACATCGTGGTGAAGACGCTGCCGTGCCGGGTGGAGAAACTGGAGAAACGCGCCGACGACGTGATGGTGGTGAAGATCAAGCTGCCCGCCAACGAACGCCTGCAATACCTCGCCGGGCAGTACATCGACTTCCAGCTGAAAGACGGTCGCGCGCGCAGCTATTCGCTCGCCAATCCGCCGCACGACGACGCGCTGCTGGAACTGCACATCCGCCATGTCCCCGGCGGCCTGTTTACCGACCAGGTGTTTTCCACCCTGAAAGAGCGCGACATCCTGCGCCTCAAGGGCCCGCTCGGCAGCTTCTTCATCCGCGAGGATTCCGACAAGCCGATGATCTTCATCGCCGGCGGCACCGGCTTCGCGCCGATCAAGGGCATGCTGGAACACGCCTTCGCCGAGCACACCGACCGCGAGTTGATCCTGTACTGGGGTGTGCGCTCGCTGAAGGATTTGTATCTGGCCGAGTTGCCGCAACAATGGCTGGCCGAACGCCCCAACTTCAGCTTCGTTCCGGTGCTGTCCAATCCGGAGCCGGGTGACCAGTGGCAGGGCCGCACCGGCTACGTCCACGATGCGGTGCTGGCCGACTTCGCCGATTTGTCCGGCTACCAGGTCTACGCCTGCGGCGCGCCGGTCATGGTCGATGCCGCGCGCGAGGCATTTGTCAGCACGCGCGGACTGCCGGAGGACGCGTTTTTCGCCGACTCGTTCGTCTACGCAGCGGACGCCGAACTCGCGGCCGCACACTAAAAAAGTATAGGGAATCGGACGTGGGCCAGACGGGCTAGCCTGGGCGTGTGACTCGCAAACGCCGGATGCAAAAAAGCGCGGCGATGATTCACAGGGCCTTGCGGTGACGTTCCGGGTGGTCCCGCTGAATTAGCCGAAACTGAAGGCAGACAGGGTGGTTTCCATCACGCGATCGGAAAACACCCGCTGCCCCTTGTCCTCGCCAGCGGCACCCGCCGCCACCATCAACGGGAGCAGGTGTTCTTCTGCGCGTGGCGGATGGGACAGGCGGGCCGACGGCGCCTGCGCCCAGTCCACGAGGGCCTGGTGACGTTGATGCGGCTCAGCCTCGACGGCACCGCTCAGCCAGCGGTCGAACTCGTCGGAGACGGGGCCGAATCGGGGATCCCCATAGGCGCGCATGTTGTGAAAGCTCATGCCGCTGCCGATGATCAAGACCCCCTCATCACGCAAGGATTCCAGCGCCTTGCCGGCATCCAGATGGGCGTTGGGATCGAGATCGTTCCTCAATGACAGCTGCACCACGGGAATATCCGCGTTCGGGAACATCAGCATCAGCGGGATGAACATGCCGTGGTCAAAACCTCGGCCGGGGTTCGCTTGCGACGGCAACTGCTGACGACCCAGCAGTTCGGTGATGCGAGCCGCCAATTGCGGCTCGCCGGGTGCGGGATACTGCAGTTCGTAGGTATGCGGGGGAAAACCGTAGTAGTCATAGATCAACTCGGGTTGCGTACCACTGGTCACACTGAAAGACGATTCCAGCCAATGGGCCGACACCAGCACGATGGCCTGCGGTCGCTGGGGCAAGGTAGCCGCCATCCCCTTGAGAAAGCGGGCCGTCTTGTTCCAGGCACCGGGCGGATTCCAGTCCATGAAGAAGCAGGGACCGCCGCCATGGGGTATGAACCACGTCGGCATCCGGGTCGTGGAGCCTGTGGGCGGGTTGTGTTCAGGTTCGGCCATCTAGATTTCTCCGATCAAATGGATGAGGCCGTTGCAAACGCACCGTCAGCAATGGAAGTCGTGCCAATGACTGCCCTCCGCTTTTGTCGATGACTTTTTGTAGGGTGAATAAAGGCTGCAATCAGCGAGCCTTTATTCAGACAGTTCCCGGATCAGAGCTCGCCCTTGGCGCCCGCCTGCATGATCTCGATCAGGCCTTTGCGCACGGCCTTGATGCGTGTCGTCAGTTCCTGCTGCAAGCGTTTTTCCTTCGCCAGCGTATCGACGTTGATATCCGTCATGATCAGCCAGCCCTGGCCATCGGCGTCTTCGATCAGCGCAATCCGGCACGGCATGTAGACGGCAAAGTCCAGGCTCATATCGATCAGTTCCATCGCGGTGACGGCATCGCAAAACTGGAAAATGGTGACGGTGCGCTGCGGCTTGCCTGTGACGGCTTCCACCTGTTTGGACAGCGGCAGTTCCGCCACCAGTTTCAGATTCAGTGCATTGGCACGCAGGCGCATCGATTCCGCCGCTTCTGCCATGCTGACGTTGCGGTCGATGGCCAGCTTGTAGACAGCCGGCTGGGGCGTTTGCTTGGCTTTGGGAGCGGCAGCCCAACTGGCGGGCACGGACAGCAACAAGGTGGTGAGTACGACACCGAGTGCCGCGAAGAGAGCAGGGCGCATGGGAGCTTCCTTTCTGAAAAATGAGTGGGGTCGAATCACAATGCGGTTCACTCAACCCCTGAGCCGTTCGCCCTGAACTTGTCGAAGGGCCAAAATCGAACAGTATCAGGTCAAATCATACATTTCCCGCAACGCTACCGGCCCGCGCAAACGTGCCAGAGCCGCCAGGCAATGCTGCAAACTATTGCGTACGGCACAGCGCCAGCGCCTTCTGATAATGCTGGCAGGCCTCGCCAGGCTGGCCGCTCTGGTTCTTGAGTTCGGCCATGCGGATATGCCCTTCGGCACTGGGCGCGATGGCGAGACTGGCTTCCAGATAGCTCTGTGCCTTGCCCCACAATTCCTGCGCGGCGCACAGTTGCGCCAGGGCAAGCAGCAGCTGCGCATCGCGCGGCTGGGCGTGCAGCCATTTTTCGGCCTGCTCGATCTGCCGTGCCGGATTGCTGCCGCGCACTTCGCCGTACAGCGTAACCAGATCCTCGTGCCAGTTTTGGTTGAGTGCGGCTTCCAGCACGTCGAGCGCGCTGTCGTGGCCGCCGCGCTGCATGAAGGCACGGGCGGCCGCACGTGCGACGAACGCATCGACCTTGAAATCGGCGGGTATTTTCTTCCAGTATTCCAGCAGCGCGCGGTCGTCTTCGGCGCGCCGCTTCAGGTTTTCAGCGTAGGCCAGGCGGCGCATCTGCGTGGCGTGGCCGGGCTCCAGGGCATTGCTGCGCGTCAACGCGTCGAGCAATTTGTCGACCTCGTCCCACTGCCCGGTCAGCTGGCGTGCTTTCAGTTCCAGGCGCAGCAAGGCGGTGTGCTGCGGCGCGATGACTTTGGCGGACTGGATCGCACCCAACGCGCCGGTCGCGTCTTTCAGATCCAGCAGGGTTTCCGCTTCGAACAGTTGCGCAGCCAGTTCGGCGCCGTGTTCGCCGGCCTCGTGGACGTGGCGCTCGCGCTGCTTCACCGCGCGCATTTCCTGCGCGGCACGCGCCGCCAGCACGCGCGCCAGCCCCATCCGGGCATCCTCGCCCTGCCAGTGCCCCAGCGATTGCTCGGCATCCTGATAGCGATATTCGGTATACGCCTTGAGGCCGCCGATGAAATTTTCGTCGCGTTTTTGCGCGGCGCGCCGTTCGCGCTGTTCGCGCACGATGGCGGGCAGGTTGAGGGTGAGCGCGGCCAGTCGCAGCAGCACCACGCCGCCCACCAGCAGGCCGACCAGCATCAGCACGAAACTGATGAAGGAGACCTCCATCCGCCACGGCGGATACACCAGCACCACGTAGCCGGGGTCGTAGCGCCCGGCCATCGCCAGCGCAATGGCCAGCACCGCTACGATGAGTAACGAGATCAGCCAGCGCATCAGTGATTCACCTTGTAGGCGTCGAGCGCGGCCAGGCTGGCGTCGATGCCGGGCAGCTTGCTGGCGATCTGCAGGCTGGCCAGGCGCTTGATTTCCATCATCGCGGCCGCCACGCCGGCGTCACGCGTATTGAAATAACGCGCAAGCATGTTCGATACCGCACCCAGATCGGCCCGGAACGCCACCTGATCCTGCGCCATCAAGTCCAGCCGTGCCGACAACAGGCGCAGGCGCAGATTTTCGCGCAGGAAGTAGGCCTGGTCGGGCGGCAACAACACCGCTTCGTTGCTGTCGACGCGGCGGATCTGCACCAGATGTTTCAGTTCGGTCCACAATTCCTGGCTGAGACGGGTGCTGCTGGCCGCGCGCGGCGTGGGCGCCGCTTCGGAACCCTGCGCGCTGGCCAGCGGCCAGCTGGCAAGGTGCGCCACCAGTGCTTCGATGCGCGCGCTCGCCCCCACTTCGTCGAGCGAGGGCACGCTGCGCAGATTCGCTAGGTCGGCGGCAATGGCACGGCGCAAGGCCGTGAACTGCGGCTTGTTCAGACGTTGCAGGCGGGTGTCGGCACCTTCCAGCGCGATGATCGCCGCCTTGACGTTGCCCGCCAGTTGCAACTGCTGCGCGGCGGTCAGCAACACCTGTTCGATTTCGGCCAGCGCCCACTGGTCGCGCCCCTGCGCCAGATCCTTGTACAGCGTTTCGAGCGCCTGCTGCTGCTGTTGCCACGTCATCATCTGGCTTTCGATATGGGCAACTTTTTCGCTGACCTGGCGCATCGCGTCGTCGGCATTGCGTGCCAGCAAACGGGTTTCGCTCACGTCCTTGCCCGACTCGGCCAGCCGGCGTCCCAGTTCGGTCTTCAGGTCGCGGATGCGCTCGCGGCTGTCCGACCACGACCACGCTGCCCCGGCCAGTGCCAGCGCAGCCACCAGCATGGCGACCAGCGGCAGCGTCAGAATACGGGCGGGCGCGGGTGGCGTTCCCATCGCGGAAGACGTTTCGGGCGTGCTATTCATGAATTGTTCCAAACCAGTTAATCAGGCCCGCTACCAGACCCGCATCGCCACCCTGCGTGGCGATGACCTGTGCGACGCCGAAGCGGCGAGCGGCTGCGGCGATTTTCTCATGCGGCGCGAAAAGCGGGGTAGCGGCCAGCAGCGGCGCGCCGTCCTCGCCCAGCAGCGCGGCCAGATTGTGCAGCGTTTCCGCGCTGGTGACCGTCACCGCGTCGATCCCGCCCGCCAGCCAGCGCGCCAGCAGCGGTGCGGGATCGGCTTGCGGGCACAGGCGCCGGTAGCATTCCAGATAATGCACCTGCGCCCCGCGCGCGCTCAAGGTGTCGGCCAGCAAGGCGCGCCCGCCGACGCCGCGCACGATCACCACGCGCTTGCCCGCCACGTGGTGCAGGCGTGGCAGCGTCAGCAATGCTTCGCTGTCCTGGCCGTCCGGCGTGGTGATGCGGGTGACGCCCTGCGCGGCGAGCGCACGCGCGGTGCCCGGCCCGACCGCCAATATCTCAACGGCGGGCGGCAATCCACCGGCCGCCTGAATGGCTGTCATGCCGAACTGTGCCGCATTGGGGCTGATGAAAATCGCGATGTCGGCGTCGGCCAGCTGCGCGAGTGAAGCAGCCAGATGACTTGCCTCCACGGCTTCCACCGCCAGTGCCGGAAATTCGAACGCCGACCCGCCCGCCGCCTCGATCAGCCGCGCCAACGCCGCCGCCTGGTGCGCAGGCCGCGTCACCAGCACCGTGCGGCCGGCCAGCGTGGGTGTCATGCAGCAGGTAAAGCGTCGAGAATGGCGCGCGCACCCTGTGCCAGCAACTTGTCGGCGAGCAACTGGCCCACCGCTTCGGGGTCGCGCGGGTCGCCTTCGGCGCGGTCGTGGATGAAACGGCTGCCATCCGGGTGGGCGACGAAACCGTTGAGCACCAGCTTGCCGTCCTGCAACACCGCGTGTGCGCCCAATGGCACCTGGCAACTGCCGCCGAGCACGCGGCTGACCTGGCGCTCGGCGCGCACGCAGGCGGCGGTTTCGGGATGATCCAGGGCGGTCAGCATGGCCGCCACCCCGGCCTGGCCGCTGCGGATCTCGATGCCGAGCGCGCCCTGGCCGGCGGCGGGGATGCTGTCTTCCACACTCAGCAGACTCTTGATGCGCTCACCCAGACCGAGCCGCTTGAGGCCGGCGGCGGCTAGCAGGATCGCGTCAAACTGGCCCTCGTCGAGTTTCTTCAGGCGGGTGCCGACGTTGCCGCGCAACGGCTTCACGGTCAGATGCGGGTAACGCGCGCGCAACTGCGCTTCGCGGCGCAGGCTGGAGGTGCCGACCACACCGCCGGGCGGCAGGTCGGACAGGCGTGCGTACCGGTTCGAGACAAAGGCGTCGCGCGGGTCTTCGCGCTCGCCGATCACCGCCAGCTCGAAGCCGGGCGGCAGTTCCATCGGCACGTCCTTCATCGAATGCACCGCCAGATCAGCCTGGCCGGCTTCCAGCGCGACTTCAAGCTCCTTGACAAACAGGCCCTTGCCGCCGATTTTAGAGAGGGTGACATCAAGTATCTGGTCGCCGCGCGTGGTCATGCCCAGAATGTTCACCGTGCAGCCGGGGTGCAGCGCGCGCAGGCGGTCGCGTATATGCTCGGCCTGCCACATGGCGAGGGCACTTTCACGGGAGGCAATGGTCAGGGTGGTCATGGCGGTAGGAATGGACTGTTTGAATTAGCAAAGGGTGACGCGACAATGACGCTCATGGCGTGGCTGCATCCACACAAAGGAACGAAAACAATGGCGCGACGGGTCGCTGTCTGGGTCTTGATTTTAGCATGGGGGCTGGTGCTGCCCGGCATGGCCGGCGCGGCTGCCGAACTCGTCCACGCGAAGGATTTCAAGCTCGACGCGCGCGTGGCTGCGCAGCGTCAGGTGCCGATTCTGGTGGTTTTCACCAGCCCCGGCTGCCATTACTGTGAGCGCGTCAAAAACGAATACCTGGTGCCGATGAGCAACGATCCGGCATATCGCAAGCGCGCCATCATCCGCGAAGTCACCGTGGGCGCGACCACCCCGCTGACCGGTTTCGACGGCACGCCCACCACCGAGGGCGCATTCGCCGTCGCCCACAAGGTGTTCATGGTGCCAACCGTCAAAGTGCTCGACACCCGCGGCGACGATACCGGCGAAGCCATCGTGGGCCTGCTGACGCCGGATTACTATTTTGGTTATCTGGAAGCCGCCATCGACGAGGGTGGGCGTAAAGTGCGCGGCAAGTAACGGCACGTCCTGGCTGCGCGTTAGAATCGCGCCATGCACGGATCTGCATCTGCCCTTATGAAAGTCGCACAATGAAAATCCTGTTGGCCGACGACCACCCGCTGATGCGCGAGGGCGTGCGGCAGGTGTTGGCCCAACTGGAGCCGCCGGTCGAAATCATCGACGCGCAGGACTACCCCAGCCTGTTTGCGCAAACAGCCACGCACCCCGATCTCGATCTGGCGCTGGTTGATTTGAACATGCCGGGCTTTGTCGGGATGCAGGGCATCACCCAGTTTCGCAACCGCTTCCCGGACATTCCGCTGGTGGTGCTCTCCGCTTCGGAATCACCCTACGACATTCGCAGCGCACTGGAAGCCGGCGCGCTCGGCTACATTCCCAAGGCGGCCTCCACGGCGGTGATGCTGGCCGCGTTGCGACAGGTGCTCGCAGGCGATCTCTACGTGCCCAACTGCCTGGGTGACAGTGGGCTGCATTCGGTGGCACCCGCCGATTTCGCGGCGCTGCAGCACAGCGGGCTGACCGCGCGCCAGCTTGACGTGGCGCGTTTGCTGGCGCAGGGCTGCGCCAACAAGGCCATCGGCGGCATGCTGGCGATGACGGAAAACACCGTGAAAGTGCACATCGCAGCCATTTTTCGCGCCTTCAATGTCTCCAACCGAACCGAAGCCGTGCTTGCAATTCGGCGGCTGATGCAAAAACAGTAAGCACCCGGTGAATTTCCTGCGCGCCTGGTTCAAACGCCTGCCGCTCACCAGCATCCGCAGCCGCATGCTGGTGATTGCGCTGCTGCCCGCCTTGTTGACCGAGTTCGGGATGGTGGCTTATTTCACCGCGCAAACCCTCGCCACCGCCGAAGAAGCCTTGCATGCGCGCGCCAGCAATGCGGCCCGCCATCTGGCCGATTCGCTGCCGTATGCGCTGATCAGCGGCGACACGGCGCGGGTGGCTGCGCTGCTCAAAACCGAGGCAGATGCCAGCCAGTTGTCCTTCGCCCGTGTAACCGATGTCAACGGATTGCTGATCGCCAGCTCCGATGAGTCCTTGCGTGCGGCCGCAGTGGATACGCACTACCAGCAACGTGCCGAGATCCGCTTGCCGGTTGCCGATTTTCGCGACGACACGCTGATCGCTGCCCACGCTCCCCCCTCCAACGGCCTGCTCGCGCAGGTGGACGTCGGGGTGTCGCTCGACCAGATCGGCCAGTTCAAACGCGACACCCTGCTGCATGCCGCGCTCCTGATGCTGGCGGCCTTGGTGCTCACCGGCGTGCTGGCCTGGCGCTTGTCCAATCGCCTGGCCGGGCAGTTGCAACATGTGGGGCAGGTGGTGGAACGGCTCGCATGCGACGATCTCGCGGTGCGCACGCACCTGCCGCCGGAGGGCGAAGTGGGCGCGCTCGCCACCGGGGTGAACAATATGGCCGAAGCCTTGCAGACCCACCGCAGCGAGCTGGAAAAACGCATCCGCGAGGCGACCGCCGACCTGGCTGCAAAAAAGGAAATGGCCGAGCGCGCCAATCAGGCCAAGTCGCGTTTCTTCGCCGCCGCCAGCCACGACTTGCGGCAGCCGCTGCATGCCCTGTCCTTGTTCGTGGGTGCGCTGAAGGCGCGCAACCAGCAGCCCGAAGCGCAAACCCTGATCGACAACATCGAAGCCTCCACCGCCGCCATGGAGTTGCTGTTCAATGCGCTGCTGGATATTTCGCGGCTCGATGCAGGCACCATCGAAGCCCATCCGGTACATTTCTCGCTGCGGAAAATGGTGCTCGACCTTCAACAGCAGTTCAGCGCGCTGGCGGCAGAAAAGCAACTGCGGCTGCACTTTCGCCCGTGCGACGTCACCCTCTACAGCGACCCGCTGCTGATCGAGCGCATCCTGGGCAACCTGATTGCCAACGCCATCCGCTATACCGACGACGGCGGGGTGCTGGTGGCCTGCCGCCGTCGCGGCCGCATGGTGCGCATCAGCG
>Ga0315271_10001916_pt1 | contig 12837 bp, 14 predicted proteins | sample C3_top_MG_FD_204664 | JGI IMG/M metagenome (GOLD analysis project Ga0315271, IMG submission 204664) | Sediment microbial communities from Yellowstone Lake, YNP, Wyoming, USA - C3_top | ecosystem: Environmental > Aquatic > Freshwater > Lake > Sediment | place: USA: Wyoming | collected 2017-08-01
CTCTCCGGATCCCTTGGCAAGTTCTATCCCTTTCGGAAAGCGGCGGCTCGGCACCCAGGCGTCGTCGTCATGCCGCACCCTGGTTATGCGGAGGCCAGCCGACCGGGAGGACCCGGCACGTTCAAGGCCGCGTATGCCCGGGAGCTGTCGCGATATGTGTGCGGAGTGACGTGTGGTTCCGTGGTGGGGTACGTGGTCGCGAAATACATGGAAATCCCGGCAGCTGGTTGTCTCCTGCTCGCCCCCTATTTGCCTGACCTCGACCTGCTCGGATTCCAGGACGGAGTCAATTATGTCCGGGTGGACGAGACGACGTTCGGGACGGTGCTGGACGACGTCCTGGCCAGGCCGCGGGCGTACGAGTCGATCCGTCGCGCCGGGCATGACATGGTCCGCGCGCGGCACGCGGACACGCATCGCGTGGACCAGCTCGAGTGGTTGATCCGCGGGCGCTGCGGAACGCCTATGGCAGGGTCCGACCCAGGAGCATGAGGGGCGTGGCGGTGCCGGGCCATTCGATCATCCGCTCGAACTCAAACCCGAGGCGTCCGAGGACGCGAAGCGAGGCGGCGTTGTCCGGCTGGACCACCGCCACGACGCGCCGGAGTCCGAACGCGGCCTGTCCGTGCGCCAGCACGGCGCGGGCTGCCTCGAGCGCGAATCCGCGGCCCCAGTGCGCCGGCCGAAACGCGAAGCCGAGATCCACATCCTCGAGCGTCTCCCGCTTGAGCAGGCCGCACATCCCGATCGGCGTCCCGCCGGGCGCTTCCGACACCAGCCAGAGCCCGAATCCGAACGAGGCGTAACTCGCTCGCGGACCGTTGCGGATGTACGCCTGGGCGTCGGCCAGGGAGCGGACGCCACGGTCGCCGATGTACTGCACGAAGGACGGCTCGTTCAGCAGCTCGAGGATGAACTCCGCGTCCGCCTCGCACATTGCTCGCAGGGCGAGTCGGTCCGTGACCAGCTGGAAATCGCGGCCATCAGGCGGTTCCGGGCTCATGCCGGCGCCCGGGCCGCGAGCAACTCGCGGTACAGGGTGAACAGACGCCGCTCCATCTGCTCCCAGTTCAACTCCTCGACGAACAGTTGCCTCGCGTGGTCGCGCTGCCGCAGCCTCAGAGCGGCGTCGTGACGCAATGTCTGGAGCGCAGCCGCCACGGCCGCCGGATCGGGAGAAACTACCGTTCCGCAGTCGGCGTGGCGGACCAGGGGCGCCACGAGTGGATGCTCGAGCGTGATGATCGGCAGCCCGAAGCAGAGGTAATTGAAGAACTTGTTCGACACCCCGGTGCGCCCGTTGGCGGATTGCACAAAGTGGATCCCGACCGCTCCGGTGGCGAGTCGCGCCGGAACCTGGTCATAGGGGAGCATCCCGGTGATCTCGAATCGCCCGCGCACCCCGAGCCGCGCCGATTCCTGTTCGAACCACCGCCGCTCGCGCGGTGGCAGATCTCCGAGCACGAGAATCCGGATAGTCGGGTCCGTGAGCTCGGCGGCGGCGGCCACCAGGAGGCGGAGCCCCCGATTGAATCGCATCCATCCTTCATGCACCACCCAGAAGGTGTCCTCCGTGGGAGCCGGCGCTGGTAGAGAGGGGAGCAGGCGGGCCGATTGACAATTCATGATCGTGACGACGGGGCCGGCGAACAGCGTTCGATAGTAGTCGGAAATGAAATCGCTGACCGTGATGAGGGCGTCGACGGCCCCGAGCATGCGGGCTTCGGTGCTGAGAAACTGGGCGACGCGCTCGGGGAAGTCCGGCGCGTCGCGGAGCTGGTGCAGGAAGAGCTCATGGAAATCGAACACGATGAGCGCTTTCGGAAGCGCTTGCCGTACGTCGGCGATGACCTCCATGGTCAACCCGGATTCATGGAAGTGGCAGAGGTCGGGGTTGATGCGCCGGAGTGCGTCCAGGATGGCCCGCCGGGCTGCGGCTCGGCGGATGCCCAGCAGGCTCGGCAGTCGTCGTGGATACCGGTACGTCTCGAAACGCACCCCGTGGCGATGGTAGGACTCGCCCGGCGCAACCCGCAGCTCGCCTTGTCGGCCGAGCCAGCCGCTCCGCACCTCGGGCACCAGGAGTACCACCTCGTAGCCTGCCCGGGCGAGCGAGCATGCTTCCTTGAAGAACACGCGACCGTCGAACACGCTGTGCTCGAAAATCACGTGGCACACCCTGCGGTTGGTGGCTGGCGCGTTCGCCCCTGCATCCGGGAGGTCGACGCTCATGCACCCACCGCTTCGCCGAGCTTCCGCACCGTGGTGATGTTCCGCGCGGTGGCCGGCCCGCCGACGGCTTTTTCCAGCTTTGCCCCCGTCACCTTCGAGTCGCTGACACGCCCCCGGCAGAGCCAGTAGGCCTCGCGCCCGAGGACGTGGAAGTCGTCGGTGGGGGTGCGGAGTGACAGGAGTGCTGCCCGGGCCGGGGTCGAAAGCGGTCGCTTCAGGAACAGGACCGACAGCGCGTGCCCGGCGGCGATGGGCGCTTCAGCAGGGAAGGGTCGGTGCGCCACGATGTCGGCGAGTTCCGTGGCGGAGCGAAGGAAGGTCGCAACCTCGTACCCGAGGGACTGCTGCAGGTGCGTCTCGATCCGCCGCTCGAGTTGGTCCGGCGTTCCGGAACGGGCAGTGAACAGCACGTTGCCACTCGCGATCACGGTTGCGACGTCCTGAAACGTGAGCGACGTGAACAGCTCCCGAAGCCGAGCCATCGGGACGATGTGCCCGCCGACGTTGATGGCGCGGAGCAACGCTACGTGGCGGGTCAGGAGTGCTCCGAGCCGAGAGGCAGGGGCCCCGCGGCGAGCAGGCGTTCCGCGAACTCGAGGCGGTCTTCGAGCTTGGCCAGGAGAAACAGCTGCTCCTTGGCCAGCTTCCGCAGGTGACTGACCAGCACGGTGCCGATCCAGACCGCGCCGGTGATGGCCCCGGTGGCCAGTGCCCACGCTACTACAGCGCCCATTTACTTCCCCTTGCGCGCGACGATTGCGGTTTCATCAAGGACGCGGCGCCGCGGCGGCCTTGTTGATATCCTCGTTGTCGAGGACCGGATGCGGGTAGCCGCGCGCCGCCACCTCGATCATGGCCCGGCCGACGTTGACCGAGGTGGTCACGTGGCTGGGCGCGAGGCGCTGCAGAAGCGGGTAGAGCGGCCCCAGGATGTTGTACACCGCCTGGTAGAGCCCCGTCTTGGACCGGACCCCTTGGAGCGGTTGGATGTAACCCGGCCGAAACATGTAGGCCGCCTTGAAGGGAAGAGCCCGCAGCGCCCGCTCCGTCTCGCCTTTGACCCTGGCCCACATGACGCGCCCGCCCGCTGTGTCGTCGGTGCCCTCGCCCGACACATACACGAACACCGAACGCGGCGCGGCGTCGAGCACGGCCCGGGCGGCGGCGAGGGTCAGGTCATAGGTCAGCCGATGGTACTCCGCCTCCGTGAGCCGAAAGGAGGAGACGCCGAGGCAGAAGAAGCAGGCATCGGCGCCCTCGAACGACTTCCGCAGGGACGAGAAGTCGAAGAAGTCGCGGTGCGGCACCTCGACGAGCTTCGAGTGTGTGGTGCCGCTTGCACCACGGACGACCGACACGACCGAGGTCACCCGCGGATCGGCCAGGCACTCGATGAGCACGCCGCTCCCGACCATGCCGGTGGCGCCGAAGAGGACGACCTTCATCTGGAGCTCCTGCTCACGCCGTCGTGATTTCCAGCACCGGCTTGCCGAGCACGTCGAGCCGGGGCCGGACACCGAGCCCGGGCTCGCGCGAGGCCGCGAGGAAGCCGTCCACCCGCTGTGGCGCGCCGTCGGCGAAGCTGACGGACCCGTACGAGTTGAAGTCGGTGGCCGAGAAGAGGAAGCGCTCGGGTGTGCTGTGGGCCAGATGGGCGATCGCCGCCGTCGTGATGTCGCCGCCCCAGGTATCCTCGATCGTCATCGCGATCCCAAGTGAAACGCAGAGGTCGCGGATCTGCCGGGCGCGGGTCAGGCCGCCCACCTTGGAAATCTTCAGGTTGATGACATCCATCGCCTGGTCGGCGATACCACGCACCACCGCGTCGAGGCTGTCGATCACTTCATCGAGCACGAACGGACGGTTGGTGTGTCGCCGGACGGCGAGGCACTCCTCGTAGCTGTAGCAGGGTTGTTCGATGTACACGTCCACGTCCCGGACCGCGTCGGCCACCCGGACCGCGGCGTGCTGGGTCCAGCCGGTATTGGCGTCGGCGATCAGCACGTCGCCCCGCTTGAGCTGGGCCGCGGCGGCGCGGATCCGATCGATGTCGGTGTCGGGATCGCCGCCCACCTTGAGCTGGAACTTGCGATAGCCCTCAGCCCGGTACTGCGCGATCCGGCCGGCCATCGCCTCGGGCGATTCCTGCGAAATGGCCCGGTAGAGGGCGAAGCGCTCGCCCACGTGGCCGCCCATCAGGGTGGCCACCGACAGGCCGGAGGCCTGCCCGAGGAGGTCCCAGCAGGCGATGTCGATCGGCGACTTCACGTAGGGATGCCCGCGCATCGCGGCGTCCATCCGCCGGTTCACCTCGCCCAGCGCCAGCGGGTCCATGCCGATGAGGTGCGGGGCCAGCTCGGCGATCCCGGTGCGCGCACCGCGGGCGTAGGCCGGCAGGTAGGCCGGGCCCAGCGGGCAGACCTCGCCCCAGCCGGAGAGTCCGGTGTCGGTCACGACCTCGACCACCGTCGAGTCGAACACGGAAACGGAATTGCCGCCCGACCACTTGTAGCTCCCCTCGAGCAGCGGGAGGTCGAGCTGGTACGCGCGAATGGCCGTGATCTTCATGCGGTCTCCCCTGATGGTTCAGCCGGCGCCGTGCGAGGCAGCACCCTCGCCTCCTGCAGCGACACCTGCTTTCGGCCCTCGGACACCCACTGCCGGCCAATTTCCTGGAACCCGAAGCGGGCATGGAACCGGCGCGAGGCTTCGTTGGGCGGCTCCGCGTCGATTTCGCAGGTCACGCTCGGTACCCCGCCCGCCCGCGCGTCCTGGAAGAGTTCCTGGTACAGCGCCGAGCCCCACCCGCCGCTCCGGTGCCCGTCGCCGATGACGATCCGGTCGACGTACAGAAACCTATCCCGCTTCGCCGCAAAGTACCGATAGTTCGGGCTGTCGTACGTGGCGCCTTCCCGCAGCACGAGCAGAAACGCCACCACGGTATCGTCGAGCTCGACGACGCGGAGCCGCTCCGCCATCGCGTGCAGGCGTGTCAGGTGCTCCAGGCCGAGCGGGGCGAGGAGGTGCTCGGACGCCAGGTTGAGCGCCAGGATGGCCGGGTAGTCGGACGCGGTGGCGTCGCGGATCACGCGGCCCCGCGCGCTGGCTCCAGCCGGGCCGACCGCCACATCAGTGCGGAGGTATACAAGAGGACGCCGATGACGAGCCACCGCACGGCGTCGAGCGGGAGCGAGGTGACGAGGAAGGCCGCCACCAGCACGCCGGGAATGCCGCCCAGGGTCAGCCCGAGCGCGGTCCGGCGGTGGAACCGCTTGGCGGGAATGAACCGCGCGGCGGCGAGCGGCAGGGTCAGCGCCGCCGATCCCATCATGATGGGAAAGGCGGCGGTCGGATTCATGCCGAGGAGACTGACCAGCGCCATGCAGGGAGCGTAATTGCCGATCCCCAGGCTGGTGAGCGCGCCGATCAGGGCGTTGACGGCGACGCCGACCAGGAGCGCGGCGCCTGTCAGCGCCAGGGCATCGCCGCCGGCAGGGAAGACCTGGATCTGGCGGAGGAAGATGAAGGCGGCCGTGGCCAGCAGGGCAACGGACAGAGCGCGCTGGATCGTGCGCCGGGGCCATCCGACCACGATCCCGGCCCCGAACCAGGCGCCGAGGGCGCTGGCGCCGATCATCGCCACGAGCGTCAGGAGCTCGACGCGGACAACCGTGATATAGAGGACCGCCTCGAGAATCGTGGGCAGCGAGTGCCCCACGTTGAGGGTGCCCGGGATGTCCTCGTCCTCGACCAGCTTCCCGATCTTGAGCGCGGTGGTCGTGGTGGCGAAGGAGCCCACCCCGAGCGTGTCGAGGAAGTCGATGACAAACCCGAGCCCGAGCAGCCCCGCAAAGGGGAACCGCCCGGGGGGTGTGGCGTCCATAGTGGTGTCCCTTAGTCGAGCGGGATCCGTCCCTTGTTCACCGCCAGCCACTGGTCAAACGTCTGCAACGCCGGGTTGAGCGACCGGCAGAGCGTGAGGTCGCGCGCGCCGCAGTAGTCCCGCTCGAAATCCCGCTTGAACTGGAACATGTTGCCCATGTCGTCGGCGCCGGGGAAGCCGAAGCTCCGATAGACGTCCGGTTCAACCATGTTGTAGACCACCGGCTGTCCCAGGGCCTTGGCCAGCGAGGCGGCCATCTGGGTGCCGGTCAGGTGCTCGCCGGCCACGCCGACCGTCTTGCCGATGAACTCGCTGCCCCGCTGGAAGATGCCGTAGGCGCACTTGCCGATGTCTTCCGCCGCCATGCCCGGGAGCTTCTTGTCGCCCATGGGCAGCGTGAACGCGAGACGGCCGTCGGGGCCCTTCTTTGGCCCGGAGCCGAAGTGGATCAGGTTGTCCCAGTAGAAGGAGGTGTAGAGAAGCGTCGTCGGCACGCCCAAATCGGTGAAGTAGGCGTTGGCCTCGGCCTTGGCGTCGAAGTGCACCACCTTGTACTTGCCCTGCAGCGTCGGCATCCGGGTGTCGCTGAGCGGGATCCACTTCCTGGTGTCCTCGAAGGTGGACCAGATCACGTGCTTGACGCCCGCCGCCTTGGCCGCCAGCGCCATGTTGCGCGCCTCCTCCTTCTCCTTGTCCGCCGAGAAGTGGGCCCAGAAGAAGGTGACGCAATAGGCGCCGTACGCCCCGGCAAACGCGCGCTTGAGGCTCTCGACATCGTACAGATCCGCCGCCACGACCTCGGCGCCCTGCGCCGCCAGTGCGCGCGCGGCGGGCGAGTTAACGTCGCGGGTCAGCGCGCGCACCGCGAATGGGCTCTGCTTGTCGTTCAGGATGGCGCGGGCCAGCCCGCCGCCTTGGGCGCCCGTGGCCCCCACGATTGCAATGATCTTCTTGCCTGCCATGATGACTGTCCTCCGAATCAGTGAATGATGCCGCGAACCCTCCCTATACACCGCGGAAGGGCCCGGGGTTCACCAGCGCCGCACCGGTCGCTGGACTACCAGACCCTCACCCGGTCCGCCGGCGCCAGGTAGAGCGTCTGGCCGGGCTGCACATTGAACGGCCGGTACCAGGCGTCGATGTTCCGTACGGTGAACGCCCGGTACTCATCCGGCGCATGGCCGTCCGTGAGGATGCCCCGCCTGAGGGCGGGTTCCCGCTCCTTTTCCCGCCAGCTCTGACCGAAGCTGATGAAGAACTGCTGATCGCCGGAGAAGCCGTCTACCGACGGGGCCGGCTTGCCACCCAGCGACAGGACATACGCGTCGTAGGCCGCGGCGAGCCCGGCCAGGTCGGCGATGTTCTCGCCCAGCGTCTGCTGCCCGTTGACCGCGAGGTCGGGGAAGGGCCGGTAGGCATTGTACTGCTGGACGAGCTGCGCCGAGGAGGCCTCGAAGTGCTGCAAGTCTTCGGGCGTCCACCAGTTACGGAGCCGGCCGGCGGCGTCGAAGAGCGCGCCCATGTTGTCGAAGCTGTGGCTGACTTCGTGGCCGATGGTGGCTCCCGTGGCGCCGTAGTTCACCGCGGCGGTTTGATTCGGATCGAAGAACGGGGGCTGGAGAATCGCCGCCGGGAAGTTCATGGCGTTCATGGCCGGAAGATTGACCGCGTTGACCGTCTGCGGCGTCATGACCCACTCGGAGCGGTCCACGGGCTGGCCCAGCCGCTGGAGGCTGTTTCGCAACTGGAAGAGCTGGGATCGCTCGAAGTTCCCGTACGCGTCCCCCGCGACGACGTCGAGACCGGCGTAGCTCGGCCAGGTGTCGGGATAGCCAACGCCGATCTTGAGCACGGCGAGCTTGGCTTTCGCTTCCTTCTTGGTGGCCGGCGCCATCCAGTCGAGGTGGTCGATGCGGTCCGCGAACGCCGCGATGAGGTTGGCGACCATCGCCTCGGCCCGGGCCTTCTCGGCCGGCGAGAAATACCGGTCGGTGTAGAGCTTGCCGACGGCGAAGCCGAGCGCCGCGTTGGTCGCGCTGACGCCGCGCTTCCAGCGGTCGCGCTGCTGCTGGGCGCCGCTCAAGGCCATGCCGAAGAAGGCGAACGTCTGGCGGGTGAAGGCGCTGGGCAGCAACCCGGCCCGGGACTGGATCGCGTGGAAGGTGAGATAGTCCTTCCAGGTCGCCAGCGGCTCGCTTGCGGTCAGCGCCGAGAGGCCGGTGAACGCGCTGGGCTGCCAGACGACGAACCGGGCCGGCTTGGACAGCCCGGCGGCGGCGAGGTACACCCCCCAGTCGAGGCCCGGCGCCATGGTCCCGAAGTCCGCCCGAGTCCAGTGGTTGTTGCCCTTGGCGAAGTCCCCTGTCTCTTCGCGCGACCAGTGCGCCTGGGCCATCCGCGTTTCCAGCTGGACAATCGAGGCGGCCTTGGATTCGCCGCCGGGAATTCCTGCCAGGGTGAGCATGGCTGCGACATGCTCCTGGTACTTGGCGCGGAGCGAAACCATCCCGGGTGACGGATCGAGGTAATAGCTCCGATCCGGCATCCCCAGGCCGCCCTGGAGGAGGAACGGGGCGTACTGGGTCGGATCATCGAAGTCCTGTGCCACCCAGAGGCCGAAGATGTTGTCGGTGTACAGGTCCGTGCTGTTGATGGCGTCGACATCGGCGCGCAGGGTGGATCCGAGAAACCTGGCCAGTGCGGTCCGGTCCCCGATGGCCGCGATCGAATCGAGGGTTGACCGGAGCGGCTTCAATCCGGCGGCTTCGATGGCGGTGGTGTCCATGAAGCTGGCGTAGTAGTCGCCGATCTTCCGACTGTTCGAGCCGGACGGCGCGCCGGCGCTCGCCGCGTCCTTGATCAGGTCGGCCACCTGCCGGCTCGTGATCTCGTCCAGGAGTGAAAAGGCCCCGTAGGCGCTGCGGTCCGGTGGAATGGGCGTGCTCTTGAGCCAGCCGCCGTTGGTGTAGAGGAAGAAGTTGTCGCCGGGCTTGACCGCGACATCCATTCCAGCGGTGTCGAGGCGTGCGCGCGGGGCGGTCTGTTGCGCGGACACGGCGGCGGGCAGGGCCCCGGCCATGATCACAAGGGCGGTGGCGAACGAGACGGCGGGACGGGACTTGATGCGGATCATGAGATTCCTCATTTGAATTCCCCTCTGGACAAACCAGCCATCGTGACGTACATAGAGACATCCGTTCAATCTACCCGGCATCACATCGTCCTTCGCTTCGAGGCTCTCGATGCTCGACACCGTCGTGCTGTGGCTCAATCAGGTCAGTTCGGAGGTGTTTTGGAGCTGCGCGGCGGCGCTGCTGCTGGTCGATGTGGCCGCCATGGCCGTCGTGATGCAAACCCGCAGCCGGGCAATCGTGAATCGCTGGACCGGTCGGATCCTCGCGGTCAACCTACTGCTCCTCGGCGCGGGCCTCGGTGTACCGGCCGCCGCCTTCACCCTCGAGCTCGCCGCCAACGCCATGCTCCCGTCCGTCTCCGCGTCCGTCGCCGCCTCCGCCGTCGAAACCAAGGCCGCCGTTCCGCCACCAGCACTGCCGCCCCCGCCTCGCTGACGCTCTCCCAAACGCCGGCGCTACGTCTTCGACCGGAGCGACGACAGGATCACCCCCGCCCCGAACAACCCCCCGGCCGCGCCGATGTAGAAGACGATGGCGCCGGGGCCGTCGCTCTTGCCGCCGATCTTGATGAGGATCGCCAGCGACGCGATTCCGATCAGCAGCAGCACCAGCCCGATGAGCATGAAACACCCCCGCATCTGTCGTCCTCGCTTTTCAGGTCAGTCCAAGCTGTGCTTGCGGATGAATCCGTCGAGCGCGCGCGCCGCCTGCGCGCGGATGGCGCGCTGCACCGGCGGCGTCCAGCCGAGCAGGATGCCTTTGACCCCGAGCGCCTGACGCGCCCAGCGGTACAGATCGAAGGCATCGGTATGCCGCTGGATCAGGCCGTCCCGAAAGTGGAATGACGCCTGGATGATGTTGTGGACCGGCCGGCCGGTGGCGGAGAAAGTGTACCACGCCTCCCAGTGCGCTCCACCCTGGACGGCATCTGCCTTGATATCGCTCGCCTCGATGCGCAGGTCGGTGCCGCGCTCGCAGAGCATGCGCCACATGGCGCCGACGGCCGGCCCCCGCAGGTCGCGGAAAACGGGATCAGAGAAGGTGGCCTCGGGCGCATAGCACGCGGCCATCGCCGCGTGGTCGCGCCGCTGGAGCGCCGCGTAAAAGCCCCGAATCAACTCGGCATGTTGCGCCATATCCCTCCCAAGACGCATCAAGGCCCGGCCACCGGAGCCGGACCTTGATGCCCTGCGTGTTCCTCAGTGCCTGCGCCCCGGGTCAGCTCGTGGCGTTGGCGATGTTGTCGACGGTGGCGGCCAGCGTGCGCACCTTGGCCGGGTCTGCCGCGGTCGCGGCGTCCTGCTCAAGCTGCCTGGCCAGCTTCCCGAGCGTGTCCTTGCGCTTGGCGCCCGTTTCCTTCGCCGCCTTGTCGAGGGTCTTGCGGGCGGACGAAATGGCGCCCGACGCGAGCCCGTTCGACCGGGCCAGCTGGTCGAGGTAGGCCTGCGCCACCACGATGTTGGCGGGCCAGACGATCTGGGGCTGACCCTGGGCGTTGAAGTACTCGAGGTGCACCAGCTTGGCCGCGTCGATCTCGTTCTGCGACAGGTCGGCGCTGGCGTTCAGCTCGAAGACGTCGAGCCCGCGGCCGATTTCGGAGCTGTACATGTAGCCGTTGTACCAGTACACCGACCAGGATCCGGCGTTGCCCATCTGCGTGGAGTCCACCGGGCCGCGGTCGTGGAAGGCGATTTCCTTCGGGTGGGCCGCGTCTGTCCAGTCGAACACCGAGATGCCGCCCTGATACCAGGACTGCACCATGATGTCGCGGCCGGGGACCGGGATCAGTGAGCCGTTGTGGGCCACGCAGTTCTCGTTGACCGTCTGGGCCGCCGGAAGCTTGTAGTAGCTCTGGAAGGTCAGGGTGTTGCTGACGCGCGTGAAGATGGCGTCGGCGCCCCACTCCTTCCGGTCGGTGATGCGGCACTTCGGAGAGCCGCCGCCGCCCCACTCGTCCGAAAAGAGCATCTTGCTGCCGTCGTTGTTGAATGTCGCCGAGTGCCAGTACGAGAAATTGGAGTCCGCCACGGCGGCGATCCGCCTCGGGTTGACTGGATCGGTGATGTCGAGCAGCAGGCCGTAGCCTTCGCAGGCGCCGCCCGCCAGCCCAATGGCCGGATAGACGGTGATGTCATGGCACTGGGTCGGGCCGGGGCGGACGCCGCCCTTGTTGTCGTTGGGGTTGCCGAAACGCTTGGCCAGGATGGCGGGCAACGCGGTGCGGAGCGCGGCGCTGTCGGCGGCGGTCGGCGCGCCGGTGCCCTTCCGGGCGGTCACGATGCTGTCGAGCATCGGGTTGATGTACCCGGAGGGGATGACGCGCTCCATGCCGAAGATCTCGGCGGTGTAGCCGCCCTTGGCGCGCCAGGCGGCCGCGGTCTTCTGCGCTTCGGCGATGTCTGCCGCCGACTCCGCATGTCCTGGAGGGGCCACGAGATCGTTGAAGATCCGCGGGGAGCTCACGATGGCGGCCTGCTCCGGGTGCGCCAGCGGCACCTTGATGACCTCGATCCGGAAGAGCGCGGAGTTCGGGTCCTCGCCGGGCGCCATCTTGGAGCAGCCGGGCAGTTCGTTCGGCGAGCGGACGCCTGCCGAGCCGGAGACGTAGATGTAGATGTTGTCCTTGTCCTTCGGATCCACCAGCACCGTGTGGGTGTGGGAGCCGCGGCAGGTCTGCACGTTCCCGATGTACTTCGGGACCGCGATGTTCGTGATGTCGAAGATCCGGATGCCGCGGAGCCGGTCGGCGCTCACGGTGTCCTTGACGCCCTGAGTGCCGCAGTCGAGGCGTCCGGAGTTTCCTTCACCCGACACGAAGAGCAAGTTCTTGTAGACCGAGACGTCGCTCTGGGAGGCGGGGCAGAGGAAGCCGACCTTGAGCGAGGGCTTGGCCGGGTTGGACACGTCCCAGACCTGGAAGCCGTTGTAGTTGCCCTGAATGACGTAGTTGCCGGTGAACGACATGTCGGAGTTGGTCACGCCGGCGAATTGCTCCGAGGGCCGGGTGGTCGAGACGAGGCGCAGGTTCCACGCGGCCTCCGCGGCGTCCCACTGTCCCGCCTTGAGCCCGACGCGGGGGTCGGCGGCCGGCATGACTGGCGCCGCCGGCATCGGGGCGGGCGCCGAGGAGGCGCATCCCGCCGCGGTGAGCGATCCGAACGCGAGCACGAGCGGGGCGAGGGCGGCGGTGGAGCGGCGGCCCAGACGTGAAGCCTGATGTGCGAGATCCATGGACCATTCCTGTGAAAGGTTGGTGAGGGAAGCGAGTATGCGCGGAAGCGTGGTCATCACGGGCCGGTACCGGTCGGGGGCACGGCGGCCAGCATCTTGTCCATCCGGCGGATTTCGGTCGTCTGGTCGGCGTAGATGTCGGAGGCGAGGCGGAAGGTGCCCTCGTCCTGCCCGGCGCCTTGGCTGGCAAAGAGCTCATCGACCATGACGATGGCGCCCCGGTGGTGCTGCATCATGTAGGTCAGGAAGAGGCGGTCGAACTCGGGACCCCGCGCCTGGTCGAGGCTATCCAGCTGCGCGGGCGACAGCATGCCGGGCATCTGGGCGGAATGATCCATGCCGGGCATGCCGGCGTGC
>Ga0315271_10001917_pt1 | contig 12834 bp, 10 predicted proteins | sample C3_top_MG_FD_204664 | JGI IMG/M metagenome (GOLD analysis project Ga0315271, IMG submission 204664) | Sediment microbial communities from Yellowstone Lake, YNP, Wyoming, USA - C3_top | ecosystem: Environmental > Aquatic > Freshwater > Lake > Sediment | place: USA: Wyoming | collected 2017-08-01
GCGACCTTTGCGTCGCCCAAGGCGATTGCGGGGACGCTGCAGCTGCCGTTTCCCTCGCTCGAGCGCTGGCGCAAGTGGCTCGCCGACGACGCGGCAGACGATTTCGTGCTGGTCGCCGAAGTCGCCGGCGAGGTCGTGGGCAACCTCGGATTGCACGCGGCGTCGAAGTCGCCGCGCCGGCGCCATGCGGGAGCGCTCGGCATGTCGGTGCGCGATGACTGGCAAGGCCGCGGTGTGGGAACGGCGCTGATGGTGGCTGCCGTCGACCTGGCCGACAATTGGCTCAACTACACACGACTCGAATTGACCGTCTACACGGACAACGTCGCAGCGCTCGCGCTGTACCGCAGGTTCGGCTTCGCGATCGAAGGCACGCTGAAAGGCTACGCGTTCCGCGGCGGCCGCTTCATCGATGCGTACACGATGGCGCGCATGGCACCCGTGAAGGCAGCTGCCCCGCGCAAAGCCACGGTCGGTGCGGGCCGGCGAAAACGCCCGTCCTGATGCGGTGTTGCTACGAACCTGACGAGAAAACTTCTGAACTGGAAAACATCATGCGAGTCGGAATTGTGGGTTGGCGGGGAATGGTGGGATCGGTACTCATGCAGCGCATGCGCGAGGAGGGCGACTTTGCCCTGATCGAACCGGTGTTCTTTTCGACGTCGAAGCCGGGCGGCGCGGGTCCCGCGACCGGTCGCGACACCGGCCCGGTGAAGGACGGCAACGACCCACGCGCCTTTGCCGGACTGGACGCGATCGTCACCTGCCAGGGCGGCGACTGGACCACGGCGATGTATCCGAAGCTGCGCGACGCCGGATTCACGGGCTACTGGATCGACGCCGCCAAGACGCTGCGGATGAAGGACGACGCGGTGATCATCCTGGATCCGGTCAACCGGCCGGTCATCGACGCGGCGCTCGCCGCCGGCATCCGCAACTTCGCCGGCGGCAACTGCACGGTCAGCCTGATGATGATGGCGCTCGCCGGACTGTTCGAGCGCGACCTGATCGAGTGGATGACGTGCATGACCTATCAGGCCGCCTCCGGTGCCGGCGCGCAGAACATGCGCGAGCTGCTGCAGCAGATGGGCGATGCGCATCTCGCCGCCAAGAGCCTGCTCGACGACCCCAATTCGGCGATTCTGGACATCGATCGCGAGGTGGCGGGCATCCTGCGCGACGACAGTTTCCCTACGCAGCACTTCGGCGTGCCGCTGGCGGGCTCGCTGATACCGTGGATCGACAAGGACATGGGCAACGGCATGAGCCTCGAGGAATGGAAGGGCGGCGCCGAGACCAACAAGATCCTCGGCCGCGACGCGCGCAATGCGATTCCCGTCGATTCGCTGTGCGTGCGCATCGGCGCCATGCGCTGCCACAGCCAGGCGCTGACCATCAAGTTGCGGCGCGATGTGCCGCTCGCCGACATCGAGACGATGCTGGCCGGCGCCAACGAATGGGTCAAGGTCGTCCCGAACCGGCGCGAAGAGAGCATCCGCGAATTGACGCCGGCTGCCGTGACCGGAAAGCTGGCGATCCCCATCGGCCGCCTGCGCAAGCTGGCGATGGGCCCGGAATACCTGGGCGCGTTCACCGTAGGCGACCAGCTGCTGTGGGGCGCCGCGGAGCCCCTGCGGCGCATGGTGCGGATCTTGCTCAAGAAGTAGACCGGATACCGTCTGCCGGCGCAGCAAAGCGGGGTGCGACTTGCCGCATAGGGCGTCAGCGCGCCAGACCTGCGCCAGTTGCCGCGTTTCCCGAAGCTTTATGCGCGGGTTGTAAAAGCGTCGGGTTGCCGCGGGCTGCGGTGCCGACGGCAGGAACGCAACAGTGCAGCGTACCGCATTGCCCCACTACATCTTGTAGCGGCGGCAAAGACGGTACGCTAGCCGTAGCGCTCGCCGTTAGAACAGTGGCATGAATCTCGTGCGAATCCGCCTTGGCGCACGAGGGAAAACCCAAGCTAATACCGAGGTTTAGCTTGCACCGCTAAATCCATGATGTTATGTTAGCTTGAGCCAAACAGCATTCCCGAAGGGGTCGGCATGCGAGTAAAACCAATCGTTACGTACGGCCTGGTTGCGGGCGCATTTTTCGCGCCCCTGACTGCCCATGCGCTCGGCTTAGGCAAGCTGACCGTGGATTCGGCGTTGGGACAGCCGCTTTCGGCCAAAATCGAGCTTTTGCCCGGATCCAAGGAAGAACTCGATTCCGTCGTAGCCAAGGTCGCCGATCCGGCGCTCTACCGCCAGAACAATCTGCAATACCAGGCCGCGCTGTCGCGGGCACGGGTCACCATGGAGCGTGGCGCCAATGGCGAAACGTATCTGCGCGTGTCGTCGCCCACGCTGATGAACGAGCCCTACCTCGACCTCATGGTGGAGGTGAACTGGTCCGGTGGCCGCGTGGTGCGTGACTACACGTTCCTGCTGGACCCGCCGGGCATGGTCGCCGACGCGGCCCCGGTCGAACCGTTCACCCCGTCGCGCGCCGGAAGCACAGCGCCGCGCGCGCAGGCAGCACCCGCCGCAGTTGCCGCACCCGCGGCGCCGTCCGCAACCAAGGCTGCCCCCGCGCCTCGCGCCGAGGGAGATTCCTACACGGTCAAGCGTGGCGACACGCTGTCCAGGATCGCCAAGGACTACAAGCCCGAAACCGTGACGGTCGACCAGATGCTGGTCGCGCTGTTCAAGAACAACCAGGGTGCCTTCGAAGGCGCCAACATGAACCGGTTGCGCTCGGGCGCGATCATCTCCATACCCAGCGCTGTCGACACGTCGTCGACGCAGCCGGCCGAGGCAACGAAAGTCGTCAAGGTGCAGACCGCTGACTGGCGCGCCTATCGCGACCGCGTTGCCGGCGCGGCGCCGATGGCCGACGAGTCCGGTGGCCGAGTGGTCGGCGGCAAGATCGGCACTGCAGTCGAAGACAAGGTGCCCGCTGTCCGTCCCGGCAGCGACCAGCTGAAGCTGTCGAAGGATGGCGGCATCGGCAAGGGCTCGGGGGCTGCCGAGTCCGCGGTTGCGCAGGCTGCCGCGCTCAAGGAAGCGCAAGGCCGGATCGCGGATCTCGAAAGGACGCTGAAGGACCTGCAACGCGCAGTCGATCTCAAGAACCAGACGATGGCGCAGCTGCAAACGGACGCCGGCAAGGCGAAGGCGCCCGCCGTCGTTCCGCCGGTGACCGCGCCGGCAGCGGCAGCAAATGCGGCGGCGGACGCAAAGGCCGCCGTGGACAAGGCTGCGGCAGACAAGGCAGTTGCAGACAGGGCCGCAGCCGATAAGGCAGCCGCGGACGCGAAATCGGCTGCCGATGCCAAGGCTGCTGCCGATGCCAAGGCCGCCGCGGATGCGAAGGCTGCGGCAGACAAGGCGGCGGCGGATGCCAAGGCCGCAGCGCCGGTCGCCGCACCTGCACCGACTCCTGCGCCTCCTGCTGCGGAAGTGAAGCCGCCTGAGCCGAAGGCCCCGGCGCCGAAGCCCGCGCCCAAGGCCGCGCCGAAGGAAGCGCCGGGAATGTTCGACGACCTCCTCTCCAACACGCCGACATGGGTGGTGGGTGGCGGCGCGTTGGCCGTCCTGGTAGCCCTGGGCGCGCTGATCGCATCGCGCCGGCGCAAGACGACCAAGTTCGAGGACAGCATCATCTCGGGCACCGACATCAAGACGAACACGGTGTTCGGCTCCACCGGCGGCGGCGTCGTGAACACCGGCGACAATTCGCTCGCCAGCGACTTCAGCCGCGAGGGCCTGGGCAACATCGATACCGACGAAGTCGACCCGATCGCCGAAGCCGAGGTGTATCTCGCCTACGGTCGCGACGCGCAGGCCGAGGAAATCCTGAAGGATGCGCTGAAGAAGGATCCGCAGCGCCAGGAGATCTATCTCAAGTTGCTCGAGATCCACGCGCAGCACAACAAGCCGTCGGCGTTCGAGACGGTGGCGTCCGAGCTGTACTCCGTATGCAATGGCCAGGGCGAGACGTGGCACAAGGCCGTCGCGCTCGGACGCCAGCTCGATCCCAACAATCCGATGTTTGCCGAAGGCGGCGTGCCCGCGCCGGCCGCGGACCTGCATCCGATCGCGATGGCCGCGGAAACGCCACCCGCCGAAAAGAAGGACGACGAGCACGGCCTGGAATTCCAGATGGACGAGGAAATCTCGATTTCGCCAACGTCCGGCGCCACGCCCAAGTCTCCGGCGGATATTCTCGCCGGCGCCGAGAGCGAACTCGAGAAGACCGCGAAGAGCGCGGGAACGATGTTCACCGCAGGCGCAGCCGCTGCGACCGCCGCGGTAGCCGGCGCGATGTCGGCAGGCAAGTCTGCCGCCGAAACGCGCACGGCCAGCCTGAGCGACAAGGTCGAGGCCGCGCGGGAAAGCTTCTCCGACGCCGGTAAATTCGACCTCGACTTCAAGCTCGACGAATCCGAGAAGCCCGCGCCGATGGGCAAGACGCACATCGAGCCGGCCCTGGCCACGACCGCATCGGAAGGACCGGACAGCGGCATGGCGCCGCAATTGACGCGTCCGGCCGCGGCGCTCGAACTCGACAAGCTCGACCTTTCCTTCGACCCCGACCGCTCGACCTTCGAGGACCCGACGCCGTCGGTGCTCGACGGCCAGTGGCACGATGCCGCGACCAAGCTCGACCTGGCCAAGGCCTATCAGGAAATGGGCGACGTCGAAGGCGCGCGCGAGATACTGCAGGAAGTGCTCCACGAGGGCGACGACCAGCAGAAGACCGAAGCCAAGGCGTTGCTCGCGAAGCTGGCCTGACTCGCACTTTCGTAAAATTCGCGGGCGGCGGGTCGGTTGATCCGCCGCCCGACGTATTTCCGGCCCTCGTTCCTTCGAATCCGATCCCGCCATGCGCTTCGCCCTTGCCGTCGAATATTCCGGCCACGCGTTCTGCGGGTTCCAGTCGCAGTCGTCCGGTTGCGGCGTGCAGGACGCACTGGAGCATGCCATCGGCGTCATCGCCGGCCACGAGGTCACGGTCACGGCTGCCGGACGCACCGATGCGGGAGTGCACGCCGTCTCGCAGATCGTCCATTTCGAGACGGACGCGGCGCGCCCGGACACGGCGTGGGTCCGTGGCGTCAACACGCACCTGCCGGCGGCGGCGGCCGTGCTTTGGGCTGCGTCCGTGCCGGAGGATTTCCATGCGCGTTTCGCCGCGACGGCCCGCCACTACACCTACCTGCTACTGGTGCGCGCGGAACGCCCCGCGCTGCTGGCGGGGCTTGCCGGCTGGTACCATCGTCCGCTCGATGTGGCGGCGATGAATGCAGCTGCAGCGCATCTGCTGGGCACGCACGATTTTTCGGCCTTTCGCGCGGCCGAATGCCAGGCGAAGTCGCCGGTCAAGACGTTGACGCGCATCGCTGTGTCGCAACAGGGGCCGTTCGTGCGCTTCGACTTCTCAGCCAACGCATTTCTGCACCACATGGTCCGCAACGTCGTGGGCGCAATCGTCCAGGTGGGCGCGGGCAAGCATGAGCCGGCGTGGCTCGCCGACCTGCTCGCCGAGCGCGACCGCACGCGTGCCGCGCCGACGTTTGCCGCCGACGGTCTCTATCTCGCCGGCGCCACCTACGACGCGCGGTTCGGGCTGCCGCCCACGGTGCGGGCGGTCGCGCTCGCCGCGGCGTGAACCCGATGCGCACACGGATCAAGATCTGCGGCATCACGCGCGTCGCCGATGCGCTTGCGGCCGCGAATGCCGGTGCCGACGCGATCGGCCTCGTGTTCTGGTCCGGTACGCCGCGCCGCGTCGAGATTCCGCGCGCGCGGGAGATTGCCGATGCGCTGCCGCCGTTCGTGACCAAGGTCGCGCTGTTCGTCGACCCGAGCCCGGCCGACGTGCGAGCGGTGCTCGACGCGCTGCCCATCGACGTCCTGCAGTTCCATGGCGACGAGCCGCGCAGCCTGTGCGGCGCGTTCGCGCGTCCTTACCTCAAGGCTGTCCAGGTGAAGGACGGCGTCGATTTGCTAGAATATGCATCTCGCTACGGCAATGCTTCGGGACTGCTGTTCGACACGTTCCGCGCGGGCGCGATGCCCGGCGGCACGGGACACACGTTCGACTGGTCACGTCTTTCACCCGCGGTGCGCGCCGCACTGCGAGTGCCGCTTATTCTGTCGGGCGGACTCGATCCGGCCAATGTGGGAGACGCCATCCGCGCGGTGAGGCCCTGGGCCGTCGACGTGTCGAGCGGCGTCGAGGAGCGCGGCCCCGACGGCGCGCCGCGCAAGGGAATCAAGGATGCCGCGCGCATTGTGGCGTTCGTCAACGGAGTACGTGATGCGGATGGAAGCAATGCCGATGCCTGACCTTCCCGACGCGCGTGGCCACTTCGGCCCCTACGGCGGCGTCTTCGTCGCCGAAACGCTGATCCGCGCGCTCGACGACCTGAAGGCGCAGTACGCGCGCTATCAGAAGGATCCGGCGTTCCGCGCCGAGTTCGATCGCGAGCTGAAACACTACGTGGGCCGGCCGTCGCCGGTGTACCACGCCGAGCGCTGGTCGCGCGAATTGGGCGGCGCGCAGATCTGGCTGAAGCGCGAGGACCTGAATCACACCGGCGCGCACAAGATCAACAACGTGATCGGGCAGGCATTGCTCGCGCGGCGGATGGGCAAGAAGCGCGTCATCGCCGAGACCGGCGCGGGGCAGCACGGCGTCGCCACCGCGACCATCGCCGCGCGCTACGGCATGGAATGCGTCGTTTACATGGGTTCGGAGGACATCAAGCGCCAGGCGCAGAACGTGTTCCGGATGAACCTGCTCGGCGCCACGGTCGTGCCCGTCGAATCCGGCTCGAAGACGCTGAAGGACGCGCTCAATGAAGCGATGCGCGACTGGGTCACCAACATCGAGAGCACGTTCTATATCATCGGCACCGTCGCCGGCCCGCATCCCTATCCGATGATGGTGCGCGATTTCCAGCGCGTGATCGGAGATGAATGCGTCGTGCAGATGCCCGAGTTCGCCGGGCGCCAGCCGGACGCCGTCATCGCCTGCGTGGGCGGCGGCAGCAATGCGATGGGAATCTTCTATCCGTACATCCCGTTCGAGGGCGTGCGGCTGATCGGCGTCGAGGCGGGCGGCGAAGGCATCGCGTCCGGCAAGCACTCGGCCTCGCTCACCGCGGGTCGCCCGGGCGTCCTGCACGGCAACCGCACGTACCTGCTGCAGGATGCCAACGGCCAGATCACCGAGACGCATTCGATATCCGCGGGCCTCGACTACCCCGGCGTCGGGCCCGAGCATGCATGGCTCAAGGACTCCGGGCGCGCGACGTACGAGGTGGTCGACGACAACGAGGCGCTGGCGGCGTTCCACCAGTGCTGCCGCATCGAGGGCATCATCCCGGCGCTGGAATCGGCGCACGCGCTGGCCTACGCGACGCGGCTGGCACCTACGCTCGCGAAGGACAAGATCCTGCTGGTCAATCTTTCCGGACGCGGCGACAAGGACATGAACACCGTGGCCGAGCGCTCGGGCCTCAGGTTCTACTGCCGTCCCGAGTGCGACCCGGCGGCGCGCAAGTGAACCGCATCGACGCCACGTTCGCGAAGCTCAAGGCCGCCGGACGCACGGCGCTGATCCCGTTCGTCACCACCGGCGACCCGTCGCTCGCGGCGACGCGCGCGATCATGGACGCGATGGTCACGGCGGGCGCGGACGTGATCGAGCTGGGCGTGCCATTCTCGGATCCGATGGCCGACGGCCCGGTGGTCCAGCGCGCCGGCGAACGCGCACTGGCGCAGGGTGTCGGGCTCGACGACGTTCTCGACATCGTCCGCGATTTCCGCCGCACCGACACCGCCACGCCGATCGTGCTGATGGGCTACGCCAACCCGATCGAGGCGATGGGCGCCACGGCGTTCGCGGACCGCGCGAAGGAAGCCGGCGTTGATGGCGTGCTGGTCGTCGACTATCCGCCCGAGGAAGCCCAGGAGTTCACGCAGCTGCTGGCTGAGCGCGACATCGCGGCGATCTTCCTGCTGTCGCCGACGACGACGGAGGCGCGTATCTCCGCCGTCGCCAAGGTCGCGCGCGGCTACGTGTACTACGTGTCGCTGAAGGGCGTGACGGGCGCCGGACACATCGATGCCGCGGACGTCGCCGCCCATCTGGCGCAGATCCGCAAGCAGGTGACGGTGCCGGTGGGCGTCGGTTTCGGCATCCGCGACGCGGCCAGCGCGCAGGCCATCGCCGCGCACGCCGACGCCGTGGTGATCGGCTCGCGTATCATCGAGGAAATCGAAGCCGGACCGCCCGCTGCCGCTGCCGCGAGGGCCGGGGCATGGCTGAAAACAATACGGCAGGCGCTCGACGCCATGGCCGACAAGCGCGCCGCTTGAGCCGGCCGCCATTGCAGTACACTTGGCGAAAATTTTGGGGACGCCGTAGATGAGCTGGCTGCAGAAGCTGCTTCCACCGCGGATCAAGAGCGCGCCGGGCGAGCGCCGGACACCGGTGCCGGAGGGCCTGTGGGTCAAGTGCCCGTCGTGCGAGGCCGTGCTGTATCGCACCGACCTCGAGAACAACCTTCACGTGTGTCCGAAGTGCGCGCACCACTCGCGGGTCGGCGCGCGCGAGCGCATCGAACAGCTGCTGGATCCGGAAGGGCGGTTCGAGATCGGGCTGGAAGTCATGCCGATCGACAGCCTCAAGTTCCGCGACCAGAAGAAATATCCGGACCGCCTCGCGGCCGCGCTCGAGGAAACCGGCGAGACCGACGCCCTCGTGGTGATGCAGGGAAGCATCAAGAGCGTGCCGCTGGTGCTGGCTGCCTTCGAGTTCGGCTTCATGGGCGGGTCGATGGGCTCCGTGGTTGGCGAGCGCTTCGTCCGCGGCGTGCGCGTGGCGTACGAGAACCGCATTCCGTTCGTCTGCGTCTCGGCTTCGGGCGGCGCGCGTATGCAGGAAGGCGTCAATTCGCTGTTCCAGATGGCCAAGACCACCGCGGTGCTGCAGGAGTTGACGAAGGCGCGGCTGCCGTTCATCTCCATCCTGACCGATCCCACGATGGGCGGCGTGTCGGCGTCCTTCGCGTTCGTCGCGGACGTCGTGATCGCGGAACCGGGAGCGCTGATCGGCTTCGCGGGACCGCGGGTGATCGAGCAGACCGTGCGCGAGAAACTGCCGGAGGGTTTCCAGCGCGCCGAGTTCCTGGTGGAGAAGGGCGCGCTGGATCTCATCATCGATCGCCGCCAGTTGCGCGACGAGCTCGCCAACCTGCTGGCGCTGTTCACGCACCAGCCGGCGCCGGCCAACTGACCCCGACCCAACCCTCCCGGGTGCGCAACCCGCACTTGAACTCATGAGCCGCCCGGCCACCGTCGACGCCTGGCTCGCGTATCTCGCCACGCTGCATCCCGCGTCCATCGCGATGGGCCTGGATCGCGTCCGCGCGGTCCTTGCGAACCTGGACGCGACCGTGGCCTGTCCCGTGGTGACCGTCGCCGGCACCAACGGCAAGGGGTCGACGTGCGCGATGCTCGACTCGGTCCTGCGCTGCTCGGGCTACGCCGTCGGGCTGTACACGTCGCCGCACCTGCTGCGCTATCACGAGCGCGTGCGCATTCGCGGGCGCGTGGCGACCGACGCCGAGTTGCTGTCCGCCTTCAATGCGGTCGAGGATGCGCGCCTCGCGACCACGGGCCCCGAAGGCACGCCGACGCCGCTCACGTATTTCGAATTCGGCACGCTGGCTGCGCTGTGGCTGTTTGCGCGCGCCGAACTCGATGCGCTGGTGCTGGAAGTCGGCTTGGGCGGCCGGCTCGACGCGGTGAACGTCGTCGACGCGACGGTCGCGGTGCTCACCAGTGTCGCGATCGATCACACGGAGTACCTGGGTCCGACGCGCGAGGAGATCGGACGCGAGAAGGCGGGCATCTTCCGTGGCGGACGCGTGGCGATCTGCGCGGACCCCGATCCTCCGGCGAGCGTGGTGGCGCGCGCGTCGGAAATCGGCGCGAAGCTGCTGCGGATCCGCCGCGACTACGGTTTCGTCAACGAGGAGACGCAGTGGAAGTACTGGGGGCCGGGCGGCGAACGCTACGGGTTGCCGTTCCCGGCGCTGCGCGGGGCCTACCAGCTCGCCAATGCGGCGACGGTGCTGGCGGCGGTCGACGTGTTGCGGGACACATTGCCCGTGCGCGGTGGCGCGCTGCGCGAAGGCCTGCTGACGGTTGACCTGCCCGGCCGCTTCCAGGTGCTGCCGGGCCGCCCGACCGTCGTGCTCGACGTCGCCCACAATCCGCACGCGGCCGGCGTGCTCGCTGACGAGCTGGGCGCGATGGGCTACCACCCGCAGACGTTCGCCGTGTTCGGCATGTTCGCGGACAAGGACATGGCGGGTGTCGCGGCCGCGATGCACCGGCGCGTCGACCGCTGGCACATTGCACCGCTGCCTGGGCCGCGCGGCGCCTCAGCCGACGCGATGCGCGATGCGTTGATCGCCGCCGGCGTGGACGCGAGCGCGGTGCGGATCTTTCCGGATATTGCCTCCGCGTACGTCGCCGCGACGGAGGCAGCGGGCGAGACTGATAGAATTGCGGTTTTCGGCTCGTTCCTGACCGTCGCCGCCGTGCTGGCGGCAACGCAACGCTGACGAACCCGCGGAATATTGCCATGGCCGATGCCACCGATATCAACGTCGACGAATTGCGCCGCCGCGCGCGCCGCCGGCTGATCGGCGCGGTCGTCCTGGCGCTCGCCGCCGCGGTGATCGTGCCCATGCTGCTGGAGAGCGATCCCAAGCCGCTCGGCGAGGACGTGTCGGTGAAGATCCCGCCGGAGGACGGCGGCAAGTTCGTCAATCGGCTGTCGGACAAGTCCACCAAGGCCGCTGCCGTGGCGCCCGCCGCGAAGAGCGAACCGGTGAAGGAGCCCGCTTGGGAGCCCGCGAAGGAAGCGGCGAAGGAAGCGGCGCCGGCCGCCGCTTCCCCGCCGGAAGCAGCACCCGCGGTCACCAACGTCCCCGCGCCGAAGAAATCGATCTCGCAGGCGGAGCAGAAGGTGCTGGGTGCGCCGGCGAAGCCCGTCGCCGCTGCCTCGCCGCCCGCCGTAGTCCCCGTTCCCGCCCCGGCACCCGTGCCCGTGCCCGTCGCCGCACCTGCGTCCACAGGCAGCGCCGCGACACTCGCGCCGGCAGCCGCAACCAAGGACGCCGGCAAGGCCGTCGGCGGCGAATCCTTTTCGGTGCAGCTCGCGGCGTTTGCCGACGACAAGGGCGCCAATGCGCTGGCGAACAAGTTGAAACGCGCAACTTACCCCGCATATACGGAACCCCTGACGACGAGCAAGGGCACGTTGTGGCGCGTCCGCGTCGGCCCTTACCCATCGCGCGATGCGGCGGTCGAGATTCGCGACAAACTGAAGAGCGAGGGCTACAGCGGCATCGTCGCGGTGGCAAAGTAGGGCACGACCGCCACGATGAACGCCTTCGACTGGTCCATCATCGCCCTGGTCATCCTGTCGATGCTGTTCGCGTTCTTTCGCGGCGTGACGCGGGAATTGATCGCATTGGTTGCCTGGGTGCTGGGATTCGTCGCCGCGGTCGCGCTGACGCCGCTCCTGGGCGGCATGCTTCCCGAGATCGGCAACAACCCGGTGCTCCGCTACCTGCTGGCATTCATCGCTGTTTTCATCGGTTGCCTGGTGCTGGGTGCATTGATCGCCTGGCCGCTGGCCACGGTCATCCACAAGGCGGGCTTAGGCTTCGTCGACCGCTTCCTGGGCGCGGTGTTCGGTGCGGCGCGCGGCGCGGTGCTGGTGATGTCTTTCGTGCTGGTCGCGGGTCTGACCACCCTGCCGCGGCTCGATTGGTGGCAGAATGCCGCCCTTGCCCCGCCATTGGCGGTCGCCGCGCTGTCGTTGAAGCCGTGGCTGCCGCCGGAGTGGGGCGAGCGTCTCGATTACTCCCGCGAGGGCCGCGCCGCGCCGGTGGCGCCCGTGGAACGAAAGGCCTGAATCCCCCATGTGCGGAATCGTCGGCGTCGTCGCCCATACCGCGGTGAATCAAATGTTGTACGACAGCCTGCTCCTGCTGCAGCACCGCGGGCAGGACGCCGCCGGCATCGTCACCAGCGAGGGCCCGATCTTCCACATGTACAAGGGGCCGGGCCTGGTGCAGAACGTATTCCGAACCCGCAACATGCGCGATCTGATGGGCTACGCGGGCATCGGCCACTGCCGTTATCCGACGGCAGGGTCGGCGTTCTCGGACCTCGAGTCGCAGCCGTTCTACGTGAACTCGCCTTTCGGCGTCACCCTGGGGCACAACGGCAACCTCACCAACAGCGAGGAACTCAAGCGCGAGCTGTTCCAGCTGGACTTCCGCCACGTCAACACCAATTCGGACAGCGAGGTGCTGCTCAACGTGCTGGCGCTGGAACTCGAACGCGCCGCACAGCATCATCGCCTCGATCCGGACGCGATCTTCCGCGCCGTCGCCGGCGTGCACAAGCGCTGCAAGGGCGCCTACGCCGTCGTGGCAATGATCGCTGGCTACGGCATGCTCGCCTTTCGCGATCCGTACGGCATCCGTCCGCTCATCGTCGGACGAAACGAGGCGATGGGTGGCACCGAGTACATCGTCGCGTCGGAATCCGTGGCCATCGAGCCGCTGGGCTTTCATGTGCTGCGCGACGTGGCACCGGGTGAGGCGATCTTCGTCGACAATACCGGCGTATTCCATGCGCGCCAGTGCGCGGACAATCCGTCGCTCAACCCGTGCATCTTCGAATTCGTCTACCTGGCGCGGCCGGACTCGGTTATCGACGGCACGTCGGTGTACGAAACCCGCCTCAACATGGG
>Ga0315271_10001918_pt1 | contig 12834 bp, 11 predicted proteins | sample C3_top_MG_FD_204664 | JGI IMG/M metagenome (GOLD analysis project Ga0315271, IMG submission 204664) | Sediment microbial communities from Yellowstone Lake, YNP, Wyoming, USA - C3_top | ecosystem: Environmental > Aquatic > Freshwater > Lake > Sediment | place: USA: Wyoming | collected 2017-08-01
CCGACCCCCACGAGATCGCCAATGTCCTCGGCCTCGAGGGCATCCGGTTCATGTTCGAGAGCGCCAAGTACGGGCCGCTCGGCATGTACGTCATGGTGTCGTCGTGCGTGCCGGCGACCGCGATGTCCACCAACGGCGCCGTCCTGCACGGCTACGATCTGTTCCCGCTGAAATCCGATCCCTGGGTGCTGGGCCTTGCGGAGGTCATGAACTACCCGGGTGTGATTGCGGGCGAGGACGCCGTGCTGGAGAAGATCGGGGCGTTCCAGGATCGCGTCATCGACGGCCACAGCCCGGCGCTCTCGGGCCGAGCGCTGCAGACCTACGTCGCCGCCGGCGTCCAGTCGGACCACGAGTCCACCACCGCCGCCGAAGCGCTCGAGAAGCTCCGGCTCGGCATGCTCGTGATGATCCGCGAGGGCACCGTCGCGCGAGACCTGGCCGCGCTGGCGCCCCTGGTGTCCCCGGCGAACCAGCACCGCTTCTGTTTCTGCACCGACGACTGCCAGCCCGCCGACCTGGTCGAGCGGGGCGGCATCGACCACGCGATCCGCCGCGCCATCGCGCTCGGGATGGATCCGATCACCGCGATTCGCCTCGCGACGTGGAATCCCGCGCAGCACTTCCGGCTCCACCACCTCGGCGCCGTCACACCGGGGCGCCGGGCGGATCTCGTCGTCTTCGACGATCTCCAGGCGCCGCGCGCCCGGATGGTCTTCCGCAACGGCACGCTGGTGGCCAGGGACGGCCGGATGGCCGTGCCGCGGCGGCCGCCGGCGCGGGCGCTGCGCAGCACGATGAACGTCGCGTGGGAGCGCGTGGACCTGCGGATTCCGCTGGAGGGGCGCCGCGTCCGCGTCATCGGCGTGCAGCCCAACCAGCTCGTCACCGATAGCCTCGTCGACGAGCCCGGCCGGCGCGACGGGGAGGCGACCGCCGACCCCCGCCGCGACCTCCTCAAGATGGTGGTCATCGAGCGGCACATGGCGTCGGGGGCCGTTGGCAAGGGGTTCGTCCGGGGCTTGGGTCTGGCGCGCGGCGCCATTGCTTCCTCCGTGGCGCACGACCACCACAACCTCGTGGTCATCGGCGCCGATGACGCGTCAATGCTCACGGCCGCGCGGCGCGTCGGCGCGCTGCACGGCGGCATGGTGGTCGCCGACGGCGACCGCGTACTGGCGGAAGTGCCGCTCCCGCTTGGCGGCCTGATGAGCGCGCAGCCGCTCGAGGCCGTCCGCGGCGAGGTCGACGACGCCGTCCGGGCGGCGCGCGCCCTCGGCTCCCCGCTGCACGATCCGTTCATGGCGATGAGTTTTCTGGCGCTCGAGGTCATTCCGAAACTCAAACTGACGGACAAGGGACTCGTGGACGTCGAGCGCTTCCAGATCGTGCCGCTGTGGATCGAGTAGTGCGAGTGACCTGCTCGCTCCTCATCGCGCTTCTCGCGGTCTCTGCGCCGCACTTGACCGCGCAGTCTGCCGCGCCGCCGTCCGCTGCCACGCTGGCGCCCCAATCGACGACGGCCCCGAGGTTCGCCGACCAGATCGAGAACCTGCTGGCCGAGGATCGCCGCAGTCCCCCGAAGGACGGTTCGATCCTGTTCATCGGCAGCAGCATCTTCCGGCTGTGGACCAGGGTCGCCGAGCAGATGGCGCCGCTGCCCGCCTACAACCGCGCCTTCGGCGGGTCGCGGACGCCTGAGATGCTCGAGCAGTTCGACGCGCTCGTGCGCCCGCACACGCCGCGGTTCATCGTCTACTACTGTGGAAGCAACGACGTCGCCGGCGGCGAGCCTGCCACGGCGGTCATCGGCCGGATCCTGCAGTTCGTGGCCCGGGTGCGCGACACGCTGCCGGGGACGCGCGTGTTCTTCGTGTCCATCAACAAGGCCCCAAGCCGGCAGAAGACGTGGGACGTGGCTGACGCCGTCAACGCGGCGATCCGGCGGCAGGCCGACGCGCTGGACGAGCTGGAGTTCATCGACGTCAACCCGGTCCTCTTCGACGCGGAAGGACGGCCGCGCACCGAACTCTACCTTCCCGACATGCTGCACTTCCAGCCGCCGGCCTACGTGGAGTTCACGAGGATCATCAAGCCCATCCTCACGCGGGCATGGGGGGCGAAGGCCCCGCGCCTGCCGTAGCGAGGAGCGACGACGGCTTGGTCCGCGCCGTCCGGTTCACGATCGTGCCGCCGTGGATCGAGTAGAGTAGCTTGATGGACGCTGTCTCCTTCGCCGGTCCTGCCCTGCAGGCCCTTCCGTTTCCCCTCTTCATCGTCGACAACGACGTGCGCATCCTGGCGATGAACGAGCGGGCCGCGCGCATGGTGGGGGACGACGCGCAGATGGTGCTGCACAAGCGCGGTGGAGAAGTGCTCAACTGCATCCACCACGGCGACTCGCCGGACGGATGCGGGCACGGCCCGTCATGCGGCGACTGCGTCGTCAGGAACTCCGTAACGGCCGCGTTCGCGGGCCGGACCGAGGTCCACCAGCGCGCGAGGATGGATCTGCGCCGCGGAGATGAGGTCAAAGAGGTCTTCGTCCTGCTGTCCGCGTCGCCGTTTGTCGCCGGCGGGGAGACCTACTCCACGCTGGTGATCGAGGATCTCTCCGAGGTCGTCGCCTCTTCCAGCATCCTGCCCGTCTGCATGGGATGCAAGCGGATCAGGCAGGAAGGGAAGTGGCAGGCCATGGAGCAGTACTTCGGCGCCACGATGGACCTCAAGGTGAGCCACAGCATCTGCCCGGTCTGCATGGAGCAGATGTACCCGGAGTTCAAGGACGAGATCTCGCGGCGCGAGTAGCCACGTCATCGCCGGCGCGCCGGGCCGGCCTGTTCCCCTACGCCCATGGACCACGCCGACCGACCGCTACCCGCCGCCGACGCGCTGCCGGCCGATGTCAGGATGGCCCTCGAGGAGCGGGCCGCCTGGATGGCGGTCAGCGCCGCGTTCGGATCGCTCGGGCGCGCGTTTGTCTGCGCCGACGTGGACTTCCGCATCATCCACGGCTCGTACGTGCTCGACGAGGTCTTCGGTCCCGGCGCCGCCGCGAGCATCGAGGCCCGCTCCCTCGAATCCGTCTTCGGGGCCGAACTGTTCGGCCTGTCCGGATCGATGCGGCAGGCCCTGGCCGGGGGCGAGCGCCGCGAAGGATGGCGGACCAGCGTGCGCATCGGGGCGTCCGACCCGCGCCTGATGTCGCTCAGCGCCGCGCCGTTCCCGCAGGACCTGTCGCTGCCCTGCAGCCACCGCGTGAAGTACATCATCGTGCTCCGCCCCTACGAACGCGATCAGGAGGAGGGCGATGGCGCCCCGAGGTCGTTTGGCGGGGTGATCGCACGCTCGCCGGCGATGGCGCGGATCTTCACGCTGGTCGATCACCTGGCGCATGCGGAGGCGACGGTGCTCATCACGGGGGAGAGCGGCACCGGCAAGGAACTGGTGGCGCGGCTGATCCACGAACAGTCGCCGCGGAGGAACGGGCCGTTCGTTGCCGTCAATTGCGGCGCGCTCCCGCTCGAACTGCTCGAGGCGGAGATGTTCGGCCACGTGCGCGGCGCCTTCACTGGTGCGGTCCGGGACAGGGTCGGCCGGTGCGAGGCCGCGTCGGATGGCATGCTCTTCCTCGACGAGATCGGCGACCTGCCGCTTCCGCTGCAGGTCAAGCTCCTGCGGTTCCTCCAGGACGGGTCGTTCCAGCGGCTCGGCGAGAACCAGCCGCGCGTGAGCCGGGCGCGGGTCGTGGCCGCGACCCATGTGAACCTCGGACGCGCCGTGCGCGAAGGGCGGTTTCGCGAGGATCTCTACTACCGCCTGCGCGTCGTGCCGATCGAGATCCCCCCGCTCAGAAAACGCCGGGAGGACATCGAGCCGCTGGCCGGCGGGCTGCTCGGGCGCGTCGGGTCGCGACACGGCCGGTCGTTGCGGTTCTCGCCTGATGCCCTGCGCGTGCTGCTGGCCCACGACTGGCCCGGCAACGTGCGCGAGCTGGAGAACGTGATCGAGTACGCCGTCACCGTCTGTCGAGGACAGACCGTGCTCCCGGAGGATCTCCCCGCGCTCGATGGGCCGGGCACGCCCGGCGCTGGTGATGGACCTGTCCGCCACGGGTCCTATCGGATGCGCGGGCGTGCCGCCGAGTCCGACGATGCCGCGCAACTGCGCGCCGTGCTCGAGGCCCACCAATGGCGGCGGGCGGACGCCGCACGCGCTCTCGGCATCAGCCGCGTCACGCTCTGGCGGCGCATGCAGTCGCTCGGCTTGCTCGAGAATGGAACATAACGTTTCATGTCGAGTGAAACATAACGAATCGTTATGTTTCAGTCCTGACTCCTCCCACCTGGAAAACGCGCCCAAAAGAACGCATTCACACCGTCTCGTTTCTGGCACGACACGCGCATCGGATCCGGTGATTGTCAGCATCCGGCTGGCAGCCGTGCCGGCGCTCTTCTGCCGGCGAAGGAGTCATCATGCGTTCGAAGGCCCTGGCGCTCACCGCCGCGTTCATCCTGCTGCTGACGGTCCCCGCCGAGATTCTCGCCACCGACGGTTATTTCACGCTCGGCTACGGCACCCGGTCGCAGGGGATGGGGGGCACTGGCGTGGCGTTTCCGCTGGGCACGCTGTCGCCCGCCACCAATCCCGCCGGCCTGGCGCTCGGCGAGGGCGGGTGGGAACTGGGCGTCGGCCTCTTCAACCCGAACCGGGGCTACGAGGTGAAGGGGAATCCGTCGGGTTATCCGGGCACCTTCGGCCTCGCCCCCGGGAAGTTCGAGAGCGGCAGCAAACTGTTTCCGATTCCTCACGTGGGCTACGCCAAGAAGGTCGGCTCGAACGGCATCTTCGGGCTGGCGATGTACGGCAACGGCGGCATGAACACGAACTACAGCAACAAGGCGTTTGGCTTCTCGCCGGTCGGCGTCAACCTGTCCCAGATGTTCATCGCGCCCACGTACGCCGCGACGTTCGGCGGCAAGCATGCGATTGGCGCCACGGCGCTCATCGGCTACCAGATGTTCGAGGCGAAGGGCCTCCAGGCCTTCAGCGGGTACTCGAGCAACCCGGCGAAGCTCACGAACACCGGCACCGACTCCGCGTTTGGGTTCGGCGTCCGTGTCGGCTATCTCGGGCAGCTCTCGAAGCAGTTCGCCGTCGGCGCCTCGTATCAGTCGCGCATTGCGATGGGCGAGTTCAAGAAGTACGCGGGGTTGTACGCGGAACAGGGCGACTTCGACATCCCGTCGAACTGGACCGTGGGCGTGGCCATCACGCCGAACGACAAGGTCAGGATCGCGTTCGACGTGCAGCAGATGAACTACGGCGACGTCAAGTCGGTCGCCAACCCGATGCTGCCGAACCTGATGCAGTCACCGCTCGGCACCGACAACGGGGCCGGGTTCGGCTGGAAGAACATGACCGCCGTGAAATTCGGCGTCGAGCACCACGCATCGCCGGGCTTCACCTGGCGCGCGGGCTATGCCTACGGGAAGCAGCCGATTCCGTCCAGCGAGGTCCTGTTCAACATCCTCGCGCCCGGCGTCATCGAGCAGCATGCCACCTTCGGATTCAGTCAGGCCGTCGGCACGGGCAAGAACATCGACTTCGCGTTGACCAGGGCGTTCAACAAGAACGTGTCCGGCCCGAACCCCCTCGAGGTGCCCGGTCTCCAGACGATCACGCTCGGCATGGATCAGTGGGTGTTTACGGTCGGCTACTCGGTCAAGTTCAAATAGAATCTGTCCGAGGTCGCATGGATTCTCTCTCCCGACGACGATTTCTGCGCATTTCCGCGGCCACCCTCGGCGCCACCGCGGCGGCCGGGGGCCTGGCCGGCCACCTCTCTGGCCAGGGAGCGGGTACGGCTGCGGTGCCGTCGGGGCTGCAAAAGATCCCCACCTTCTGCGACATCTGCTTCTGGAAGTGCGGCGCCATCGCTTACGTCCAGGACGGACAACTCTGGAAGATCGAAGGCAATCCGGACGACCCCCTGTCCCGTGGGCGCCTGTGCCCGCGGGGAACAGGCGGCATCGGCGCCCATTTCGATGACGATCGGCTGAAGGCACCGCTCATCCGGCGAAAGCAGCGCGGGGAGGACGTCTGGGCGCAGGTGACCTGGGACGAGGCGCTCAGCCACATCGCCGGCAAGATGCAGACGATCAAGGCGCGCTACGGCCCGGAGGCCGTCGCCCTGTTCTCGCACGGGTTGGGCGGCACGTTTCTCAAGCACACGATGAAGGCCTACGGCACGCCGAACATTGCGGCGCCGTCGTTCGCTCAATGCCGCGGACCGCGCGACGTCGGCTTCCACCTGACGTTTGGCGAAGAAGTCGGATCGCCCGAGCGCACCGACATCCGGAACAGCCGGTGCCTGGTGCTCATCGGCTCGCACCTGGGCGAGAACATGCACAACACGCAGGTGCAGGAGTTCGCCGAAGCCATCGGGAACGGCGCCCGCGTGATCGTGGTGGACCCGCGCTTCTCGGTCGCGGCCAGCAAGGCGACCGCCTACCTGCCCATCAAGCCGGGGACCGATCTTGCCCTGATCCTCGCCTGGATGCACGTGCTGGTCACCGAGGGCCTCTACGACAAGGACTACGTCACGCAGCACGGATTCGGCTTCGAGGCCTTTGCAGCCGAACTCGCTCCGTACACCCCGGAGTGGGCGTACCCCGAGACCGGGATCGACCCGGCCGTGATTCGCGAGACGGCGCGCGAGATGGCCCGCTACCGACCGGCCACCCTCGTGCACCCGGGACGCCACGCCACGTGGTACGGCGACGACACCCAGCGCGCCCGCGCCATCGCGCTGCTGAACGCGCTGCTGGGCAGCTGGGGCCGCAAGGGCGGGTTCTACACGCCGGTCTCGATGGACATTCCCGGCTATCCCTATCCGCCGTACCCGAAGTCGGAGAAGGGCAAGGTCGATAACCCCGGCGCCAGGTACCCGTTCGCCCTCGAGACGCTCACCACCGGCATCCGCGAGGCGACCATCACCGGGCAGCCCTATCCGATCAAGGGCTGGTTCACGTATGCAACCAACCTGATGACGGCGCTGCCCAACGAGCCGGAGACCATCAAGGCCATCGAGGCGCTCGACCTGCTCGTGGTCGTCGACGTGATCCCGACCGAGATGGCCGGCTGGGCGGACGTCGTGCTGCCCGAGTCGACGTACCTCGAACGCTACGACGATCTGAACCCGGAACTGTTCCGTGAGCCGTTCGTGGCCCTGCGCCAGCCGGTGGTGCCGTCGCCGCACGACCAGAAGCCGAACTGGTGGATCGCGCGCGAGCTCGGGAGAAAGCTCGGTCTCGAGTCCTACTACCCGTGGAAGACGATCGAGGAGTATCTCGACTATCGGCTCACGAGGGCCGGCCTGAGCTTCGCCGAGCTGAAGCAGAAGGGCATCATCCACGGCTCGACGCAGCCGGTGTTCTTCGACGAGGGCGTCGCGCCGGTGTTTCCGACCGCCTCTGGCAAGATCGAGTTCTATTCGACGACGCTCGGCGACAAGGGCTTCGATCCGGTGCCGAAATTCACGCGGCCGGCGGAACCGCCGGCGGGCATGTTCCGCCTCCTGTTCGGCCGGGCGCCGGTTCATTCGTTCGGCCGCACGCAGTCGAACCCCCTCCTGAACGAGATGATGGACGAGAACGAGGTGTGGCTGAATGCCGATGTCGCCTCCCGCCTCGGGCTCACCGATGGCGGCTACGTCCGGCTGACGAACCAGGACGGCGTCGTGAGCAACCGCGTGAAGCTCAAGGCGACCCAGCGCATCCGCCCGGACTGCGTCTACATGGTGCACGGCTTCGGGCACACCAGTGTGCGGCTCCGCAGGACCGTGGGCAGGGGGGCGAGCGACGCCCAACTCATCACGCGGTACACGACGGACCCCTTGATGGGCGGCACCGGGATGAATGTCAACTTCGTGGCCGTCGAGGCGGAGGCGTAGGCGATGGCACGCTACGGCATGGCAATCGACACCCGCCTGTGCGTGGGGTGCATGGACTGCGTGGTCGCCTGCAAGACCGAGAACCGCGTCCCGGAAGGGTTCAACCGCGACTGGATCGCCTACGAGGCGGTGGGCACGTTTCCCACGCTGCACATGGAGATCCGCTCCGAGCGCTGCAACCACTGCGACAACGCGCCGTGCGTGACCTGCTGCCCCACCGGGGCGAGCCACGTCGACCAGTTCGGACACCTCGTGCTGGTGACGCACGAAGCGTGCATCGGCTGCAAGGCGTGCCTCGCGTCGTGTCCGTACGACGCGCGGTTCGTCCACCCCGACGGGTATGCCGACAAGTGCACGTTCTGCGTGCACCGCGTGAAGGACGGTCTCGATCCCGCATGCGTGGCCGTCTGTCCGACGCACTGCTTCACCTTCGGTGATCTCGACGATCCGCACAGCGCCATCAATCGCGCCCTGGCGTCGCGTCAGGCGCACCCGCTCCTGCCCGCGGCCGGAACCCGGCCGCGCATCTTCTACCTGGACTGACCCGTGACTCCTGAACTCTTCATCACGCGGCACAACGAACTCATCGATCCGTTCGTGCGGGTCTGGAGCTGGCAGATTCCGGTGTACCTGTTCCTGGGCGGGTGGGTGGCCGGCATGATGATCATCACCGGCTACTTCATGCTCGGGGGGCGCCACACGCGCCGCTCCCCGCTGCTCTCGGCTCTGCCTGGCGTCGGGCTGGTGCTGCTGAGCCTGGGCATGTTCGCGCTGTTCCTCGACCTGGAGCACAAACGGTACGTCTGGCGTCTCTACACTACCTTCCAGTGGACGTCACCGATGTCCTGGGGGTCGTGGATCCTCCTGCTGGTGTACCCCGTGCTGGTCGTGTCCTGGATGGTCCGCCCGCCGGCCATCCTCGAGGATCTCAGCCAGACGGTCGAACGGGTCTCGCGCGCGCTGCAGGCCGATCGCCACATGGTGCGCGCGATCGGGATCGCCAGCATGGTGATAGGCGTGGCGCTGGGCGTCTACACCGGCGTCCTGCTCAGTTCACTGGGGGCCAGGCCCCTGTGGAACAGCGGGGCGCTCGGCGTGCTCTTCCTCGCGTCGGGTGTGTCGGCGGCTGCCGCCTTCGCGCACCTGGTCACGCGCAGCCCGGATGAACGCGCGCTCACGGTCCGCATCGACAATGTGGTCCTGGCGTCCGAACTGGGCATCCTGGCGCTCTTCATGCTGGGGCTGCTGGCCGGCAGCGCCCCGCAGGTCGAGGCCGCCGGGCTCTTCCTCGGCGGGCCCTACACGGCGCCGTTCTGGGTCTTCGTCGTCGGGCTGGGCATTGTCATTCCGTTGATCATCCAGGTCCTTGCCGCGCGCCACCTCGTCCAGCACACCCCGATTGCGCCGATCATGGTGATGGCCGGAGGGCTGGCGCTTCGCTGGGTCATCGTCTCGGCCGGCCAGTTCAGCCACTGGGCGCACGGGGCGATGAGGATTCACTAGGGGCTAGGGACTAGGCGCTAGGCGCTAGGCGCTAGGCGCTAGGCGCTAGGCGCTAGTTCAGACTCAGGATTCGGGGTTCGGGATTCGGGATTCGGGTAGAACAGAGTTCGTATGCACACACCAACCGATACGCACACTGGGACGGCCGGCCCGCAGCCGTACATGAACCCCTATCTGGCCGGGATTGGCCTGGGCCTGGTGCTGCTGGCCTCGTTCGTGCTCATGGGACGCGGGCTTGGCGCATCGGGCGCGTTCAACTCCGTGATCGCGTGGGCGGTGAACGCCGTCGCTCCCGCACACGCGAAGCAGAACGAGTTCCTCTCCGGCTACCTCGGGGACGGCAGCCAGTCGCCACTCAAGGCGTGGTTGGTCTTCGAGGTGCTGGGCGCCTTTGCCGGCGCCATGTTCTCGGGGCTGCTCGCAGGGCGCGCGAGGATCACGACCGAGAAGGGGCCCCGGGTGTCGGTCGGCACACGGCTGGGAATGGCGTTTGCCGGCGGCATGCTGATGGCGTTCGGCGCAGCGCTGGCGCGCGGCTGCACGAGCGGCCAGGCCCTGACCGGCGGCGCGCTGCTCAATCTCGGCAGCTGGGCCTTCATGATGATGGTGTTCGCCGGGGCGTACGCCGTGGCGTATTTCGTAAGGTGGCAATGGCGATGACCGCACCCTTCTTCCAGTACGGCATGTTCGGCGACGAGGCCAGCCTGGTCGTCGCCTTTCTCATCGGCATCGGCTTCGGGTTCTTCCTGGAGCGTGCCGGGTTCGGCAGCGCGCGTAAGCTCGTGTCGCAGTTCTACCTGAACGATCTGGCCGTCTTCAAGGTGATGTTCACGGCCATCGTCACGGCCATGCTCGGCGTCACGTACCTCGGGTGGATGGGCTGGCTGGACCTGTCGCTGGTGTATCTGGTGCCGACCTACCTGGCGCCGCAAGTTGTCGGCGGACTCATCCTGGGTGTGGGATTCGTCGTCGGCGGATATTGTCCGGGGACGTCGGTGGCCGCCACCGCAACGGGGCGCATTGATGGCCTGGTCTACGCCCTGGGAATCTTCGCCGGCATGTTCACGTTTGCCGAGCTGTTTCCATGGCTCAAGGGGTTCTACCTGACGGGAACCGGCCTGGCGCAGACCATTCCGGAGGCGTTCGGCCTGCCGTACGGCGTGGTGGTGTTCGCGGTCGTGCTGATGGCAGTCGGCGGCTTCTTTGGGGCGGGACTCCTCGAGAAGACGTTCGGTGCCGGGGCCGTGGAGTAGATGATGCGCAACTGGCTGTCCTCGCTCACTTTGAATCAGACACTCGCGCTCGGGGCGGTGGTGCTCGGGGCGATCGCGCTCGTCGCCACGCCGTACCCGGGACGCCAGGTCACGCTCGACGCGAGGGAACTTGCGCTGGCCGTCAGCAGGGAAGCCGATCACGTCGAGGCGCCCGAACTGGCCGCGTGGATTGTCGAGAGCCGGGCCGACTACCGGCTGATCGATCTGAGGTCGGAGAGCGCATTCGCCGCGTACCACATTCCAGGCGCCGTGAACGTGCCGCTGACGAGACTGATGGATGCCGGTCTGGGGCGCCAGGAGAAGCTGGTGCTCTACTCGGACGGCGGCACCCACTCGGCTCAGGCCTGGATGCTCCTCAAAGCGCAGGGGTACGCCGGCGTTTACATGCTGAAGGGCGGGCTGGAGGAATGGAAGGACCGGGTGGTATTTCCCGTCCTCGCCGACAGCCCCACGGCGAATGAGCGCCTACAGGACGAAAAACGGCGCGCCGTGAGTGCCTTCTTCGGCGGGCAGCCGCGCAGCGCATCCGCCCTGGCGGCTGGCGGGGCCGGGATGCCCGGGCCGACGATGCCAGCCATGCCGACGCTGCCGAAAGTCTCTGCTCCGGCCTCACCGGCTGGGGGAGCGAAGGCCCCGGCCAAAAAGAAGAAAGAGGGTTGCTGAGCCGACGCCGCGCTACGCGGCCGGCATCCATGAGCGCGCGCGCCGCGCCCATACCCACAGCAGCGTCAGCCCGACCAGCGTGATGCCGGTGGCGAGGCCGACCCACAGGCCCTGCACGCCCCATCCCCACACGAAGCAGGCCGTGTACCCGAGTGGCAGGCCAATCACCCAGTGCCCGGCGAGGTTTGTCAGCATCGGGACGTGCGTGTCGCCGAGTCCGCGCAGCACGCCGGTGGCAATTCCCTGTGTACCGTCGAAGATGAGGCAGACGCCGGCGATGCTGAGCAGCGAGGGGCCGAGGGCGAGCACGCTGGCGTCGCCCGAAAACGCCGCGATCAGCGGACGGCCTGCGGCGACGAACACCAGGGCCGATGTCGCCGTAAACGCCGCGCCAAGAGCCAGCGCCGTCCACCCGGCGCGTGCCAAGGCCGCGTGATCTCGCCGGCCCACGGCGTGTCCGACCCGCACCGCCCCCGCGGAGTTCAATCCCAGCGGGACCATGTAGATGACTGCCCAGATGTTCAGCGCGATCTGGTGCGCCGCCAGCGCGGCGGCCGACAGACGGCCAGCCAGCGCCGTGGCGACGGCGAACACGGCGATTTCGAGCACGATCTGCAGGCCCGCCGGCACGCCCAGTGTCAGCAGGCGCGCCAAAGCCTTCCCGTCGAGGCGGCGCGACACAGCCGGGCGGTTCGCGACGCTTCGGCGATCGTGCAGGACGATGGCCGTGCCGAGCGCCGCCGCCATGTAGACGCGTGAGAGGACGGTGGCCCAGGCGGCGCCGGTCGCGCCGAGCGCGGGGAACCCGAGCCGTCCGTGGATGAGCACCCAGTTGACGATGACGTTCACGATATTCGCCGTGACCAGCGCCACGGTGACCGGGCGGACGAGATTCATCGCCTGGAGGTAGCGCCGGAACGCCGCGTAGAGCAGCAGCGGCAGGAGGCTCAGCATGACCACCTGCATGTACGGCGTGGCGATCGCGCTGACCTCGGGGGCGAGGCCCCAGGCCGGCAGGGTGGCGATGACCGCGTAGCCGAGCAGCGTCAGCGGCACGGCGGCGAGAATCGCGAGGTAGACGCCCTGCCGCAGCCAGTGACGGCACCGGTCAATCCGTCCGGCGCCGTAGGCCTGCGCTACGAGGGTGTCGAGGCCCAGGAGGAGCCCCATCCCGAAGATGCCGACCGAGAGGAAGGCGATGCTCCCGAGGCCAACGGCGCCGATGGCCGCCGGACCCAGTGGGCCCACCATGAGCGTGTCGACCAGCCCCATCGTCGTCCAGCCGATTTCGGCGAGGGCGACAGGGGCGGCGAGCGCGATCATCGGGCGCAGTTCGCGGCGGATCCCGTCGAGCATCGCCTCCCATCATGTCACAGCGGTTCCTGCAGCCGCAGCCCGCTGCCCGCGGCCTCCGGCCGCGCGCGCCGGAGTATCACCGGG
>Ga0315271_10001919_pt1 | contig 12832 bp, 14 predicted proteins | sample C3_top_MG_FD_204664 | JGI IMG/M metagenome (GOLD analysis project Ga0315271, IMG submission 204664) | Sediment microbial communities from Yellowstone Lake, YNP, Wyoming, USA - C3_top | ecosystem: Environmental > Aquatic > Freshwater > Lake > Sediment | place: USA: Wyoming | collected 2017-08-01
GTGCAGCATTCAACGGCGTTGCGGTCCCCTACTTGTTGATTGGAGCAAGCGGGTGTCCGCTCTCCATCATACACTTCCAAAATTTAAATCGTTCCCTATCGATGCCGACACTATTGACGATACCGCCGTCCACAGAGGCTTCGAAATGGCCGCCCGGTAATTCTTCTCCAACGGTCTTTATGCAGAGAGCAACCACCCGTTCGAGTTCACGCCGCTGCGCTTCCGGGGGCGCCGGATCGAAAGGGATTGTCTTGAAAGACTTTTTATCGGATGGCGTGAGTGGCCCGGCAGCGTTGACCGGTAACGAGCTGACAATCAAGCAGCCGAATGAAGCGATGACTGTCAGTGCCATACGCAGAGCAGAGGCGAAGCCTTTGATTTCGTCGGGCTTGCACATTCTGTTCATGAGATTCCTTTATATACCAGCCCCACTGCTGACGGGGCAGTGGTCAAAACGACTGCCGACAGGCAGCAGGAACGCTTGGAGAAGACGATTGATCCAACCGTGAAACGGTTCGATTTCATAGGACCGGATCTCGAAATACCCGTTGCCGGTCTGGACGAGGAGTTTCCCCGATTGCTTGGACATGATTTCTCCTGGAGCTCTCCCTGACGGAGGCCCCTCTTGAGGTTGCGCATCGAAAATCTTGATGGTGATGCCATTGAGACATGCTGCGAGAGGCTCATAGGGTTGTAGCGCGCGCCACAGGTTTGCAATTTGTTTTGCAGACCCGTTCCAATCGACAATGGTGTCGGACGCCTTCATCTTTCCAAAATAGCTTCGCTCTGCGATGTTTTGTGGCTTGGGAGCGATGGTTCCTTGTGCTATGGCATTGACGGTTTCAGTCAGGAGCATCGTGGCTGCACGGTGTTGTCGCTGCGTCAATTGCCCGTTCGTTTCGTTCTCACCGATCGATAGTTCTTGTTGAGTGACAATAGCCCCCGTATCGATGCCCTCCGTCATCACATGCACGGTGACCCCTGCAACCGACTCCCCATTCTTGATCATCCAAAATGCCGGATGTGGTCCTCCGTATCGAGGGAGCAGCGAGGGGTGACAATTGATGACCCCCAATCGAGGGATTTGGAGAATGGCCGGCTTTAAAATCTGCGGGAAGAAATAGACCGCGATAAGATCGATGTTCAAGCCCTTCACATACTCAATAAACTTCGGATCATTCACGTTGGGGCAGGGTATACGCGGTATCTGTTCTTTATCCAGCCATTTCCAGGCATCGAATCGAGGTGTAATGCTCCGCATCGGTCTGGAGAGGCAGAAGATAGCTCTGACGGTCGCTCTGACTGCATGACGAAGGGCGCCACACTTTGGTCCTTGCTTCCACCGAGGGCGAGCCCAGGCGACAATAGTATGGCCGCAATCTTTCAATCGCCCGCCAAAATCCCAGTCATCAATATCCGAAAGGACCAAGAGACGTAGCGCCGATCCGGTAGGAACCATTTTATCGATGCGGGAGTGAGGGTTCACAACATTTAACCTGTCCCAATATTTTGCCCGGCCGATCCGCTCCGTCGTTGTCGGCAGTTTCCCACTAAATAGAGAGTCTCTTCAACCTCTGAGGGGTTGATCCGAAACCTGGACGATTCTTGGTCGAGTTACAGGCGGCAACATAGCGTTCACATAAGGCGAACCGTCCGTTGACAGGGCTGCTCACGGCACGTAGCTTGGCAGGAATTCCGTCTGGCTGGCCCGTCTCATGTGTTCGTCATGGCTTAGCAGGATGCTGAAAAAGTCCGCCAGCAGGGGGAGGGGATGGAGCCTGATGATCTTCTGTGCTCGCGCAACGCGCGGCCTCAGAAGGCCCTCGTTGGACGCGCGCACTGGAAGATCAATCAGCCCCCATCCCTAGGGAAATAACGAGCAAGCTTGGAAGGATCATCTTTATTCGCTTGCTGCGGCCTTGCTGGACGGCCTTTTTGAGCATCCTGCGGCTATTTTTAAATCAGTGCCGTATGGAAGATCCCAGTGGTGGTTTATGAATAAACCGAGTTTTTCCGCAGCCTGTTAGAGGCCAAGAGCCTCTTGTTCAGGCAGGATCTATTGCCCAGTGCCAGGTTTCTCACGTATTGAGCATTGAGGATCGAATCCATGGCTGAACAGGCGGGCGAAGGTCCAAGTTACCGGGGGCCTGCATTTTTTTCGTACGGGTTCAGGCCATTTTTTCTTGGCGCCGCATTGTTTGCCGGCGTGGCGGTTCCTCTCTGGATTCTGCTGCTTGCCGAAGTCGGCCACTCGAATTTTCTCTATCCGGCTCGGGATTGGCATGTGCATGAGATGGTCTTCGGTTTTCTCCCGGCAGTGATCACGGGTTTTATGCTCACGGCCATTCCCAACTGGACCGATCGTCCGCCGATTCGAGGGTATAAGTTGATGTTGCTCTTTACCCTCTGGCTGGCCGGACGGGTGCTGATCGCTATTCCATGGTCTACGCCCCTCCTGTCAGCTATCGTCGACGGAGGGTTTCTCGTTGCGGTAGCGGGGCTGATCTGGCGAGAAATTATCGCGTCGAAAAGCTGGGATCGTGCGCCGATGGGGGTGCTGGTGAGTCTGCTGGCCGGCGCCAACATCCTGTTCCACGTGCTTTCACTAAGCGGGGCGGAGACCGATCGTCCCGAGCGCATGGCACTCGCGATGGTGATGATGTTGCTAACACTGATCGGTGGGCGCCTCATCCCCAACTTTACCGGCGAGCTTCTGGCTAATTCCGGTAGGGTTGAACGGCCTGTATCCTTTTCCCGTTACGATGGCCTGTCGATCGCGCTCGTAGGATTCGCCGTTCTATCCTGGGTTGTTCAGCCCTCCTCCATGGTAACGGGGTGGCTATTCGCGTTAGCCGGATTGGCCAATCTTGGTCGTCTGGGACGCTGGTACGGCTGGGCCACATGGCGTGAGCCGTTGGTGTTGATCCTGCATTTTGGATATGGCTGGTTCGCATTGTCGTTGCTCATACTGGGAGGTTCGACCCTCGGGATCGGCCTGCCGAAAGAGGATGCGGTGCATGCCTTTACCAGCGGCGCGGTAGGCGTAATGACTTTGGCGGTGATGACCCGCGCCAGCCTGGGCCATACGGGGCGTCCCCGGCACGCGGGCCCTTTGACGGTCCTCATCTATATGCTGGTCAACCTGGGTGCCGTGCTGAGGGTATTCGGGCCGATGACGGATCTCCCGGCCAATCTCGTATTGGCGGTGGCGGCTGGTAGTTGGAGCGGGGCCTATCTGTTGTTTGCCCTGGTCTATGGACCCTTCATTCTTCGTTCGAGCCTCGACGAGTGACGGGCGGCCCAACCCTCAGCACACTGAGTTACCTGCCCCTTTCAACTCGACTGAGAATCGTTGTCGGCAGGCAGGCGGCCTACAATGGCACCAGACCTGTACGGCGATCTATCGCTGCTGCGGTCTATTCACCCCACTCGTTTTATCAGATTGTTTGACTTCCTTGGATTTTAGGATAGCCTGAAAATTATCCATCATCGTTAAGGCAGACATTGTTTTGTATATGAGCTCCCCAAAAGGCCCCGTCCCAGGTTCCACTCGTGGGCCTATCTTCCTGTCCATTGCTCACCAAGGCAATGCCTTCCTCTCACAGGGAGGGTTAGGCATGGCATCAAGAATCAACATCAGGGCAGACGGTCCAATATGGCAAACATCAGGTGGGAATTCCCGTGCAGTATGACGAGATTCTCAAGGGGAGCGCCGTTCCAGGAAATTTTTTCCTTCGGATCGGCGGCGTGATTATGGTGTTTAATTGAGTAGCGTATCGCGGTGTATGTGGGTGTTGGGTGGCCTGGTCGCGGTCCTCGTGGGGCTGAGCTCCGGGGCGCAGGCGCAGCAGGTGGGGACGGGCGCTGCCGGGATCGGGGCGGGCACGATTCCGGGCACGCCCTTCGGCGGGGCCATCGATCCCAGTATGGTGCAAATGCGAGAGGGTTTCCAGGTGATTCCATCCATCTCGATCGGACAGCGCTATGACAGTAACGTGTTCTTTGTGAGCAAACGCCCGGGGCTCGACCGGGGGGATTTTGTGAGCACGGCGGTGCCCCAAGTCCGCGGGTACTATGTCGGGAATTGGTTCAATGTGAACGCGACGGCCGGGGCCATTGGCGAGTACTACGCCAAGAATCCGTCGCTCAACTATGTAGGCACCAATACCGGCATTGCGCTGGATCTGGCGAAATTGCTGGATCGCTGGTGGCAGGGGGCCTTGTTGACGGCCTCGGATACGTACATCTATTCCCCGCAGGCCCCAGCGTATTTAATCGGGGATCTGTCCGGGAACAGCGCGAATCCGTTTGTGCGCGGCTTTCAAGTTGGGCGCGCCACGGTGAGCCGGAATGTGGCCCGGGCGGATCTCTCGCTCCCCCTCACCCAGACGGTCAACCTGATCGGGAGCTATGCGAACGGCTTCATCCGCTATGGGACACCGGAGGTGCAGCAACCCGTGTTGATCAACAGCAAATACCAGACCTATACGGCCGGGCTCTCGCTGAAGGCGTCGCCGCAGGATCTTCTGAGTGTCAACGCGGTCAATACGGAATATACCTTTAGCGCGCCAGCGGCCGGCTCCTTTAGCACGCGGGGCGGCACCGTGGGGTGGGCCCACACCCTCACGCCCTTTCTGACCCTGCAAGCCCAGGCCGGGGCGACCATGCTGCAGCGGGAACTGGGGGGGGCGACGTCCGCGTCCATCGTTGCGCCGGTGGGCGACCTGTCGCTGATCTGGAAGGATCGCACGACGGCCATGGCTGTGGCGTACGGGCTTGGGGTCGGCCCGTCGTTTCAATTTCAGGCGCAGGCGATCCGCACGCATGTGGTGTCGATCACGCTGACGCAACAGACCGTGATTCCGGAACTGCAGGCGGTCGCCAATCTCAATTATGGCCGCGGGGAGCAGTTCGGTACCTCGGCGGGCTCCGGGATCTCCTATGCGTCGGTCATGGGGACCGGCGGCGTGGTGTATAAGTTCTCGCCCGAGACCTTTCTCGGCCTGCACTACAGCTATTGGAATGTGGACAACCATTTCAACGGCAACACGTTTGCCTTCGATCGGCACTTGGTGCAGATCAGCCTCACCCAGGCGTTCTACTAACCCGGAACAGTTCACGGATTATCGACGTAGGCTCCCTCCTTCACCAATTCGTAGCTCCGTCTCAGCGTTTCGCCGATCCAGGGGAGCACCGTTGACCCGGCATCCTCTCCCTGAGTGGCGGTCATTCGGCACCTGTCTCTTCCATCCATCCACTATGCTATCGTACGTGAACAAGGGACCGATCCCACACAGGTGACTGCCGATGGCCTTGGTCCGGTGCTTCGTTCGACAGGAGTAGGGAGTAGAGAGTGCGACTAGTCCTACTGTTGATCATTGTCGGTATCATCGTATTCGGTCCGCAACTATGGACCAGGCGGGTGTTTGCCCAGCATAGTCTGCCCCGTCCTGACTATCCGGGGACGGGAGCGGAGTTAGCGCGACACCTGCTCGATCAGTTAGACATGCAGCACATCAAAGTGGAAGCGACCGAGCTGGGTGACCATTACGACCCTGAGATGAAAGCGGTTCGCCTGACGCCCGATAAATTCAATGGGAAATCCCTCACCGCGATCACCGTTGCCGCCCACGAAGTCGGGCATGCCATTCAAGACCAGGCGGGCTATCAGCCGTTCACGGATCGCACCCGACTGGTGCGGGTCGCGCAGGGGGCGGAAAAGCTCGGAGGGATAGTGATGCTGGGCATTCCCATCGCGGCAACATTAGCTCAGACCCCTGTGGCGGGTGTCGTTGTCCTGGTTGCCGGGATGGCCACGATGGGAATCGCCACGCTGGTCCACCTTGTCACGCTTCCGGTCGAGTGGGATGCCAGCTTCAGGCGAGCACTGCCAATACTCCGGCAAAAAAACTACCTGTCGCCAAAAGACGAGCAGGGGGCCCGCCGTATCCTCACCGCCGCCGCACTGACCTACGTGGCGGCCTCCCTCGCGAGCCTGCTGAACCTGTGGCGGTGGATCGCCTTCTTGCGGCGATAGACCGCACCATTTCACGTAACACTCTTGCCCAATATACCCGTGCATCAGGCCCCCTTCGTCACCCGCTGTCCCGGGACAAGCAGTCATGAGATCATGTGGAGTGGTTCAGCGAATGGATCAGCATCCTTCAATTCGCAGGCCGCGGCCGTAGGGATTCGTGGGACTGTTGGGGTTGTAGGGATTGCCGGCGCCGTAAGGACTCTTGACCTTGGTTAGGACATATCGCGTTGCAGATTGACCTTCAAGGCCTTCGCCCATTGTTGCTGAAATCTGTCATAGGAAAGGGAGAGCTTGGCCTGCATGGCGGCGTCGAGTGATTGCCCCTTCCGCACTACATTGAGCACCTGCTGAATTCTATAGATCCCATATCGCTCAGTGAGGATGCGTGTTGCCAGGTCAGCTTCTACGTATGCCATCGACAGAGAGTCAGCAGGAATTTCATTCCATCGTCCTTGCAAGGAGGCAAGGGGGATGAACGGGGGATGCTTCTTCCTCATCCCGTCGAGATCGGACCAGGGGTCTTCGGCAAGCTGAAGGGCAAGCCCTTCCACCAGCCATGTCGGGGTAACTGTCAGCTGTGTGTTCATTCTTGCGTGGAGCAGGGCATGTACAAACTCATGACGTACCACGCGACTAAACCAAGCCAGATCATCCAGAGCTTGACCCGCAGGGATGTGAATGGTTCCTGATGCATGGTCGAATAGGGTGTCAGCCCAGGCCGGCGTTCCCATCTCTTCCGAGAATTTCTGCTTCATGTGCAGCACAACCTTGATCGGGGTGTCGGGAACATACCCGAATTTCTGACAGATTTCTTGGTAGGCATACTCCAGTATGGCTTGCATGCGCATCCAGGTTTCTTGATCTGCAGTCCCATCGAACACCACTGTGAAGTGGGATGTGTTACGGGTCCGAGGCTGTCGCCTCGGTTCTACCGCAGGTATCAAAGGGGTTTTCACGCTGGACTTGACTGACACAGGAGTTACACTAGGAACCTTCGCGAGCTGTATCCGCGGGGAGGATCGGAGATCGGGATCGGTTTTGGCCGGAGATTTGCTGGAAAGCTTTCGCAATCCAACTTTGACTTGGACGTCGCGCCCTCCCTCTGGTTCGGCGCGGATCGCGGTTACAGGAGTACTTGGCGCTTGACCGAAATCGATGAGAAGAGGCTGTGGGCTGTCCATCCCGGCGCCTTCCCCTCTCGTAATCTGGCCGGGTATCCGGGGCATCGATAGAGCTGCGCTGTCGGTGGGCTGAGTCGGCTGTTGTGGCGTCGGGCGATCGGACGGCTCCCACCAGGCTTGATAGAGGACAAAAAGAGCGATCAGGAGCATCCCCCAGGGAACAAGAGGAGAAACGTGAGAGCGGTCAATCGGCCGCCGTACCTCTACTGCGTTTTTCTTCGAGGCTGTTTTCAACGGAACAGACTTCTTGCCCCTTTTCCCTTGCAGGGCTGCCAGATCTTCTTGGGCCTTCTCGATATTGTGTTCAGGCTGTACCTGTTCCGGAATCGTATCCCTGGACCCGAGGCTCTTAACGGAACACTCAGGTTTCGTAGGGTCGAGATAACGCATTCCCAGGACGATTTTCCCCGTGCCGCCCTCGCCTATCTGTGTCAAGTTACTCATCGGTCCTGTCCGTTCCGGAGATGTGGGAGGAAGAAACTCACGCAAACGCATGGCTGCGGACTCAGACAAGGTTGTAAACTCCAGTCCGATAGTTTGGGATACCCTCCAACGGACTGTCGCAACGTCTACATTTAGAGGAGATTGCTGATGGGGCAGGCGGACCATCAGCGCAAGCTGCTCGCCTGGAGGGGGCAGGGTTTCGCCCATAAACTTTAGGCCATTCAGCGAAATATCAAACACAACCCCTAATCCATTACTCGATCCTTCCCACCATGGAGGTACGTTGATGGGTGAGAATGAACAGGAGAAGGGGATTGGAATCCGAAGTCGTGAATGCTGGCGTAAGTCGGTGCCGATTTGTTGCTGTGCCAAAAGTGCCCTTTCTGCTATGGCCCTAGCCCGATACGTTTTCTCTGCAGCGGACCGATCCGACATTTCACGCCCGCGCAGACCTCGCCGAACGCGAGGTCACATCCATGGCTCCGCACCCACTGAGCCGATGCGCGTTCGATGACGAAGGTGCGCTTTTTACAGGCTGCTGTTTCGTTGATTGCTCAATGTGGGACGCCCAGGCCCTATCGGTGTTCTTGGGTGCGGCCGAACCGACCCGGAACCCTTCCCTTTGTTGGCCAGGATGTCGTGATCCACGCAGTCGCCGCAGTTGACACAACGCCACAGCGCCATCGGTTTGCCTGTGATGTCCCATTCCAGAGTTGCCGTATAGCTGAGGACCAGCAATCCGCTACAGCGCCGGCACGATGCGCCAGGCGGACCCGACGCCTGGTGGCGCGACTGCCCGTCCCGGTCTACTGCAGGGTGGGATGCGTCGGCCAGAATGGGGGAGGCGGTGTCCAAGTCCAGCGAGCGGGCGCGTAGGGTCATGGCGACGTTCCGATCTTCCGGAAGTACTGTCGCACGATCTCTTGGACCTTCGTGAAACAGGTTGGGCAGTAGGTATATCCGAGCTCGAGCGTGGTCGGATTCACGCCATAGGTTTCGCGATAGGTTCGTTGCGTCATCCAGCGCTCGACACCGGGGATAGCTCCCGTCTCGCCTTGAACGAGTCCACAGGCGCAACAGGCAGGGAGCGGTGTCGGTGCGGGGAACGTCTCTCTCATCGGAGCGGAAGGCGTTTCACGAGCGGTCTGAGAGAGCATGTTTTCATGACGAGAACGATGCAGATGGTCGCGGGTCGTTTGCCAATGTAGAAATATCACTGTCGAACAGGCTCCTAGAAGGCATCGTACGATGCAGAGTGGCTGAGCAACTCTCATGCCGAAAGGATATGCCCGGCATGCTTCGTACAATTGTGATTATTGAATGGGGCCGGTCTTTAGGAGCAGGATTTGTGTATGGAGATTCATACGGAGAAGAAAAAAACAATACAGTCGTAAGACCAGGAAGCAGTCTTCCACCACATATGGTCACCCGGCTTTGCCCTACTCGTGGCAGTCGATACCGCTGAGACGGGTGCGTTCAGAGCGTGGGCTCTACCCCGATATCACGGACGGTTGAGTACAGCCTACTTCCCACCTGGAGCTTGGCACAAGGAGGCTAGAAACTGTTCCTGGCACCATTTTCTTCTTCCTCCTCTATAAGGATGTCGATTGATTCAGATACAAGTAGGAGACCCACTACCCCCTCGTCTATGGGATAATCATGAGTCGTAGCAATGGTATCGTATGCTACGTGATATACAGACCTAAAGCGGTACGGACATCATGTCATCCTGGTTTCTGAAAGAAACAGGGTCGGCGATCAGCACCGTCTATCAGTGGCTACAAGGAGACCGGCGGGATCGAGTATGCCGCCCCGCTCTAGACCACATGGCAGTGATGGATGAAAACGAAAGTCCGTTCGAGGTACATTTAACGAAGAACTGATAGTATAACTTCAAGGGATTTGCCGGCGTACTACATCGAGAACGGAATTGGTGGTTTACTGAGTTGCAGGGAGCCCGCTCCCGCACCATAAGTCTAGGAGGTGCCGTATGGATCTATTTGATAAGTCTAGAAAGGACATGGAGGCTGAAGTCAAGAAATCGTTAAAGTGGGTCGTGTTAACCGCCATCTTCGGGCTCGCGTTGATGACGTTGTATGTCATGGTCAAGTGAGCCCGCTGAATGTTAATGAGCCTGTAGTAAGGAAATCTATTCCTGACACCTTTTCCCTCTTGCTCGCGGTCAGCCCCGTAAGGCTCACAACAAAATAGCCTGTCTCCCTTTTTCTTCTGGCACGGCGCGTCAAACTCCAGGGCGGCGGATTCATCGACTTGTGGAAAGGGGGCGGTGCGTCGCTGGAGATTTGGTTGTGGGCACAGCAGGGGGCGAGGGGAGAACAGAAGACGTGGCAACTGAGGAGAGCGGCGTTGTGACGTGTGGCGCGATCACGGCTTGTCGCACGCAACTTTCCACAAGGCTTGAGTAATAGTGCCTGGTGGAACTGGTTCCCACTTTCCTTTGATTGAGTAGCTAGAACGGACCTTGCCGCTTCCCATATTGCCAGAGAAACTCGTTGACGCAAGCGCCCGATGGCGGTCTTCCGTGCAGTCATATTCATCTTGCGACCGAGAAGACAAATACGACTTCTTCAGTACGGTTTGTGTGGTTTTGAAGTCGTGCAAATACCACATCTTCACCAAATCACCTTTGCGCCGAATGGTCTCTGGATCGGCATATACCGTCGCCTCGTCGGTTATGCCAACCTCCACCCACTCCGCATACGCTGGCGCACTACTCAGCACCAGGAGTATGAAGAAAAGCGAAACGTAGGCCAGCGGCCAGCGACGAGGGGAACGAATCGAGAAGGGCATAGGGGCCTCACAGGAAGGTGTATTGTAGGAGGGATGCGAAGGATACGCAAGAACCCAAAGGAGCTAACGTATTTCCGGGTCAGGCGTGCACGACGGGAAGCGCGCACCAATCAGTCGTGTAGGCAGGCGATCGACGGTGGAATTGCGTCTTCCACGCCTTGGTGATACCGCTTGACGCATAGTGGAGGGTCCCCGCTCCCCACCGATCATTGACCGCATCGAGGGCGGACATCAGTCTCTTCGACTTCCCACGGTCCTCATCGTCGAACAGATCAGCCTGGATCTGACTCGCAGGGACTAAGCCCGTGAGCATCACCCCCGCCTTGTTGTAGCGATACCCGTCTCGATAGATCGCTCGGATTCCCCGAAGCGCAAGCCGGATGAGGCCGGCAGTGCTGTCCGTCGCAACCGGCAGCGTTAGCGTCAGCGCATTGCTGTACTGTGGCCCCTCTGTGAATGTATTCGTGGTGAGACATACGGCCAACACCGTGGCGGCCAGTCGTTCCCGTCTCAGCTTCTCCGCCACCCGCGAGGTATAGGTCGAAACGGCTTCCTCCATTTCCGCCAGGGTGCTGATGGGTTTTCCGAAGGCGCGTGAACAGGTGAGGCTCTGCTTGGGGGCGGGACACTGTTCCAAATCCAGGCAGGATACCCCACGCAACTCCATCACCAGACGAAGGCCCACAATCCCCATGCGCTTCCGTATCCACTGGTCATCCACTTCACGCAACTGGAGCGCCGTGGTGATGCCGTGTTGATTCAGCACACGGGCATGGTGCTGTCCAATCCCCCACACCTCCTCCACCGCCATCCGACTAAGCAAGGCATGTCGATCTGGACAGCCGAGCAGGTCACACACTCCCCCCATATCGGGTGTCCGCTTCGCGATCCGATTCGCAATCTTGGCGAGCGTCTTCGTCTCTGCGATACCCACCGAGACGGGAATGCCCGTCCATTGCTTCACCGTGCGGCGGATCTGTCTCCCGTACCCGGTGAGATTCCGCCGTTCAAAACCCACCAAACTCAAGAAGGCTTCGTCGATGGAATAGACTTCGAGATCGGGACAAAACTGTTCCAGGGTCTCCATGACCCGCTGGGACATATCGCCATAGAGCCGGTAGTTCGAGGAAAACACCTGCACCTGATGGGTACGAAGCAGGGGGCGAATGTGGAACTCCGGCACCCCCATGCCGATGCCCAGGGCCTTGGCCTCGTTCGATCGAGCGACCACACAGCCGTCATTATTGGACAGGACAACAAGAGGCCGGTCTTTCAGGATCGGGTTGAAGACGCGCTCACAGGAGGCGTAGAAATTATTGCAATCGACGAGGGCAAAGATGGGCGGCATGGGACCACTCAGAGCACATGAATGACGTTGGTCACGACACCCCAAATTTCAAAGGACTGCTGGGTCTGAATCTCAATCGGCTGGTAATTCGTATTGGCCGGGAGGAGACGCAGCGTCTGGTCTCGCTTATAGAGACGCTTGACTGTCAATTCTCCATCGAGCGCAGCTACGACCACGTTCCCGTCGACGGCTTCCAGCGAGCGATCCACAATAAGCAAGTCCCCTGAATGAATCCCCGCGCCGGTCATCGAGTCGCCAGACACCCGGACAAAGAACGTAGCCGCAGGATGTTTGATGAGGTGCCGGTTGAGATCGAGTTTGCCTTCGATATAGTCGTCTGCCGGGGAAGGGAATCCTGCCGGCAGTCGCCCCAGAAACACCGGCAACTTATAGCGTGTCGAAAGATCAGGCGCGTAGATCGCATCCACGAGCATCGAAACACCTCACAACAAGAAAGGAGGCTAGTGTACTCCCTCCACCGGGACCGGCTCAAGGCACTGTGGCGCATCATGGCGCGGGTTATTGACCAGGGTGCTCACAGGGTAGGCCGTGAGCTCCTCACTCGGGTACGGGCGCAGGAGACCGTTGAGCGTTTCGATATTCTGGAAGGTGGGGTCGAGCCACTGGTCATACGACGTGGGAGCGAGAATGACCGGCATCCGATTGTGGATCGGGGCCATGAGGTCATTCGGCTCTGTGGTGATAATCGTACAGGTTTCAAGGGGTTCCCCATCGGCAGGCGTCCAATGTTCCCACAATCCGGCGAAGGCGAACGGTTGCTGACTCCGTAATCCAATCCACATCGGCTGCTTCGCACGTCCTTGGATCTTCCATTCATAGAACCCCGTGGCAATCACCAGGCACCGACGTTTCTTGAAGGCAGACCGAAAGGACGGTTTCTCCGCCACGGTCTCGGCTTTGGCATTGATGCACTGATGCCCGATCTTGGGGCCTTTGGCCCAGGATGGGATCAGCCCCCAACGCAGCATGACAAGTGTGCGCGTGGCGGTG
>Ga0315271_10001921_pt1 | contig 12826 bp, 14 predicted proteins | sample C3_top_MG_FD_204664 | JGI IMG/M metagenome (GOLD analysis project Ga0315271, IMG submission 204664) | Sediment microbial communities from Yellowstone Lake, YNP, Wyoming, USA - C3_top | ecosystem: Environmental > Aquatic > Freshwater > Lake > Sediment | place: USA: Wyoming | collected 2017-08-01
GCATGGCATTATTGGCGCAGCCCGACAAGTGTTTCGTTTACAGCCAGTGTCATACCAGCTGAAGCAAGGAGTTTTGCGTAGTGATCATATCGTCAAGCCCGCCGGAGCTTATCTGGATATGGGCAGGAGTTGCTGTTTATACCGTAACAACGCCCCTGGCATTCATAGGCAAACCAACATCAGCTATGCGGGAAAAGCTCATGCTCGCTCTGCTTGGCTTGAGCCTGGTATTGTTTGCACTGGCCATTGGGGTACGCTGGCTACGCATCGGCCACGGCCCGTTTATCAACCTGTTCGAGATTCTCTCCAGCAGCCTGTTCAGCCTTGGTCTCATTTACATGCTCTCTTTTTGGCGCCTGCCCATGTTGCGTCCAAGCGCCATAGTGACAATGCCGATCATGCTGATGATGGGACTATGGCTATTGGCGGTGAATCCGGTCGACAGCCATCTGCCTCCCACCTATGACACTCCCTGGTTATGGGCTCATGTCACAACCGGCAAATTATTCCTCGGCGTGTGCCTGGTCGCTGTCGGTATCGCGGGTGCAATAATGTTGCGACGAACCGGCCTTGCACCCAAGTTTGCGGCGATGCCAGACGATATAATTCTGGATCAGTTGGCGTGGCGTTTCATCGGAGTGGCACTGGTATTTCAGAGCCTGATGCTGATCGCAGGGGCTGTGTGGGCACAGGATGCCTGGGGCCGTTACTGGGCCTGGGATCCGATCGAGACCTGGGCCTTCCTTACCTGGCTTGCCGTGGCAGCAGCGCAACACCTGAGAGCAACCTGCCGCGTTCCGCCCTGGCTGGGTGCGGCTATGATCCTCGGGATATTCGTGCTGGCCTTTCTTACTTTTTTTGGCGTGCCGTTTATTAGCAGTTCGCCCCACAAGGGAGCAATATGAACAGGAGTGTGCATAAATACCTTCTGCTGCTGTTGACGTTAACGGTTTTCACTGTGGAAGCGACCGGATTTTTTGTGCTTGCACGCTCGGTGACGCCGGGCAAATCTGCCGCACTACCCGAGCTTTCTGCCGATCCGGGCCGCGATCCGGCGTTGCACTCCCGGCAGGCGCGTGCGGCAGAGATTGCTGTACGCTTCAAACAGGCGGTCATCATGTTGCATGCGAAACAATACGAGCACGCCGCAACTGCCTTGCACCGCGTGCTTGAACTGGCTCCCGGCATGCCCGAAGCCCACGTCAATATGGGGTTTTCCATGCTAGGCCTAAAACGCTACGCAGCCGCGCGCGATTTTTTTGAGACATCCATTAACCTGCGCCCGGAACAGGTTAATGCCTACTACGGACTGGCCGAAGCCCTGGAAGGGATGAACAACCTTGTAGGCGCACTGGGTGCGATGCGCAGCTACATTCATTTAACCCGTGCAGACGACCCCTATTTACGCAGGGCTCGTGCAGCTGTATGGGAATGGGAAAAGGCACTGGGACGTAATTCGGGCAATGATTTTACTCACAAGGGAAAATCATGAATATTGCACATAAATAAGTCTGCGTAGTTTGACAAGCTCCAAATATTTGGTGATTACTACCAGGCCGTTTTACCCAAAACCAAGGTTTGGCATGCTGCAGCCGCATCGTTAGACGAGATCTTGGCGAGCGCTTGCGGCGTATGATGCATAACATTAATACCTGTTTCTTGAGAAAACGACTATGAACGATCCCTTGGCCGAAAATTTAGTCAATACTGCCGCCAGTAAAACATATTCACCCACACTTGCGTCGGCGGGATTTCCTCTTTCCAGAATACCCCTTAAAGCCAAAGGATTGCTTGCATTCGCTGCTGTGTTGGCCTACGCCGTATTCCTCGCGGTTTTCAACCTCTACGAAAAGACATCCCTGCTTGACGAGTTTTCACGCCTGCAGGAATTCCACGAAATCGATGATCAATTAAGGAAGGTAGAACAGGCAGCCTTCCATACCATCACTGCGGTTTACATCAATGCCGGCGCAAAGGATGCACAGATGGGATTATGGGGTGTCCAGGCGCATTTCGACGTACTCGAGAAAGCAAACGCGGAATTGACCAAGCGCTTTCCATTTGCCAGCGTGAGTCTCGCCGCTCCCGAGAACGCCTTGGCGCGAGCTTATACGGATTCCTCCAGGGCCAAGTTGAGCACTTTGCATATCGAATTGTTTAAGGTTAAAGACAAACTCGATCAACATATCGAATATTACCGGCAAATACAAAAAACGATGGCAAACCACTATCGCACACACAGTGATTCGGTGGCGATTATTTCGCTGTTGCTTGGATTGCTCGGTATTAGCTTGATAGGCGCGATTATCGGACTGTTTTTCACCCGCCTTACAAATGATCTGCATGTCCTTAAAACCAGGGCTCTCGAGATCGTCAAAGGATACCGCGGCCAACCGATTCCGGTAAGCCGCAAAGATGAGGTGGGCGAATTAATGCAGGCAGTGAATCACATGGCGGTATCCCTGGATGAACGGGAAAGAGAACTTATGATTGCGCGACAGAAGTATTTTCACCAGGAAAAAATGGCGGCAGTGGGAGCGCTGGCTGCTGGCGTGGCTCACGAAATTGGCAATCCCATTGCGGCCATGTCTGGTGTGGTGCAGGAAATGGTCGACACGCAAAATACACGCGATTGTGGGGCTGCGGGCAGAGGCTGCAGACCGGGCATGCTGCAAACCCAGATTCAACGCTTGGCCGCGATTACCCGCGAAATATCGGGCTACGCCGCGCCCCAGCCGGTGGAACGCCAATTGCTGGACTTAAACAGCCTGGTAAAAACTGCCGCAGGCCTGATTGGATATGACAAAAGAATGCGCCGGGTAAACCTGCGGCTCAATCTGGATAGCCAGTTACCGGCAATTTACGGCGTGCCTGACCAACTCATACAAGTGATCATGAATTTGTTGATCAACGCAGCCGATGCACTGGAGTCTGTGGAAGACCACTTGCGGGAGATCACACTGTACACCGAAGTATACGGTAGCAATGTTAGCTTTACCGTGATGGACAACGGCTGCGGGATTGACCGAGACACACTCAACCGCGTGTTCGAAGCGTTCTTTACCACCAAAAGCAAAGGAACCGGACTGGGTTTGTCACTGTGCTATTCCATCGTGACCGGACATGGCGGGACGATTGAGATTGATTCCACAGCAGGTATGGGAACGCGGGTGCAGCTGCTCCTTCCCCTGCCTGCGCAAGACGGAGTGATTACGCAATGACCTCGTTGCATATACTTGTCATAGACGATGAACCCGCCATCCGCCAAGTTGTGTCAGCCTATTTGCAAAAAGCCGGTTACTACGTTGAACAAGCGGACAGCGGTAATGCCGCCTTGCAGAAAATTTCCAAGGGTAATGTGGACATCGCCCTGTGCGACATCAAGATGCCCGACCTGAGCGGCATCGAAGTGTTGCGTCAGGCACGCGCCGCCGGTGTCGACACGGCCTTCATAATGATGACCGCCTACGCCTCTGTTGACACTGCGATTGAAGCCATGAAGTCAGGGGCTGCAGATTACATGATCAAACCATTCAATAATGATGAACTGCTACAGCGGTTAACAAAGGCTGGAGACTTGCGCGGCCTGCGCGCGGAAAACCAGATGCTGCGCAAACTGGTAATGGGTGACGGCAATGAAGTATTCAATTTTGATTCACCCGCCATGCGCGAACTGCAGCGTATGGTGACCAAGGTTGCGCCCACCGACAGTACCGTACTTATCACAGGGGAGAGCGGCACGGGTAAAGGAGTATCCGCCCGCCAGATCCACCTGCAGAGCCAACGCGCCAATGCGCCTTTCATCCCTGTCAACTGTGGCGCCATCCCCGAGAGTCTGGTGGAAAGCGAATTTTTCGGCCATATCCGGGGGGCTTTCACCGGTGCTGACAAGGCCAGAAAAGGATTGTTCCTGGAGGCGGATCGAGGCACCATTTTCCTTGACGAGATCGGTGAACTTCCCTTGGCATTACAAGTGAAGCTGTTGCACGTGTTAGAGAACAAGGAAGTACGCCCGGTGGGCAGCGAACAAGCACGGCACGTGGACGTGCGCATCATCGCCGCTACCAACTGTAATCTGGGTGAAATGGTCGCGCAAGGCAAGTTTCGCCAAGACCTTTATTTCCGGCTCAGTGTTTTTCATATCCACATGCCCCCGCTGCGGGAACGACGCCAAGACCTACCTGCACTTGTCAGATTCCTGCTCCAGCGCAGTATGCAGCGCCTGGGGAATGGGCGCCAACTATCGGTTGATCCGGCAGTCGAGGAAATTCTTGTAAATCACGACTGGCCCGGCAATGTGCGTGAACTGGAAAACGCGATCGACCGCGCACTTATCATGGCGGACGGAAACAGCATTACGCTTGCCGATCTGCCACCACAAATTACTAGGGTCGCCCAGTTGCCCCAACCCGGCAATTATGACACTCAGCATTCCGGTGGCTTGCGCGAAGCGGTTCGGAAATATGAAACAAGCCTTATTCTGCGAGCGATTGAGGAAGCAGATGGAGATCGCCGCATAGCCGCGCAAAAACTCGACATCGGTTTGTCCAGCCTGTACCGGAAAATGGAAGAATTTGAGGATCTGGAGCAGCGCCCCTAAGGACACCATCCCAACCACAAAACTGGCAGACTCGAGTTTATATTGACTCAGATATTGCCTTTAAGCACTTTGCATGGATCCCGGGAACACAGGAGTACAAATCAGTGCCGCACCATCATAAACCTACGGCCCGCCCAGATTATCTGGAAACAATTTTACGACGTTTCACCCGGGTATAACTTATTTCGCAGCACCAGCTGCCAAAAATAGAAGAAAGTAACTTAAATGAGGAAAAAAATGATTTCAACTATGCAAGTGATCAAAATACGGCGAACAACATCGAGACTGCTTGTGTCTTTTTTATTCACGCTCGGTTCTGGCGGGACGGTATTCGCAGCCGATATGGTCAGAGGTGGCAATCTCTATGCCGCCCATTGTTCTGCATGCCACGGAGCGTCCGGTGTCAGCAGGATGCCCGGCACCCCCAATTTCGCCAGAAATACCGGATTGATGCAACCTGATATGTCGCTCCTTACTACCATCAAGTCTGGTAAAAATGTTATGCCGGCCTTTCAGGGGATATTGAGCGACCGTGACATTCTGGATGTGATTGTTTATATACGAACACTAAATTGAAACGTAAGTGAAACCGGGATCTCTATTCGCAGCTGATTTTGTTGTTTTAAAAATCTGTTATTAGCCGATTTTCTATCACTATTGAATTGTTATTCGAGCGAATTTGCGCTTGCCCACCTGGGTCACAACCGTGACCCCGGCTTTTATCTGCAGGGCTTTGTCGCTTACACGCTCCCCATCCAGCTTTACTGCCGCCTGAACAATCATGCGAAATGCTTCAGATGTACTCTCCACCAAACCGGCCTGTTTAAGCAATTGGGCAACACCGATGCTGCCATCAACCGTCTTAACCGATATTTCCGGCATATCTTCAGGCAGAACGCCCTGCTTGAAGCGCGCCTCAAACTCAGCCAATGCCTCTTCCGCAGCAAGTCGGGAGTGGAAGCGTGTGACGATTTCTTGCGCCAGCAACACTTTGATATCGCGTGGATTGCGCCCCTGATTCACGTCTTCACTCCATTTGCCTATCGTGCCCATGCTTTCAAAAGATAGCAATTCCAGATAACGCCACATCAGCACGTCTGAAATTGACATCAGCTTGCCAAACATTTCTTGCGGGGTATCCGCGATACCGATGTAATTACCCAACGATTTGGACATTTTATTCACACCATCCGTACCTTCCAGCAGCGGCATGGTAAGCACACACTGGGCAGGTTGGCCGTAATGTTTTTGCAGCTCACGCCCCATTAGCAGGTTGAATTTCTGGTCCGTACCACCCAGTTCAATATCCGCATTTAATGCAACAGAATCATAGCCTTGCACCAGCGGATAGATGAATTCATGGATCGCTATAGGCGTCTTATTTGCGTAACGCTTGGAGAAGTCGTCGCGCTCCAGCATCTGCGCCACCGTGTGGGTAGCCGCCAATCTGATCAAATCTACCGCGCTAAATTTATCCATCCAGGCTGAGTTAAATACAACCTCTGTCCTGGCCGGATCAAGCACTTTGAATACCTGATCACGGTAGCTTTGAGCATTTTCCAATACCTGTTCCCGCGACAAGGGGGGACGAGCTGAATTTTTGCCGGAAGGATCACCTATCATTCCGGTGAAATCGCCAATCAGGAACAGGGCGTGATGGCCCATATCCTGCAATTGACGCATCTTGTTGAGCAGTACGGTGTGACCAAGATGTAAATCCGGCGCAGTAGGGTCAAATCCGGCCTTGACCCTCAGAGGGCGACCTTGCGCCAGTTTTTGCTTCAGTTCGGATTCCAGCAGTAGCTCGCTGCTGCCACGTTTAATTAAATCAAGTGCTTCGTACTGTGTCATATTCAACATAACTATATTGTATTTTTTCGGATTTTGAGCAAACGCCCATCTCTGCTAAGATGCCGGTCGTTTTATAAAAAGGCATTGGTGTATCGCAGCGAGTCTGTACTCACCACAAGAATTATAAATGGTAACCCAAAATCCCCTGACACAAGCGCGCAAATTAAAAGTGCGCTGGTTTATAACGCTGTCCACACTCCCCCTTCTTGCTGTGGTATCAGCCTTTGGCATTATTCCTCAAAGTGAAATTGGTTTTTCATTCAATCAAAGCATGGTTGAAGAAATTGCCTTGCCTGTCGCCGCCAAAGAAACCAACAGTTCAGATATATTCTGGCGTTCCGAACGTGTCCAACGCGGCGATACCGTTGCTGAGATACTCCGCCGCCTGAATGTGGATGACAGCGCTGCCGGTGACTATCTGCGCAACAACAAGGCCGCAGAGTCCTTGCATCAACTTTCTACCGGCAAAAACATACAGGCCGAAACTTTCGCAGATGGCAGCCTGGTATCCTTGCACTACATAAATAACAATGGCAGCCAGGTCATCATCGAAAAAAAGGGTGACAACTTCATCACCCGTGTCCTGAGCGCACAAATTGAAAAACGTATTTTTATGCGTACCGGTGATATTAATAGCACCCTGTTCGCAGCGACCGATGCGGCCGGCATGCCTGATGCCGCCGCCAATCAATTGGCTGATATTTTCAGTGGCGACATCGATTTTCACCGTGACCTGCGCAAAGGCGACAAATTCTCGGTAATTTACGAAATGAATTACAGCAATGGAGAGCCAGTGAGCACCGGCACTGTTTTGGCTGCTGAATTTATCAATCAGGGACATCAGTACAGGGCGCTTTATTTTGAAATGAACAAAAACATCGGGGGGTATTTCAGCCCGGACGGAAAAAGCATGCGCAAAGCTTTTCTGCGCTCCCCTATTGAGTTTTCGCGTGTCAGCTCAGGTTTTAAATTGTCTCGCTTCCATCCTGTACTCAATAAATGGCGCGCACACAAAGGGGTGGACTATGCTGCTGCTATTGGCACCAAAGTAAAAGTAACCGCTGATGGCATTATTGATTTCGTTGGCAAGCAAGGAGGCTACGGCAACGTGGTCATGGTGAACCATCAGGGCCGTTACACCACTGTATACGGGCACCTGTCACGCTTTGCCAACGGGCTTCGCCGTGGGCAGCGCGTAAGCCAGGGCGAGATCATCGCTTTTGTCGGACAAACAGGTTTAGCGACAGGGCCGCACCTGCATTATGAATTCAAGATTAATGGCCAGCAGCATGACCCCTTGCGTGTCGCGCTACCCGATGCAAGACCAATCAATGCGGTACAAAAAGTTCAATTCCAGACTGCAACAGCAGGCATAAATGAGCGCCTGAGCATGCTCAGTGTCAATCAACTCGCGAAACTGGACTAAAGTCCTTTCAAAATGCACATAGCAAGTCTGGAACAAAGTGTGAGCCCGGGTCAAAGTGAGAACAAGGCAGAACTCTATGTTGGTATCATGTCCGGCACCAGCCTGGATGGCATAGACACCGCTCTGCTTGATTTATCTGGCAGTACACCCAGGTTGCTGGCTACCCACTATCAAGCCTACCCAGCAGCCCTGCAAAAGGCCTTGCTGGAGGTCCATCAGCCCACGCAGAACGAGCTCCACCACACTCAGTTGCTTGCAAATGAGCTTGCGCATGGCTATGCTCAAGCGACTAAAAATCTGCTTCTTGCTGCAAATGTCAGCTCAAATCAGGTGAGCGCCATAGGCTGCCATGGTCAGACCATACGCCATCGTCCCGAGGCTGGTTACACCATTCAACTCGGTAATGCTGCGCTGCTCGCAGAATTAAGCGGCATTACTGTGGTGAGTGACTTTCGCAGCAGGGATATCGCGGCAGGTGGGCAAGGCGCCCCACTCGTTCCTGCCTTTCACCATAAAATGCTGCGTCACCCCGACATCCATCGTGTCATCGTCAATATCGGCGGTATCAGCAATCTCACCAATTTGCAGCCGGGGCAAACCACCAGCGGTTTTGATTGCGGCCCGGGAAATTTATTGATGGACGCATGGATTATGCGACACCTGAACCAGCCTTATGACAGGGACGGTTTATGGGCTGCCAGTGGTGCAGTCATTCCCGGCCTGTTAGCTGCGTTTCTTGAGGAACCCTATTTGCATGCGCCACCGCCGAAGAGCTGTGGACGTGATTTGTTCAATATGAACTGGCTAGCACAACAGCTGCGAGGCAATGAATTGCCCGCCGACGTACAGGCCACGCTGCTTGCTTTGACTGGTAATGCAATTAGCGCGGCAATTTTGCGTGATTGCCCCGGCGCGGAAGAGGTTTATTTATGCGGCGGTGGCGCGCATAACCTGTCACTGCTTGCTTATCTCAAAGCAGCACTACCCAATTGCCGCCTCCAGCTCACAGACCAGCTCGGCATAGGGGCTGACTGGTTGGAGGCGATTGCTTTTGCCTGGCTGGCCCAACAGGCACTACAGGGCCATTGCGCCAATCTGCCTGATGCTACCGGTGCACGCCACCCCTGCATACTCGGTGCAATATATCAGGCGTAAAAAGAGCGAGCGAGGAGCCTGCGCCCCTCGCTCTTAATTCCAGACTTAGCTGAAATTTATGCCGAAAATGATGACCCGCAACCGCATGTGGTTTGAGCATTCGGGTTCTTAATGACGAATTGCGCGCCTTCCAATCCCTCCTGATAATCAATTTCTGCACCTACCAGATACTGAAAACTCATGGGATCAACCAGCAACTGAACACCGTTCTTGTTCATCACCGTGTCGTCTTCATTGACGACTTCATCGAAAGTAAAGCCATACTGGAAGCCCGAGCAGCCACCGCCGCTCACAAACACGCGCAACTTCAAATCCGTGTTTCCTTCTTCTTCAATCAGCTGCTTCACTTTATTGGCTGCACTTTCTGTAAACAGCAATGGATCCTGAATTTCAGTTACTGCGTTCATGGTTTACTCCTTAATATATATGTATAACAAGTTTGCTGGAAAAAAATTTTAGTTTTTCATGGATTCTGATATTTTGGGCGCGTCGCATTGTCGACGCACCAATTTAACTCGATTCAACGCTATTCAGTTTAAAAGCGACCACCTTTTCTGAAGTATCTGCCAAATGTATCAGTCTGCCCTCAACCACAGCACCTAACTGAATTTCCAGCGTTTTATAGTGTACGTCGCCTGTGACCTTGGATTTGCTTTGTAGTTCCAAATATTCAGCCACACTCACCGGCCCGGTAACTTCGCCATTAACGACCAGATGCGTGACTTTTACTTCCCCGTTTACGCGGGCATGTTCACTAAGTACCAATGTACTCGGCTTGCCAGGAGTGGCGATAATACTGCCATCGATCTCGCCATCTACGCGCAGCCCACCCGTAAAGTGAACATCCCCTACTATTCTAGTCCCTGCACCTATCAAAGAATCTATTCGATTTTGTGGTTTACTGTGTCCTGAACCAAACATGTACTCTCCCTAAGATAAACCAACGCTTTGCACCACTTTGGGCTCGCGTATACCTCGCTCAAACACCCTTACCTGAACACTTTCTATTGTAAGGTTCGGGGATACCTTAAATGCACGATCAATGACTTGATAATACTTGAAATTAAGCTGATATGCAGCCAACTCTTGCGCGGCATTTTCCATAGGGAATTGTAGCACCACTTTCTTGCCATCCTGAACCGCGTTCACTATCAGTTGCATATTACCCTGAAACGCCTTACCGCGCTGTTTGACCGATTGCACCAGAATCAGTCGACAATAATATTCCCCGGGCAGCGAGTCGCGCTCCACCTTCAAACGAAGAATTGACAGATCGCTCTCATTTTCACCCTGCGCCAAGGGTAAATTTTGAAAAAATGACAGATTCTCTTTGAGACGGATATTTTCATCACTTAAGGCCTGGATCTGGTTGGCAATTTCCAGATTTGCAGCATGCTCCATTTGCGCCTGTCGCTCAAAGGATGCAGCCTGACTGCTTAACTTGGCATTTTCGTCCTGCAAAGTTAATACATTTTCGCGCAAATCATCCAACTCCTTGACTGCCTGACCACGATGAAAACCGGCCAATTCCAAGCCAGAGTCATATGCCCACCATACGACTCCGCCCAAAGCCAAAATAAACGGAATAGCTATTATCCAGCGTACATACCAGGGAATATGGGGGCGCACGGACAAACGCTGTGCGGAAATGCTAAATCTACGTTCAAATTTACGTAATCGCATAAAATCAGGGTAATAAGGGAACAATGGTCAAAGCAGTAACCTCTGGCAAGCCAAACATAATATTCATATTTTGGACCGCCTGACCAGCCGCACCCTTAACGAGATTATCAATCACGGACAATATTACTACGGTATCACCACCTTGTGGTCGGTACACTGCAATACGGCAATGATTTGAACCCCGCACCGAACGGGTTTCAGGCTGGCTACCCTCAGGCATTACATCGACGAAGGGCTCACTGGCATAACGCTTTTCAAACAATCCCTGTACGTCAGCGTTGGACCTGATTTTCGCGTAAAGAGTTGCATGTATCCCCCTGATTAATGGGGTAAGGTGCGGAACAAAGGTCAGCCCAACATCGTGTTGTGCCACAAGTGACAAACCTTGGCGTATTTCCGGCAAATGCCTATGGCCAGAAACACCGTAGGCTTTGAAATTATCGGCAGCCTCGGAAAAAAGCGAACTGACCTCCGCTTTACGCCCGGCGCCTGACACGCCAGATTTTGCGTCTGCAATCAAACTAGTATCATCTACCAAAGCTGCCTCAATCAAGGGGATAAAACCCAATTGCACAGCAGTAGGATAACAACCCGGATTGGCAACCAGCCTGGCCTGCTGAATTTTGGCTCTGTTAATTTCTGGCAGCCCATAAACCGCCTGGTCTATTAGATCAGGACAAGCATGGTTCATGCCGTACCATTTTTCCCAGACCTTAACGTCCTTAATACGAAAATCAGCAGCCAGATCGATTACCCGCACCCCCGCTTCCAGCAAGGCGCGAGCCTGCTGCATTGCTATACCATTTGGCGTGGCAAAAAAAACAACATCGCACTGCTCAAGATGAGCCGCGTCTGGATGACTAAAACTGATGTCCAAATGTCCGCGCAAACTTGGGAACATCTGACTGACAGGGGTACCGGCGTCAGCGCGCGAAGTGATCGTACGCAACTCCACCTGCGGGTGCAGCGCCAATAAACGCAATAGTTCCACCCCGGTGTAACCTGTCCCGCCCACGATACCAACCTTGATCACTTAATTCTCCTTGTTTGACCGATTTTATTACTCATCAATCCCGAATAATAAATGAAAAAACCGCCACTTGGCGGTTTTTTCCGGCGCTTGCTTTCGCCAACTCCCATGCAGCTTAACGCTTGGAGAATTGTTTACGCTTACGCGCCTTGCGCAAACCGACTTTTTTACGTTCTACTTCACGCGCATCACGTGTAACCAGACCTGCCACACGCAGGGCAGGTCGCAGAGCCTCATCAAAATCAATCAACGCACGAGTAATGCCATGACGAACTGCACCCGCCTGGCCGGATTCACCACCGCCCTGCACGTTAACCATAATATCAAACTTGCCTATCGTCTCAGTCAACTCCAAAGGTTGACGTACCACCATACGGCCAGTTTCGCGGGAGAAATATACATCCACCGGCTTGTCATTCACAATAATCTCGCCCTTACCAGGCTTGATAAATACGCGGGCTACTGCGTTTTTGCGGCGGCCAGTGCCATAGTTATAAGTAACGCTCATGTTTACGCTTTCAACAGATCAATAGGTTTAGGTTGCTGCGCGCTATGCGGGTGTACCGCACCAGCATACACCTTCAGTTTACGCAGCATCGCGTATCCCAACGGGCCTTTGGGCATCATGCCACGAACGGCCTTGTACAGCACACGGTGTGGATGACGGCCCATCAACTTGGTAAAGTTGGTTTCGTAAATACCGCCTGGATAGCCAGTATGACGGTAATACATCTTGCCTTCCGCCTTATTTCCAGTCACACGAAGCTTTTCAGCATTAACCACCACCACAAAATCACCCGTATCAGTGTGTGGTGTGTAAATAGCTTTATGCTTGCCGCGCAGACGGGCTGCGATTTGGCTGGCCAGACGACCAAGAACTTTGTCAGTAGCATCGACCAAAAGCCAGTCGTGCTGAACTTCATGCGCCTTAGCGGAAAATGTTTTCATTGCACTTCCTAAAACAATAATTAGTAAACTTCGAAGGGCGCGGATTGTATCGACACAAGCAAACCCTGTCAATTACATTGTGCACCGATATGGGACACCCCTGTAATTACAAGGGTGTCCCGTCCCAAATATT
>Ga0315271_10001922_pt1 | contig 12825 bp, 9 predicted proteins | sample C3_top_MG_FD_204664 | JGI IMG/M metagenome (GOLD analysis project Ga0315271, IMG submission 204664) | Sediment microbial communities from Yellowstone Lake, YNP, Wyoming, USA - C3_top | ecosystem: Environmental > Aquatic > Freshwater > Lake > Sediment | place: USA: Wyoming | collected 2017-08-01
CCGGCGCGGCCCGGCACGACGCGCCGGCGCCTGCTCGTCTCCGACCAGCCGGCCCTCGTCAAGATGGCCGCCGGCCTCGACTTCCTGATGGGCTACCCGTATGGCTGCACCGAGCAGCGCATCAGCGAGGCGCGAGCGCATCTGGCGTTCGCGAAGTTCCGTGATGTCCTCGCGATGGGGGACGTCGCGGCCGCAAGCGAAAACGCCGTGCGCCAAGCGCTCGAGTGGTTGCCCGGCGTCGTGGATGAAGGAGGCCTCGCTTCCTACTGGCCCGGCGGACCCGGCTATGTCTCGCTGACCGCGTGGGTCGTGCGTTTCACGGTCGAGGCGAAGGCGGCCGGCTATCCGGTCGACCAGCCGTTGCTCGATCGGATGCTGCGCGCCCTCGAGCAGGCGCTGCGCTCGGACTACGGGCGCTTCGTCGATGGGGAATCCTTCTCGGAGCGCTGCCAGGCCCTCGGCGCGCTGGCGGCGGCGGGCAAATTCAACGCCGCCTACGCGGCCGAACTGTCGCGCCAGGCGCAGTTCCTGAACCTCGAGGGGACCGCGGAAGTGCTCCTCGCCTTCGCGGGAGGCGGCGGCGCAAGCGCGGGGACGACGCGGGACCTGGCGAAGAAACTCGCGGACGGCGTGGCGACGCGCCTCTGGCAGGGCCGGGAGATCTATGCCGGACTGCGGGAGGACTGGTCCGGGCGCAACCCGCTCGTGCTCCCCGACGAGACGGCTGCGGTTGCCGTCATGACGCAGGCGCTCGCGCGGGCGAACGCCGAGCCGGCCCGGCAGAAAATACTCGTCGACGCCCTCGTCGCACTCGGCCGCGGCGACGGCTGGGGCACCACGCGCGCCAATGCGGCGGCGCTTCTCGGACTGGCGCAGTTTCTGACGCCGCCGTTCGAAGGGAGCCGCCCGCGCAAGGTGACGGTGCGCATCGGCGAGTCGCGGCAAACCCTGAGCACCGATGCCGCGCACCCGGTCGGCGTGTACAACGAGGCAAGCGGCGCGGCCGGCGAGGTCCTGCTCTCCGGCGGCGAGCCGGGGACGGTCGCACTGCGGACCGACACCGAATACCTACCGCTCGCCGACGGCAGCACGGTGGCACCGGCGGCTGCGGGCTTCGCGGTTTCGCGCGAACTGCTGCGCATCCACGCCGACGGCACCCCGCCCGAGCGCGTTGCCCTGGACGCAGCCGGCCGCACGATCAGCCTGGCGGTCGGCGAGATCGTCGAGGAGCGCGTGCGCATCGTGAATCCAGCCGATCGCCACTTCGTGGCCGTGGTCGTGCCGCTCGCCGCCGGGATGGAGCCGCTGAATCCAAAGCTTGCCACCGCGCCGCCGGAGGCCAAGCCCACGGGCTCGATCACGCTGATGCCGACCTACGGCGCCTACCTCGACGATCAGGCGGCGTTCTACTACGACACGCTGCCAAAGGGCACCTACGAGTTCGCCTTCCGGACCCGCGCGACGGTACCCGGCAGCTACGTGCAGCCGCCGGCCAAGGCCGAGTTGATGTACGACGGCGCGGTGCGCGGCAACGGGGCCGGGGCACGGATCGAGGTGTCGCGCGCCGCCGCGCCCTGAACCGCGAGGGGGCGACAGCCGGGGATGGCTCAACACGCGACCCCGCCTCACACCCGCGTCGCGTCGGTTGCCGCGAAGACGCTCCGATGAGCGACCGGCGAAAACCGCCACCACGCTTCCTCTGCGACGTCATGCTCGGCCGGCTGGCCCGCTGGCTGCGCACCCTCGGGTACAGCGCCGCCTACGATCACACGGCCGACGACCCCACGCTGCTGCGGCGCGCCGCGCGCGAGCGTCGCATCCTCGTGACGCGCGACACGGGTCTCGCCACGATGCGCCGGGCCCCTCCCACGGTGCTGCTGCACTCGAACGACACCGCCGGCCAGCTGCGCGAACTGGTCAATGCGCTCGGCATCACTCGACACCCGGGCCTGCTGACGCGGTGCATTGTCTGCAACACGCGATTGCGGACGGCGACGGCCGATCAGATCGAGGAGCGTGTCCCCGCGTATGTCCGGTCCACGCAGCGGCTTTTCCGCGCCTGTCGCGGCTGCGGCCGAGTCTACTGGGCGGGAACGCACCGGCCAGGCATCCTCGCGGCTCTGGAGTCGGCATTACCTGGCGTCACCAGCATTCCGCTTGTTCGAGAAAAACGTTGCCCGTAGGGTAATCAGCGCAGAAACGGTGCCAACAGCACGATCGGACGTCTCGTGCCCCAAGTCGTGGTGTCCTCAGTTCCCGGTTGCGTCCAGGGGGGAGAGGACTTATGTTGTTTACGTGAGTGATTTGTTATCGTCACCTCAAGGCAGGTGGTGATTGATGGATGGAGGCAATGCCATGGACGTGGCGGCAGAAGTACAGGAAAAACGGATTTTCCCGCGTGTGTCCATTCAGGGACATGTGAGGTACAGGCGGATACCGATTTCCGTCCGAGGGCCTCATAACGCCATAGTGCAGGATGTCAGCTTAGGTGGATTCAGGTTCCGCAGCGACGAGTTACTGGACCGCAAATCGAACTTGCTCCTGGAGTTGCACCTTCCCAATTCGCACAATATCCGTTCACTCGCCACGGTGGCATGGGTCAAAGCCATGCCCAAGGACGACGGCTATGAAATTGGGGGGATGTTTGTCGAACCGACCCATGAAGCGCGTGCGGCGCTCGAAACAATCGTCTCGGAGCATTGACTGAATCAAGAGCCCTCTTTGCCAGCCAGACGATTGCGGCCGAGGCTGGCGGTCAGGGTAATTGCTTTCTCCTTGCGGGTCGTCCCTGTTGCATCGTCCGGCCATGATCTCCGGCGAAGATGATACCGTTCGCTCGTCCATCAGACATTTTCCGAAGGGAGCCGTGATGAATGTCACGATCGAATACTGCGCTGTCTGAAACTACCTCCCCCAAGCCGCCCGGTTGGCGGCTGCGATTAAAAGAGAGTTGAAGTGCCCCGTGGAACTGCTCCCCGGGAGCAAGGGCGTTTTCGAGGTTTCGGCCGACGGAATATCGCTCTTCTCGAAAAAGCAGTCCGTGCGGTTCCCGAAGGAAGACGAGATCGTGACGGCGTTGAAAAACCTCCGGCAGGGAGCAGGCTGAATTCGTGGGCGACGACACCATCCGCGTCGGCATCAGCTCCTGCCTGCTCGGCAACGAGGTCCGCTACGACGGCGGCCACAAGCTCGACCGCTATCTCCGCGACACCCTCGGCGCATTCGTCGAGTGGGTTCCGGTCTGCCCGGAAGTCGAGTACGGCCTGCCGATCCCGCGCGAGGCACTGCGGCTGGTCGGCGACCCGGCCGACCCGCTCCTGGTGACGACCCGCACCGGCGTCGACCACACCGCGGGTATGAAGGCTTGGGCGGCGCGGCGACTCGACGCGCTCGAAGGGGAGGACCTCTGCGGCTTCGTCTTCAAGAGCCGCTCCCCCAGTTCGGGCCTGCGGCAGATCAAGGTCTACAGCCAGGAGAGCGGCATCCCGGCGATCACCGGCGTCGGCATCTTTGCCCGCGCCTTCGTGGAACGCTTCCCGCTGCTGCCCGTCGAGGACGAGGGCCGCCTCAACGACCCGGGTCTGCGGGAAAGCTTCATCGAACGGCTTTTCGTGGTCGCGCGCTGGAAAAGGTACCTGCGCGAGGACGGCTCGGCCGGGGGGCTCGTGGCCTTCCACACGGACCACAAGCTGCTCGTGATGGCCCACAGCCCAAAGCATTACTCGCAGCTTGGGAGGTTCGTGGCAGATGCCGGATCGCGCGGTTCGCGGCCCCGGGGGGCGCTTCTGGGCGAGTACCTGGCAACCCTGATGGAGGGACTCCGCCTGGTAGCGACGACGCGCAAGCACACCAACGTGCTCCAGCACGCCGCGGGATATTTCAAGCGCCTTCTCTCGTCGGAGGAGAAGGCCGAACTCGGCGAGTTGATCGTCGCGTATCACCGGGGGTTGATCCCGCTGATCGTCCCGGTGACGTTGCTCGCGCACTACACGCGGATCTTCCGGGAGCCCTGGCTGGCGCGCCAGAACTACCTGCACCCCCACCCCCGCGAGTTGATGCTCCGCAATCACGTATAGCCCGGGGTCGTGCAGCGAAGGAGCGGGAGCGACGAGATGTCGGGCACCACACTCAAGCCTCGCGGCCGTACCGTCCTCTGGGTTGTCGGCGCCTCGGTTGCGGCCCTGCTCGCCGCGGCTTTCGCGCTCGCGGGATTGGACGCTCCCCCGCCGACGATCCTGCTGCTCGACCGGCAGGGAGCGTTCCTCGGCGAGATCGGCGCCACCGGCCGCGACGACCTCGGCTTCTGGCCTCTGGAACGCATTCCGTGGCGGGTGGCCGCGGCCACCATCGCCATCGAGGATAGACGCTTCCGCACGCATCCCGGCGTCGACCCGATCGCGCTGGCCCGTGCAGCGTGGGACAACGTCCGACTGGGCCGCCGCAGTTCGGGGGCTTCCACACTGGCGATGCAGGTAGCGCGAATGCAGCGCCCCGGCGCGCGCACGGTGTGGCGCAAGGGCGTCGAGGCCCTCGCAGCGCTCGGGCTGACGGCGCGCAACGGTCGCGACGGCGTGCTTGGCCACTATCTGCGGCTCGCTCCCTACGGCAACCGCATCCACGGTATCGGCTACGCCGCCAGACGCTACCTCGGCAAGCCCGTCGATGATCTCAGCTGGGCCGAGGTTGCATTTCTCACCGCACTGCCCCAGGCGCCGGGGAGGATGAACCCCTACCTGCCGGCGGGGCGTGCTCGGGGCTTGGCGCGCGCCCGGCGCATCCTCGCTCTGCTGCGGGACGCGGGCACCATGAGCCCATCCGAGTACGAATTGGCGCTGCACCAGATCGACGGCATCGTCGTCCCGCGGCTGCCCCGGCGTCCCGAGGAGGCGCTGCACCCCGTCCTGCGGCTCGCGGCGCGCTTCGCCGATCCCGCGGCCCGGCGGACCCTCCCGGACCCGCCGCTGGTGCGCAGCACGCTCGATCTGGGCCTGCAGCAGGAAGTCTCGCGCCTGACGGCGGCAACCGTGCGCGCTCTCGCGGACGACGGCGCGCGAAACGCGGCGGCGATCGTTCTGGATCGCGCCACCGGCGAGACCCTCGCCTGGGTCGGCTCCGCGAACTATTACGACACCCGCGACGCCGGCGCCATCGATTACGCCACCGTGGCCCGACCCGCCGGCAGCACGCTCAAACCGTTCCTCTACGCCCTGGCTCTTGAACGAGGTCTGATCACGCCGGCCACCGTCCTCGACGACAGCGCGCGCGGCCCCGGCGGCGTGGAGGACGCCGACCTGGAGTTTCTCGGGCCTTTGCTGCCGCGATTCGCCCTGGCCAACTCTCGCAACGTCCCTGCGGTCAAACTGCTGGAGCGCGTCGGGCTCGACGAGACCTGGGCATTCTTCCGGCAGCTCGGTCTCCACGACGGTTCGAAGCCGGCGTCTGTCTACGGCTCGGGGCTCGCCCTCGGGGTCCTCCCGGTGAGCCTCGAAGCGCTCGTGCGCGGCGCGACGGCCCTTGCCAACGATGGCCTGCTGATAGAACCGCACCTGATCGCCGGCCCGGGCAACCCCGCGCCCCGACGGGTGCTCGCCGAGTCCGCAGCACGGCAGGTGACGCTTTTTCTCTCGGACCCGATGGCCCGGCTGCCCGGGTTCCCGCGCATGGGCCCGAGCGAGTACCCGTTCCCGGCGGCGGTGAAGACCGGGACTTCGGCCGGCTGCCGTGACGCGTGGGCACTGGCCTGGTCGACGCGCGCCGTCGTCGGGGTCTGGGTCGGCCGCCCGGACTTTCGTCCGATGAAGTCCCTCGGGGGTTATGTGGCAGCGGCCGCGCTGGCACGGCGCATCCTTTCGCTTCGGCACGCAGATCAGCTCGACGGACTCTCGGATCGCCCGTTCCCACCTCCGCGCGGCTACCTCCCGATCCGGCTCTGCGCCACCACCGGGCTGCTGCCCGGAGCCGCCTGCGACCGGGTCGTCTCGGAGTGGTTCGCCCCGGGGCAGGAGCCGACGGATATCTGCGATCACCGCGCGTCCATCGGGAAATGGGGACAGATTTATTTTCCCGGAAAAATAAATCTGTCCCCATTTCCCCCACCGCTGCGCGGCGCCCGTGCCGCACGATTGCGAGTCAGCGCCCCCGAGCCGGGCGCAGTCCTCCTCGCCGACCCTGAAGTGCCGCCGGGGTCGGCGACCATCGCGCTGCAGGCCGAGGCCGATCCTGCGCCGCCGGAGCTCACCTGGTACGTCGACAGCCGCCCCTGGCGCATCACCGGGTACCCGTACACCGTTCGCTGGCCGATCGAGCCGGGAGCCCACACCTTCCAGGTGCGAATTCCAGGCCAGGAAGAAGCCTCACCCACCATCCGTATCTCGGTCCACTAGCAGGGTGCCGCGACGGGAATGGCCTGCGGAAACAACGAGCCCCGGAGTTGCGTTAGCCATTGACATCTCTCGACCATGCCAGAAGATCGCCTCTATCATGGGGTGCGGCAGAAAACCCCATTGAGCCAGGGGGGAATCCTGGATGTCATCCGTGAACCGGTTTCGCAGAATCGCGGCCGTTTTCCCGCTGATTTTTTTCTTGGCCCATGTTCCAAAGCCGGCTCAAGCCTCCTACGAGGTGCAAGGACTGGGGTTCCTCGGGACCTGGTTCGATTCCCTGTCAATGATGTTGGGCAGGTCGCCGGCTGGGGCAATTCAGCCGCCGGCACGCAGGCTTTTTTCTGGAGCGAAGCGAGCGGTCTGCTCGGCCTGCAAGGCTTCGCAGGCACGAGCGCAGCCTATGGAATCAACAACTCGGGCCAAGTGGTTGGCCGTGGCACCTCAGTCAACGGCCAGGAAGCTTTTTGTGGAGTTCGGCTTCTGGACTTCGCTTCCTGGGTGATTTGCCGGGCGGAGCTTTCCAAAGCGTCGCATATGACATTAACGAAAACGGGACCGTCGTCGGCTCAGGCACGACGTCCTCAGGAGTGCAAGCTTTCGTCTGGGATCAGACCAATGGCATGAACGGTCTGGAATTGATGGCCGGTTTCACTGATTGCCTGGCCTCGGCCATCAACAACGGCAATCCCGCAAAGATCGTCGGGTATTGTTATTCATCGACAGCGGCTGAATCGTGCATTTGGAATAGCGCCACCGGCCGAATCATTGAAAGCCTGGGCGGCTGCCGGAAGGGTACGCAAAGAATTACGCGCGCGACATCAATGACGCAGGGCAGGTAGTAGGGTCGGCTCTCGACAGCAGCGGCACTTCGCGGCCCTTTATCTATGTCTCGGGGAGCGCCGCGGGGATGGCAACACCGCAAAACATCATTACCACTCCCGGCTGGACCCTGCGGGATGCCTACGAAACGAACAACTCAGGAAAGATTGTCGGCGCAGGGATTGATCCCGATTGCGCCCTGAACGTCGATTGTCTCACCTGTTACGACAACAGCGATTGTTCCTGGCCCTTCCTGGGGAAATATTGCCAGAAGCCTGCAGGCAATTGCATGGGTCCGGGGAGATGCGAAGTCCCGCCATCGGTTTTCGAGGTCTGCGCACAGCTGGTGGTTTGCGGCTGTGATGGCACTACCTACTCTACGCCGTGCGCCGCTGCCCAGGCAGCAACTCCTGTTGCCTATAACGGCGCCTGCTGCTTGGACAGCGACGGGGACGGTTCATCGCCGTCAGGCGGCAATTGCGGGCCGATTGACTGCGATGACGGCGACGCTTCCTGGCTGACGCTCAGCTAGAGCGCCGGCGGCAACGGCGAATCGGCAATTCTCGGTGTTTCCACCGCCGGCTTAGCCGCCGGCGTCTTCCGTGCCATCATCACGATCAAAGGCACCTCCGAGGGGAACCTCAGCAGTGCGCACATATCGGTGAGCATCGCGATAACGGCTGATACCACCCTTCCCACTGGTTCGATCCTCATCAACAACGGGGCCCTCTCGACCACTACCCGGACCGTCACCCTGAATCTCTCGGCCACAGACACGGGAGGCAGCGGACTCGATTCCATGAGATTGGTGAACAGCGGTGGCACGGTCAGCGCCTGGGAGCCCTACCGGGCCACCAGGGCTTGGACGTTGACAACCGGCGACGGCACCAAGACTGTCTGGGTCCAATTCAAGGACAAGGCTGGAAACATTTCGGACGCGGACCCGGTCAAGACGGGCGCGCAATGGAGCTCAACCCTTCGCCTCGGCGGAGTCAACGCGACAGCTCCGTTAGCGTTACAGCCAGCGCGTCAGCGCTTGACACCGACCCGGGTCGGCGCTATCTCACTAGTCATGAACTTTCGTTCAAAGGTGAGTTTCGCCCTGTTGGCGGGAGTCATCGTCACGCTCGCATCATGCGCGACTGCGCCCCCGCCGGGTTCCGGACAGGCTCAGGAAGGCGCCTCCAGCCTTCTGCAGGTCTGGTCGACACCGGCCGGCGCCCGGATCATCGTCGACGGGAAGCCGACCGGCTTCCGCTCCCCGACCTCATTCCCTCTCCCGCCCGGCGCGCACCGCATCACCCTCTCGCTGGCCGGGCACCGAAACGCGGAAGAGAGCGTGCGCCTCGGCCCGGGGGACACCCTGCGGGTGGAGGCGATCCTGACCCCGCTGGCTGCCGGAAGTCTCGGCGTCGGCAGCGTCCCGGACGGTGCCGCGATCCTCGTCGACGGCATATCGTTCGACCAGCGCACGCCCGCGGTCATCCCGCAGCTCGTGGTCGGCACCCACACCGTGCAACTGCGCCGGCCGGGTTTCGAGGACTGGTCCCAGGCCGTGGTCGTCACCCAGAGCCGTGTCATGCAAATCCAGGCACGTCTCACCCCATCCCGCAGCAGCTGCGGCACGCTGGCCGTTCAGTCGCAGCCCCCCCGGGCAGCCATCTTCCTCGACGGCTCGCCCACCAGCAAGTTCACCCCGGAGCGCCTGAGCGACATTCCTCCCGGGAGCCATCGGGTGGAACTTTTGCTGGAGGGGTTCCGCCCCTGGAGAGGCACCGCGGTCGTTCGCGAAGGCCATATCGAGAACCTGCTGGTCTCGCTGCGCCACCTGCCCGCGCAGGAGGTTGGCGGAGCGAGAATCGAATCCGATCCGCCCGGGGCCTGTATCACGATCAACGGCGTCGTCCTGCGACAAAGGACCCCGATGGAACTCCCGCTGATGGCGCCCGGAGTGTACGAACTGGAGATCACCCGCCCCGACTCGCGTCCCTGGAAAGGTGAGCTCACAGTCCTGCCCGGAGAGCACGCCCTGGTCCAGATCTGGCTCGAGCCCGAGACGAAGCCCGGCGCTCCGGAGGCACCCCCCTCCCGGTAGACGGCCGGAAGAAAAAACGGGGCCCCGGCGTGTCGCCGGAGCCCCGTGACGAAACCTGCGAACGCCGGAGACTAGTAGCGGTAGGTCGCGTCCAGGCTGACCGTGTTCTGCGAGTGGCTGACTTCCAGCCCCGCGCCGAACATGTTGGCCGCGTTGTTGTTGACCTGGGTGTTCTCGAACGCATGCTCGTAGGCGAGGTTGATGCCCCACTGCCCGAGCGTCAGCCCGTACCCGAGCGTCAGGTGCTTCTCGACGGTCGCGGGAAAGAGCGGATTGAGATTGGCGTCCGGAACGGGGCTCTTCCCGTAGTTGAATCCCGCGCGTAGCGTGTGCATCGGGTTCACCACGTACTCCACGCCGATCGCATAGACCCACTGGTCGTCCCAAGCCATGTCGAAGGTCGCCGTATTCTCGGTCGGCACGCCCGCCGAGTCGGGGTTGGACATCTTCAGCTTGGGCTGGTCGATCGTGGCCGACCAGTTGATCCACTTGACATCGGCGGCGACGGTGAGCCCCTTCGCCGGGGTGACCGCTACGCCTGCCTCGGCCTCCTGGGGCCAGGTGAAGTCTGCCAATTCGGCGTCGTAGTTGACCTTCATCCCGCCGAAGTTCAGCCTGGCGTTGCCGCTGTCGAGCTTGATCGTCGACTCGCTGGTGTACGTCGCGCCGAGGCGCACCATCGACCCAACCTTGACTTGGGCGCCGACGCGTCCGGCGAGGCCCCAGCCGTCGAGCCCCGTGACATCCATGCCGGCGAAATCATCCCGGGTGCCCGGCTTGCCGTCCTGTCCCGCCGAGTAGGTGTTCGGGTAGACCGAGAACTTGCAAGACGAATACCCGATCATCAGCGTCCCGCCGAGTGTCACGGCATCGTTAAGCTTGTAGGAGACGATCGGGTTGAGCCGCATGAAGGAGACCTGCGACGTCAGTTGGTCCGTGGTGCCCATGCCGGTGTTGAGGCCCTTGAAGTCCACACCCATGCCGCCCTGGGCGTAGAGCCCGAGGCCAATGGCCAGGCCACTATCCTTCAGACGGTGCACATACCCGAGCTGCGGCATCGGGAAGTACTGCGCCTCACCATCGACCGAATCGGGGCCGGATTGGGTGTAGTGGGTGACGCTCATCTTCGGCATCAGCAGCGTCACGCCGATGTTCGCGGAACTCGGGGTCGCCTCAGAAACTGCCGCCGGGTTGCCGCTGACGTTGCTCGCGTCGCCGGCGACCGCCACATCCGCGCCGCCCATCCCGATCGAGCGCGTCCCGTAGCCGATCATGTCCATGCCGTTGGTCGCGCCTGCCGGGGCGGCCGCAAGCGTCCCCACCAGAGCCATTGTTCCGAGCGCTGCAAAAATCCTTTTCATCCCTATTCCCTCCCCTTGGTGATGTGCCCTTCCCAGAACACAATGCTTACCTTAGCTAGATTACAACATTGTTGTGCGAGATAGTGCAACATTTATCCCCTGGGCGAATCCCGCCAACTGCGAACGGGATGATCACCGTCACCCCGGGCGACTGATGAACAGCCGATCGAGCGACCACCAGTGCACTGACAGCCTGACAGTGCGACCTGACAAGTTGGCACTTGCGCGACCTGTGAAAGATCGCACCACCACAAGACCTTGGCGCTGCCGCTGAAATTCGCCCTTTGCATCAGACGGCACCAGCTTTACGTCTGGTACGGATTTTGCTATGAAGTGTGCGCGAATCACCGCGCCGGCGGCACGCTTCGTCCGGTGTGAAGCGACCAACGGGAACGGGTTACGACTGGACGAGGGCTATGGACAGGGAGGTGACAGCCGGAGAGGAAGCGCACGCAGGGTATCCCAGAACGGGAATCGCAGGTTCCCAGGAGTGTCCCGCAGTCGGGACCGTCAACAAGGAGGAGAGCTGATGCCGAGTTATGTTCTCACGGAGAAGTGCGACGGGTGCAAGGGGCAGGACAAGACCGCCTGCCAGTACATTTGCCCCAACGACCTGATGGTGCTCAACCGCGACATCATGAAGGCCCACAACCAGGAAACCGACCAGTGCTGGGAGTGCTACAACTGCGTGAAGATCTGCCCCCAGCAGGCGATCGAGATCCGCGGCTACCAGGACTTCTGTCCCCTGGGCGCCAACGTCATCCCGATGCGCTCGACCGACTCCATCATGTGGACGGTGAAGTTCCGCAACGGGCTCATCAAGCGCTTCAAGTTCCCGATCCGCACCACCGTCGAGGGGTCGATCGACCTCTACACCGGCAAGCCCGAGCCCGATTTCGCCAAGCTCAAGAGCTCCGGTTTCTTCAATGCCGAGGCCCGCAAGTAGCCGCCGGCCGGACCAGGGAGGAATATAAATGGAAAAAGCTACCTGTACCTTCTCCTTCTGCCAGAAGCCCCAGGTGATCGAGGTCGAAACCGACCTGCTGCTCATCGGCGGCGGCATGGCCTGCTGCGGCGCCGCTTACGAGGCCGCCCGCTGGGCTGACGCCAAGGGCCTCAAGATCACGATGGTCGACAAGGCCGCCACGGACCGCTCCGGCGCCGTCGCGATGGGCCTCTCGGCGATCAACACCTACGTCGGCGAGAACAAGGTCGAGGACTACGTCAAGTACGTCCGCGCCGACCTGATGGGCATCACCCGCGAGGACCTGACCTACGACCTGGGCCGTCACGTCGACGACTCGGTCCACCTCTTCGAGGAGTGGGGCCTCCCGGTCTGGAAGAAGGGCGACGACGGCTTCTCGCTCGACGGCTTCCAGGCGCGCGACGCCGGCAAGAAGTCCCTCAAGGACGGCGGCACGCCGGTTCGCTCGGGCAAGTGGCAGATCATGATCAACGGCGAGTCCTACAAGGTCATCGTGGCCGAGGCCGCCAAGAAGGCGCTGGAGCACAACCGCAAGAAGACCGGCGTCGACCAGAACCACTACGAGCGCGTCTTCATCGTGAAGCTCTACCACGATGCGAACGACCCGAAGCGCGTCGCCGCGGCGGCGGGCTTCTCGGTGCGCGAGAACAAGATCTACATCTTCAAGGCCAAGGCGATGATCAACGCCGCCGGCGGCGCGGTCAACGTCTTCCGCCCCCGCTCCACCAAGGAGGGCCAGGGCCGCGCCTGGTACCCCGTCTGGAACTCCGGTTCCGGCTACGCGCTCGGCATGCAGGCCGGCGCCGAGATGACCCTGATGGAGAACCGCTTCGTGCCCGCGCGCTTCAAGGACGGCTACGGGCCGGTCGGCGCCTGGTTCCTCTTCTTCAAGGCGAAGGCCACCAACGCCCTGGGCGAGGACTACTGCACGAACGCCGAGTACCTGGCCGAGGCTCGCGCCAAGTACGGCAAGTACGTTGACGCGATGGGCACCGCCATCCGCAACCACCTGATGATGAAGGACATGAAGGCCGGCAAGGGCCCGATCCTGATGCGCACCCACGAGGCGATGGACGCCATCAACAAGCAGTTCGTGGCGGCCCTCGGCGAGAAGGAAGGCAAGAAGAAGGTCAAGCACCTCGAGGCCGAGGCCTGGGAGGACTTCCTCGACATGGCCATCGG
>Ga0315271_10001923_pt1 | contig 12822 bp, 8 predicted proteins | sample C3_top_MG_FD_204664 | JGI IMG/M metagenome (GOLD analysis project Ga0315271, IMG submission 204664) | Sediment microbial communities from Yellowstone Lake, YNP, Wyoming, USA - C3_top | ecosystem: Environmental > Aquatic > Freshwater > Lake > Sediment | place: USA: Wyoming | collected 2017-08-01
AGGTCGCCGCCGTGGTGGAGAGCGTGATGGGACAGCGAGCGTGAGACGCCGTCGTTGCCAACGACGATGTAGCCGAGGGGCTTCAGCCCCTCGGCCCTGGCACGGGGCTGAAGCCCCGTGCTACACAAGGCCTGCCAGCCACTACCAGCTAGTCGCCAACCACTACACCATCGATCCACTGGTCACCGGCCACTTACACATCCACCATCCACCGATCCACCATCGACCAGCCACTAGCCACCAGCCACTAGCCACTACAACTTCCGTCTACTACACCATCCCCGGCCTGCCCGGCGAGCGCGGGATGTCGGTGGGTGGCATCGGCGGCACGTCCGGCGGCGGAACCGGGCGCGGATCAGGCGGCGGCTGATCGATGATGTCGGGCGGGCGCGGGTCCGGCGGGTTCGGGTTCGGAGGTTGTTCTATCGTCATGCCGCCAGTCCTGCAAGAACGGCTCTCGGCTATCGGCGTCCGGCTCGGCCTTCGACTCTCAGTTATCCGCCTCGTCGTTTGGTACAATGGACCCATCGATGCTGGCTCCGCTGTTCTACGCTTGGGAACGACGCCTCTTCTCGCACAGTTCCGCCGATCGAGTGGTTCGACCCTTCGAGTGGGGACTGGATTGGCTTCCCTCCAACGGTCACGCGCCGGGTACGCCCGAGCACGTCATCCTGGAAGCATGGGCGAAGTGCGCGCTGGCCGATTCCCCGGCGTTCTTCGCCGCGCCGCCGACGCGCGACTACCGCTGGGAACCTGAGCAGTCGGGCGACGCCACCTGCGCGGGCACGGTGTCGTTCCCCAGCGTCATCACGACGCCACACCCCGAGAACAACATCGTCTACGGTCGTCTCTTCCCTGCCTCGCGGAAGAAGGGCGGCGCCGAAGACCGCCGCAAGGCCGTCGTCGTCCTGCCGCAGTGGAACTCGGATGCGGGAGGCCACGTCGGGCTCAGCCGGCTCCTGGCGTACTTCGGCGTCAATGCCCTGCGGCTCAGCCTGCCGTATCACGACCGGCGGATGCCGCCGATCCTCAACCGGGCCGACTTCATCGTGTCGTCCAACGTGGCGAGAACGGTCCAGGTCTGCCGGCAGGCGGTGGTGGACGCCCGGCGCGCGGTCGCTTGGCTCGCGGAGCAGGGGTACGAACGGATCGGCATCCTCGGCACCAGCCTGGGCTCGTGCCTGGCGATGCTGACGTCGGCCCACGAACCGCTCATCTGCACCGCGGCGCTCAACCACATCTCGCGCTACTTCGCGGACGTCGTCTGGGAGGGCTTGTCCACCGAGCACGTGCGGTCGGGTTTCGACGGCCACATCACGCTCGATCACCTGCGGGACCTGTGGATGCCGATCAGTCCCCAGGCGTACGTGGACCGCATGCGGGACAAGACGACGCTGCTCGTCTACGCGCGTTACGACACGACGTTTCCGGTGCACCTCTCGCTCGACCTGATTCGCGAATTCCAGCGCCTCGACGTGCCCTTCCAGCTGTCGGTGCTCCCGTGCGGCCACTACACCACGGGCCTGACGCCGTTCAAGTACATCGATGGGTACTTGCTGACGAAGTTCCTGGTGAAGAACCTGTAGCTCGAGGTGTCGTTCTCTTCATGAAGCGGAATCAGCGGACGCGGCACACAAGACAGAAGCTCTTTCGCCGCGACCCTGGTGGGTGGCTTGGCGGATTCCGCTCGTGGCGTCCGCGATCGCCGTGCTGGTCCTCCTTGTATACGTCCCGGCGTACAACGCGACCTGGAGCTGGGACGACGACGTGTCTGTCTACTCGAACCCGCTGGTGAGGGAACCCGATGGGCTGCGCCGCATCTGGTTGACCACCGAGGACCACGACTTCTGGCCGCTGACCCGCACGGCCTTCCGCGCCGAGTACGCGGCGTTCGGCGACGATCCCCAGGGCTACCACGTCGTGAACGTGATCCTGCACGCCTTGACGGCGATGCTGGTCTACCTCGTCCTGCTGCGGCTGCAGGTTCCAGGCGCGGGCGTCGCCGCGCTTCTCTTCGCGCTGCACCCGGTGAACGCGGCGACCACGGTCTGGATATCGCAGCTCAAAAGCCTCATCGCGACCGGCCTGCTCGCCGTCACCGCGTTGGCGTGGCTGGGTTACAAGCGCGACGGGCGGCCCTCTTGGTACCTGGCCGCGCTCGCGGCCTACATCGCCGCGCTGACGGCCAAGACGACCGTGGTCACGTGGCCGGTCATGATGCTGGGACTGGCGTGGTGGCGCGGCGGGCGCATCACCCGGCGCGATCTCGCCGAGAGCGCGCCGTTCTTCGCCGTGGCGGCTGCCATGACGGCGCTCACCATCCTCGTCCAGGGCCGCATGGACAACCCGATGATGCAGCCGCTCGTTGGAGCCGCGAAACTGGCGGGAGCGGGCTGGGTGTTCTGGTTCTACGTGTCGAAGGTGATCTGGCCCGTGGGGCTGAGCGCCATCTACCCGCACTGGAAGCAGACCATCGCCCTCTGGGGGTGGATGGCATACGTGCCGACGTTGGCCCTTGTCGGGATGGTCGTCATCTCGTGGCTGAAGCGACAATCCCCGTGGTGGCGCGGGCTCCTGGTGGCGACGGCATACGCCGTCCTCGCGATGGCGCCCGTGATGGGCGTCTTCGGCGGCACGTTCACGATGCACTCGCTGGTGGGCGATCACTACCAGTATCTGCCGTCGATAGGGGTGGTCGCGGCGGTGTGCGCGGCCGGCGCCACGGCTGTCCGCCGATGGCCTCGGGCCAGGGTGTTCGCCGTCACGGCGGCGGCAGTCGTCGCAGTCCTGCTCGGTTCCGCCACGGTGGTCCGCGCTCGCGTGTGGGCCACCCAGGAGGCGCTGTGGACCGACACGCTCGCGAAGAACCCTGACGCGTGGGTCGCTCACTACAACCTGGCCACGTCCATCACCGGGAAGCTCCCGGGAAAGGCGGAAGGGCTCCTGGCGGCCACGCAGGATGCACAGCGGCTCGACGCCGAAGCGGGCAGCCGCGCAGTCGGCGGCGACCACGCCGCCGCTGCCGCATCGGCCCGCGCGGCAGAGGATCGCCGGCGCGATCAAGCCGCGATCATGGACGAGATTCGGGGGCTGTCGAGCGAGGCCATCGATCACTACCGCCGTTCGCTGGCGCTTCAGCCGCTCCACGTCCGCACGTACATCAACCTCGGCGTCACGCTGGCCGGCCTTGGCCAACTCGACCAGATCGACGAGGCAATCGCCGTCTACCGTGAGGGACTCGAGATCGAGAGCCGGTACTTCCCGACCAAGCGTGATCCGACACTGCCGATCGACTTCGGGAAGGCGCTGATCGCCAGGCAACGGTTCGGAGAAGCCGTGTCGGTCAGCAGGGCGGCGCTGCGGCTGAAGCCGGACGATCCGGTCGCCAAGAGCAACCTCGTGGACGCCTTGACCGGCTTGGCGTGGGTTCGTGCGACGAGCGCCGAACCGGCGGATCGGAACTCCGCGGAAGCGCTCGACGCGATAGCCGAGGTGCAGCGACTCGTGCCCCTACCAACGGTGGCCGCTCTCGACGTCGAGGCCGCTGTGCTCGCAGACGCTGGCCGGTACCCCGAAGCGGCCGCTGTCGCACAGAAGGCGCTCGACATGGCGCGCCGACGCGACGTTCGCGCCACCGCCGCGCTCGTCGCCCGCATGCAGTTGTATTCGGCCGGCCAACCGTATCGGGCCGGGAAGTAGGCAGGCAGAGGGGCTACAGGTATTTCAGCAGGCCCTTGAGCGCCTCGAAGACCGCCGAGGCGAGTTCCCGGACGAGCGGAGACACGGTCCCTTCGTTCACCGACGTGGCAACCGTAACGGGATCGGTGAGCACCAGCCAGATGGTCGCCGAGGCGAGGACCGCCGCGACGACACCGACCATGCCGAAGAGGCTGAGACTTGTCCGGCCGAGGCCGATCATGCGCGTCCTTACCCTTCGACCCGGTTGCGACGGGCACCGCGTGGGCGCCGGCAACACGAGCGAGGTCAGGTCAAGTGTAGCACCGCGTCAGATAGGTTAGACGCACGGCCCCGCTGGCGGGTTCGGTGCCGAACTACTCTCCGTCGATCGCCGTCACCTCGCCGATGTCCAGCGCCTCGAGAGCGGGCTGCACTTTCTCGCGATCGCCGACGATGGCGACGGTCATCCTGGAGAGGTCGAAGCGCTGCGCCGCGGCGGTGACGGCGTCGATGTCCACGGCCAGGACCGACGGCACGAACTGCTCCAGGGTGTCCTCGGGCAGGCCGTACAAAGCCAACTGCGCCAGGCCGCGGGCGATCTGGCCGGCGGTTTCGAAGCTGCGGGCGTAACCGCGCGTGAGCGCCGACTTGGCGAGATCGAGTTCGGCAGCCGTGGCCGGCCGGGTGCTCGCGATCTCGCGGATTTCTGTCAACACCTCGCGCACCGCGTCCGCCGTCACGCCGGTCTGCACCGCCGCCTGCACCATGAACGGGCCCGCCGCCCGGCGGAACTCGAAGCCGCTGCGAACGCCGTAGGTGAAGCCCTTGTCCTCGCGCAGGTTCATGTTCAGCCGGCTCACGAACTGCCCGCCGAGCACCGCGTTCAGCACCATCAACGCGTAATAATCGGGCGTCAGGCGCGGCACGCCCACCTGTCCGATTCGCACCTCCGACTGCGCCGCGTTCGGGCGGTCAACGAGCGCGAGCCGCGCGGACGGCAGCGCCGGCGCGGGCGCCGCGATCGGGTCGCGGACGGCCAGCCGCACCGACCGGTCACCGTCCCTGGGCTCCCACCCGCCGAAGGCACGTTCGACCGCGGCCGCCAGTTCGCGGTGCGGAAGGTCGCCGGCGGCGACGATGGTGGTCTGGGCCGGCCGCCACACCTGCGCGTGGAACCAGGGCACTTCGTCGGCCGACGACGTCTCGAGACCGCCCACGGTCCCGATCGGCAGCCGGCCGTATGGGTGGCCGCCGTAGAGCAGCCGCGCGAGCGTGAGGTCGGCCACCGCGGGCGCGAGGTCCCGGACCTGCCGAAGGCGGTTGAGCCGCAGTTCGCGGACACGGTCGAAATCGTCCCGGCCGAGCCGCGGGCGCGTGACGATGTCGGCCAGCAGACCGAGCGCCGTGTCGGTGAAACGCGGGAGCGTCAGCAGCGACAGCACCGTCGCGTCGGATCCGACTTCCGTCTCGAACTGCGCGCCGATGCCCGAGATCGCGTCCTCCATGTCGAGGGCCGACCGGTCGCCGCTGCCTTCGTCCAGCATGTCCGCCGTCAGCGCGGCCAGGCCGGGGCGCTCGGAGGGATCGGCCGCCGACCCGCACGACAGCAGCAGGAGAAACGAGACCACCGGCACGCCGCGGTGCTCCACGGTGGTCACGCCGAGGCCGTTGGCAAGCGTGGTGCGACGAACCTCGGGGAACCGCAGGATCGTGTCCGGTCCCGGCGCGGGGAGCTTCGAGCGGTCGATCGCCATCACGAACACACCACTTTCGTGGAATCGGGCAGCGCGAGGTCGAACCGGCCGCGGGGCACCACGCTGACGGCCACGCGCGGCGCGCGGACGAGGAAGCGCTGCGCGGCGGCGGCCACCGAGTCCGGCGTGGCTTCGCGGTAGCGCTGGAGGTCCCGCTCGAAGTAGCCGGGGTCGCCCACGAAGACGTTGTATTGATTGAGCTGGTCCGACTTGCCGCCGAAACCGCCCACCGTCTGGATGCGGTAGATGAACTGTGCCTCGGCCTGCGCCAGGCTCTTCTGCAGTTCCGCCGTGACCGGTCCCGATTCCGCCACGTGCGCCAGTTCGGCCGACATCGCGGCTTCGAGTTCGCCGAGCGAGTGGCCGGGCGCGGCCGTCGCGATGACCTGGAAGAACCCGGACAGCTCGCGCGACTGCTGCATCGCCGTGATGTCGGTCGCGATGCGCCGCTCGTAGACCATCGACTTGTAAAGACGCGAGCTCTTGCCGTCCGCCAGCACGTCGGCGACGAGATCGAGGTCCGCGTCCCCGTCGGCAAAGATCGCCGGCGACAGCCAGTTCAGGTAGAGGCGCGGCAGTTCCACCCGGTCTTCGAGCACCAGGCGCACTTCGCCCGGTTTGACCGCGGGACACTGCACCGTGCCGACGGCCGGCCCCGCCTGGATGCCGCCGAAATACCCCTCCACCAGCGCCAGCGTGGCGTCGGTGTCGATGTCGCCCGCCAACGCCAGCGAAGCGTTCGCCGGGTGGTAGTACCTTCGGAAGAACGCGGTCACATCGTCGAGGCTCGCCGCGCGCAGGTCGTCGGGGCTGCCGATCGTGAGCCAGTGATACGGGTGGTCGGGCGGGAACACGGCGTCCACGATTGCCATCACGGCCATGCCGTACGGCCGGTTTTCGTAGTTCTGCCGCCGTTCGTTCAACACCACGTCGCGCTGGTTGCGGAACTTCTCTTCGGTCAGCGCCGGCAGCAGGTGCCCCATGCGGTCGGATTCCATCCAGAGCGCCAGTTCGAGGCTGTTCGCCGGGACGACTTCCCAGTAGTTGGTGCGGTCGGAATTCGTCGAGCCGTTGAGAATCGCGCCCGCCTGCTGCAGCGGCTGGAAGTAGCCGTGGTCGTAGTGCTCGGAGCCCTCGAACATCAGGTGCTCGAACAGGTGCGCGAAGCCGGTGCGACCGGGCTGCTCGTTCTTGGATCCGACGTGATACCAGAGGTTGACGGCCACGATCGGGCAACGGCGATCCTCGTGGATCAGGACCGACATGCCGTTGTCGAGCGTGTGCTTCGTATAGGGGATCTTCATGGCTACTCAATCAACGCTACCACGTATCGCGCCCGCTGTCCCACACCCGCAGGCTCGAGGCTGAGGGCTCGAGGCTCACGGCAGTTCGGCCAGTTCGCAAGTTGCAAGCCCGCAAGTTATGATGGCGCACCCAATGTCGATGACGCGCCGTTCCGGCTCGCCGTGGTCGATGCTTGCCCTGCTCGCCTGCGGCGAGTTCCTCGGGATGACGCTGTGGTTCTCGGCCACGGCCGTCACGCCGGCGCTCGTCCGCGAGTTCCACCTGTCGCCCGGCCAGGCCGCGTGGCTGACGATGGCGGTGCAAGGCGGCTTCGTGGCGGGCACGCTGCTGAGTGCGGCGCTCAACCTCGCGGACCTGCTGCACGCCAGGCGGTTGTTTGCGCTTGGCTGCATCCTGGGGGCCATCTCCACGGCAGCGATTACCCGCGCCCACGGCGCGACCGAGGCGATCCTGCTGCGGGCGGCAACCGGGGCGGCGCTGGCCGCCGTGTATCCAACAGGCCTCAAGATCGCGGCCGGCTGGTTCCGCGATCGGCGCGGCACGGCACTGGCCGTGCTGGTGGCGGCCCTGACGATCGGCCAGGCGTTTCCGCATCTTCTCGTGTCGCTCACCGGCTCGGAGAACTGGCGTCCGCAGATGCTCCTCACGGCCGCGCTCGCCATCGTCGGCGGCACGATCGTGCTGACGTTCGTCCGCGAAGGCCCGTACGCGGTGGTGACGGAGTCGTTCGACCCGCACGCCGCGACCCGCGTGTATCTGGATCGGCGGACACGCTTCGCGGTGTTCGGCTACCTCGGCCACCAGTGGGAGCTCTACGCGATGTGGACGTGGATCGGCACGTTCGCCGCAGCCAGCCTGGCGGCCCGCGGGCAGGCGGACGTGAGCCGGGCGGCCGCGGCGGCGGCGTTTGTGGGCGTCGGGGCCGGCGCGGCTGGGTGCCTGGCGGCAGGGCTGGCCGCCGATCGCCTCGGCAAGGTTCGCGTGGCCGCCATCGCGCTGCGCGTGTCGGGCACGTGCGCGGCGCTCGCCGGCGTGGTATACGGGGCGCACCCGGTGCTGCTGTACTTGTTCGTCGGCATCTGGGGAATGGCGGTGGTCGCCGACTCGGCCCAGTTCTCGGCCTTGGTCGCCGACAACAGCCGGCCCGAGTACGTCGGCACCGCCTTGACCGTGGAGACCTGCAGCGGCTACTTACTCACGATGCTCACCATCCGCGTGGTGCCGTCGCTGGCGGCAATCGTCGGCTGGCGGTGGGTCTTTCTCGCCCTCGTGCCCGGGCCCGTGTTCGGGGTCTGGGCGATGGGAAAGCTGAGAGTTACTTTACCGCGGTGACCGGAATCACCGGCTTCTGGTAGCTCGCGATCGACACCTGCGCGGCCAACTGCTCGGCGGCCGAGAAGAACGCCTTCGCCGCCGGCGAATCGGGCTCGCTCACGACGAGCGGCAGGCCGGCGTCGCCGCCCTTCCGGATCGGTTCGTAGATCGGGATCCTCCCGAGGAACGGCACCTCCATCGCCTCGGCCGTGCGCTCGCCGCCGCCGCGTCCGAAGATGTCGGTCTCGTGCGCGCAATTCGGGCACGCGAAGTAGCTCATGTTCTCGATCAGGCCGAGCACGGGGATGTTCAGTTTCTGGTACATCCGCACCGCTCGCCGGCTGTCGGCCAGGGACACTTCCTGCGGCGTGGTGACGACGATTGCCCCGGCCACCGGCACGGTCTGGCTCAGGCTCAGCGCCACGTCGCCGGTGCCTGGCGGCATGTCGATCACGAGGTAGTCGAGCTCGCCCCACTTCACATCGTGGAAGAACTGCTTGATCACGCTGTGGAGCATCGGGCCACGCCAGATGACGGGCGAGTCGTCGTTGGTGAGGAAGCCCATCGACACGACCTTGATCCCGAACTTCTCGGAGGGCAGGATCTTCTCGCCGTCGGCGATCAACTGGCCCTGCACACCGAGCATCATCGGCACGTTGGGGCCGTAGATGTCGCCGTCGATCATGCCCACGCGGCTGCCGCGCAAGGCCAGGGCCACCGCGATGTTCACGGCCAGCGTGGTCTTGCCCACGCCCCCCTTGCCCGCGCCCACGGCCACCACGTTCTTCACGCCGGGAATCGGCGCCTGCGCCGACTGCACGTTGTGCGCCGCTCGCACGCTTGCCGTCATCGTGACCTGGACATCGGTGACACCCGGCAGCGAGGAAACCGCCTGGTGCGCCTGCTCGCGCATCGCGTCCTTCACCGGGCACGCCGGCGTCGTGAGTTCGATCGTGAACGCCACCCTGCCGCCGTCGATGTGCAGGTCTTTCACGAAGTTGAGCGCGACGATGTCGCGGTGGAGGTCGGGGTCTTTGACGGCGCGAAGCGCATCGAGGACGGCAGCTTGATCAACGGAAGACATTCATACCTCTTGGGAACGGCCTGGGGCCTGTTGCTCTTGACCTGCTTCAATGATGCCACAACGAGGCGCAGGCGTCGGGCCGCGAGCCGCCTTTACGCATGCGTCAGCCCGGCCCGCCCGAGCACCTGCTCGAGCCATTGGTTGGTGAGCTTCTCCTGCACGGTGTTCTGGCGCAGGCGGGCGTTGAGGTTGAAGAAGTCCACGCGGTCCATCAACTGGTCCTGGTTGAAGCACGAGAAGATGATCGTCTCCTGCCCGGTGACCGGGTCCACGTGCTTCTGCAGGCACTGCGCGCACACTTCCTTCATCATGCACTGCATCGGCGAGTTGATGCTGGCGATGGCGACGTGGTCGCGCTTCAGGTAGGGCGCGAGGGCGGCGCCGCGCGCCGCCTTCACCGCCGCCATCATGCGGTCGGACCCGATCACGATCATCCGGTCCACGCTCTGCAGCGGCACCACCTGGTCGCCCAGCTTGCCGGTCGCATAGTCAACCAGGCAGTCCACGATGTTGCCGCGGAAGTGCGCGTCCTGCGGCCTCGAGGGCTCGATCGGCGCGCCGGTGTCGGTGCTCCAGATCACCTGGTCGGTTGCCGATTCGATGTCGTCCCGCTTGAACAGGTCCTCGCCCTTCTTGTAGGCGGCGAAGTAGATGACGCGATTGCCATGGTCCCGCATCGCGCGGGCGATGGAGAAGAGCACGGCGTTGCCGAGGCCGCCACCCGCCAGCAGCACGCTTTCGCCCGTCGGAATCTCGGTGGGCGCGCCCGTCGGGCCCATCACCACCACTTCCTGCCCGGGCTGCAGGTACGCGCAGAGGCGGCTCGACACGCCGAGTTCCAGCGCGATCATCGACAGCAGCCCTCGCCGCCGATCGACCCAGGCGCCGGTGAGGGCGATGCCTTCCATCACCAGCTTCACGTCGTCGCCATCGATGCCGACCGTCACGGCGCCCGACTCGTAGTTCTGCAGGCGGTAGAACTGGCCCGGGTGGAAATGGCGGGCGGCGGCCGGCGCGCGCACGATCGCCTCGATGATGGTCGGCGTCAGCCGCCTGACCTGCACCACCCGCGCGATCAACTCCTCGTCCATCGTCGCCACGAGGCCGCGCCAGCCGCGGTCGCGATCGTCCTGCCGGTCCGGGTCCAGCCGCGCGCGAACCTCGTCGAACAGCTCCACCACCCGGGGATAGCCGTCCTTCGCCGAGGCCATCGCCTTGACGACGTTGCCGGCGTAGCGCGGGTGGTTGTCGCCGTAATAGCTGACGAAACGGCCGTTCGACGCGTACGAGGTGAAGAAGCCGAGCGGGTCGGGCTCGAGGCGGCGCCCGCCGTCGTCATCACGGACCACCTTGTGCGACAGGAAGAAACGCCGGTTGCCGTCCAGCATGAACGTGCCCGGCGCTTCCTTCTCGTAGGTCACGTTGGGCGAGGTGCCGGCGGCCACGAGCAAGGCCCGGGCAGGGAGTTCGAGCGTGCCGCCGCCTGATCGTCGGAACAGCACCGCCCGCACGTGCCCGTTCTCGTCGGGGATCGCCTCGGCCGGGTCGAGGTCTTCGATGAACCCAATGCCTTCCTCGAGCGCCTTGATGATCTCCTCGTGGTTCAGTCGGTAGGCCGGCGAATCGACCATGCGCTTGCGGTAGACGACCGACACGCCGCCCCAGGTTCGGAGCAGCGGCACGAAGTCGGGCGGCTCGCCGGCCGCCGCCGCGCGCGAGCGCTCGGCGCGAATCGCCGCCGCGTGCACGAGGAACTCGTCGAGCTGCGCCGTCTCTTCCTTGTCGTACGCCGCCCGCACGGCGGTCTCGCCGACGGCGGCGACCAGTTCCTCGTACCGCCCCAGGATCTTCTCCACCTGCTGCGGATAGTACGCCATCAACTCGGTCGCGGTGTCGACGGCAGTCAGGCCGCCGCCGATCACGAGCGCCGGCAGCCGCACCTGCAGGTTCGCGAGCGATTCGCGCTTGAAGGCGCCCGTGAGCTGCAGCGCCATCAGGAAGTCGCTGGCCTTCCTCACGCCGCGGATCAGGTTGTTCTTGATGTCGATGATCGTCGGCCGGCCCGCGCCGGCGGCGATGGCGACGTGCGAGAAGCCGTGGTCCCAGGCGTCCTCGATCGGAAGCGTCCCGCCGAACCGGATGCCGCCGTAGGCCTTGAATCGATCCCGCCGCGACAGCAGCAGGTGCAGCAGCGTCAGGAAGTTCTTGTCCCAGCGGACGGTGATGCCGTACTCGGACACGCCGCCGAATCCTTCGAGCACCCGCTGGTCGAGGTCGCGGTAGATCGCATCCCAGTCCCGGATCGGCGAAGGCGGCCGGCCCGGCCCGCCCGTCAGTTCCGCGGGGAGCGGCTCGATCTTCAGGCCGTCGATGCCGACGACGCCGAATCCCTCGTTCAGCAGGTAGTGCGACAGCGTGTAGCCGGCCGGGCCGAGTCCGACGACCAGGACGTTGATCCCGTTGTAAGGAAGGGGATAGGGACGACGGACGTCGAGAGGGTTCCAGCGCGAGAGCAGGCTATAGATCTCGACGCCCCACGGCAGCCGCAGCACGTCGGTGAGGACCCCGGTTTCCGCCTGTGGGATGTTCACCGGGTCCTGCTTCTGGTAGATGCAGGCCTTCATGCAGTCGTTGCAGATCCGGTGGCCGGTCCCGGCGCACATCGGGTTGTCGAGCGTCACCAGCGCGAGCGCGCCCACCGCGTCGCCCGACTTCCGCAGCAGGTGCATCTCGGAGATCTTCTCGTCGAGGGGGCAGCCGGCGAGCGGAATGCCGAGCGCGTTGCGGGTGATCGCGCCGTCCTTCGCGCGGAGGCCCTTCGAACAGGAGTCCTTGTCGCGCTCGTGGCACAACACGCAGTAGTGGATCTCCGAGAGCACGCCGCGGCGATCCATCCGGCGATCGGTCAGGACGAATCCGTCGCGCCGGCGGCGCTGCGGATCGGGCCCGAACGCCAGCTCGGGAACGTTCGCGTCCGGCCGATCCACCTCGACCAGGTGGAACGGTTCCACCGCGTGCGGCAGGCGGAACGACACCCAGCCGGCAAAGGCGGGGTCGTCGAGGTGCGCCGCCGACCAGCGCGCGAGCTGATCGAGTTGGCGGTTCACGTCGGCGCGCTCGGGGCCGGCGTCGTCCTTGGGAAGCGCCGCCTCGCGGTCGAGCAGTGCGCAGGCTGCCGACGCGAGCGCAAGCTCGGGGTCGCGGCTGGCGGCCACGATGGCGGTCACGAATCGATCGTCGTCTTCGGTCGCGGTGGCGCCGCCTTTGGCCAGGGGCAGGGCGCGACGCCGGACGAGGTCCACCTTGAATCGAAACAGCGGGTCCTGCGCGCGGGTGGCCTCGCTGATCGCGCGGCATTCCTCTTCGATCCCGAAGAGCCGCGCCACGAATCGGCTGACGTGGCCGGCCATTCGCACGAGCAGCGCGGAAACGGCCGGTGCCGGGCGGGCCGCGCCGGGGTTGGAACGATACGCCTCCCAGTCGGCCCAGAACGCCGGATCCTCGCGCGCGACGTCCTCGCAGAACGTCTCGTGCAGCGCCTTGAGGCGCTCGGCCGACTGCAGGTCTGCGAACGAAAATCCCGGTACGCCCGGCTCGAGCCCGGAGGGCGGAAAGGTGGAAATGGTCATAGGTGCGCCGTCAAACAGTATGCCGCATCTCGACGCTTCCGTGGCATCCTTGGTCCAG
>Ga0315271_10001924_pt1 | contig 12817 bp, 7 predicted proteins | sample C3_top_MG_FD_204664 | JGI IMG/M metagenome (GOLD analysis project Ga0315271, IMG submission 204664) | Sediment microbial communities from Yellowstone Lake, YNP, Wyoming, USA - C3_top | ecosystem: Environmental > Aquatic > Freshwater > Lake > Sediment | place: USA: Wyoming | collected 2017-08-01
AATTTGCGTCGCGAGCTTTTTTTGAATCGGGTACATTGCTGCGCAGCAGCTTCAGGCGACCCCGCCGTACCTTCCCCTCCAGCCGTCGTTCACCGGATGAACGGGTGGGGCGGGTGGCGATGCGATTCCTGGGTTCAATCAGTGCCTGCTGGATCAGCACCCGAAGACGCACCATGGCATCAGTCATGTTCTGTTCCCGCGTGCGGAATCGCTGGGCCTTGATGACCATGATGCCGTGGTCATTGACGCGGCGGTCAGGCAGGGCCAGCAGACGTTGTTTGCAGGCCGCGGGTAAGGACGAAGCGGGAATGTCAAAGCGTAAATGCACCGCAGACGAAACCTTGTTGACATTCTGCCCCCCTGCACCCTGGGCGCGAATGGCGCTGAGGTGGATTTCTTCATCCGGCAGGGATAGCGTTTCAGTAATCTTGAACATGGCTGCTCTACAGATACCCCGTCATGCCCGCTTCTGCTGGGGTTGTCTCACCTGCAGATGCTGGATAATGGATTTTGCCGCCGCGCGGGCGTCGGCGATGGCGGTAACGACCAGGTCAGAGCCGCGCACCATGTCGCCGCCGGCGAATATGGCTGGATTGGTGGTCTGGCCGGGCAGGTGCGAACTGGTTTCCACCAGGCCACTGGCATGAGTAGCAACGGACAGATCCTGCAGCCAGTGCGGCGGGCTGGGGCGATAACCAAATGCGAAAATAACCGCATCGGCCGGCAACACTTTTTCACTGCCCTTGATCAGCTCGGGCCGGCGGCGCCCGCTGCCACTGGCATCGGTCACCAGGCGCGTACGGGCCACGCGCAGACCGTGGAGTTGCTCCCCTCCATGCAGCAGGTCCAGTGGCAGGGTGTTGAATTCAAATTGCACACCCTCCTTCATCGCGTGGTCCACCTCCCGTTGCGAACCGGGCATATTCTCACGGTCACGGCGATAGACGCAGTGCACTGATTCTGCGCCCTGCCGTATGGCGGTGCGCACGCAGTCCATGGCGGTATCGCCGCCACCCAGTACCAGCACGCGTTGGCCAGTCAGGCTGATGTGCGGGTAGTCGGGTAAATCCATGTCGTACAGGTACCCGGTTTGGCCAATCAGGAAGGGCAGGGCTGGAACAATACCGCCCTTCTCCATGCCGGCCAGGTCCGCTTCCACCGGTGTGTATGTGCCGGTGCCAAAAAACAGCGCATCGTGCATGCCCAGTAATTCGTGAGCCTGGATATCACGGCCAATTTCGCAGTTAAGGCGAAAGCGGATGCCCGCTTCTTCAAACACCTCCCTTCGCGTGCGCATGACCTTGAGTTCCAGCTTGAAATCCGGAATGCCGAAACTCAACAGGCCGCCGATCTCGGGATAGCGGTCGTACACGGTCACGCTGATGCCATTGCGCGACAGCACGTCGGCAGCTGAGAGCCCGGCTGGGCCCGCGCCCACCACACCAACACTCCAGGGTGTTGGCCGAACCCGTGAAAGGTCAGGCCGCCAGCCGAGTTTGAACGCTTCATCGACGATGTAACGCTCCATCGCACCAATGGTTACGGCACCAAACCCGGTTTGCAGGGTACAGGCTTGTTCGCACAGCCGATCATGGGGACAGATTCGGCCGCAGACTTCCGGCAGGCTGTTGGTTTCGTGGCACAAGGTGGCTGCTTCCAGGATGCGGCCCTCGGATGCCAGTTTCAGCCAGTTAGGAATGTAGTTATGCACCGGGCACTTCCATTCGCAGTACGGGTTGCCGCAGTCCAGGCAGCGCTCGCCCTGGTCAGCGGCTTCCTCGGCTGCAAATGGCTTGTAAATTTCGCGGAACTCGCTGCGGCGGATTTCCAGCGGATAGACGTCCGGATCGCTGCGGGCGCGTTCCAGGAAGGCGAAATCATCGTGCTGCCTTTTCATCGTGATATCTTTCCTGTGTTCAGGCCTTCACCAGCCGCAAGGGTACATCCTGCTGCGAAATGTCCTTACTGGCCTGCAGGTTGCGCGGCCTGATGTACACCCAGTGCGGCAACATCAAGTCAAACTGGTCCAGCACTTTTCGACCCCACTCGCTGCCCGTGAGGTGGACATGAGCGGTTATCAGGCTCTGCAAATGCCGTCGCGGGGCATCAAATCGCTGTTCTTCCAGCAAGGTAGCCTCGACGAACTCGCGATTGAGCATGCGCTCGACCTGGCGGTTGGGGTCGAGCACAAACAACTCGCCCCCGGTCATTCCTGCCGCGAGATTGGGCCCTACCGGACCAAGTATGACCACGGTTCCGCCGGTCATGTACTCGCAGGCATGGTGCCCGGCGCCCTCGATCACGGCCAGGGCGCCTGAATTGCGGACAGCGAACCGTTCACCGGCCTGACCCTGGGCGTAGAGTTCACCGCCGGTGGCTCCGTACAGGCAGGCATTGCCGCAAATGATGTTGCGTCGCGCCCTCTGGCGATCCGCGTCGGCGGTGCACAGCACGATGCGCCCTCCGGACATGCCCTTGCCGACATAATCATTGGAATCACCGCTCAAATACAAGCTGATACCGGGCATGTTCCAGGCTCCCAGGCTTTGGCCGGCGGTCCCGGACAGACGCACCTGCAGAGTATCCGGCGGCAGGCCTTCGCGGCCATGGCGCCGCGCCACTTCACCCGCCAGCATGGCGCCTATGGAGCGGTCATAATTGTGGCTGACAAAGTCGCCCGACCAACTTCGGCCCTGCGCGACGGCGGTCGCCGCGGCTGCGAGAATTTTCTGGTTGAGGCGACCCTGGTCGAACGGCGGGTTGCGCGGCTCGGTACAAAACACCGGCTCGCTCTTGCGCGTGGCGGCAGAACGCAGGATAGGTGACAAGTCCAGTGCGCGCTGCTTGGGCGTGATACCGGGTAACTGCTGCAGCAAATCGCTGCGGCCAATCAGGTCGGTAAATTGGGCAATACCCAGTTCCGCCATGATTTCACGCACATCGCGCGCAAGGAAGCGGAAATAGGCCATGACCCGCTCCGGCAAACCGTGGAAATGCGCATCGCGCAGGCGCTTGTCCTGGGTTGCAACGCCGGTGGCGCAGTTGTTAAGGTGGCAAATGCGCAGATATTTACAACCCAGCGCCACCATGGGGCCGGTGCCGAAGCCAAAACTCTCTGCACCCAGAATCGCGCCCTTGATCACGTCCAGGCCGGTCTTCAGGCCGCCATCGACCTGCAGGCGAATTTTGTGACGCAAGCCGTTGTCCACGAGCGTCTGGTGGGTTTCAGCCAGGCCCAGTTCCCACGGAGCCCCGGCATACTTGACTGAGCTTAAGGCACTGGCCCCGGTACCGCCGTCATAGCCGGCAATGGTGATCAGGTCGGCATATGCCTTGGCCACGCCCACCGCGATGGTGCCCACACCGGAACTGGACACCAGCTTGACGGAAACCAGTGCCGCGGGATTCACCATTTTCAAGTCGAAAATGAGCTGGGACAGATCTTCTATCGAGTAAATGTCGTGATGTGGGGGCGGTGAAATCAGGGTGACCCCCGGGGTGGAGCAGCGCAGTGCGGCAATTTCTGCACTGACCTTGTGGCCCGGCAGTTGCCCGCCCTCGCCTGGCTTGGCGCCCTGGGCGATCTTGATCTGCAGCACATCGGCGTTGACCAGGTAATGTGCATTGACGCCAAAGCGCCCCGAGGCCACCTGCTTGATACGCGAATTGCGTTCCGAGTTGAATCGCGCCGGGTCTTCCCCGCCTTCACCGGAATTGGAGCGTCCGCCAAGACGGTTCATGGCCACGGCCAGTGCCTGGTGTGCCTCGGGCGAAAGAGCACCTATGGACATGCCAGCAGAGTCAAATCGTGGAAAAAGCTTTTCTTCGCTTTCTACCTGGTCAAGGGGCAAGGCCGCCGCTACGGGCTGCAGCGCCCACAGGTCACGCAGGGTTAACGGCGGCCGCTGGTTAACCGCATCGGCATAACTGCGGTAATCGGCCCATGCGCCAGTGCTCACGGCCTGTTGCAGGCTCATGACCACACCGGGGTTATAGGCATGTTGCTCGCCACCGTGCACGTACCGATAAATTCCTTCGCGGGCGGGCGTCGACTGGTCATCCCAGGCCAGTTCATGCACCCGGCGCAGGTCTTCTTCGAGCTCGGCAAAACCAGCCCCGGCAATCATGGATTTCACTTTCGGGCAGCACAGGCTGGTGACTTCCCGGGAAATACCGATGGCCTCGAATAATTGGGAACCGCGGTAGCTGGCCATGGTGCAAATACCCATCTTGGACAGGATTTTCAGCAAGCCTTTACGGATACCGCGGCGATAATTCTTGCGCAGCTCCATAGGATCACCTTGCAAAGCGCCGCTTTCAATCTGCTGGTTGATGCTTTGAAATGCCAGGTAAGGATAGATGGCGGTGGCGCCCAGGCCGAGCAACACCGCGTACTGATGGGGGTCGCGCACTGATCCGGTTTCTACCACCAGGTTGGCGCGGGTGCGCTCATGGGCTCGCATCAGCGCCTGATGCACCGCGCCTACCGCCAGCGGCGCCGGGATGGTTAACCGTTCATAACTGATGTCGCGATCGCTGAGCACCAGGATAGTGACGCCGCTCTTGACCGACGCGAGGCAGTCCGCCACCAGAGCCTCGATGGCGCTGCGCAGACCGTATCGTTGGGGGTCATAGTTGAGGCTGTAACGCTGGTTGCGATAGTGCCTCTGGTCCAGGCCGAGCAGAGTCTGGTATTTAACATAATTGAGTACCGGCCAGGGCAGGACTACGCGGTGTGCATGCGAAGCGGTTTCATGGAACACGTTGTGTTCCCGCCCGATGCTGGTTTCCAACGACATCACCGCCGATTCCCGCAAAGGGTCGATCGGCGGGTTGGTGACCTGGGCGAACCCCTGCCGGAAATAGTCATAGATAGAACGATTGCGCAGCGACAGAACGGCCATTGGCGTGTCATCGCCCATCGAACCCACGGGCTCCTGCGACTGCAGTGCGGTTGGATTGATAACGGCTTCGCACTCTTCCGTGGTGAGGCCAAACAGCTTGTTGAATGTAGGCAGCAGGCTAGCTGATTCGCGCATGAACTTGTTGGCGGCCTTGCGTTCCTGTTCGTCGTTATTCCATATCCTTACAACGTTCTCGGTCATCCACTCGCGGTAGGCATGGCGGGCCTTGAGGTTGTCATCGATGGCGGTCGATTTCCACAGTTTGCCGGTGGTCACATCCACCGCGATCATTTCACCTGGTCCCAGGCGGCCGCGTCGCTTGATACGGTCGGGCGGGCAGTCCCACACGCCGGTCTCCGAAGCAGCGGTGAAAACACCATCATGGGTAATGCTGTAGCGCGCCGGGCGCAGCCCGTTTCGGTCCAGGGAGCAGCAGGCTATTTCGCCATTGCTGGTTACCACGCCAGCCGGTCCGTCCCAGGGCTCCTGGTGCATGCTGTTAAATTGCAGGAAGGCGCGCAGGTCCGGATCCATGTCTTCCCGCACAGCAGGGGGAATCAGCAGGCGCATGGCGCGGAACAGGTCCATGCCTCCGGCCAGGAAAACTTCCAGCAAATTGTCCAGCGATGATGAATCCGAGCCAGTCTCGTTTACCAGGTGCGACAGCGACTCCAGCGCAGGCAACAACGGAGACTGCAGGATTCCCGCGCGGGCGTTGGCCCAGTCGCGGTTGCTGTTGATGCTATTGATCTCGCCGTTATGCGCCAGGAAGCGGAAGGGCTGGGCATAGTTCCAGCGCGGCAGCGTATTGGTTGAAAAACGCTGATGGCACACGCCTATGGCCGAGGTCATGCGCGGATCGCGCAGGTCGGGATAAAAATCCGGCAAGTGCGCCGCCTGCACCAGGCCCTTGTAGACCATGGTCAGGTTCGACAGGGTCACTACGTAATACAGGGGATCAGGGTCGGCCAGGGCCCGATGTTCATCAAACGCAATGCGCCGGGCAGCAAACAACTGGCGCTCGATATCATGCCTGCGCCAGCCGGGTGGTGCATTGACAAACACCTGGTAAATGGCCGGCATGCTGGCCAGGGCCTGCGTACCCACCACGGCGGGGTCGGTCGGTACTTCGCGCCAGCCTACGACCGCCAGGGAGCGACGGCCAAGATGGTCAGTGAGTATGCGCTTGCCGCGTTCGATCAGGACATCGTCAGGGGAGAAGAACACCAGCCCGGCAGCGAAATATTCCGCCAGGCGGAATCCGCAATCGGCGGCAACGGCTCGCAGGAAGGGCTCGGGGAACTGCAACATGATGCCGCAACCATCGCCCGACTTGCCATCGGCGGCGACTGCGCCGCGGTGGCTCAGTCTGGCCAGCGATTCCAGTGTCGTTTCGACCAGCCAGTGGCTTTTTTGTCCGTCCATGTGGGCAAGCAGGGCAAAACCGCAGCTGTCCCTGAAGTCACGCTCCGGGTCGTGCAGTTTGTGCATGGTAATCGGGTCCAATGGTTGCATGATTTACCCCGCAGTGACGTGCGCCACCCCCTGGGCGGCGCACCCCGGTAGTGAATCTAGTTCACAGGGTATCATTCTGGAAGTTAATATTTTGAATGAATGAACTCTGAAACTTAATAGCGGTTTCGCGCGCAAGCGCGCATTGTGCATGGATGCACCGGTGCCGCGCAGGCCAAGGGTGGCCGGGAGCGGCCTCCTACAGCTCGACGGGCACTCGACCCGTAGGAGCGCGCTTGCGCGCGAATCGGCTTGAAGTCCGGCGGGTTGCCGTTGACAGCTTACTATAATCCCGCTACGGTGAGGTTTGAAGCGGGTAGCGAGCTGCAAGCAGCTACCCGACCAGGGATGGATCATCGGCTCAGGATGAGCGCACTCTGCCGCGTTTTTAAGGCCCGGCCTGATTCCATCCCGACGTGTTTAGGGCCCCCGGGGGAATGGGCCCGGCGGATGCTTTTCAACCCCAGGAACACGCAACCCGATCCGGGATGGCCGTGAGCTTTCAAGGCCATGAGCTTCCAAGGAAGCGGTCGGGCGGAAAAACCATGCGTGGTGTTGGAGCTGGCGATGTCAGGAACCAGGGAGGTGGCCCTGTCCACCAACCGCTTTCCCCGGGGGCCGTTTTGTTTGCTGAGCGGAATTTCGCCTAATGCACTGATACCGCCTCTTGCGTGTGGGATGGGCCGCCGTCGTCGCGCGTGGCCAGCTCCTGTTCCAGATGGCGGATGCGCTCGTGCAAGTGGTCAACATTGTCGTCCAGTATCCGGGCCAGGATCACACCCGATTCCTCGTTGAACCCGTCGTTGGCAAGCAGCAGGCTGATCAGCAGCCATGAAGTGCCAAACAGCAGGACAAAGCCCCATTCTGCCTGCCCTGCTTGCCACAACAGGGACGAAGTGAAGACCAGTGCACTCAGCCCGGTGGCAATGATCAGGCCGTTGCGCCAGGGGTTTCGCAGCTTTAGTTTGCTCATGATGTTCACCCGGGAAGTAAGCGGTCCAACAGAAAGTGGGTGAACAATAGGGGTTTAGGGCAATGCGCGCTTGTCCCGGGCGGACAAGGTGTTGACTTCAGGGTATTGACTTCAGGGGGGCAGTTTAGCTTGCGGGCATCTCGCTGCCGAACGTTTCCAGGTCTGCCAGCAGTTTACGATGCACTTTTTCGCCCTTGCTGCTCAGGTAGAGGCGGCGTACGCGGCGATCGGCCGGGTCGGATTCCTGTTTGATCCAGCCGCGACCCTGCGTGGTTTCACCCAACAGGGAAATCACCCGGGAAACGGTCTTGGCGGAAAGCCCTGTAAGATCAGCAACTTCAACCTGTGTGCTGCCGGCGTGATAGGCCACACACCAAAATACGGCATAGCTGGAAAGAGACGCTTCACTTTGTCCCAGGAGTTTGAGGGGCTGTGAAAAAGCGCGGCTGAATAACCCGGTCATGGCCCGTTCGGACATGACCTCCGTAGCGCGTTTTCTGGCGGAATCCGAGTTCAACACCCTCTCCTTTTAGCGAATGAACCTACTTGGCTATTATCCACAATTGGCCACGATTGCGACAGAAGTTTTACATCCGCTGCGCCCTGTTTGCCTTGAGTCTCAAGCCAAAGAGCCTTGAAGTGCCCCTTTGAGGTTCGTAGACTGCGACGATGTCCCAGCGAAAGCCTTCCCGTACACCGCGATCAATTTCCGGTAAAGCCACTGCCCTGAGCTTGCGGTCCTCCAGCACGGCGGGGCTGAGAAACGGCCTTGCCTATGCCGTGCTCATTGTTTTCACGCTGATTGCCTATGCCAATGCCTGGCCCGATAACCTCGCGTTTGATGACAGGGTATTTGCCGACGCCAGCCGTTTCTCCGGGTTGAGCCCCGGCGATGTGCTGCGCTTTTTTACCGAGGATCTTTGGGCTGCCAGGGGCGACGATACCAGCCTCTATCGGCCCCTTTTGTTGCTGGCGATCGCCGGTGAGTCACAGGTGTTCGGGGACTGGATGGCGGGATACCACCTGGTCAATATCGGTTTGCACGTGCTGGCGACCCTGCTGGTTTACGGATTCATCAGCCAGTTGATGCAGATCTGCGGACACCAGCGGGGCGAGGCCAGGCAATTTGCACTCCTGGCCGCCCTGCTATTTGGTGTGCACCCAATCCACACCGAGGTGGTGAATTCGGTATTCAACGGCTCCGAAATTCTCGTCACCATTGGAGTGATTGGAGGATTGAAGTGGTTTCAAGATTGCCAGGACAAGCAACCGGCAAAAGCCTGGTTGGGGCTGAACCTGATCTATCTTTTGGTCCTGTTCTGCCGTGAAAGTGGCGCAGCGCTGCCGCTGCTTGCGGTCGCCATCATATGGCTTACCCGCGCCGATTCATGGCAACTGCGGCTGCGGGCATGTGCTCCGGTCGTGTCTTTGCTGTTGCCCCTGGGCATTTACCTGGCCTTGCGTTCGCATGCCCTGGGAACAGAGGCAATGCCGCAAGCGTCCGCTGTGGCCCAACCGGAAAAGGTTGGAGAGCTACTTCCCCTGGCCCGGTATGGCATGGATTTCAGGCTGGCAAAATTTCTCCCGGCGGTTGGTTTGTGGTTTGAAGCCTTGAAAATGCAACTGTGGCCTCATCCACTGCAGATTTATTACGATCCTCCGCAAACGAGCGTTTGGCTCGCTCTGGCAGCACAGGTGGCGGTGCTGGCCGGTGCCGTCATGGCATTCGTGCACAAGCGTCCCTTGTTCCTCACCGGGCTGGTTTTTTTCTATGTTGCGATGCTTCCGTCCAGCGGGATTATCGGGGGGCCTGGCGCTTACCCCGGTTTGGCTGACCGGATCATGTACTTGCCATCGGTTGGGTTTGTCATCGTTCTCGCATTTGGTCTCAGACTACTGGCGCAGAAGTTCAGCCTGAACGCCGCCGTGATCGCTACCCTGGTCATCACGGCCGTCCTGATACCGCTGACCTGGGCGCGAAACGCAGATTGGGACAACGACATCCTGTTGTTCGAAACCGACTACAGCAAGCTGCAGTCCAAAGCTCCCATCCTCAATACCATGCTTGCAGCCTACCTGCGGGAACACAACTACGCCCGCGCCGTCGAGATCTGTGATGAAAACCGGCAGGCGATTCTTGCCGGGCATTCCGCGGGCGTACATTGTGGATCGGCCTATGGCCAGGTGGGCCGATTCCGCGAGGCTGAACAGGCTTACCTGTCCGTCGCATCCCAATCAATGGGAGGAGTATTCGCCGACTTCAATCTGGCCATGATGTACATTCATCTCGGCCGCAGAGCGGAGGCAGAGGAGCATATTGCTGCGGCGATCGCTGCAGAGCCAAAGGCCTTCCTCAGGAACTACTTCAAGGCTGTGGCACTGATCCAGATGCATCCTTCGGACCGCAACAGCCTGCTGGAGGCCCAGGCCCTGCTGCAGCAAGCTTTGGAGTTGCAACCTCAGCACGTTGAGTCACGCAAGGAACTTGAGCTGCTCAACCAGAGATTGAGCGAGGCACCGCCCGCTCGCTGAATGCCAAGGTGCGATCCTCTCCCATCTCGTGGTATTCAGCGTCCTGGTTCACGCGCCAGACATCCCAGAGCTGCTTGCCGGCAAGGATATTTTCGGCCGTGAGCAAGGCGGTCATCATTGCGTGGTCCTGGTTGTTGTACTTGTGCATGCCATTGCGCCCTACCAGGTGCAATTCCGGCATGTGCTTATCCAACCAGCTGCGAAACAGCGCAACACGCTCTTCATAGCTGTCGTCGTACACCGGGTAGGCCTTGGGTTGACGAATCACCGTGCCGTCAATCACATGTCCCGGGGTCACCAGTCCCAGCTGGATCAACTCCTCATCCGCCAGCCGCACCAGGTCTTCATCTTTCGCATCCCACAGGCCATCACCTTTGAAGCAGAAGTATTCCAAACCCAGGCAGTTCAGGTCCGGGTCCGGCACGAGGTGAGGAGACCATGACTTGAAGTTCTGGATACGTCCCACTTTAACCATGGAATCGTGGATATAGATCCAGTTATCATCGAAGCAATCTACGTCTTTGACGATCAGTGCCACGGTAATGAAGTCACGGTAGTGCAAGGCCCGGGCAGCTGCCAGCACGGGTTCGGGCAGGCGTGGCTCCAGGTATTCAGCCAGTTCCGAAATGGCTGCCGAGGAAATAACGTGATCGGCATGAAATTCGTGGCGCCCGCCTTCAGGGTCCAGTGCATAGACGGTCCATTCGCCGTTTTCAGGGTTGCGCACAAGTTGGTGTACTTCCATTCCGAGCAGCACTTCACCACCCGCCTTGTTCACCTTTTCAGCGGCGGCCTCCCACATCTGGCCGGGGCCCAGCCGCGGATACCTGAAATGCTCGACCAGGGTTTTCGGGGTGCTGCCTTTGCGCCGCAGCCAGGCGGGAATGAGGGCATTTCGCACCGCGCCACCCAACGATAGCCCCTTGATTCTCTGTGCCGCCCAATCTGCGGAAATTTCCTTGCATTTCATGCCCCAGACCTTTTCGGTATAGGACTCAAAAAAAATGCTGAATAATCGCCTCCCGAACTGGTTGGTCACCCAGTCTTCGAATGTTTGTGCGTCGCGGATGGGAAACAGCCGCGCCTTGAAATAAGAAGCCATACACCAGGCGGACTCGAAAAACCCCAGCTTGGTCAAGGCGTCAATGGCGCGCAGGGGGTAGTCAAACAACTTGCCCTGGTAGAAAATGCGTGACTTGCGCGGGCGGTTGATCAGCTGGTCGCCGAGAATCTCGTCCCACAGCGCTTCAATTTCCTTCGAGCGGGAAAAAAACCGGTGGCCACCAACATCAAAGCGAAAGCCCTTGTACTTCTCCGTGCGCGATATTCCCCCCACATGCACCGGGTCGCGCTCCAGCAAAGTGACCTTTGCCCCGGCAGCACTGAGGCGATAAGCTGCGGTCAGGCCAGCCGGGCCCGCTCCAATGCAAATCACGCGCGGCAGTTTCTGCGGCACATCAGGCACCCGGTGCTCTCCTTTGGTGAGCGATTTCTTGATTCAGCATTGCGTTAAATGCCCCGGTGTGCAAGCACCAGTCACGTTGATCACCGGCGCGGCTTTCTCGCAATGGGTTTTTGACTTGCGTATCATCGCCGCATGCACCGGTCCTTGCCAATGGTTCCCCAAGCCACAGTCCTTATCCTCACGCCGGTAAAAGACGCCAACGCGTGCCTGCACAGCTATTTTGCGGGTTTGCGCAAGCTGGACTATCCGCGCGGGCTCCTGTCGGTAGGGCTGCTGGAAAGCGACAGCACCGACGGCACCTTCGAAAAGTTTCAGGCCGGATTGAACGCGTGTGCCGGGCATTTTGCATCTGCCCGGATCTGGAAAAAAGATTTTCACTTCCAACTTCCGCCGGGCAAGAAACGCTGGGACCGAAGCATACAGAAAATCCGTCGCTCCGTGCTGGCCAAGAGTCGAAATTTCCTGCTGTTCAGCGCACTGCAAGCACATGACTGGGTGCTCTGGCTGGACGTCGACATCATCGAATACCCGCCGGACCTGGTTCAGCAATTGCTCGCGACCGGCAAGGACATTGTGCAGCCACACTGCGTGAAGGAGTTTGGCGGACCTACATTCGACCGCAATGCCTGGCGTGATCACGGCAGGTTGCATATGGAGGATATGCGCGCGGAAGGTGACCTGGTGGAGCTCGATACAGTGGGCGGCACGGTGCTGCTGGTGCGTGCCGACATTCATCGGGAGGGGCTCATCTTTCCTACTTTTTTCCTTGGGCGACCCCTTGCCCGCGCACGGCGCGATAACTTGTGCCATTCGCGTTTCGACTTCCTGCGTGCCTGGCGTGGCGACTATCGTGGAGAGATCGAAACCGAGGGTCTTGGCATCATGGCGCACGAGATGGGTTACTGTTGCCACGGGATGCCGAATTTGGAGGTCCGTCATCGTGATGCCTGATCCTGGCCCGCGAGGACCTGCGCCCCGCGTGGCAATATCAGCGCCGGTGTCTGATCTTCCATGAAGGTCCTTTTCATCACCTTCGGGCTGCCCATCCCGCCCAGCAGCGGTGCAAGAATCCGCGATTTCAACCTGATTTGCCGTGTCGCCCGGCAGCACGAAGTATCGGTCCTGTCACTGCTGGAATTTCCCGGAGAGAAGGAACATATGCAGGCCATGCGGACGTATTGCCGGCATGTCGATGGCGTTGTGGCGGATCGAGGCTGGCTGGGCACGCTGGGCGTGGCACTGTCGGGCCTGTTGCACGACCGGCCGGTGGCAACCGCGCCGTTCTATTACCCCGAACTGGCCAGGCGCATCCGGCAGCTGACGCAAGAGCAAGCGTTTGACATTGTGCAGATAGAGCACTCTTTCCTGGCGCCCTATCGCGCGGACCTGGCCGGTGAATTCCGCGGCGCGTGCGTTTTGTCACTGCACAAC
>Ga0315271_10001925_pt1 | contig 12810 bp, 7 predicted proteins | sample C3_top_MG_FD_204664 | JGI IMG/M metagenome (GOLD analysis project Ga0315271, IMG submission 204664) | Sediment microbial communities from Yellowstone Lake, YNP, Wyoming, USA - C3_top | ecosystem: Environmental > Aquatic > Freshwater > Lake > Sediment | place: USA: Wyoming | collected 2017-08-01
CGCAGCAAGAATACCGATGATGACGACCACGATGAGCAGCTCGATCAGCGTGAAGCCCTTCTTCCCGGACATGCGCATCTGGAAATTCTCCTATCTCAGGTTGGCCGCAGACCCCTTTAGTCCGCGGTCGCTCAGGGAACCACACCCTCTCGGGGACCTACACCTAGCAACAGCAATGCCACACGGAGAAAACACTATAACTACTTGTCGTTAATAGCGTTAGCCATCACATTTGCGCCTTACAATCATTCCGCGGCCCTGCATTTTGCAAAATACCGCGATTATCGCCAGCTTCCATCACGCTGCGGGCCATCGTCCCTTCACTTGTGCCCGGATCGGCGGGGTCCCAGTCTCAGACCACTTCATTATGACCGTGGACCACGCTGCCAATCCGAAGAAGCCCCCCAAGGCAGCCGTCGTCCTCGCGGCCTTGGATGCACTAGACGACGGATACGCGGCCGTGGATACAGACTGGCGCATCATTTTCGCCAACCGCGCCTTCGCCCGCCTCCACGGCGGCGACCCCTCCGCCTGGGCCGGCCGCATCCTCTGGGAGGCGCTCCCTCCACTCGCCCGCGACTACGAACGCTCCCTCGTCTCCGCGACCGCCGCCGACGGTCTCACCCGCGCCTTCCGCACCGCCTCCTCCACCCCCGGTAGCCACGGTTCCTTCGAAGTCACGGTCACCCAGATGAGTGCGGGCGGCGTCTGCGTCCGCGTCGCCGAAGTCTCCGCCGCCAGCTGGGCCGAGCGCGCGCTCGCCGAACGCTCCGAGGAGAACGCGTCGCTCAGCGAGGTTGCCCGCCTCCTCGCCCAGGAGGTGGACGTCGAAGCGCTCCTCCAGGTGATCTGCGCGCGCGCGATGCTCATCTGCGACGCCGCCGGCGCCAACGTCGGCGAGATCCACGGGGACATGGTCCTCATGGTCGGCGGCGCCGGACTCGGCGATGGCCTGCGCGGCGTCCGCTTCCCTCTCGCCAACTCACTCACCGGTAAGGTCGTGGAGGCCCGTGCGCTCGTGCGCACCGATGACTACAAAGGCGAGTACGGCCGGATCTTCCCCGGACGCGCCGGCTTCGAGCCGGCGGTCGCCCTCGGCGCCCCCCTCACCGCTCACGGCGAGGTCCTCGGCGTCCTCCTCGTGCAGCGACTGTCGCACGCCGCGGCCTTCACCGAGCGCGAGGAACGCCGGCTCCGCGCGATCGCCGACCACGCCGCCATCGCCCTCTGGAAGACGAAGCTCCTCGAACAGGTGCGCGAAGCCAATCGCTCCAAGAGCGAGTTCATGGCCGTCATCTCGCACGAGCTGCGCACGCCGCTCACCGCGCTCATCGGCTACGAAGAACTCCTCGCCGACGAGGCCTTCGGCCCCGTCACCGAGCAGCAGCAGTCGGCCATCGAGCGGATGCGCACGAGCACCGAACTGCTCACCCTGCTCATCGACGAGGTGCTCACGGTGGCGCGCCTCGAGGCTGGACGCGAGCTCGTGCGCGCCGGCGAGACCTCCGTACGCGATGTGGTCAGCGCCGCGGTGGCGGTCCTCGAACCGCTCGCGCTCGACAAGGGGCTCGCGCTGCGCGTCGCCGAGCCCGCGGCGCCCCTCCCGATGTTCACCGATGGCGAGATGGTCCGCCGGATCCTCGTGAACCTGGGTGCCAACGCGATCAAGTTCACGGACAGCGGGAGCGTGGAGATCACCGCGGAACCAGTCGGGGACGATGTGCGTTTCTCGGTGCGCGACACGGGGATCGGGATCGCCCCGGCCGACGTGCCGCGGCTCTTCCAGCCCTTCACGCAGCTCGATTCCGGGGTCACGCGGCGGTACGGCGGCACGGGGCTGGGACTCTACATCTCCCAGCGCCTGGCGAGCCTGCTCGGCGGGCGGCTGAGCATGGAGTCCTCGCTCGGCGAGGGGAGCGTCTTCACCCTCCTGATCCCGGCGCGGCGCGCCGAACCCGCGACTACGTGAAGGATTCCCCTCCCCGTTAGATTGCAGTCATGGCTTCCGGTCCGATCACTTCGGTGTTCAACGACGGGTACATCGCGGAACGGTTCGAGCAGTACCGCCGCGACCCGCATTCCGTTGACGATTCCTGGCGGCAGTTCTTCGCCATGGCGCAGCGCCTCGGCGGAGGCGCCGCTCCCGCCGGTGCGCCCGCGGCGTCGGATCCGGCCTTTCTCCGTAAAGTGGCCGGCGCCGCGATGCTCGTCGCCGCGGTGCGCCAGTACGGCCATCTCGACGTTCCGCTCGACCCCCTCGGCGCCGCGCCGCCGGCGGGCGCCGCCGAGCTGACCCCGGAGTTCCACGGCCTCGTCGAGTCCGATCTCTCGATGATCCCCGGTACGGCGCTCGGCTTCAGCGAGCACCGCACCGCGGCCGACGCGATCGCGCACCTGCGCGGGCTGTACGCGTCGCGCATCGGCTTCGAATTCGAGCACATCGAAGAAGAAGTCGAGCGCGCCTGGTTCCGCGAGCAGGTGGAAGGGGGCGCGATGCGCCGCACGCTCACGAACGAGGAGAAACTCGCCCTGCTGCGGCGGCTCACCGAAGTGGATGGCCTCGAGCGATTCCTCGGCCGTGCGTACCAGGGCTACAAGCGATTCTCGATCGAGGGGACGGACGCGCTCGTCCCGATGCTCGACGCGGCGATCGCGCGCGCGGCGGCGGCGGGGGCGAAGGATGTGGTCATCGGGATGGCGCACCGCGGGCGGATCAACGTGCTCGCCCACGTGCTCCAGAAGCCGGCCGGCAACATCTTCGAGGAATTCGACGGCAAGCACGGCGCGCAGGCGGCGAGCGACACCGGCGATGTGAAGTACCACCTCGGCGCCCGCACCGTGCGCGAGATGCCGGCGGGGAAGGTCGAGATCACGCTCGTGCCGAACCCGAGCCATCTCGAGTTCGTGAACCCCGTGCTCGAAGGGACAGCGCGCGCGTTGCAGCGCGTCGCGGGCGGCAGCGATGAGTCGCGCGTGCTCCCCGTGCTCGTGCACGGCGATGCGGCCTTTCCCGGCGAAGGCGTGGTCGCGGAGACCTTCAACCTTTCGAACCTCCGCGGGTACCGCACCGGCGGCTCGCTGCACATCATCGTGAACAACCAGGTCGGCTTCACCACCGACCCGCGCGATGGGCGCAGCACGTACTACGCGAGCGATCTCGCGAAGGGCTTCGAGGTGCCGATCGTCCACGTGAACGCGGACGATGCCGAATCGTGCATCGCGGTCATCTGGCTCGCGCTGGACTACCGGGCCCGCTTCAAGAAGGACTTCCTCATCGATCTCGTCGGCTACCGCCGCTGGGGGCACAACGAGGCGGACGAACCGGCGTACACGCAGCCGAAGAAATCGCGGCTCATCAAGAAGCACCCGACGCCGCGTGAGGTGTGGGGCGCGCGCCTCGTCGCCGACGGCGTGCTCGACGATGCGGCGGTGAAAGCGCTCGATCTCGAGGTGCAGCAGGCCTTCGAGAGGATCCACGAGGCGACGCGCGCCGCGAACCAGCCGGCGCATGCGCCGGCGGAGCAGCGGGCGTCGGCCGCGGCGGGACCGATCGAGACGTCGGTGAAGGCGGAGCAGCTCGTCGTGCTCAACGAGCGGATGCTCAGCTGGCCGGACGACTTCAAGCCGCTCCCGAAGCTGGCGAAGCAGCTCGAGCGCCGGCGCATCGCTCTCGCCGAGGAGGGCGAGATCGACTGGGGCCATGCGGAAGCGCTCGCGATCGCATCGCTGCTCTCCGATGGCGTGAACGTGCGCCTCACCGGGCAGGACGTGGAGCGCGGGACGTTCTCCCACCGCCAGGCGATGCTGCACGACTACGAGAACTACAAGACGTACGCGCCGCTGCAGCATCTGGCCGGCGCGGCGGGGCGTTTCGAGATCCACAACTCGCCGCTGTCCGAGGTCGGGGCGCTCGGCTTCGAGTACGGCTACAGCGTGGCGGCGCCGGACGCCCTGGTGATGTGGGAGGCGCAATTCGGCGATTTCGTGAACGTGGCGCAGCCGATCATCGACCAGTTCATCGTGAGCGACCGCGCGAAGTGGGGGCAGGACTCCGGCATCGTGATGCTCCTGCCGCACGGCTATGAGGGGCAGGGACCGGAACACTCGAGCGCGCGGCTCGAACGGTTCCTGCAGCTCGCCGCCGACAACAACATGCGGATCGTGTACCCGAGCTCGCCGGCGCAGTACTTCCACGTGCTGCGGCGGCAGGCGAAGCTCGCGCCGCGGCGGCCGCTGGTGTCGATGCAACCGAAGAGTCTGTTGCGGCTGCCCCTCGCGGCGTCGAAGCTCGCGGACCTCACGCACGGAACGTTCCAGCCGGTGATCGACGATCCGGCGGTGAAGAGCCCCGCCGACGTGCGGCGCATCGTCTTCTGTTCCGGCAAGCTCTACTATGATCTGCTCGGTGGAACGCGCGGCGCGAATGTGGCGGTGGTGCGCGTGGAAGAGCTGTATCCGTGGCCGCACGAGGCGATCGCGCAGGTGCTGGACCGCTACCCGAACGTCGAGGATGTCGTATGGGCGCAGGAAGAACCGAAGAACATGGGCGCCTGGACGTTCGTGTCGCCGCGGCTGAGAGCGGCGGTCGGGAACGCGATGGTCATCCGGTACATCGGGCGGCCGGAGCGGGCGAGCCCGGCGGAGGGGTATGCGAGTACGCATGCGGAGCTGCAGGGGGAGATCGTGAGGGACAGCCTCGGGCTCGGCGCTCGGCGCTCGGCGCTCGGCGTTTCGTGAGCATCTCGCGGCCGTTGACGCGCGCCCGGTGGGCGCTGCTCGTTCTGCTCGGCGTTCTAGCGACGACTCAAGCCGCGGCGCAGGAGCGGGGGGCGAATGCGCTCGGCGATGCGATCGCGGGGCTCGGGACTTCCATGCGTGTGCTGGTGATCGCGGCGCATCCGGACGACGAGGACACGCGGCTCATCACGTGGCTGCAGAAGGGGCATCGCGCCGAGGTGGCGTATCTTTCGCTGACGCGCGGGGACGGCGGGCAGAATCTCATCGGGAACGAGCTCGGCGAAGCGCTGGGCGTCATTCGCACCGAGGAGCTGCTCACGGCCCGCCGCCTCGACGGCGCGCACCAGTACTTCACGCGCGCGTACGACTTCGGCTTCTCGAAGAGCGCCGCCGAGACGTACACACACTGGCCGCACGATTCCATCCTGAAGGACGTGATCACCGTGATCCGGGCTTTCCGGCCGCAGGTGATCGTGACCGTCTTCACGGGGACACCGCGGGATGGGCACGGGCATCACCAGGTGTCGGCACTGCTCGGTCGCGAGGCGTACGATCTCGCGGGCGACAGCGTGCGATTCCCGGCGCGCTCGACGCAGGGGCTCGCCCCGTGGACCGTGAGCAAGTTCTATCGCGGACGGAGCTACTTCGGGCCGCCATACTCCTACGCGTACGACGCCGGCGACTACGATGCGCTCCTCGGCGTGAGCTACGCCGAGATCGCCGCCGAGAGCCGGTCGCAGCACAAGAGCCAGGGATTCGGCGTCCTGCCGCGGAAGGGTTCTTCGCCGGGCTATCTCATGCGTGAAGCGACGCGCGTGAACGCCGGCACCGACTCGACGAAGGAGAAGGGGATCTTCGACGGGATCGACACGACGTGGGCGGCGCGGAGGGGGTTCACGTTCTCGGATGGCTATGAGGATTCGATCACGGCGCACATGGCCCACGTGCGGAAGGCGTTCGATCCGTGGGATCCGGAGGGTTCCACCAGCGCCGACCTGGCCGCGATCCTCGCGCTTCCCAAGGCCGGTGGGACGCTCACGTTCACGGTGGGCGAGTCACAGTATCCGCGCCTTCGGGTGGCGGCCGAGGCGGCACTCGGCCTGGCGCACGGTGTCGCGATCGAGGCGACGGTGGACCGGGATTTCGTCGCGGTCGGCGACAGCATCCCGGCGATCATCACCATCTTCAATCGCGGCCGCAGTCCCGTCTCGGTGGATCGCGCGATGCTCGCCGTGAGCGGCTCGTCGGTGAAGGATGTGCGCAAGGAGAACCGGACCGGTGGATCCGTCACGATCGCTCCGGACAGTGCGTATCGCGACACGATCATGGTGGTCGGGGTGTCGCCGTCGCAGCCGCATTGGCTCGCGGTGCCGCGGCGCGGGGACATCTTCGCCGTGCCGGCCTCGGTCACCGCCGAGGACGTGCGCCGGTCTCCGGCGAGCGTGGAGGCGACCGTCTTCTTCGACCACGGCGCCGCGACGCTCACCACGCCGGTCGTGCATCGCTTCGCGGATCCGGTGAAGGGGGAGCAGGCGCATCCGTTGGCGGTGGCTCCGGCGGTCACGCTCGCGCTCGATACCCGTGTCGAGTACGTGCCCGCGAACGGAGCGCTCGACCGTACCGTCCACGTTCGGCTGCGTTCGGCGGCGAACACGGTGCGCACGGTGAGGGTCTCGATCCGCCTCCCGAAGGGGGTCACGACGGATTCGCTCGCGCGGTCGGCTCAACTCCCGGCTTATGGCGCGACGACGGTCAACTTCCGCATCCGCGGCTCGCTCCCCGCTGGCGCGCACCAGCTCTCCGCCGTCGCCGAGTCCAACGGGCAGACCTTCACCACCGGCTACCAGTACATCGACTACGACCACATCCGTCCGCAGGCAATGTATCGTGATGCCACGGTCACGCTCGAGGCGGTGGATGTCCGCATCCCGCCGGGCGCGAACATCGCGTACATCCAAGGGGTCGGCGACAACAGCGCGCCGGCGCTGCAGCAGCTCGGCATCCCGGTCACGATCATCGATCCGTCCACGCTCGCGAGCGCGGATCTCGCGCCGTACACCGCGATCGTGATCGGCACGCGGGCATACGAGGCGCATCCGGACCTCGTCGCCAACAATGCGCGGCTGCTCGACTGGGTGAAGAAGGGCGGCACGATGGTCGTGCAGTACGGTCAGTACGAGATGACGCAGCCGGGGATCATGCCGTACCCCGTCACGCTCACGCGCCCCGCGGCGCGCGTCACCGAGGAGAACTCGGCGGTCACGGTGCTGGATCCGAAGAACCCGCTGCTCTCGACGCCGAACGCGATCAACGCGAGCGACTGGACCGGCTGGGTGCAGGATCGCGCGCTGTATATGCCGAGCACCTTCGATACGGCGTACGCGGCGCCGCTGCAGATGAATGACACGGGAGAGCAGCCGAACCGCGGCGCGCTGCTCATCGCGAACTACGGGCGCGGCACCTACGTGTACGTGACGCTCGCCTTCTTCCGGCAGCTACCCGCCGGCGTTCCGGGAGCGGCGCGGATCTTCGTGAATCTCCTCGGCGCCCGTCAGGCGGGCGCGCCAAGGACCATTCCATAGTGCGGCTCCGCGGGATCGCTCTCGCGGCGCTGTCCGCGCTCGCTGCCTGCGGCGGCGGGGACAAGCGGACGGTGCTCACCGTGTACAGTCCGCACGCGAAGGACCTGCTGACGTTCTACGAGCAGGGTTTCGAGGCCGCGCACCCCGACATCGATGTGCAGTGGGTGGACATGGGGTCGCAGGACATCCTGGACCGGGTGCGTAGCGAGGCGGCGAACCCGCAGGCAGATGTCTGGTTCGGTGCGCCGGCGGAGGTGTTCGCGCGCGCAGCGGCGGAAACGCTGCTGGTGGCGTATCGGCCGACCTGGGCGGGCGCCGTTGATCCGGCCGCGCGCGATCCGCACGACCTCTGGTACGGGACGTACCGGACGCCGGAGGTCATCGCGTACAACACGGAAGCGGTGAAGCGCGACGATGCGCCGAAGGATTGGGACGAAGTGCTGGATCCGAAGTGGAAGGGGAAAGTGCTGATCCGGGACCCGATCGGCAGCGGGACGATGCGGGCGATCTTCGGAGCGATGATCCTGCGCGGATGGAGCGCGACGAACGGGCCGGATTCGGGGTACGCGTGGCTGAAGAAGCTCGACGCGAATACCAAGGAATACGTCGCGAACCCGGCGTTGCTGTACCAGAAGCTCGGACGACAGGAGGGGCTGATCACGCTCTTCGACATGCCGGATATCGCGGCGTTGAAGGGGAGAGGGATCCCGGTGGACTACGTGATCCCTCGCAGTGGAACTCCGTTGCTGGTGGATGGGATCGCGATGGTGAAGGGGACGAAACACCAGGAGGCGGCACGGTCATACTACGAGTACGTGACGTCGGCACGAGCGCTGATCGATGCGGCGGGGAAGTTCCAGCGGATCCCGGTGAGGAACGACGTGCCGTTGGATTCATTGCCGGCGTGGGTGCATGAGGCGATGACGGGGATCAAGCCCATGCCGATGGACCAGGCGATCCTCGAGAAGCACCTCGATGAATGGATGAGGTATTGGGACGCGAACATTCGGCGGAGGCAGTGAGGGATTCGGGAATCGGGAGTCGGGAGTCGATGAAGAATGACAATTTTGGACATCTCTAAGCAGAGAGACTCGCGATCAGGCGGCTCAACAGCTGGCCGACTCGCTGGACCAACTGCGATGCTGGCGCGAGATCGGCGTCGCTGAAGTATCCGACACGACGGCTCGATTCGAGGTGTGTGGCGACCTCCGCGAGGGAACCACGAGCGATGGACAGGAAGTGGAGGTACTCCCGTCGATGGGCGCGAGCATTGCCCTCGGCGATATTGGCCGGTATGGAGGCAGCGGCTCGGCGGAGCTGATCCGCCAAACCGAATCGCTCTCGCAGGGGAAGCCGGTCCGCCAGGCGATAGACTTCCCCAACGAGATCCACCGATCGTTGCCAGGCGATGAGCCTGCCTCCCGCCCCGATGATCTGTCGGTTGCGCATGTCCACACGATGAAGTGGGGAGCGCGCACTTGAATCATCGTTCTCGCGCACGGCGCTCCGTACCATTCCGATCGCGCTGTACTCCAAAGTTGTCATGCCTCATCGACTCCCGACTCCCGACTCCCGACTCCCGAATCTCTCCGAGTCCGGTAGTTCGCTTTCCGTCCAGACTTCCCGCACCTTTCAAGGAATGCGCACCCCTTCCTCCCTCACCCTCGACGCCCTCACTCGCCGTTTCTCCGACCGAAACGTCGTTGACGCAGTGAGTCTGACCGTCCCCGCCGGCCAGCTCCTCGCCCTCGTCGGCGCTTCTGGTTCCGGCAAGACGACCACACTCCGCATGGTCGCGGGATATGAGACACCCGACTCCGGCCGCGTCCTCATCGACGACACCGATATCACGGGAACTCCCCCGCAGTCCCGCGACTTCGGCATGGTCTTCCAGCACTACGCCCTCTTCCCGCACTTAAGGGTCGGCGAGAACGTCGCCTTCGGCCTCGAAGCCCGCGGCGTGAACAAGCCCGATCGCGAGCGCCGCGCCCTCGACGCCCTCACCACCGTCGGCCTCGCCAACGCAGCCCAACGCACGGTTCAAAGTCTCTCGGGCGGCGAACAGCAGCGCGTCGCCCTCGCCCGCGCCCTCGTCATCGAGCCCCGCGTCCTCCTCCTCGATGAGCCGCTCTCGAATCTCGACCCCACCCTTCGCCGCGACATGCGCGATGAGCTCCGCGCGACGCTCCACCGGCTCGGCGTCACCGCGCTCTTCGTCACCCACGACCAGGAGGACGCCTTCGCCGTCGCCGATCGCGTCGCCCTCCTCGCGAACGGGAAGCTCCTCCAGGCCGGAACGCCCGAAGAGCTGTATGACGCGCCCGCGTCCCGTGCTGTCGCGAGCTTCATCGGCCACGCGGCACTCGTCCCCGCTTCGAACGATGGCGCGCGCGTCAGCATCGCGATCGGGAACACCACGCACGCCTTCGCCGCTCACGGCACCGCCCGCGGAAATGTCCTCGCCGTCCTCCGTCCCGATGCTCTCGCGCTCGCCCGCGACGGCGCGCCGCGCACCTGGAAGGGCACGGTCACAAGCCGCCGCTTCGCCGGCGGCCACGTCGCCTACCACGTGAGGCTCGATGACCGCACCACCGTCGAAGTCGTGAGCACCGACCGCGGCGCCGCCGAGGGTTCCACGGTGAGCGTCACCATCGCCCGCGAGCCCGTGGCGGTCGTCGCGCCGTGAGCGACCGCTCCCGCGGTACCTGGCTCCTCGCCGGGCCGTTGCTCGCCCTCCTCGCCTGGCTGGTGGTCTTCCCGAACATCCAGGTGATCGCCGGAACCTTCGCGCACGGCCTCGACAGCTGGCGCGAATTCCTCGCGAGCCCCGGCGACCGGGAAGCGCTGCGCACGACGCTCGTCATCTCGATCGGTTCCGTGCTCGCCGCGACGGCGATCGGCGTGCCGCTCGCTTTCCTCCTCACCCGTTTCGACTTTCCCGGCCGCCGCGCCCTCGGCGCGGTCGCCACCCTCCCCAACGCGCTCCCGCCGCTCGTCGGCGTCGTCGCCTTCCTCTTCCTCTACGGCGAGAGTGGCGTCGTCACCCGCAGCGTGCAGCATCTGCTCGGCCTCGAGCACGCGCCGTGGACCTTCACCGGCATCTGGCCGATCCTCGTCATCCACGCGTACACGATGTACGTGTACGTCTACCTCTTCGTCGCCGCGGGGCTCGAGCGCTACGACAGTTCTCTCGACGAGGCCGCCGCCGGACTCGGCGCCGGCCGCGCCCTCCGGCTGCGCCGCATCACGCTGCCCCTCCTGACGCCGAGCATCGCCGGCGCGATGCTGCTCGTCTTCATGAGTTCGCTCGCCAGCTTCTCGGCGCCGTACGTGTTCGGCGGCGGCGTGCGCGTCATGTCCACGCAGATCCTCGCGAGCAAGCTCAATGGCGCGATGGGGCTCGCCTACGTCGAGACCACGGTGCTCGCCCTCACCGCGGTCGCGGCGCTCGTGCTCCTGCGCTGGTTCGAGCGACGGCGGAGCTACGCGATGACGGGCAAGGGGCGGGTGAGCCGCGCGCCCATCGTCTCCCGCGGCGCCCGCACGGCCGCCGCGGTCACCGCGGTGATCGCGGTCGCCCTGCTCCTGCTCCCGCACGCGATGCTCGTGCTCGTCGCCTTCGCGCGCGACGGTGTCTGGACGACGCAGCTCCTCCCGCCGGAATACACGCTCGACAACTTCGCGCGCCTCGCGCGCGACACGCAGCTCTGGATCCCGATCCGCAACACGATCAACATGACCGTGCTGGCGACCGCGGCGAACATCGTCGTCTGCTTCGCGGCGGCGTATCTCATCGTGCTGCGGAAGTTCCGCGGACGGCGCGCCCTCGAGCTGCTCGTCATCCTCCCCTGGGCGATCCCGGCCACCGCCATCGCGCTCGGGCTGGCGAGCACTTTCAATCGGAACGATCCGCTCGCGGCGCGCGTGCTCCTCGTCGGCACCTTCTGGATCCTGCCGCTCGCGTATTTCATTCGCGGCGTCCCGCTGGTCGCGAATGCGATCCAGGGGTCGCTCGCCCAGATGGACCCATCGCTCGAGGATGCGGCGCGCGGGCTCGGCGCGAACTGGTGGCTCACCCTCCGGCACGTGATCTTCCCCGCCGCCCGGCCGGGACTGATCGCCGGCGCGATGCTCACCGCCATCATGGGGATCGGCGAGTTCGTCGCCTCCGTCGTCCTCTACACGCACTCCAACCGCCCCGTTTCCATTGAGATCCTCGCCCAACTGCGCGACTTGTCCTTCGGGACGGCGGCCGCCTACTCCGTCGTCCTCATCGTGATGGTGCTCGCGATCACCCTCGGCGCCCGCCGCTGGGAATCGAAGCTCGTGCGCGCCGAGACCGCGGTGCTCGGATGACCGGCCGCCCAAAGCCACGGATCGTGATCATCGGCGGCGGCTTCGCCGGACTCTCGGCCGCCAAAGCCTTCGCCGGCGAGCCAGTGGATGTCATCCTCCTCGACCGCACGAACCACCATACCTTCCAGCCGCTGCTCTACGAGGTCGCGACCGCGGTGCTCGCACCGAGCGAGATCGCGTCGCCGATCCGCTGGCTGCTGCGCAAGCAGCGGAACGTGACGGTGCTGCTCGCGCGCGTGGATCGGGTGGACCCGTCGCGGCGCGTCGTCGTCGCGGACGACGGCGCGATGGAGGTGCCGTACGACTACTTGATCGTCGCCACGGGAGCGCGGCACGCGTACTTCGGACGCCCGGAGTGGGAACGGTTCGCCCCCGGGCTCAAGAGCCTGGAGGATGCGCGCGAGATCAGGCGCCGCTTCCTCCTCGCCTTCGAAGAGGCCGAGAAGTGCGCGGACCCGGCCGAGCGCGAAGCGTGGCTGACGATCGTGATCGTCGGCGCGGGACCGACCGGTGTCGAATTGGCCGGAGTGATCCCGGAAGTGGCGCGCCGCGGGATCGTGGACGACTTCCGGCGCATCGACACGCGGAAGACGCGGGTCATCCTGCTCGAAGGAGGACCGCGCGTCCTGCCGTCATTCCCGCCGGAGCTCTCGGAACGGGCGCGGCAGGACCTCACCGAACTCGGCGTCGATGTGCGCACGAGTACGCTCGTGACCGGGATCGACGCCGACGGCGTGCAGATCGGCGGGCAGCGGATCCCGACGCACACCGTGCTCTGGGCCGCGGGAAATGCGGGATCGCCGCTCGCGCGATCGCTCGACGCGCCGCTCGACCTCGTGGGCCGCGTGAAGGTCGCGCCCGATCTCTCCGTGCCGGGGCACCCGGAGATCTTCGTCGCCGGCGATCTCGCCGCCTTCCCACTCGGCGACAACCGCCTCGTCCCCGGCGTGGCGCCCGCGGCGAACCAGGAGGGACGCCACGCCGCGAAGAACATCCTCCGCGCCATCCGCGAGGACGCCACGGAACCTTTCGTCTATCACGACAAGGGGAACCTGGCGACGATCGGCCGCCACCGCGCCGTCGCGGAGTTCGGCAGCCTGCACGTGAGCGGCGCCTTCGCCTGGCTGCTCTGGCT
>Ga0315271_10001929_pt1 | contig 12807 bp, 7 predicted proteins | sample C3_top_MG_FD_204664 | JGI IMG/M metagenome (GOLD analysis project Ga0315271, IMG submission 204664) | Sediment microbial communities from Yellowstone Lake, YNP, Wyoming, USA - C3_top | ecosystem: Environmental > Aquatic > Freshwater > Lake > Sediment | place: USA: Wyoming | collected 2017-08-01
GTCCATGGGAGCGCCCGACGCCTGCTCGGGGCTCATGTAGAGGAGCTTCCCGCGAAGCGCCCCGCGATCGGTGGTCGAGGCCTTGGACGTGGCCTTGGCGATCCCGAAGTCGGTGAGCTTCACCTCCCCTTCGTAGGAGATCAGGATGTTCTGGGGGCTGATGTCGCGGTGGACGATCTTGAGTGCCTGACCCTCTTCGTCCTTCTTGCGATGGGCATACTCGAGCGCCGAGCAGACCCGGTTGATGACGAGGACGGAGAGGTCCAGGGGAATCCGGGAGCCCTTTTCCTTCGCGCGCTTCAGGATCGTTCGCAGGTCCTTCCCCTGGACATATTCCATGGCGATGAAATATGTCTTCTCGATCCGCCCCAGGTCGAAGATCTGGACGATGTTGGGATGGGTCAGCCCCGCGACCATCTTGGCCTCGTCGACGAACATCTCGACGAATTCCTTGTTGTCGGAGAGGTGGGGCAGGATGCGCTTCACCGCCAGGATCTTCTCGAAGCCCTCGACACCCGTTCGCTTGGCCCTGAAGACTTCAGCCATTCCTCCCGCGGCGATTCGTTCCAGGAGGCGATAGGGACCGAAGGTGTCCGGCGCAGCGCCCTCGGAAACAGACCCACCCTCGGGCGGCGGTGGGACTCCGATTCCGGGACGCGTGAGGGGGAGCGACAGCGCTTCGTCCGCGAGGGCGGCGAGGTCGATGACGGCCCGGGTCTCAGGGGCGGCCTCGACGCCCGGAGCCGCGGCCTGGAACTTGACGTCGATCCGGCTGGCGGGCGGCGGCGGTTCGTTGGCCGGCGCCGTGCTGAGGAACGTCGAAAGCATCTGGTCGAAATCTCCCCCAGCGCCTGTGCCACGTTCCTGCGGCTTCACGTGGCTCTCTTCCGGGATGTGCTCCGAAAGGGCATCCAGCAAACCACCAAACTCCTCGACCGGTTGTGGTTTGGGCACGGCCGCCGGGGCCGTGGGCACTGGGGCTGCGGGCTCGGGCGCGGAATCGTCCGTTGACTCCGACAGCCCGTCTAGAAGGAGGCCCAACTCCTGGGCTTCCTCGTCCTCGTCCGAGGCACTCGGGGGAAGGGCCTCGGGTGCCTGCTCCTCGGGTGCGGCGACGGACGCGACCGGCGACGCGTCGTCCACCGGCGAGCCCCCCGGCTCCTCCATGGCCGAGAGGACGTCCAGGAGCGCGTCGACCTCGGCTCCCCCCGGACCGATCGGAGAGGACGACGGCTTCGGGTTCAGCGTCGACGCTGACATCGCCGGGACCTTCGGAGCCTCGCCGACGTCGAAAGCGTCCACGAGGCTGGCCATTTCCTCCCTGGGAACCTCAGCCGCCGGAGCGGCCAGATCCGCCGGGCGGTGCTTCTCGGCGATCTGGACCTTGACGGGCCCGCCGCGCGTCGCAGGGTGGGAACTTGCAGAGGTCAGCGGGGCGTCGACGAGATCGCCGAACAGGTCGTGAGCGGTGAACAGACCATCGGCAGACCCCGTCGCCGGTGCCTCCGGCTGGGCGACCGATCCGGGCATGTCCTTACGAATCAAGATCCTTCGAGGATAACGAGCCGCCTCGCCCAAGTCAACGCTCTGGCCAGCTCAGGCGGAGGCGCGCCTCCAATAGAGGTAGGCTGGGATTCCGAGCAGGGTCAGGCCGATCCCTCGGCCCGAGTAGGTCGGGTTGGCCACAGGAATGTAGACCAGGAAGAAGCTCGACACCAGGATGTAGAGGGCGGGCAGGACCGGGTAACCCCAGGTTCGGTACGGGCGAGGAAGGTCCGGACGTTTCCTCCGCAGCATGAAGAGCCCCACCACCGTCAACACATTGAAGAGCAAGGAACAGAAGGCCGTCTGGTCCAGCAGGTTGCCGTACGTGCCCGTGAGGGTCAGCAGCGCGGCCACGACACCCTGGAGCACCAGGGCCTGGGCGGGAGTCCGGTAGATCGGGTGCACGCGTCCGACGCTCTTGAAGAAGAGGCCGTCGCGGGCCATGGCATAGAAGACACGGGCACCGGCCAGGGAGAGTCCGTTCACGCAGCCGAAGGTCGAGATCAGGATCGCCACCGCGATGAAGGCTCCCCCGCTCGAACCGATCATCCGAACCGCCGCCTCGGTGGCGATGCGGTTCTCCTTCACCGCCGCCATTTCGCCGATCGGCACCATGTAGAGGTAGACGGCTACCGCCGAGCAGTACACGGCTGTGATCGCCAGCGTACCGAGGATGAGGGAGCGCGGCAGGTTGCGCTCCGGATCCTTGACCTCCTCCGCAGTGAAGGTCACCGAGTTCCAGGCGTCGTACGAAAAGAGGGCCTTGCTCATGGCGCCGGCGATGGCGGCAAAGAGGCCGATCTGCAGGCCGTCAACGCCGAGATCGGCCCCGAAGAGCGGCGTGAAGTGGGCCATGGAACCGCGGCCCGTGGCGATGGCGAGGATGAGGAGGACGGCCACCGCCGCCACCTTGGCGATCGTGAAGACGTTCTGGACCGCGGCGCCCGTCCGAAGGCCGGTGACGTTCAGATACGTGATCAGCGCGATGACGACGAGTGCTACCGCCTGGGCAGACGAGAAGCGAAAATCCCCGAGGCTGGCGAGGACCGTTCCCTCGCCCACCGCCGGCAGGAAGAAGCCCAGCGTCTTGGCGAAGGCGACGGAAACCGCGGCCAGGAAGCCCGTGTTGATAGCCAGGAGGAGCGTCCACCCGTAGAGGAAGCCGAAGAGCGGACTAAAGGCCTCGGACAGGAAGACGTACTGTCCGCCGGCTTTAGGCAGGGCCGCCGCGAGTTCGCCGTACGAGAGGGCCCCGGCCAGGGTCAAGAAACCACCGAGGATCCAGAGGCCGACGAGGAGCCCCGGTGTTTCGATCATCCGGGCCATGTACGACGGCGCGAAGAAGATCCCGGAACCAATGACGCTTCCGACGATCAAGGTGGTTGCGTCCAGAAGACCGAGACCCCTCACGAGGCCGGGCTCGGGAGGGCGCCCGCCGGCGGTATCCGCCATGGCCTGTCTCCTTCAGGAAGCCGCGGCAGGATAGCACAAGGCTGCTATAATCCTTCCGCTCAAAGCTCTACGAGGGACCCCCAGAAGCTCAATGGACTACATCTTCTCCCTCTTCGACAATACCCTCGTCGTCGTGGGCGTCGGCCTGGTTGCGCTTTACATCATCTACACCAAGTTTCTCTCAGGACTTCGAATCAGCTCGGCGGGTGGCGGAGGCGCCTTCGAGGCCATCCTGGGGAAGCTGCTGGGCCCCCGGTATGCCGACGCGAAGGTCGACCGCGCCGTCGCGCGGGAGAAGAAGCGGGGGAACTTCCTGGGCGCCGGAAGGCTGTACGAGGACATCAACAAACTGCCGCAGGCCGCCGAGGCCTATGTCGAAGGACAGGAGTACTACGCGGCTGCCGGCACCCTCGAGCGGATGGGGAAGATGGATCGGGCGGCTGAGATGTACATGCAGGCGGGGGACTATAAGAAGGCGGCGCTGGTCTTCACCGAAACAGGGAAGCCGGCCAAGGCCGCCGCGCTATTTCTCGAGAAGGGAAACACCCTCGAAGCGGCGCGGCTCTTCGGCGTGGCCCAGGAGTGGGGAAAGTCCGCCGACCTCTATGCGAAGGGCGGCTATCCCCTCCGTGCCGCCGAGGCCTACGAAAAGAAGGGGGACTTCGTCAAGGCCGCCGAGTGCCATGAGAAGCACTTCATGGAGAACGTCTCCTACTCGACGGCCTACTCGGCCACGGCGTCCAATACCGACCAGAAGAGCGCCCTCCTGGCGGGGCGTCTCTACGAAAAGGCCGGCGATTTGAATCGCGCCTTCCAGATCTACAGCAAGGGGAATTACTTCAAGCAGGCCGCGGGCGCCCTCGTGAGCCTTGGACAGCCCGGGAAAGCGGCCGAACTCTTCATGCGGGCCGAAGATCCGGAAAGTGCGGCGCAGGCCTACGAGCAGGCCGGGGAGATCGTGAAGGCGGCGACGCTGCGCGGCGAGGTGGCCTTGAAGTCCGATCGCGTGGCCGAGGCCGCCGCGTTCTTCCAGCAGGGACAGGACTACCTTCGGTCGGCCGAGCTCTTCGAGTCCATTGGCAAGCTCGCCGAGGCCGCCGGTGCCTACGAAGCCGGGGACAGCTTCGTGGCCGCGGGCGGCGTCTACGTCCGGGCCGGGCTCAAGGAGCGTGCTGCGGCGAGCTACGAGCGCGGAGGCGAGTTCGAGACCGCCGCCAAGTTCTACGAGGAGACGGGCAACGGTGCCAAGGCCATCGAGCTCTACGAGAGAGCCGGGCTCACCTTCAAGAGCGGCGAGGCGGCCGCAAAGGCCGGGGAGCGTGACAAGGCCATCGCACTCCTGCAGAAGGTGGTGCCCCAGGATGAGAACTACAGGGCCGCCGCCGAGCTTCTCGCGAGCCTCTTCATCGAAGCCAAGATGCCCGGCATCGCCGTAGAGCGGCTACAGAAGATCCTGGGTGCGGATCCCGTCTCGGCGGCCAACCTCGATCTCAACTACTGGATGGGAGCGGGCTACGAGGCCCTCGGGAACGGGCGTGAAGCACTCGCGGTCTACAAGAAGATCCTGGCCGAGGACCTACGATTCCGCGACGTCGAAAAGCGCGTGGCTCGTCTCGAGGCCTCGGGCGCGGCCGCTCCACCCGTCGAGCGCCGGGCCCCCACCGCGGCGCCCGCTCCCACGGCTGCGCCCCGGCCCGCCGGCCCGAAGGCCCCGCGGTTCTCCCGCAAGGAGGAGATCGGCCGCGGGCCTCTCGGAGCCGTCTACCGCGCCGAAGACTCGAACGACGGTCGCAGCGTCGCGCTTCGCGTCCTTCCGGCGGCGGCGCTGCGCGGAGAAGGGGTTCAGGCGAACCTCGTCGCCGACCTGAAGGCGGCGTCGCAGCTCTCCCATCCCAACCTCGTCAAGGTGCTGGGCTTCATCGACCTCGGCGGCGAGCGTGGCGTCGTCACGGAGCTGGTCAGCGGGCGTAACTTTGCCGAGGCGCTCAAGGGAGGGCACAAGATGGCCTTCCAGCAGGTCCACAGCCTGGGGCGGCTCCTGGCACAAGCCCTCGCCTTCATCCATGGCAAGGGCATCATCCACGGCTCCATCCAGCCTTCGAACGTCATGGTGGCGGCGGGTGTCGTCAAGATCGCCGACGTCGGCCTGGGGCGCGTCGCCTTTCCCTTGGCGCCGGCCGACAACTATCGGGCTCCCGAGAACCAGCTCGACGTCGCGGGAGACCTGTACGCGATGGCGGCGGTCCTCTACCACCTGCTGACCGGCGTCAACCCCAAGAGCCAGCCGCAGGGCCCCGCCCTTCCACTCCCGAGCAAGCTGGCCGCCGGAGTCCCTGAAGCCTTCGACAAGCTCCTCGTGCGCTGTCTCCACCCGAAGCCGGAGCTGCGTTTTGGCCGAGCCGAGGAAGTCCTCGCCGAGCTCAAGGACATGGTTCGCATTGGCTAGCGGGCGCCCCCGCTGCCCGCTTTGCCGCGAGCGGCGTGGCAAGCGACTCTGCCCGGCCAAGGGAGTTGAAATCTGCGCGCACTGCTGCGGGACGAAGCGGCGTGTCGAGATCGACTGCCCCTCGGACTGCGCCTACCTCACCGGGAGCCACGCGCCGGCCTGGGAGGGGCGAGAGACCGAGCGCCGTCGAGATGCCCGCCGCCTGGCGCCGTTCCTCCAGGACTTGAGCGAGGGCCAAGCCCGCCTCTTCTTTCTGGCCCTGTCGGGGATCGGTGCGCTGCGGGTGCGTCGGCGCGATCTCGATGACCGGCTCCTCGGTCAGGCGATCATCGCCCTCCGAAAGACCGTGGAGACGCGGGCCCGCGGGGTTCTGTACGACCATCAAGCCGAGGACGCCAGGGCACAGGGATTGGTGGTCGAGATCCGTCAGATGTTCGAGGCTCAGGATGAGTCCGGGCACGCCGTCGCCCCGGAGGATCGCGACGTGCTGGCGGTTCTCGTGGCCCTCGACCGTTCCATCGCGGCTACTCTGGGTGGGGGCGAAGGCCCCGTCGCCTTTCTCGACACGGCTTTGCGTCTCGTCGGGCGGCTGGAAGGCCCGCCGTCTTTGGCGCCCCGGCCGCTGATCGTCGAGCCGTAGGCCCCTCGCGACAGGAGAAAGAACTGATGAGCGCGCGACGACTTGGCCAGGTTGCCGTGGCCCTCACCCTCGCCTTCATCGGGGCTGGCCCGTGGGCGTCCGCCGCCTCGGAACGGAGCCCCGACGCCTCCGCCCAATCTCGACCGCGCCTGGTGCTGGCCCTCTCCATCGACCAGATGCGGTACGACTACCTCGTGCGCTTTGCCCCCTTGTTCAAGGGCGGCTTCAAGGCACTCCTCGACCAGGGCGCCGTCTTCACGGGCGCCAGGTACCGTCACGCATGCACCGAGACGGGGCCCGGGCACTCCGTCATCCTGTCGGGGCGCAGTCCCAACCACTCGGGGATCGTGGCGAACAGCTGGTACGACTCGGTCTCCCGGAAGGGCGTCAACGTCGTGGACGATCCGGTTCAAGCACCGGTCGGTGGCGAGGGACGGGGGGCGTCGCCCGCGAACTTCATCGGGTTCACCCTCGGCGATGTCCTCAAGAAGACGTCGCCGGCGTCTCGTGTGGTGGGTGTTTCCTTGAAGGATCGCGCCGCCATTCTCATGGCGGGCCGGCGGGCCGACGCCGCGTATTGGTACGAAGCCAAGGAAGGCCGGTTCATCACGAGCACCTACTACGTGAAGGAGGCGCCGGCCTGGCTCGTGGTCTGGAACGCCAGGCACATCGCCGATCGGTATGCCGGGAGACCCTGGACGCGCCTGCTCCCCGACACGGGCCTCTACCTGAAACACGCCGGTCCCGATGACATCGACGGCGAGTCGGACCGGAAGGACACGGTGTTTCCCCACGCGCTCCCCGGAACCCCTCCGTCGCCCGAATACTACGATGAGCTGCGGAGCACGCCCGCGGCCGACGAGATGGTGCTGGAGACCGCCTTGGCGGCGATGGACGCTCACGAGATCGGAAGGCGCGACGCCATCGATCTCCTGGCCGTCGGATTCTCGGGTACCGACATCATCGGACACACGTACGGTCCGGACAGCCAGGAGCTGATGGATCAGATCCTGCGCCTCGATCTCGTTCTGGGACAGCTCTTCGACGAGGTCGACAAGCGGGTCGGCCCCGGCCGGACGCTCGTCGTCCTCACCGCCGACCACGGCGTCATGCCTCTCGTGGAGGTCCTGAAGAAGAAGGGCATCGAGGCTCGCCGCGTGAGCCCCGAAGCCCTCGAGGCTCCCGTCAAGGCGGCGCTCGCACGGCGCTTCCCCGGAGCTGCCGGGATCGTTGCGATGTATGACGCCCCTCATTTCTACCTCGACGCGGCGGCCATCGAACGCCAACACATCGCCAGGGAAGAGGTCGAGGCCACGATCTCCGGAGCGCTCCAGGCGACGGGCCTCGTCGAGGCCGTCTACACGCGCCGGCAGCTGCTGGGGGAGGCGCCGGCTGAAGGCGCCGACGCAGAGCTCTTCCGCCGCGCGTTCTTCGAGCCCCGAAGCCCGCAGATCCTCGTCGAGACCCGGCCTTACGTCTACATGGACGACCACCCCGGGGGAACAGGGCACGGAACGGCCCACGACTACGACCGCCACGTCCCCATTGTCTTCCGGGGGTCCGGAGTGAAGGCCGGCTCCTACGACGGCGAGTGCGGCCCCGAGGACATCGCGGTCACACTCGCGCATCTCATCGGAGTCGACTATCCCATGCAGGACGCGCGTCGAATCCTGTCGGAGATGTTCCTTCGCCCTTGACTGGTGCTCGTGGCCGTGCTTCCATGGTGGTGATGAGTCGCGCCTGCCGCGGTGGGGTCGTGTTCGCCTATCTGGTTTCCTTCGCGGCGATCCTCGTGTGTCCATGCGTCGCGGCGCCCTTGGAAACGGCGGACCACGGCTGTTGTGAGACCCCGGCCGGCATCAGCTCGGCGCCACTCTCCTGCTGCACGGCCGTCCTGGGCGAGTCCGATTCGGCGGCCCTTCAGGCCGTGAGTTTCTCGATGCCGTCGCTGCTGGCCGTGCTCGGCGTCGCGGCAGCGCCTGCCGCGCGTACCGCTTCCATGCCTGCAGGGCGCCAGCACCCGGCCCTTCCTTCGTCACCCCCCGTCCTCCGCATCTGATCCAGGCCTGACGGCGGCGCGCCACTGCGCGCCTGTCCTGGTGGTGGTCTGTTCGCTTTCGGTGGAGGTGTCGTGATGTCCTGGACAAGACGTGTGGCTCTGAGCCTGCTCTGTGTGCTGGGCGCGAGCAGGGGTTCCGCGGTCGCGTTCGAAGCCTTCCCCCTGGTGGGCGACGAGGCGCTCGGGGCTCTGGTGGTCGTCGCCCTTCGCGAGAACCCGCAACTGCAGGCGGCGCAGGCGTCCCTGGAGGCCGCTCGGTCCCGCGTGCCACAGGCGGGTGCTCTCCCTGACCCCGTTCTCACCACGAGCTACCAGAACGGCGGCCGAGGCTGGTCTCCGGGATCCGACGACGACACCGGCCTCCGCGTCGGCGTCGCCCAGGAATTCCCCCTTGGCGGCAAACGCCGATTCGCCGAGCAAGTGGAGTCGCGCGAGGTCGCACGTGCGGGGCTCAGGATGGAGAACGTCCGCCGAGCCGTCGAGTACCAGGTCCGACTCGCGTACGCACAGCTCCTCCTCGTCCGGGAGAACCTCCGCATCCTGGAAGACCAGAGGCGCGCCACCCGGGACATCGAGGAGCTGAGCCGCTCGCGCTACGCGGTGGGGCTCGCCGATCAATCCGACGTTCTTCGCGCCCAGGCGGAGCTGGCACGCCTCGACCAGATGCGGCTGCACCAGGAAGGGCTCGAAGTCTCCGCCTCGGCCGACGTGAATCGCCTGCTCGCGCGCCCTGCCGCCACACCCGTCGAGACGGGCGCTCGCCTCGCCGCCCTCGGCGAGCGCGAGATTCACCCCCCTTCTCTCGATGAAGTCCTGGCGAGCGTCGACATGATGAGCTCCGACCTGGCCGTCAGTGCCGCCACCGTGGCGCGATCGCAAGCGGCCCTCGAGCTGGCGCGCAGAGAAGGTGCGCCGAATCTCATCGCGGGGGCCTCGTACTTCGCCCGGGGGTCGCTCCCCCCCATGTTCAGCGTGGACCTGGGTGTCGTTCTCCCGCTCTACAAGGGCCGCAAGCAGAGTCAGGCCGTGGCCGAGGCCGCCTCGCGGCTGCGCTCGGACGCAGCCCTGCGCGAGGCCACGCGCCTGCTGGCGCGGGCCGAGGCCGAGAAATCCCTTGCCGACCTGCGCGCGGCCCTCGGCGAGGCCGACGCCTACGCCCACGGCGTCCTGACCGTCGACGCTCTCGCGGCGGAGTCGGCGATCGCGGGCTTTCAGGCGGGAAAGGCGCCGTTCGTCGCCGTCCTGGAAGCCCACAACACCTTCTACAGGGATCGGTGGCAGTACGCCGATCTCCTCTTTCACGTGCTCTGGCATGGAGCGCGCCTCGATTCGTGGATCTTGGAAGGCTCGGTGACACTCCCATGACAAATCCCTCTCGCGCCGGACTCGTCGCCATCGGGATGCTTCTCGCCGCCGGCGGCTTCTGGGCGGGCTCCTCGCGGTCCCAGAAGAATTCCCGCATCTCACCGCGGATCCTCTACTACCGCAACCCGATGGATCCCAGCATCCGCTCCGACGTCCCCGCCAAGGATTCGATGGGCATGGATTTCGTCCCCGTCTACCAGGAGGCCAAGGCGCCCGAGGCTTCCGTCGCCGGCCGGGCACCGCTCCCCCTCTCCGAGGAGCAGCGCCGCCGGCTGGGGCTGCGCAGCGTACCGGTCGCCCGCGCGGCTCTTTCTCGCGACATCCGCACCGTCGGTCGCGTGGCCGTGGACGAGCGGCGCCTGCAACACGTCCACGTGAAGTACGACGGATACGTCGAGCACCTCTACGTCGACTTCACCGGAAAGCCCGTGGTTCAGGGAGAGCCGCTTCTCTCCATCTACAGCCCCGACCTCGTGGCCACTCAGCAGGAATATCTCCTTGCCTGGCGAGCCCGGAAGGAACTGGCGCAATCGGGAAGTACCGCGGTGGCTCTCGGAGGCCAGGGGCTGCTCGATGCGGCGCGGCAGCGACTTCTCTTCTGGGACATCCGTCCTGCGGATATCGAGCGCCTCGAGACCACCGGCGAGGTTCTTCGAGCCCTCGACATCCACGCCGAGCACGGGGGATACGTCGTCCAGAAGATGGCATTCCACGGCATGCGGGTAACGCCCGCCGACACTCTCTACGACATCGCCGACCTGTCGCACCTCTGGGTCCTGGCGGACGTCTACGAGTCGGACCTTGCCTCGATCCGCCTGGGCATGAGCGCGGAGCTGACCGTCCCCTCCCTGCCAGGACGGCGCTGGAAGGGCGTCGTCACGTTCATTGCACCCACCGTGGAGGAGAAGACGCGGACCGTGAAGGCGCGTGTCGAGGTGGACAACTCCAGCGAGGAGCTGAAGCCCGACATGTTCGGCGATGTCTTCCTGCGAACCGAAGGAGGATCCGGTCTCGTCGTCCCCGAGGACGCCGTCGTCGACGCGGGGGACCGCCGCGTCGTCTTTGTCGACAACCTCGAGGGCGGCCTCGAACCCCGCGAGGTCCAACTAGGGATGAAGGTCGGCGGAGGGGTTCAGATCCTGTCGGGCGTTTCGGAGGGCGAACGAGTCGTGACCTCGGCAAACTTCCTGCTGGACTCGGAGTCGAGCCTGAAGGCCACGCTCTCCGCCCTCGCTTCGCCTTCATCCGGGGCACGCCCGTGACCGCCGGGCGCGGACCAGGAGAAGCGGAAGCCAGTGACACCTTCCTTCAACGGGTCATTCGCTGGAGCGCTGAGAATCGCGTGCTGGTCTTGCTGGTCTTCGCCGCGATGGTCGCCTATGGTGTCTATACCCTTCGCCACATCCCCGTCGACGCCATCCCGGATCTCTCCGACACCCAGGTCATCGTCTATTCGCGCTGGGACCGGAGTCCCGACGTGATCGAGGACCAGGTCACCTACCCGATGGTCAGTGGCCTGCTGGGCGCGCCGAACGTCAAGGCCATCCGAGGCTTCTCGGACTTCGGCTACTCCTACGTGTACGTCATCTTCAAGGACGGGACGGATCCCTACTGGGCTCGGAGCCGCGTCCTCGAATACCTTTCCAAGATCCAGCCGGCCCTGCCGCAGGGAGTCCGCACCGAGTTGGGCCCCGACGCCACCGGTGTGGGCTGGGTCTTCCAGTACGCGCTCGTCGACGACTCGGGGACGCACTCGCAGGCCGATCTGCGTACCCTGCAGGACTGGACGCTGCGCTACCGGCTCCAGGCGGTCCCCGGTGTCGCGGAGGTGGCGTCGGTCGGTGGCTTCGTACAGCAATACCAGGTCACCGTGGATCCGAATCGGCTGAAGGCGCATGGCCTCGCCATCACCGACGTCTCGAGCGCAGTACGAGCCGGCAACAACGACGTGGGAGGCCGCCTTCTCGAGTTCTCGGGCAGGGAGTACATGGTGCGAGGACGGGGCTACCTGAAAGGTGTCGAGGACCTTCGGAGCGTCGTCCTCAAGACCGACGAGAAGGGGACGCCGGTGCTGGTGAGGGACGTGGGGGAGGTGAGCCTCGGTCCCGAGATCCGCCGCGGCGTCACGGACCTCGACGGCCGGGGAGACGCGGTCTCCGGCATCGTGGTGATGCGCCACGGCGAGAACGCCCGCGAGGTGATCGGGCGTGTGCGTGAGCGGCTCGCCGAGATCGCCCCCACTCTCCCCGCTGGAGTGAGAATCGTGACGACCTACGATCGGTCCGAGCTCATCCAGAAGGCCATCGACACGCTCAAGCACGAGCTGACCCTCGAGATCCTCATCGTGAGCTTCGTGATACTGGTCTTCCTCTGGCACATCCCCTCGGCCGTCGTCCCCATCGTCACCATCCCGGTATCGGTGCTTCTGGCGTTCATCCCCATGGCGTTCCTGGGGATCTCCTCGAACATCATGTCCCTGGCCGGCATCGCAATCTCCATCGGCGTCCTCGTCGATGGGGCCATCGTCGAGGTGGAGAACGCCTACAAGAAGCTCCAGCTGTGGGACCAGGGGGGCCGCCAGCGCGACTTCCATGCCGTTCGCCTGGAAGCGCTTCTCGAGGTCGGTCCTTCGGTCTTCTTCTCGCTTCTCGTCATCGCCGCCGCGTTCCTGCCTATCTTCACCCTGGTGGACCAGGAGGGCCGCCTCTTTCGCCCCCTCGCCTGGACGAAGAACCTGTCCATGGCGATCGCGGCATGCCTCGCCCTGACCCTCGACCCCGCGCTGAGGATGGTCTTCGCGCGGATGGATTTCTTCCAGTTTCGGCCCCTCTGGCTCGCGCGGATCGTGAACCATGTGGCGGTCGGCCGCTATTACCCCGAGGAGAAGCACCCGATCAGCCGCGCCCTCTTCGCCGTCTACGACCCGGTCTGCCGCGCGGTCCTCCGTCACCCGCGAAAGACTCTCGTGGCGGCTCTTCTCCTCGTGGGCACCACGATTCCCGTCTACTTCGGGCTTGGCCACGAATTCATGCCGGCACTAGACGAAGGGGTCATCCTCTTCATGCCCACGACCCTTCCGGGGATCTCGGTCGCGGAAGCGAGCCGCCTCGTCCAGGTTCAGGACCAGATCCTCCGCTCCTTTCCCGAGGCGGAGCGCGTCTTCGGGAAGGCGGGGCGTGCCGAGACTTCGACCGATCCGGCACCTCTCTCAATGGCCGAGACGACCATCGCTCTGAAGCCGCGCTCGGAATGGCGCCGGCAAGACCGCTGGTACTCCTCGTGGGCTCCCGAGTGGCTCGC
>Ga0315271_10001930_pt1 | contig 12805 bp, 15 predicted proteins | sample C3_top_MG_FD_204664 | JGI IMG/M metagenome (GOLD analysis project Ga0315271, IMG submission 204664) | Sediment microbial communities from Yellowstone Lake, YNP, Wyoming, USA - C3_top | ecosystem: Environmental > Aquatic > Freshwater > Lake > Sediment | place: USA: Wyoming | collected 2017-08-01
TCTCATCACCTCCGTTGTCGTGTTTATCGTAATCCCTTTAGCCGCAGGATGGGTTACTCGGGTCGTTCTGCTCAAATCCCACGGCAAGCAGTGGTTCGAGCAAAGCTTCCTTCCCAAATTCCACCCGGTGATGATCAGCGCACTTCTGCTGACGCTGGTTCTCATCTTTGCCTTTCAGGCCGAGAATCTGACAACTCGCTGGATCGCCGTTCTGCTCATCGCCGTCCCAATTATCATCCAGGTCTATTTCAACTCCGGGCTGGTTTACCTGCTGATGAAGGTGCTCAAGGTGGAGCATAACGTAGCGGCTCCGGGCGCTCTAATCGGGGCCAGCAACTTCTTTGAACTCGCTGTAGCCGTCGCCATTACCCTCTTCGGCGCCAACTCTGGGGCCGCGTTGGCCACTGTAGTCGGCGTCTTGGTCGAAGTGCCTGTGATGCTTTCCGTCTGTAATTTCTGCAATAGAACCCGCCACTGGTTTCCTGGAAAATTGGATTCGGCTTCTGCATCCGCGAAGTAGCCCGGTCTTTCGGCCCTGGTTCGGGTCGCTGGCGCCACTAAAGAACGGCAGCCGTCATTCGGCGGTGTTATTTGGCCAAATCCGCCCAATGATCTCTAGCTTTGGGCGCCTACATGTGAAGCTGGACATCAGTGGCAATGTGTTTTCAATGCTAACAGTCAGTGGACTTAGCCTTCTGCGGCTTAGCCGCGCAACCCAAATCCGTGCTAAAAAACTTAAACGTTTCTCGCAGGAGTAAAGGAGCCGACATATAAACCGAGAGTGGGGCCAGCGCCAGTAATTCAGACCTTCCGGAGTCTTCGTTAAGCATTAAGCGACAGTTCAGGTTGCGGACCTGGTTGGAATGCGGGCTTTGCCTCGTTCTGGCGAAGTCATGAATTGTCCCCTATTGAGGGGCCCGACTTGCTGATGTTAGGCGGCATCGTGTTGGGGATTTCCGTGCTGGCCAGCCTGCTCGGCATCTGGAAGGCCATGGGTGTCGAACCAAACAAGGTGTTATCGTGATGAATCCAAACGATTCCAGCACGCCTGCCATCGTGGCCGAGAACCTCACCAAAGTGTATGGGAGTGGCAACACCGAGGTTGTGGCCATAAAGGATGTATCGTTGCGCGTCGCACGCGGCGAAGTCATTGCTCTGTTGGGCCCGAGTGGCGCGGGCAAATCCACTCTGCTTACGGCCATCGGCCTCATCAACCCGCCAACTGCTGGTCGCATCTACATTGGCGGTGATTTGGTCATGGAGGCTGATCAGGCTAAGGTGGACTTGCGCGCATTCCGTCGTCGTCATCTCGGCTTTGTGTTCCAGAAGGCGAACCTGATTCCCTTTTTGAGTGCCATCGAAAACGTGCAGATCGCTCTGGAAATCAACGATGCTAGCCCGCGCGCCGCACACAAACGGGCACTGGAATTGCTCGATTACCTCGGCGTAGCGGACCGGGCCCTCTATCTCCCTGACGCACTTTCCGGCGGACAGCAACAACGCGTGGCTGTCGCCCGAGCACTCGCCAATGAGCCAAGCCTCATCCTTGCAGACGAACCTACCGCCGCCCTCGATAGTCATCGTGGACGGCAAGTAATGGAGTTGTTTGCTAAAGTTGCCCACGAGCGTGGCGCCGCGGTCCTGGTGGTTACGCATGACCAACGCTCATTAGATGTCTTCGACCGGACTCTTGAAATGGAGGATGGGAAGGTGCGTCCCGGGAAGAAGCCTTGAATTATGAACTTGATGCCCTGCGAGGATAGGACGGCGCTTCATTCATACTTTTACTTCAATACTCCCCCATCACAGCGGTTGCCGTCGCGTTACTGATTGCAGCTGAGCCGAACATCTTGGGTGGAAGTTCTTGAGTCCAGGTGGACGAAAACCGTTGCGTTTTTTTCGGCGATGCGAGGGGCACTAGTGGCGCTTGGAGCGTGTTGAGCCCCATCCCCGTGGTGCCCGAAGTGCGTCACCGCCACGGCCACACCCAATCCCACCAGCAAGGCAAACGAGAGCTTGACGCGGTCGTGGGAATGAAATTGCAGTTCAGGCAGCAGGTCAGCGCCAGCGATGCAGAGGAATGTCCCGGCGCAGAAGGCCAGAGCCGCGCCAAGCCAGGCGGGATTTGAATCCACTAGGCGTCCCGCGCTCATAAAGAAAAGCAATGCTCCCAGTGGCGTCACCAGCGCGAAGGCGAGATTCACCCAACGCAGGGAGCTGCGTGACGCGCGGCTGGCCACCATCAAAGTGCTGATGGCCAGCGCCCCGAAGGGCTTGTGGAAAATGACGGCCAGCGCGGTGCCTAAGCCGAGGGCTTCGTTATGGGTTTGATGGCCAGCCGCCACGGCCGCTGCAATTGCCACGCCGTCGAACACGGAATGTAGCGAAAGCCCTAGAGCCACGCCCATCCAGTTTAGGCTGCGCGCAGAGCGTTCGGCCAGCGAATGCGTGTGGCCGCAGGGCTCAATCGGATTTCCCGCGGGCACGTCGTGGTGATGGAACGGCAGGAAACGTTGCAGGAAAAACATCACCAGGAAGCCGCACAGCAACCATCCCGTTGCTTCGTGAACGGAGGGAAGTTCTCCAACTGCGTGCGGCAGCAGACCCAGGAGCGACAGTCCCAACATCAAGCCGGCAACGAAGCTCACGGCCAGTTGCAGGCGCGCGTGAGTCAATTTGAACAGGGTCGGCAGCGCGCCGCCCGCCAAGGCCGCCAGCAGCGCGAGTAAGCAGTAAAGGACGAGTATTGCAGTGGGAGAATCGAGGAGCGTTTTCATGCTTTGGCTTGTTGGAGGTCGTGATGAACCGCGCAGGTTTCATCCCGGGCAGGAGTAAGCGCGGCGGACTCATGCGGTTCCAGTTCTTCGCCTAGGCGCATCAGACGGAAGCTGTTGAACACGACGAGTAGAGAACCGGATACATGAAACAGAGCCGCCATGATAGGACTGATGAGCTTCATCGCACCCAGCACGATTCCGCCCAAGACGAAGACGACTCCGAGCAGGAAGTTCTGGTTGATGACTCGGCGCGTCTCGTGCGAAAGCTGCACCAGGAACGGCAGCCGACGAAGGTCATTGTTCATCAGCGCGATAGTCGCGCTGTGGATAGCCACTTCACTGCCTGCAGCGCCCATCGCAATGCCAAGGTCGCCCGCAGCCAATGCAGGAGCGTCGTTGACGCCGTCACCTATCACGGCGACGCGGTATCCTTTAGCGCGCATTTGTCGGACAAAGTCCACTTTGTGCTGTGGCAGACAATCGCCAACGACCTCATCACAGCCGATTTCACCACCCACCCGAGTTGCAACCGGTTGTCGGTCGCCACTTACCATCGCCACACGTCGTGCGCCGATCTCTTTCAGGGCGGCCAGGGAGTCCTTGGCCTCAGTGCGTGTTTGGTCCTGCAACCCCACCCAGCCAATGCATTGCTGGTTGAGTGCGACAAAGATCAGACTCCAGCCCTCGGCTTCCTCCAAATCCACCGCAGAAGTGAAGCCGTCGGCGACGCCGTTGTCGCACAGCCATTGGGCACGTCCAATTACAACGCAGTCCCCGTTGAGATGTGCTTTGACGCCGTGTCCGGCCGTTTCTGAGAATTCCGTCGGCTTCACGAGCGGAACGCCAGCTTCCTCCGCGAGCCGCGCGAGGGCCTTCGCCGTTGGGTGGTTGCTGAATTGTTCTGACGAAGCGGCCACGCGCAGCAATTCTGCCGGTGTGGTTTGGCCCAACGGAGCGAGACGACTGACGGCCAGCCGGCCGGTGGTGAGCGTGCCGGTTTTGTCAAAGACAAATGCGGTAATCCTCGCGGCCAGTTCGAGATCACCCACGTTCTTGATAAGAATGCCGAGCCGCGCAGCTGCTGAAAGCGCTGCGACCATCGCCGTGGGCGACGCCAGCACAAAGGCGCACGGACACGAGACAATGAACACGGAGACGACCCGGCTCAGATCGTGTGTGAACATCCAAACGAGACCTCCGATACAAAGTACCAACGGCGTGTAAAAGCCCATGTATTGGTCCATGATGCGGACGATAGGCAGCTTGGTCTTTTCCGCCGCGAGAATCAGATCGCGCACCCGCCCAAGCGTGGTGTCCTTGCCGGCCCGTGTAACCTGGATATCCAGCACACCCGTTAGGTTCATGGTGCCGGCGAAAACTTCGTCCCCCGGTTTCTTGTCCAGGGGCAGCGATTCGCCGGTGATGTTGGACTGGTTGAACGAACCTTGCCCGTTGACAATGAGGCCGTCGGCGGCCACGTTGTCACCCGGTCGCACCCGGATGATGTCACCCTCCGTCAGTTCATGCACTGCCACTTCCTGTTCCTCGCCACCTATCACGCGCCGTGCCTTGGTGGGAGTGAGCTTGATGAGCGAGTGAATGGACGCCAACGCACCCTCCGCGGTGCGCGTTTCGATGATCTGGCCTATCAGCATAAAGAAGGAAACAATTCCCGCCTCCTGATAGTTTCCGGAAGCGAACAACGCGAGGATAGCCAGCGCGACCAGGACATTGGTGTTGAGAGATCCGCCACGCAGGTCCTTTAAGGCAACACATACAATCGGGAACCCAAGAATGAGCGAGCCAATCGCCGCGCTGAAGCCCGCCACCGTGCTGTCGCGCTCAAAAAGCCAAGCATACAAGAATGAGTTGATGACCAATGCCAGGCCGATGGTGGTTTGCGTCAGCTGAATGTGCGCATGCGAATGATGATGCTCACCTTCCGCACAGGTGCCGTCGTGCGTGTGCTCGTGCAGAAGATCCGCATGGGACGTGACTTTCATAGGACCATCGGTTTGCGTCTAGGGGTGGCATCGACAGCGCACCCCTCAGATAAGCTGGCGTTCTCCACAATCACTTCCAGGGTGCTCGCCCGTGCCAGAAGTTCATCCAGTTCTCGCCGCAAGGCTTCTCCTATTAACTGGTAGCACAACGCACTCCTGCTAGAAGGCCGTTTAGTCAACTCGCTGATGGAAGATGGGTTCATGATGTTTTAGACGCGCTTTCTATACCCGCGCTGAGCTTCCTGAGTGTGGCGGCTAACAAGCGGCGTGTAGCCACCACGGTTTCGCCTCCGACTACCCTGTCGCCTGGCTTGACCTTGAGCTTAGTCGACAACGGGAGATAGAGCTTGCAGCGCGAGCCAAACTGAATCAGGCCAAGCCGCTGACCTCGTGCGACCGTCGACCCTTACCCGCAGTGCCCGGTCGTGGGGCTGTTTCACAAGGGTGGAGATACAATATTGTTTCATGAGTCACCTCTCAGAGGTTTATTTTAACGCATATTCCACAGCAGCGAGCGCATGCACGTGCGTCGTGTCGAACAATGGCACGCGACTATCATCCTGCCCGAGGAGCAGTCCCAGTTCCGTGCATCCCAGGATGATTCCTTCCGCGCCCATGTCTATCAGACTGCTCATGATGCCGGCCAATTGGGCTCTCGACTCATCGCGGATTTCACCAAGGCAAAGTTCCTTGTAAATTACACGATGAACAGACTCTCGATCCTTGGGATCCGGAATGATCACTTCCAAGCCGAATTGACCCGTCAAGCGGCCCCGGTAGAAATCGTCCTCCATGGTAAATCGCGTGCCCAACAGCCCGACTCGCCGAATGCAGGCCTGGTTGACCTTTTCCGCCGTCGCATCGGCGATGTGCAATAGGGGAACGCCGATGCGATTCTGAACGGTGTCGGCTACTTTGTGCATGGTGTTGGTGCAAATGAGAACCAAGTCAGCGCCGGCCTTCTCGACATTTCGGGCCGCGACTACCAGGAGCTCAGCCGCTTCCGGCCATTTCCCCCGGCTCTGCAGCGCTTCCACTTCCGAAAAGTCAACCGAGTAGAGGACGCATTTGGCGGAATGAAGCCCGCCTAGTTTCACCTTTATGGCTTCGTTGATTAGGCGGTAGTATTCAATCGAGGATTCCCAGCTCATTCCGCCAATAAGTCCGATGACTTTCATATTCAATCCTTCAATCTGTATCCGGGTTTCGATGAGCTTTCCTTTGCCGGCTCGGGCGGGACTGGTGTTTACGTTCTTCCAGCAACTCTGCCGGCAATTCCAGCGGACAGTCTAGGCAGTGCTCGGCTTCTGGCTGTTTGTAGTCACAGATCAACACGCCGTTGAGATGATCGAGTTCGTGCTGAATTACCCGCGCCCAAAGGCCAACAGCTCCAAAGCTTCGCCGTTGGCCGTGCAGATCGTAACCTGTCACCCGAATTCGTTCTGATCGGCGCAAATTCACCTGGACGCCGGGCAGACTCAGACAGCCTTCGACGAAATCCCGGGTATCGGAGGAATCCCGGACCTCCAGATTGGTCAACGCGAAGGGGCGGCCTTCAATGCTCGAAACAATGAGGCGCTGACCGAGACCAACTTGCGGCGCGGCCAACCCGACTCCGGAGTGATGGTGCATCAACGATAGCATTTCGTCAGCGAGGTCGCGGAGCGCGCTGTCAAAGGTCTCGACTGGCTGGCTAACAGTGCGAAGGATTTTGTCTGGATACAGCACGAGGCTTAAGCCAGGAATCAAGGGCCGACCGGCGAGAGATTCGTCGCTGGGCTTCTGATAAGACCCTGGACCGTTAGATGGGAGGTTCATGGTGATCGGAGTGATGTGTGCATCCCTCGGGAGTTTCGACCAACTGTCCTTCAAAGTAAGCGGCGACCAAAGATTCCACCGCAGCATGCGGTTGGCCGGCCCGCACTGCGATGGCGTTCTGGGCAAAAAGTGCGAGCGCGCGCTGCCCAATGCCGCCGGCGATGACTACATGAACGCCCTGTTCGCGCAGCCAACGCGGGAACAGACCGGGCTTGTGCTCGGGCGCCGGTAGAGTCTCGGAACGAAGAATGGTCTTGGTGTTCTTGTCCACCTCGATCAGAGCAAAGTGGCGGCTGCCGCCGAAATGTGAATTCAGACGTCCGTTTTCAACTGGAATGGCAATTTTCATCTTTATTTTTGGTGTGCTGTTAAAAAAAAGCGGTTTTATGGCTCTGGTGTTTTGAGCGCGCGGCTGAATTTAGCGCTTGCGCCAACCGGCCCATCGCGGGACTCCATTTGCCGAAAATTATTAATGCACCAATAATATTGAAAGTTGTGTTCATCATTCTTTCCTTTCTCTTCTTGAGTGCACCGGGGAGTTCGAAGCGGCTGGGGGAAATGATGTGCTCTCCGGCACACCCCACCGTCGCCCGCAACAGCCGGGCATGATAAACTCTGCATTGTAAAGCGTCCCCCGCCGATACGCGGTAATTATTGCTTCAACCTCGCCGCATACTTGCGACAAAACGCGTATCCCGACATGCTCCAGTGCAACCTGGAGCCCATGTGAAATCCCCCCGCAAATTAGGACTTTGATCCCCAATTCTTTGAGGTCGCGGACGGTTCCATGTGTCCGTTTCTCGAGGAGCACTATTTCCTTCCGCTCCAGCTCGGCTTCGCCCTTTAGGCGAACCAAAAGCAGTCGTGCAGCCACATCAAAGACAGGCGAGACTCGGCCCTGACAATTGGGAACAGCGATCAGCACACCGCTTGTAACGCGAGTTCCATGCCAGCGGTGAATTATCAGCTAGATGAGGCGATTAGCCTTTGAAATCAGGGTCGGCCACAAATTCTGGAGCTGGCCGGGTAAAGTGCGATGAGTTGCAGAATGCAACGCTTGGCTGAGGCAACCGTGGCAATTTGGGAGCCTGGTTCTTGCGTCCACCCAGAGTCGATTCCTAGGGGATGGCCTCGCGGCGATTGATTCGCTGCCGGGTGGGCTCGCTCAGGGCGTGCGCCTCGCCGGGGAGTCGGGATCTGGATTCTCAGCCGCGAGCCGATCATTCGCCTGTTGCACCGTGTCGAGCAGGCTCAGCACTTTGGAAGGAGGGGGAGCAGCGCCGGCACGCTCGACTTCAGACATCTGTTCCTCCGACAGATGCGCATGCAGGAAGGCGCGCACGTCAAAGCGTTCCCACCAGCAGTCCAGAATCAGGCGACAGGGCTTCCCACGCGATTCTTGCCGACAGTAGCCGAAATTCAACTCGTGGCCGAGACGGCAGCATCGCAGATGAAGATCTTGATCGTGTTCGTTCAACATTGCTTTAGTTTAGTTTCACTCAGTTCAAAACGGCTGTCCGCCATGACCGCCTGGGTGGCTTTACCCTCCAACCATCCGACATGCCGGGCTTCGAAACAATCAAAAGCGGGCACATAGGGTTTAATGTCCAGCAACGGCGTTTCGTCGAGAAAATCCAAATCAGCGATAAGGAGGCGATTCCCATCCACCCCTATTAACCGCACGCAAGAAAGGCCAATTGAATTGGGCCGGCACGGGGAGCGGGTAGCAAAAACGCCCCGTTCCTGCTGGTCCAGAAACGGCTTCACCAGCAGCCGTGCTGGGGCCGTCAGATGAAACCAATAAAGCAGCCAAATCCGATCAAATCCCTCGAGGTCTCGTAGTCCAGGCGCAAATTCGGGGAAGACCTCCACCCAACCTTCCACAGCCTTGGCCGTGGCACTTTGAATCGGAGTTCCCGTGGCTTCCCGAAAGGGGGAGTGGAGCATACCGATGGGTTTGAGGCTGAAGTTCATCATGGTCTGTTATCCTGATGGAACTGGGAGATGAGCAAGCAGCACTTCTTGGTTGCAGCCTTTGCACAGCCGAGTGGCCAGGCCCCGCTTCCGCAAATGCCGTTGTAGCTCTCGAAAGTCGTAATGCTCGTGAGGATGGGTCTTGCCTTCGGCCCGATGCGCACGGGCTATGATCTGAAAACCGCGCGGACTGAAATCGGCCATCACGATCTTTCCGCCGGGCTTCACCACGCGTAGCATTTCCTCCAGCACTTGCTGAAAATGTGAAATGTGGTGCATGGCGTTCATGGTGACCACCGCATCAAAGGTGCTGCCGGACCACGGCAAGTGAGCGGCATCTTGCAGCACGAACCGGATCTTCTCCTCCACGCCCGCATGGCGAGCATTGAGTCGGGCGTGCTGTTGTTCTTCCGCCGAGATATCGACGGTCGTTGTGGCCGCCACTCGACGAGCCAGCTTGACCAGGAAGCGCCCCTTGCCAGTGCCGATTTCCAATACGAAACCATCCAAAGGCAGCGCTTGAGCCAGCACGAACTCGATAGCCGCCGACGAGTCGTAGCCAAACTGTTTCAGTCGGGCTTCCCGTTCCAGCAATTGCCGATGGTTCCTCAGCACTTCATCACTGTGAGTCGACTTGGTCATCTGGCGGTTACGCATCATCTGCATGGCCTCATGCTTGAACCGTGCCAACCTCAAGCTTGAGCGCTCAGGTGGGCCGGAACCGTTTCGTCGCTGATGCAGTCAATTTCAGCGACTTCAATTTGCGAAAGAGCGTGCTCGGATTGATGCCCAACTCTTTCGCTGCTTTCTTCCGATTCTCGCCGTTCCGGCGCAAAGCGTCAGTGATCAGCAACCTTTCCATGGACTCCATGGTCACGGCTCTGCCCAGGCGCAACGCTTCACCCAACGCACCCCCACGCAGGGCCGGCGGAAGGTGTTTCAGCTCGATGACCCCGCCGCCGCACAATACGAACGCATGCTCAACGATGTTCTCCAGCTCCCGCACGTTGCCAGGAAAGCCGTGCTCCATCAGTCGTGCCAACACCTCATCGGAAACCCCGGCAAGCTCCTTGCCCTTCAACCGGTTGAACTTCGCGATGAAATGATCAATCAGCAATGGAATGTCCTCTCTTCGATCCCGCAGGCTGGGCAGCTCGATGCGAATGACGTGAATGCGATAAAACAAATCCTCACGAAACCGGCCTTGTTCGACGAGCTTTGCCAAGATTTTGTTGGTCGCCGCGATGACACGCACGTCGGTTCTCACCGGCTCCACCCCGCCAAGTGGCTCATAGATGCGCTCCTGCAAAACGCGCAGCAGCCTCGCTTGCATTGCCGGCGAAATGTCGCCTATCTCGTCGAGGAAAATGGTCCCCCCTTCAGCCAAAGCAAACCGGCCCGGCTTGTCGCGACGGGCATCGGTGAAGGCCCCTGCCTTGTAACCGAACAACTCCGATTCCAGGAGGTTGTCGGGCAAGGCTCCGCAGTTGATGGCCACGAATTTCTTTGCGCGACGATTGGAGAGGTTATGTACTGCGCGGGCAAACAATTCCTTTCCCGTGCCACTGGCTCCCTCAATGAGCACGGTGCTATCGCTCTCGGCAATTTGCGGCAGGATCTCAAAAATCTGCCGCATAGCTGCGCTGCGCCCGATGATGTCTGAAAAGGAGCTCTGCTGCTGCAATTCGCGGTGAAGCTCCTCAACCACGCGCAGATCTCGGAAACTCTCCACCCCGCCTATGATCCGCCCCCGCTGGTCCTTCAAAGCTGCTGTGGAAATGCTGATGGGTATCTTTTGGCCGCGCGCGTCGATGATATAAACCACCTTGTTTACGACCCTCCGGTTGGTGGAGAGGGTCTGCTTCAAGGCGCAGGCATTCTCGCAAATACTGGCGCGAAAGACGTCAGAGCAACGGCGGCCGAGCGCGTCAGCGCGCTTAATCCCGGTGATTTGCTCGGCCGCGCGGTTAAAGAACGTAACCCGCCATTCAGCATCTACCGTGAATACGCCATCTGGGACGTAATCGAGCATGTTGTCCAGCATGATGAATGTTGTAGCACCTCACATTTCTTCGGGCGAGCAGCAATCAACCGTTGCATTTTGCCACTCCCCATCGTCACCACGCCAATAAAAGGCGGGTTTTGGGGAGCTTTTGAGGGTATTCTAAGCTTGCAGCCCTGCTGGCACCTTTGCTGCTCTTGCATCTTTCTCATAGATGGAAAGCGATTTATATAAACTCAAATCCGTTCAAGCCAGAGTTCATCCCTTTTGCCTCGTGTGCAGCGGTTCCAATCCTTACGGGCTCGCATTAACTTTCGAGAGTTGCTCAGGGGGCCTCCTCCGTGCCTGTTTCCAAGCCAATCCTACCCTGGAAGGCTATGAAGGTCTGCTCCACGGTGGCGCTACCGCCGCCCTCCTTGATGGAATTATGACTAACTGCTTGTTTGCCGAAGGGATCGTTGCGGTGACAGCAGAATTGACGGTGCGTTACCGTGAACCAGTGTTGATCGGGCTGGAGATACAACTGACGTCCTGGATCGACAATCGTTACCCACCATTGTTCAACTTGCGTGCGGAACTGAAACAAGACAATTGCGTCAAAGCCACAGCTTCGGCCAAATTCATGCAACGAAATGCGTGAAAGAATTACCATCACCACCCTCGTTGAAAACACAGTCAACATCGGTGGGCTTCGGAGTGAGCACGGTTTGGCATTCCTTTTACGGACAGGGGGCCAAAAGCTCATGTTCGATACCGGCCAGAGCGATTTGCTTCTGCATAATGCCCGGCAAATGGGTCTCATTCTGGAGGACCTTGATGGAATTGTCCTAAGTCACGGGCACTACGACCACACCGGTGGGCTGGAAGCTATCTGCAAGATAGCTCCTCGAGCACGGATTTTTCTCCATCCGGCTGCTGTTCGACCGAAGTTTACGCAAAACGCGGACGGCACCACTCGTTCGATTGGCATGAAGGAGGAAACAAGTTCGGACGTCATCGGGAAAGCTGCGGTTCACGAACGGGCAAATCGGGAGGTCACGGGCGACTCGGCACTTGTGCGATCGAGTGGGGACTCAGAAACCAGTTCTTCCGGAGGTGGCGGCGATGCACAACCGGTGGTCTGGACGACGAGGCCGCAAGAAGTCATGGATGGAATCTGGGTAACTGGCGAAATTCCACGCCGGACCAGCTTTGAGGATACTGGAGGCCGCTTCTATCAGGATGCCACCTGCACCCGCCCGGACCCTCTTTTAGACGATCAGGCGTTATATTTCGAGACGCCGCAAGGAGTGGTCGTTGTGCTGGGCTGTGGCCATGCTGGGGTGGTTAATACTCTGGAACAGGTCTTCGAACTCACCCGGGGCAAGCCAATTCATGCCGTCCTCGGTGGAATGCATTTAATGGCAGCATCTTCAGACAGGATAGATCGGACGCTGGAAGATTTTCGGCGCTGGAGTATTAAGAAGTTCTTTCCAGCCCATTGCACGGGAATGTTCGCAGCGGCAAGGTTATGGGCGGCCTTTCCTGAACGCTGCTCGCCCTGCCCAGTCGGCACGAGAATGGAGTTCGAGAAAACCTAGCATCCCATGGTGCAACCCAAGACTTCAACCAAGCTTGATCGGGCCTTGGCCAAGATCTGCCTGAATTGCCTTGTCTGCAAAAGGGCTCGCAAGAAGCAGAAAGGCGCGGCTTTTTGGCTCACCCTGAAGGTGGAAAGCCGGATTTGTCCATTCTGTCTCGCATATCGGCGAGTTTATGGGCGCAATTCCCACGAACCAGTGGGAGAACCAACTCCGACCTCGCCCTGATATAACACAAAACCTGATGATTGCGGCGATTCCTGATCTCGAATTGGTGGAACTTGCCAAACGGGGTGATTTGGATGCCTTCGAGGCGTTGACCAATCCCTACGAGTAGCGGGTCTGCAATATAGCTTTGCGGATGTTGCGCCCCAGAGCAGGACCCTGAGGACCTGCTGGCCTCAGGCTTAATTCAGCGGAGAGTCACCAGAAACAAGCTTGTGATTCACTGTTTCCGAGCGCCAACCGATGGGCTGTCCGTCAGGCATCTGCACCAAATCGGAGGCTTGAGCATCCTCGGGTGCCTTCCAGCCTCTTTCCAGATGAACCACGGTGGTCCGATTTGCTTTGACCACCACAGGGATTCTGACTTGTCCATAGCCCTCTGCCTCTGCCACCACCACGTATGAACCAGGGGCCAAATCAGCAAGT
>Ga0315271_10001931_pt1 | contig 12805 bp, 9 predicted proteins | sample C3_top_MG_FD_204664 | JGI IMG/M metagenome (GOLD analysis project Ga0315271, IMG submission 204664) | Sediment microbial communities from Yellowstone Lake, YNP, Wyoming, USA - C3_top | ecosystem: Environmental > Aquatic > Freshwater > Lake > Sediment | place: USA: Wyoming | collected 2017-08-01
CCCAAGGACTACGAGTCGCGGCTGGTCGACGTGGATTTTGCGTGGGCCGCCAATAACCGGGAAAAAATTCTGGCCGAATGGATCAAGCGCTACGACAGCAAATCCGAACCGAAGAAGTAAACAAGATGACGGGTGCAGACGTTGCGAAAACAAAGGTCGCACCCGCGCTTGAGCTTGCCGGCATCCACAAGGACTTCGGCACCTTCCAGGCGCTGAAAAATATCGAACTCACCGTCAATCGCGGTGAGTTCGTTTGTTTTCTGGGGCCCTCCGGCTGTGGCAAGACGACGCTGTTGCGCATCATCGCCGGACTGGAAGTGCAAACCTCCGGAACGATTCTGCAAGCCGGCCGGGACATATCGCGGCTGCCGCCGGCCGACCGCGACTACGGCATTGTCTTTCAGTCGTATGCCCTGTTTCCCAATCTGACCATTTTCGATAACGTCGCCTACGGACTCGTCAATCGGCACGTGGCGCGCGCCGCCATCGCAACACGCGTCAACGAACTGCTGAAACTGGTGGGGCTGCCGGACAGTGGCGGCAAGTTCCCGAGCCAGCTATCGGGCGGGCAGCAGCAGCGCATCGCGCTGGCGCGCGCCATCGCCACTTCCCCGGGGTTGCTGTTGCTCGATGAGCCGCTGTCGGCACTCGACGCGCTGGAACGTGTGCGCTTGCGCCAGGAAATCCGCTCCTTGCAGCAGCGGCTCGGCATCACTACCATCATGGTGACGCACGACCAGGAAGAGGCGCTTTCCATGGCCGATCGCATCGTCGTCATGAATCACGGTGTGATTGAACAGGTGGGGTCGCCGATGGAAATCTACCGTGAACCGGCATCGCCGTTTGTCGTCGATTTTGTCGGCAAAGCCAATGTACTGGAAGGCCTGGTGACCGCCCACGGAAAATTGAAACTGGGCGGCCATGTGCTCGATTGCGCGCAGTGTACCGAGATCGGCCTGGCAGTGCGCACCTATCTGCGCCCGGAGGACATCGTCGCCCGGCCCATCGAGCATGGCGACCCGAATGTGATCGATGCCGCAATCGAGAAAGTGGAGTTCCTGGGGTCGTACTGCCTGGTGCGGGTATCCGCGAACGGCTTTCCCATGGCGCTCACCGTCTATCTCTCGCTCAATTTCCTGGCTGAGCACGAGCTTGAAGCCGGCAGCCGGCTCAAGCTGAAGATCCTGACGGAACGTTTGCGGATGTTTGAGGCATAGATTGTCCGCGGTCACTCAATCACACGCAGGCATCGCCCTGCCGGTCACGCAACGGGTTCACTGGACCGACCGCATCGGCCATGGCGTGCTGGTGCTGATCGCGCTCGCGTTGCTGGTGTTTCTGGCGGCGCCGCTGGCGTCGATACTGGTGCAAAGCGTTGAGGGCAGGGATGGCGCCTTTGTCGGACTGGACAATTTCATTGCCTATGTGCAAACGCCGGCGCTCAAGCAATCGCTGTGGAACAGCCTGTGGGTGTCGGGCGTCGTCACGGTGATTGCCGTGCCGGCCGCGTTCCTGTTCGCGTATGCGCTGACGCGCAGTTGCATGCCCTTCAAAGGCATGTTCCGCACCATCACCCTGACGCCGCTGCTGGCTCCCTCGTTGCTATCCGCCATCTCTTTCATTTATTGGTTCGGCAACCAGGGAACGCTCAAAGACGCCATGAGTGCGCTGGGCATTGCCTCCATTTACGGCGCGCCGGGCATTATCCTGTCGGAAATTTTCAGCGTGTTCCCGCACGCGCTGATGATACTGGTCACGGCGCTGTCTCTCGCCGATGCCCGCCTGTACGAGGCCGCCGACGCGATGGGCGCGTCGGCGTCGCGCAAGTTCTTCACCATCACCTTGCCTGGCGCCAAATATGGCCTGATCAGCGCGGGCATGGTGACCTTTACCCTGGTCATCACCGACTTCGGCATTCCCAAGGTGATCGGCGGCAATTTCAATGTGCTCGCCACCGATATTTTCAAACTGGTGATCGGGCAACAGGATTTTCAGAAAGGCGCGGTCGTCGGCCTGATCCTGCTGGCGCCGGCGTTGCTGACATTTTTTGTTGATCGCGCCGTGCAGCGCAAGCAGACCTCGATGCTGACGGCGCGCGCGGTGCCGTATTCACCGGCGCCCAGCCGCGGATACGACATCGCCATGACACTCTACTGCGCGCTGGTGGCGGCATGGATGTTCTCGGTGCTGGGCATGGCCATCTTCGCGTCGTTCGTCAAATTCTGGCCATACGATCTCTCCTTGAGCGTGCGCCATTACGTGTTCGGCCTGGTCGACGGTGAAGTCGGCGCGGCATTCCTCAACAGCCTGAAGCTCGCCGGCGGGACCGCCGTGATCGGCACGGCGATCGTCTTTGTAGGTGCCTACCTGATCGAAAAGACCCGCGGCCTGCAGGCAATGCGTCCGCTGGTCCAGTTGCTGGCGTTGATGCCGATGGCGGTGCCCGGCCTGGTGCTCGGCCTGGGATACATCTTCTTTTTCAACAGCGCCGACAATCCGCTGAACGGGCTGTATCACACGCTCACCTTGCTGGTGATGTGCACCATCGTGCATTTCTATACCACCGGGCATCTCACCGCGGTGACGGCACTGAAGGCGCTCGATGCCGAGTTCGAGGCCGTGTCGGCATCGCTCAAGGTGCCGTTTTTCAAGACCTTCTGGCGGGTCACGCTGCCGATATGCACGCCGGCGTTGCTCGATATCGCCCGCTATTTCTTTATCAATGCCATGACGACGATCTCTGCCGTGGTATTCCTGTATTCACCCGAGACCAAGCTGGCCTCCATCGCCATCCTCAATCTCGACGAATCCGGCGACAACGGGGCGGCGGCCGCCATGGCGGTGCTGATCGCCGCCGCGTCGACCGTCGCCACGCTGCTGTTCATGGCGTTTGGCTGGCTGGTGAATCGCCGTACCCAGGCCTGGCGGCAGCCGGCGTTATCCAGATAGAAGAACAACAGGACGAAAAGGAAGATGTCATGGATCGCGATCGAATTCTCCTGACGCCGGGACCCCTCACCACCAGTCTGCGAACCAAGCTCGCCATGCTTCGGGACTGGGGTTCCTGGGATGCCGATTTCAATGCCATTACAGCGCGTATACGCGGCCAATTGCTCGATGTCATTCATGGCAGCGACTCGCATGTGGTGGTGCCGTTGCAAGGCAGCGGCACATTTTCCGTCGAGGCCGCGGTCGCCACACTGGTGCCGCCGAGTGACAGGGGGGGCCATGTGCTGGTGCTCGACAACGGGGCGTACTGCAAGCGCTTCGGCAAACTTTCCACCCTGATGGGTCGCCACACCACCATCGTCGAACGCGCCGAGGACGAACCGGTGTCGGCGGAACAACTCGATGTCCAGTTGAAGAAAGATCCCTCGATTACCCATGTGGGCTTGATCCACTGCGAAACCGGCACCGGCGTGCTCAATCCGCTGCAGGACGTCAGTGATGTATGCAAGCGCCACGGCAAAGGCTTGATCATCGATGCCATGAGCTCCTTTGCAGCCATCGACATCGATGCGCGCAACGTACAGTTTGATGCCCTGATTGCGGCCAGCGGCAAATGCGTGGAAGGGGTGCCGGGAATGGGCTTTGTGTTCATTCGCAAGGCGGTTCTCGAGGCCTGCGCGGGCAACTCGCATTCGCTGGCGATGGATCTATTTGACCAGCACGCATACATGGAGAAGACCACGCAGTGGCGTTTCACGCCGCCGACACACGTAGTCGCCGCACTCGCCGAGGCCCTGGCCCAGTTCGTGGAAGAGGGGGGCCAGCCGGCGCGCCTGGCTCGCTATACCGACAACTATCAGACGCTGATTGGCGGCATGGGGGCAATCGGCTTCAAGCCTTTCCTGCGCGCCGATATCCAGGCGCCGATCATCGTCACCTTTCACGCACCGGCTGATCCACGCTACCAGTTCAAGCGGTTTTACGATGCCGCCAAGCAGCGCGGTTTCATTCTTTATCCGGGCAAGCTCACCAAGCTCGACACTTTCCGCGTGGGCTGCATCGGCGCCATCGGCCGCAATGAAATGCAGCAGGCGGTCAATGCGGTGGCAGACTCGTTGCGCGAGATGGGTATCGCCGATGGCAAGCCGGCGGTCTAGGCAACCGACACAGGAACAAAGGAGACATCATGGCCACAAAAAACAAAATGCATCCGGCGCTTGAAGCGATCCGGAAATCGGGCGCGAACAAGGTCAAGGTGGCGGTATCCGACATCGATGGCATCCTGCGCGGCAAGTACCTGCACAAGGACAAGTTCTTCGGCGCCGCCGAAAGCGGATTCGGGTTCTGCGATGTCGTGCTGGGCTGGGACTCGAGCGACAATTGCTACGACAACGCCAAGCTCACCGGCTGGCAGCACGGCTTCCCGGACGTCAACGCCAAGCTCGATCTCGACACGCACCGCCAGGTGCCGTGGGATGGCGGGGTGGATTTCTTCCTGGGCGAATTCGTCAAGGCCGACGGCAGCCCCTATCCGGCGTGCCCCAGACAGGTGCTGAAGAAAGTATTGAAGCGCGCCGAGAAACTCGGCGTGCAGCCGATGTGCGGCCTGGAATTCGAGTGGTTCAACTTTGCCGAGACGCCGCAGTCATGGGCGGCCAAGAAAGGCGTCGGACCGGAACCGATCACGCCGGGCATGTTCGGCTATTCGCTGTTGCGCATGAATCACAGCCAGGAATATTTCAATGCGCTGATGGATGAGATGCTCGAGTTTCGCGTGCCCATCGAGGGCCTGCATACCGAGACCGGGCCCGGCGTTTTCGAAGTCGCCATCATGTTCAGCGAAGCGCTGGAAGCGGCCGACCGCGCCATCCTTTTCAAGACCGGCGCCAAGGAGATCGGGGCCAGCTTCGGCATCATGCCGAGCTTCATGGCCAAATGGAGCGCCCAGTATCCGGGCTGCAGCGGCCACATCCACCAGAGCCTCAGCGACGGGGGGGACGGCAAGAAGAACCTGTTCTACGATGCGAAGAGCACGCGCTCCATGAGCAAATTGTTCGAAAGCTACCTCGCCGGACAGGTCGCGTGCCTGATGGAATTCGCCCCCATGTTCTGGCCGACCATCAACAGCTACAAGCGGCTGGTGGACGGCTTCTGGGCGCCCGTCAAACCGACCTGGGGCATGGATAATCGCACCGCGAGCTTTCGTGTCATTGCCGGCAGCCCGAAGGCGACGCGCCTCGAAACGCGCTGCCCCGGCGCCGACATCAATCCCTATCTGGCGGTCGCGGCGGTCATCGCGGCCGGCCTGCATGGCGTCGAGAAAGGCCTCAAGCTGACGACGCCGCCGATCACCGGCACCAACCAGGGTGCCGAGAATATTCCACGCGCGCCACGCACGCTGATCGAGACCACGCGCAACTTCCAGAAGTCGGCCATCGCCCGCGACTGGCTCGGCGATGATTTTGTCGATCACTTTGCCGCCACCCGCGAGTGGGAGTGGCGCCAATGGCTGGACGGCGTGACCGATTGGGAACTGAAACGCTACTTCGAGATCATCTGATGACCATTACAAAATTTTCTTTTCCGACCACGATCCATTTCGGCGCGGGCGCCCGCAAGCTGGTCGGCGAGCATCTGCGCGGCATGGGCCTGAATCGCCCGCTGATTGTCACAGACCGGGGCCTGGCTGCGTTGCCGTTGATGGCGGACATGGTGAGTGGCCTGAAGGCGGCCGGCCTGTCGCCCGCGGTGTACGCCGGCATCTGGGGCAATCCGACCGGCAGCCAGGTGATGAACGGTGCTGCCGCATACAAAACTCACGAAGCCGATTGCGTGGTCGGCATCGGCGGCGGTGCGGCGCTCGATGTCGCCAAGGTGGTGGGACTGATGGTGACCCATCCCGGTGACGTGATGGAATACGTCTGGGATCACCCCCAGGTGCGTGACATCAACCGGGCGTTGCCGCATTTCATCGCCTTGCCCACCACCTCGGGCACCGGCAGCGAAGTGGGCCGCAGCAGCGTGATCAGCGAGGAAAACACCCATATCAAACGGGTCATTTTCTCTCCGCAAATTCTGGCCAAAGCCGTATTCGCCGATCCGGAGCTGACCCTTGGCCTGCCTGCGGATGTGACCGCGGCCACCGGCATGGATGCGTTGACGCATAACGTCGAAAGTTATCTCTCCCCCGCCTACCATCCCCTGTGCGACGGCATCGCGCTTGAGGGCACGCGCATCGCGGCGCGCGCGCTGGTGACGGCGGTGAACGAGCCGTCCAATATCGACGCGCGCGCCGACATGATGATGAGTTCCATGATGGGCGCCATCGCCTTTCAGAAAGACCTCGGTGCCACGCATTCCTGCGCGCATGCGCTGGGGACCGTGTGCGATCTTCATCACGGCCTCGCCAATGCGCTCATGATCGATACGGTGATGGCGTGGAACCTTGAGGAGGTGCCGGCGAAATTTGACGAGCTTGCGCACGTCGCCGGCGTGGCGGGCGGGGGCGCGGCGTTTATCCCGTGGCTGAAGAGTCTCAAGTTGCAAATCGGCATCGCGCCCAATCTGTCGGCGGTCGGTGTCAGGCGCGAACAAATCCCGGCGCTGGTCAAAATCGCCACCGCGGATATTTGTCACCAGACCAATCCCCGGCCCTGCACGGCGGCGGATTTTGAATGGCTTTTTTTGCAGGCTCTTTGAGAACACAGGGATTAATCGCATGAACAAACTCGGTATCTTCAATCCCGCGACCGGCGCGCTCATCGTCGACGTTCCCGCCGATGACGCCGCCAGCGTCGCGGAAAAAGCCGCCCAGGTGCGCGCCGCGCAGCCGGGCTGGGCGGCGACCCCGCTGGCCGGGCGCAAAGCCTGCATTGCGCGGTTTCGCGGTCTGCTGTCGGAGCGCATCGAACCCCTCGCCCACACGCTGAGTTCGGAGGTGGGCAAGCCGATCAAACAGTCGCGCAACGAGATCAACGGGCTGTTGGGCCGCATCGACTTTTTTCTCGAGAAAGTGGATCCTGCCACCGGATCTGAAACGGTGATGAGCGACGGCGCCATGACCGAACGCATCGGCCATGAGCCGTTGGGCGTGATCGGCAATATTTCCGCGTGGAACTACCCGTATTTTGTCGGCGGAAATGTGTTCGTCCCCGCCTTGCTCACCGGCAACGCGGTGTTGTACAAGCCCTCCGAATTCGCCACGCTCAGCGGATGGCATATCGCGCGGCTGCTGCACGAAGCCGGCATTCCCAACGATGTTTTCATCCCGCTGATTGGCGGCGGAGCTGTCGGCGCCGCGTTGCTTGAGCAGAAGCTGGACGGTGTCTTTTTCACCGGTTCTTACGCCACCGGCGCAAAGATCGCGGCTATCGTCGGGCCGCGCATGATCCGCCTGCAATTGGAACTGGGCGGCAAAGACCCGACCTATGTGCGTGCCGATGCCGACGTGAAAAACGCCGCCGAGTCGCTGGCCGACGGCGCCATGTACAACACCGGCCAGAGCTGCTGTTCGGTCGAGCGCATCTACGTGCATCAGAGCATCTACACGGCCTTTGTCGAGGCTTTCGTGGAAACCGTTCGCGGATTCAAGGTCGGCGATCCGATGGACGAGGCGACCTACATCGGCGCCATCACCCGCGCCCCGCAACTCGATGTGCTGGAGCGGCAGGTCGCCGATGCGGTGGGCAAGGGCGCGCGTTTGCTGGCGGGCGGTCATCGCCTGCCCAGGCCCGGCAACTGGTTCGAGCCGACCGTGCTGGCCGACGCCAATCACGACATGGAGTTGATGCGCGAAGAAAGTTTCGGCCCAGTCATCGGCATTCAATGTGTCGGCGGCGACGACGAGGCGGTGGCGCTCATGAACGATACCCGCTACGGCCTCACGGCGGGCGTGTACAGCCGTGACGCCGCAACGGCCGAAGCCTTGCTCGCGCGCGTCAATGCGGGTTCGGTTTACTGGAACTGCTGCGACCGTGTCAGCCCGCGCCTGCCATGGTCGGGGCGCGGGGACTCCGGCATCGGGCTCACCCTTTCCACCTATGGCATCCAGGCATTCACGCGGCCCAAGGCCTGGCATTTGCGCCAGCCATGAGTGCGCCCGCCGGCATCCGGCTGGCATTGTTCGATCTCGATAACACGCTGCTCACCGGCGACAGCGACGTGCTGTGGTGCGAGTTCCTGACCGCGCGCGGCGTGCTCGATGCCGCCACCTTTGCCGCCGCCAACGCCGATATGGATAGTCGCTATCGAGCGGGCCGGGCGAGTGCGGCGGAATACTGCATGTTCTATGCCTCTTTGCTGAAAGGCATCGCGCGCGGCGATGGCGAAGTCCTCCGCCAGGAATTTTTTGAAGAATGGATCCGGCCGCGGGTGGCCGATGATGCGCGTGCGCTGGTGGAAAAACACCGCTCGCGGGGCGAGGTGCTGGTTCTCACCACCGCCACCAATCGCTTCATTACCGAACTGACGGCGCGCGACCTGGGCATTGAGCATCTGATTGCCATTGAAACCGAATCCACGGACGACGTTTTCACCGGCAGGACGCTCGGCGTGCTCAATATGCGCGAAGGGAAAGTGACCCGGCTGGCCCACTGGCTTCTGGCGCGGGGATGGGCGGAGTCGCTGATGAACGAGGCGACTTTCTACAGCGATTCGATCAACGATTTGCCGCTGCTGTCGGCGGTGGCGAAACCGGTGGCCGTGGATCCCGATTTGCGCTTGGCACAGGAGGCGAGTGAGCGCGGCTGGCCGACGATCAAATTGCGCAGGGGCCGGTACAGGGGTGGGTACAACAATAACTGAAACTCCAGCATTGGCGCGCCTTTCCAGCCATTTTCACGCCAGAAGGCGCGCCAATGCTGGAGTTTCGGTTTCTTGTCGCGAACACAACGACCGCTATTTGCCGCCCGGCACGCCTGCCGGCGAATCACCGATTCGATTAGCCAGCAAGCGCATCGCTCCCAGCACCAGCAAATCCAGCATGCAATAGAACGCCCCCGCCGAGAATGGCGGATTGGCTGCCGTCAGATGCACCCACGGCGCCACCGGCCGCCATGCCCAATTACCGAGAGCGGTGCCGTACAGTTCCATCGTCAGTGCCACGACGAACATGGTGGCGTATAGCGATTTCGCGCCGCTGACGAGCATGCAGAAGGCGTAGATGCCGAACAGCACCACGCCGAAGCGGTCGAAATCCGCCACCCATGCATGGACCGACCACGCGAACGCGCCGAGCGAAATGGCCCACATGCCCGCGATGGGCATGCGGCGCGCGAACACCAGGCCCAGCGTCATCAGCAGCGCATGCCCGGGCGGGACGAACAGCGGCAGGTTATGGAACTGATAGTCGTAGAGGCCCCACACCAGCGAAAGGATCCCTTCGCCGAACCCGGCGATGACGGTGCAGACGATCAGCACGCGCTTTTCCTCGGTGCCGCCGAGGCGGTACAGCCAATAGAACACCGCGAAGGTCCAGGCGATGGCGGCGATCTGGCCCGGCCAGCCGAATGCGGAATCGAGCGCGAGTCCACCGCAGATGACGGCGATGATGTTGAGCGCAACGCTGCGCGGCGCGTGCTGCCAGACGCGCACGTGCATCGGCGCGTCAGCGCGCAAGGGTCAGTCCTTCCAGTGCGATGGCGGGGCGGTTGCCCGATACCATGTCGCTGACCACCTTTGCGCAACCGCAGGCGAGCGTCCAGCCCAGCGCGCCGTGGCCGGCGTTGAGATACAGGTTGGCGAACGGGGAAGTGCCGAGGATCGGCGTGCCTTTCGGTGTTGCGGGGCGCAAGCCGCACCAGGGCTTGAGATCCGCCGCGTAGTCTCCGGCGTCGGGAAACACCGACTTCGCCTGCCTGACGAGCAGGCCGACCCGCACCGGATCGAGCGTGGTGTCGTAGCCGGCAATGTCGGCCATGCCGGCGATGCGCAGTTCATTGCCGAGCAGCGCATAGACCACCTTGTAAGCGCTGTCGGTGACGCTGATGCGCGGCGCGCTCGACGCGCGCTTCGCGGTACCGGTATCGAGCGTCAGGCTGTAGCCTTTCAAGGGATAGATCGGCAAATGGAAACCCAGTAACTTCGCGTGCCACGCGTTGGCCGCACCCATCGCCATCACGAAGGCATCCGCCGCGAGTTCGCCTTTGTCGGTATGCACCGCCCGGATGCGGCGGCGACCGTCATGGGTATCGACCGCCAATCGCTGCACGGTTTCCGCCGCGCGAAACGTCACGCCACGGCTGGTCAGCAGCGCTTCCATCGCGATACAGAAGCCATGGCAGTCGCCGGCATCCTCGGACGGCGTATGGATGCCGCCCACGACACGTTCACGGATGTGTTCCAGCGCGGGTTCCAGCGTCAGGCATTGCCTGCCATCGAGCGCATTTTGTTCACTGCCGAAGGCGCGCTGAAAATCCAGCGTGCGCCTCGCGCCATCGAACGATTCAGCGTCGGAAAAAATGACCAGCTTGCCGTTACGCCGGTAGTCGAATGCGATCTGCTCTTTGGCTACGATGTCGTGAATCAGCTGCCGGCTGTAATAGGCGAGCCGAAGCAGGTGGACGGTGGAGATTTCCGCCTGCGGGCGGTTGCAGGCCTTGAGAAAGGCCAGCAGCCAGCGCCACTGGTCGACATCGAACTTGGGAGAAAACCGCAGCGGCGAATCGGCGCGTAGCAGCCACGGCGGAATCTTCGGGATGACGCCGGGGCCGGCCAGCGGCGCCACGTAGCTGTAGGAAAGCTGCCCGCCGTTGGCATAGCTGGTTTCGAGCCCGGCGTGCGGGTTGCGTTCGATGACCGTCACCTGATGGCCGGCCTGGTTCAGGTAGTAAGCGCTGGTGATGCCGATGATGCCGGCGCCGAGAACGACGACATGACTCATGGTTCAGCCCGCCAGGCCCGCATTGAGCGCGCGGTCAAAGGCAAACTCATCCTGAACCGCCCGCGGGGCGCGGGTTGCAAGCGCAGCGTCACCGCATGACCCGCACAATATTGTTGAAATCATCGGTCCAGACCTTCCAGCCCGGCTCCGGCGGGATGATATAGGTTCCTTCCAGAATGTCGGGCTTCAGCAGCAGGTTTTTCGCCTTCGTCAGCAACACCCAGTCGCTGGTGGTGGAGCCGTCTTCATAGGTATCGCGCACCCAGGCGACGTGCAGGCCTTGCTTCTCCGCGATCATCTGCACCACCGGTTTCAGGTCGAGAAAGCGGTTGGAGACGTGAAACGCAATCACGCCGTTGGCCTTCATGTGCTTCTGGTAAATCGCCACGGCTTCGAGCGTGATGAGATGCACCGGGATCGAGTCGCCCGAAAATGCGTCGATGGCCAGGACATCGAAATCCTGGACGGGTTCGCGCTCGAGGTTGAGGCGTGCATCGCCCAACGAGATTTCGATGGTCGCTTCGGTATCCTTGAGGTAAGTGAAATCGCGATTGGCGATCGTCACCACTTGTGGATTGATATCGTAAAAGCGGAATACGTCGCCCTTGTTGCCATAGGTGGCGATGGTACCGGCGCCGAGCCCGATGATGCCCACTTTGCGCGGCCAGTCGGGATTGAGCTTTTCCTTCAGGAGCAAAATGCGGCCAATGCCGGACTTTGCCTTGTAATAGGTTGTCGCCGAACGATTGTAGGGCGGGTCCATGTACTGGTCGCCGTGCAGGATCGCACCGTGGACCAGTGATCGTTTGCGGTACGGCACATTGGGCGGGTGGTATTCCTTGACCCGCAGCGTGCCGTAAAAATTGCGCGTCATCACCACCACGTCTTCTTGGAACTGTTTCACGGTATAGATTGCCGCGCCGGCTGCAACGACGCTCACGACCGCACCGATGCCGACAAGGCCGATGTGAAAGCGTTTCCAGAGCGATGCCGTGGCCAGCACCGACAGCAGCACGATGGCGATCTCCAGCTCGTAATAGGCGGGCAGGGTGAGCGGCGCGACCACGCCGACCAGCAACGCACCCAGCGCGCCGCCGACCGACACCATGAGATAAAACGTGGTGAGATGGGCGGGATGCGGTTTCCTCTCCGCCAGCTCACCGTGGCAGAACATGCAGGCGATGAACAGGCTGGCGAGGAATAGCCCGATCTGCCAATACAGCAGAAACTCCAGACTTTTGTCCGCCAGCGTCCACGACATCGCGATGATGGCCGCCCCGAGCAGCGGCAGGAACAGCTGGCGCTGGTACCAGCCCTTGCCATCAAAACAGAGGATAAAGGTGATCAGGTACAACACCAGCGGCACCACCCAGAGCAAGGGGATGGAGGAGATGTTCTGTGTCAGATGATTGGACACCGCCAGCAGCAGGATGGAGCCGAGCGCCGATAGCGAAATCCAGATCAGTCTTTGCCGGGCGGTGGGGGGCGGCGGTTGGTCGGCGGTCGTCGGTGCCGATGCCTGCACCGCCCAATCATCCACTTCGCCGGTGGCAGCGGACGTCGACGTCGACCGCAATCCAAACCAGGCCGATGCCGCAATCAGCACCGCGAACAATCCGAACCCCGCCGACCAGCCCATGGCCTGCTGGCGCGTGCTGATCCAGGGCTCGAAGACGAACGGATAGCCGATCAGCGCCAGCATCGAAGCCAGGTTGGAGAGCGCAAACAGGCGGTATGGGCTGGTATCGGGATAGCTGCGGGAAAACCACGCCTGAACCAGCGGGCTGGTGGTCGCCAGCAGGAAGTAGGGCAGGCCGATGGTCGCGGTCAGCAACAGCAGGATGCGAAGGCTCGGCTGTTCGTCTCCGCGCGGCTTCCACGCGACATCCGGAATGATCGGCAGCAGCGCAATCGCGATTGCGATCAAAGCCACGTGCAGGATCGCCTGCCGCCGGGCACTCAGCTTGCGCGTAGTCA
>Ga0315271_10001932_pt1 | contig 12804 bp, 12 predicted proteins | sample C3_top_MG_FD_204664 | JGI IMG/M metagenome (GOLD analysis project Ga0315271, IMG submission 204664) | Sediment microbial communities from Yellowstone Lake, YNP, Wyoming, USA - C3_top | ecosystem: Environmental > Aquatic > Freshwater > Lake > Sediment | place: USA: Wyoming | collected 2017-08-01
TCCCTTCGACGTTGACGGCCCGCGTCCCGGCCGGGTCGCGCTCGCAGCGCACGATCGAGCCGACGCCCGCGAGGATGAGCGCCTCGCGGTGACCGGTGTCGCGCAGAGGGGGGGGGCGGCTGGCCGGATCGGCGAGATCGAGGCGGGCCAGCCCCGGAACCGCGGCTCCCCGCACGGTGCCGATGCTGCCGGGGTGCACGCGGCGGTAGGCCTCGAGGAACGCGCGTCCGAGAAACCCCTCCGCGCCGATGACCGCGGTGCGGGGCAGACCCTCCGGCAGCGAGAGCGGCGTCGCGGCGGACGCGCTCACGAAGCGCCCGGCTCCCCGCCGGTCAGCTCCGCCGGGATGGCGTACCAGACGGTGTCCCAGAACGAGGGGGAGTAGTGCCCGAGACGATGCACGTAGCGCGGCAGCAGCTCAGCGAGCTGAAGCGGGATTTCGTAGAGGTGCTCCTTGCGGTGGTAGATGCAGACGGCCAGCTGCGGCCGGCTGGCGGCGAGCGTCAGACGGGCGCCGGCGAGAACGTCCGCTTCCGCGCCCTCCACGTCGAGCTTGACGAAGTCCAGCCGGCCGATCGCCCGCGCGGCGACGAAATCGTCGATCGAGACCGCCGGGACCCGGCGTCCGGAGGACCCGGATTCCGTGCCGCCGAGGACCCGCGACCCGGCCGGGTTGCCGCTGTCCGCGCGGAAAACCACCGACCCCGAACCGCTCCACAGCGCCATCGCGCACGGGTGCGCGCCTGGCTGGCGGGCCAGCTCCTGTGCGTAGCGCCCCCGCAGCAGTACGTCGGCGTCCGGTTCGAACGCCCACACCTCCCCGCCCGGCGGCATCCGGCCGAGGAACTCCAGGGTGTTCTTCCCGTCCAGCGCGCCGCCGTCGATGGCGCGGTGCACGCGCTCCCAGCGGATGAAATCGAGGTACTCCTCCCGCACCGCGGCGCCCGCGACGAAGAGGCCGTGCGGGTCGATCCCGCCGCCGGTGCCGCCCAGGCCGCGATTGGCGAGCACGGCCCGGTAGAGCGCACGATCCTCCGGCAGCGCGAGGAGGGCTTCGGCGCGAGCGGCGAGCTGGGTCGCCGCCGACTGCTCCCCGGGGGTGAAGACGTGTTCGAGGAAAAAGAGAGACGGGTCAACCACGCGGAACCCCGCACGTCCCTGCTCGGTGAGTCGCGCGACGATCGCGCGCCACCAGGAGGAGGTGACCAGCACGAGGTCAACCCCCTCCGTGAGAGCCCGATCGTCGCCGGGCGAACGGATCGGCACCCCACCCCGCTCGCCGCGGCGCTCGTCGTCCACGAACCGGACTACGGCGAGATCGGGCCGCTTCGCCCGGAGCAGCTCGAGAAAGTGCGCGCCACCCTCCCCCGCGCCATAGAGGCACAGGCGGAGCCCGCGGGGGATCTCGTCGAGCGACCGGATCGATTGGGTCACGGAGGCTCCAGGTGCCGGGGCGCCTTGGCTCACGAACGCCGCCGCGACTCCCAGACGATCCCGCCGGCGACGAGCGCCAACGCGGCGGCCGTGATCAGAAGACCGAGACGAAAGGCGCTGGCGACATAGGTGAACACCACCCGGTGCCGGCCGGGACCGAGAGCCACCGCGCGAAAACAGACGTCGGCCCGTTCGATTACGGCTGGTCGGCCGTCAACCTCGGCGTGCCACCCGGGATCGAAGGCGTCTGAGAGCACCAGCCAGCCGGAGGCCCCCAACTCCGCTTGCACCTCGACGCGGTCCGTTTCGTAGCGCTCGATGCCCACGCGGTCGCCTCCCGCCCCCTCGCGCACCCCGGTGAGAAAGGCCGTGTCGGGCCGCCGCTCGAGGACGACCTCCCCTCCGGGTAAGAAATCGGCGGATCCCAGCTGGCGCAGCGCCTGGTCGGCGTCGGGGACAACCCGTGCCCGATGCACCGCGAAGGCCCGGGGGAGGGCCGCGGTGTTCTCGTAGACCGCCAGGTCCTGACGGAAGACGAGGCGATAGTTCGGATCGTTCACCGTCACCTGGGGCGCGGTGAGCAGATACCTGGCGTTCGCCAGGTTCAGAAGTCCCGATCGGGGGCTGCTGAAGCTGATCCACCGGTCGAAACGCACGCCGCGCAGGGAGTCCTCGCCGTACTGCATGAACGAGAGGTAACGGCCGGAGGCCTCCGGATAGAAGCTGCTGTAGCCCCCGACCTCCTGGATGCCGTAGGGGCCCAGCGAGTTGATTAAAAACGACTGCCGCCCGTCGAACACCACACGGAACGGCCCGGGCTGGCTCGCCAGAAAGTCGATGGCCGGCGTGCGGGGGTACACCTGCCGCGGTTCAACGATCGCATTGTAGCCCCGGCCGAAGCTGCCCAGGTCGTAGCCGAGGAGCGCGACGAGGAGGGCCAGCGCCGCCCAGCGCGCCGTCCGGGCCCGCGACCAGGCGTACACCAGCAGAAGCCCGGCGGCTGCTACGGCGAGCAGCACCGGTTTGAGCACCAGCGCGGCGGGCCAGGAGCGCAGGCGCAGGATCATGTCGAGCGCGGGGAGGTTGCTGCTGCTGGCAAAGAACTCGGCGTTGAACCAGATCGCCAGCGCCCGACTCGCCCCACCCGCGGCGGCCAGCGCCCCCGCGCCGCCGAGCAGCGCGATGGCGAGTGCCGAGAAGAGGAGCCGGCGCCGACGGGACAGGTCGGCGAGCCCGTCGAGGCCGAGCCCCGCCGCGGTGGCCGCGACGAAGACGAACAGGAAGATCAGCCGCGTCGGGTTCATCTTGTCCATGCCGGGGAAGAAGGCGAAGAGCGGGTAGTAGAGGACCGTGCCAGTCAGCAGCAACACCACGGCCGCGGTCATCCCGAGGTAGAACGCAGTGTGGGGCCGGCGCGGGCGCAGGGGCAGCGCCAGAAGGGCAAAGAGGGTCGGCACGCCGAGATAGACGCACAGTTCGTTGTAATTCATGTACTCCTGGGTCGGCAGGCGGGGGACCAGATTGAAGTAGAGGACCGGGCTGCCGAAGAAGTCCGGGAAGAGCAATGTCACGAAATAGCGCCAGGGGACGCGGCCGAGCGTCTCGAAAAAGGTCGAGAAGGTGAACACGCGGGCGATGCGGCTGCTGTGCCGGATCAGGTCGAGCGAGGGGAGCAGCTCCACGGCGCCGATGAGGGCACCGATGGCGCAGGTGCCGCAGAAGGCCAGCGCGATGACCCGCAGCTCGCCGGGGTCGCGTCGCTCGCGCCAGGAGCGGGCGAGGAGGAAGGCGACATAGACAAGCAGGAACAACGCGACGTAGATCAGGTACTGGATCAGACCGGAGAGCGCGGCCATCCCGAGCGCAAGCGCCCCGAGCAGCGAGTAGCGCAGCGGCCGGCGCCGGTACCGTTCCATGATCAGCAGCAGCAGCGGGAGGTAGACCGAGACCGCGGCGACGCTTTCGAACTCCAGCCAGACCATCGCGTAGCCGTTGAGCATGAAGACGATGCCGCCGAAGAGTGCGCCGGGCAGGCCCGCGCCGATTTCGCGCAAATACCAGTACTCGAAGGCGCCGGCGAGGAAGACGTGGACGATCAGCAGCCACATGAAGGCGTCAAGGGTCGGCAGCCAGCGGTGCAGCAGCAGCTTGAGCGGGTAGTAGCGGCCGGGCGCGCCGCCGCTCATCGAGGTCACGCCCGTGCTCGGCAGCCCGGTCAGTATGGCGGGGTTCCAGTGCCGGAGGCCGCCGGACTTGAGCTGTTCGTTGTAGATTCCGGCGTAGTTGGCGTTGACCGGATCGGTGATCAGGGCGTTCTTCGCGCGAAAACCCTGGGGCGCGTACGAGCGCCAGGGAAGATAGCTGGAGAGCGCGTCGCCGGCGAGGAAGATCTTCCCTTCGAAGAGGTAGGGGGCGAAAAACCCAACCGTGACCAACAGCAGCACCGCGAGCGCGACGCCGTGCTGACGGGCCGCGGACAGGCCCGACCCGGCCGGCGCGGGGCCGGGTACGAGAGCTTCATCGCGCTGAGCCACCCTGGTGATTCCTCCTCGTGACCGCTCGGCGGACACCCCGCCGACGAAATGAGGATTTTCCGTCGTTCACCGCCCCCTGTCAATCGCATTCACGTCGATCGCGGGCGGGCCATATCCATTCGGCGGCGAATGATTTATTCTACCCGGCGCGATGACGACCGAGGAGAACCCCGACCGGCACGGCCCGATGATCGAGTTCTACCGCCGGCACCGCATCTCCCCGGTGCGCCAGGACATCCGCGATCTGGGGGCGCACTTCCAGAGACGCGCCGCGCTCTACCGGCACCTCGGGATCCTGCCGGCGTTCCTCGCCGGGCGCTCCGTGCTCGAAGTCGGCCCGGGGTCCGGCCACAACGCCCTGTTCACGGCGAGCCTCGCCCCGGCGCGCTACCTGCTCGTGGAGCCGAACCCCACCGCTGTCGAGCACCTGCGGGAGCTGTTCGCCGGGTACCCGGAGCTGCCGGCGGCCGTTGAGATCGCGCCCGTGCTCCTCGCCGATTTCGCGACCGCGGAGCGCTTCGATTTCGTCTTCTGCGAGGGGATGCTCGTGGGCATGAGCCGGCCGGCGGAGCACCTGCGCCTCCTGGCGGGCCTGGCCAAGCCGGGGGGCGTCGTGGTCGCAACCTGCTCCGACGCGATCTCGATCTTCCCGGAGACTCTGCGCCGGCTCCTGGCCCAGCTGGCGATCGACCCGGACATGCCGCTGGAGCGGCAACTCGAGACCCTGGAACCGATCTTCGCGCCGCACGCCGGCACCTTGAGCGGGATGACCCGCAGCGCCGCGGACTGGATCGTCGACAACCTGATCAACCCGGCCCTGGCCAACGCGCTCTTCTCGATCCCCGAGGCCGTGGCGGCCCTGGAGGGCGAGTGCGTGTTTTACGGGTCCTCGCCGCGGTTCGTCACCGACTGGCGCTGGCACAAGTCGCTCCACGGCGAGGCGCGGGCCCAGAACCGGGAGGCCCTGTCCCAGTACTGGCAGAGCGTGCACAACCTCATGGACTACCGCCGCACGTTCCCGCCGCGCCCCGAGGCCGACAACCGGCGGCTCGCGGCGCTGTGCGCGCAGGGCTGGCGGCAGATGAGCGACTTCGAGATCGACCGCGACCGCGGGCGCCTGGAGTCGATCCGCGAGACCCTGGCCGGGGTCGCCGCGCAGGCCGGGGACTTCTCGCGGGAGATCGCGGCCGCGGTCGAAGAGTGCCGGGGCTTCCTCGGCATGCCGCGGCCGGACTGGCAGGCCCTCGCGCGCAGCCGGGACCTCGGCCCGCTCTTCGGGCGCGGCCAGCAGTACGTCAGCTTCTCGCGGTCGGGCGGCCTCGGGGACTAGCGGCCGCCATGCGCGAAGCCGAGCGTCCAGCGGGCGTGGTCGAGGACCTTGACCTCACGCTCTTCGTGCCCTGCTACAACGAGGAGCGGCAGATCGTCAACACCCTGGAGACCGCGGTCGCCGCGGCCCGCGAGATCGGCTGCACCTGGGAGATCGTCATCATCGACGACGCCTCGCGGGACCGCACGGTGCCGCTGATCGAGGAGTACCTGGCCGGGCACCCGGGGGAGCCGATCCGGCTGATCCGTCGCGAGAAGAACAAGGGACTGGCCTACAACTACGTCGACGGCGCGTTCCACGGCCGCGGCCGCTGGTACCGCATCGTGCACGGCGACAACCCCGAGCCGAAGGAGACGATGGTCAAGGTGCTGCGCGAGATGGGCAGCGCCGACCTGATCCTGACCTACCACGAACTGGTCGAGAACAGGAGCTTCGCGCGCCGCTCCCTCTCACGGCTCTACACGGCGATCGTCAACGTCGCAACCGGCTTCAAGCTGCGCTACTGGAACGGCACGACGCTGTTGGCGCGCTACGACGTCATGCGCTGGCACTCCTACGCGACCGGGTTCGGCTTCTCCGCCGACACCATCGCGACGCTGCTCTTCGAGGGGCGCACCTACAAGGAGGTCAGCGGGGTCTATCGTGAGCAACCGGGGCGCCGGTCCAAGGCCTTCAGAATCAAGAACGTGATCTCGGTCGTGTACAGCATCCTCTCGCTCTTCCTGCGCCGGATCGGGCGCACGCTGATTCGGTAGCGCCGGGCGGCGGACGACGGGGCGGGGATGAAGCTGGCGCTCTTCGCGTTCGGGGCCTTCGCGGGGGCCTTCCTGCTCCACGTCGCGCTGTGGCAGCTGCGCAGGCCGCGCTCGCACACCGCGGCGCTGTTGGCGATCTTCCTCGGCGCGCTGCCGGCGGCCTTGCTGCTCGGCGCCCTGGTGCCTGCGCTGCGCCCCCTGACGCCGCACACCGCCTGGGAGTACCTGCTGGTCTGCGAATTCCACGTCGCGCTGGCGTTGGGCTACATCGTGCTCTACTCGGCGATCGAGGGCGACAGCCCATCGTGTCAGATCGTGACTGCGGTCGCGGCATCCGGGGCGCGTGGGCGCGAGCGCGCCGACCTGGCCCGCGTCATCGACAACGAGAGCGTGCTCCTCGTGCGGGTGCGCGCCATGGAGCGCGAGAAGATGGTCGCGCAGGCCGACGGCGCGCTGACGCTGACCCCCGGGGGGCGGGCGCTGGCCCGGATCTACCTGGCGGTGGAGGTCATCTTCGGTTTGCCGCGGGGAGGATGAGCCGGTGGGCAGCGACGCTCTGACCGCCTTGTCGCCGCTGCTCGCGACGGCAGTGAACGTCGTGGTGCAGGTGGTCGTGCTGCGCGCCTCCGGCGGCGTGAGGTTCCGGGCTTCGCTGCTGACCGGCTTTCTCGCGGGCGGCCTGGCCTTGGCCGCGCTGCTCTGGACCGTCTCCTGCGGTGCGTGCGCGCGCGACCTCGCAGGCCACGCACTGCTCGCTGGGGGCGCATACGCCGGACTCGGGTTCTGCTACTTCGCCTTCCTGAACCTCAACCAGGCCAGCCTGAGGATCCGGATGCTCAAGGAACTCCACGCGGCGCCGGGCGAAACGCTCCCGCTCGGGGACCTGCTCGCTAGGTACCACGCCGGACACATCCTCGACGAGAGGCTGGACCGGCTGCTCGGGAGCGGGCAGCTCGTACTGCGCGCGGACCGGTATTACAGCGGGCCCCGGTCCGAGTTCCTCGTCCTCGCCCGTTTCCTGAACCTGCTCAAGCGGATGCTTCTCGGCCGGTCCGGCGCGCCGCCACACGGGATGTGAGGCTGCCGGCTCACGCTGCTCAGAGGGTGATCAGGCAGCGCCCGCCGCCCCCGGCGCGCATCAGGGCGACCGCCTCGTTGATCCGGTCGAGCGTGAAGGTGTGGGTGATCATCTCGGCGAGCCGCAACCGCCCCTGGCGCACGAGGTTCACATAGCGCGGGATGTCATCCGCCGGTTCGGCCTGGCCGCCGTGCGAGCCGACGAGCCTCTTCTCGAAGTGCAGCGGCAAGGTGTTGATCCGCACGCGCTCTCCGGCCCGCGGCACGCCGACGAGCACGGTGCGTCCCCGCGCCGTGGTCACGCCCCACGCCTCCTCGATGAGCGCGACCGAACCGGTGGTGTCCACCGCGACGTCCACGCCGGCGGCCCCGGCGATGGCGCGCACCTGCTCCGCGGTGTCGCCCCGCGCGGTGTTGATCACGTGGGTCGCCCCGAAGGCCGTCGCCATCGCCAGCTTGGCCTCGTCGCGGTCGATCGCGATGATCGGCCAGGCCGACACGAGCGCGGCTCCCTGCACGACCGAAAGACCGACCCCGCCGGCGCCGTAAATGGCAATCGATTCGCCGATCCGCAACCGGGCGTCGTTGACGACCACGCCGAGGCCGGTCGTGACCGCGCAGCCGAGCAGGGCCGCAATGCCGAAGTCGATGTCGCCGGGAATCGGCGTCACGCGGTTCTCGGAAACCACGGCGCGCTCGTTGAAGGTCGTCACCCAGCCGGCGTTGACGACGCGCCCGCCCCAGCGGTAGCGCGGCGTCGGCGCTTCGATGCCCCGGCCCTTGCGCCAGTGCAGCACGACGCGGTCGCCTTTCTTGACGTGGCGCACCCCGGCCCCGATATCTTCGACGACGCCGCCCCCCTCGTGCCCGAGCAGGTGCGGCAGGAACTTGTCCGGCCCCTTCACGGCGTCGATCTCGCCGATCTGTGAGCCGCAGATGCCGCTCGCGTGCACGCGCACCAGCACCTGGCCGTACTCGAGGCGCTCGGGCAGTTCGATGTCAGCCACCACGAGCGGCTTGGCGCTCTCAACGAGGATCGCCGCCTTCATCGCATCACTCGAAATAGATAAACGAGTGGTCGCCGGTGTAGCCGGCGAGACGGTAGAACCAGTCCCACTCCACGGGGGCGAGGAAGCAGCGCCCGGTGAGCACCCAGTACATCAGGTTCACCTGCTCCTCCTCGTTGCGGAAGGACTCGACCACGATGTACTTGTGCCGGCGGCTCACGCGCTCGATCTCCTTGACGGCCTCCACCATGTCGAACGTGTAGAGGTTGTGCAGGGTGTTGATCGAGAAGACGAAGTCGAAGCTCTTGTCGGGGAAGGGCAGTTTCTTCGCGTCCGCGAGCTGCAGGTGCGGCCGGACCTCCTCCTTGGCGTTGGCGATCCCATACGCCGAGATGTCGATGCCGACGACTTCCACGCCCGGCACTTCGAGCGTGAGATCGTGGAGCAGGAAGGCCTTGCCGCAGCCGACGTCGAGGATCCGGTCCCCGGCCTTGAGCCCGTAGTGGTCGGCCATGGCGCGCGCGACCTTGCGCCAGCGACCGTCGTAGCGATAGCCGCCGTAGCCGAATTTACGGTCGCCGTCCCAGTACTCCTTGTCGTAGCGCCGGGCGATCTTCATCGCCTCCGCCTTGGGGTACTCGTTGACGCGCGCCACGTAGTCGCGCTTGGTGCTGGAGTGGATCGGGGTCAGAAAGTCCACAGAGGCCATCAGTCGTTCTCCTTGGTTTCGAGCAGCGTCCGCACGGCGCCGGCGACGGCCTCCGCGGTGACGCCGTTGCGGCGCAGCAGGGTGGCCTGGGAGCCGTATTCGGGGTGAAAGCCGTCAGCGAGGGCGACACGTCTGAAGCGAGGTGCCCGCGGCAGGTTCGCCTCGGCGAGAACCTCGGCAACTGCGCTGCCGAGGCCGCCGGTGAGGTTGTGCTCCTCGACGCTGACCACGGCGCGCACACCGGCGGCGGCCTCGAGAAGCAGCGCCGTGTCGAGCGGCGCGACCGTGTGCAGGTGCAGCACCGCCGCGGCGATGCCGTCCCGCGCCAGCTGCGCGTGCGCCGCCAGCGCGATCTGCGCCGTGATGCCCGTGGTCACCAGCAGGGCGTCCGAGCCGCCGCGCATCAGGACCCCGCGCCCGATATGGCAGGGCAGCGCCGCGTCGCTGACGACCGGGTCGCCCCCCTTGCCGAAACGGATGTAGATCGGCCCCTCCCAGTCGAGAGTCTGCGCCACGAGGCGGCGCATCTCCTCGGCGTCGCAGGGGGCAAGGATCGTCATGCCGGGAATCGCGCGCATGAGCGCCAGGTCCTCGAAGGCGAGGTGCGTCGGCCCGAGCGGGGCGTAGACCACGCCGCCGCCGCTGCCGCAGAGCCGGACGGGGAGGCGGTGCATCGCCGCGTCGAGGAGCGTCTGCTCGTAGCAGCGCCGGGTCAGAAAAACCGCGAGCGTGTTCAGGTAGGGGATCCAGCCGTTCATCGCGAGGCCGGACATCACCCCGACGATGTTCGCCTCCGAGACCCCCTCCATGAAAAAGCGCCCCGGGAACTCCTTCCGGAAGCCGTCGAGCGTCCCGGCGCCGATGTCCGAGCCGAAGAAGAGCACCCGCTCGTCGCGGCGCGCCAAGTCGTGGATCGTCTCGAGGCAGGCTTTCCTCACCGCGCGCACCCCGCTTCCAGCTCGGCCTCGAGCTCGCCGAGTTCGTCATCGGAGATGCGGCTCTTGTGGTGCCACAGCGGGTTGCCCTCGCAGCGCGCGATCCCCCGCCCCTTGATCGTGTGGCAGATGACCGCCGAGGGGCGCCCGGCGGCGAACGGCGCGGCCCGCAGCGCGCGGCGCAGCGCGCGCACGTCGTGCCCGTCGACCTCGCGCACCGCAAAACCGAAGCTGCGCCACTTGGCGGCGAGCGGCTCCAGGTCGAGGACCTCGGCCGTCGAGGCGTAGCACTGCATCTTGTTGTAGTCCACGAGCACGGTGAGACGCTCGAGCCGGTGCTTGGCGGCGCAGAGGGCCGCCTCCCAGACGGACCCCTCGTTGCACTCGCCGTCGCCGAGCAGCACCACGGTGCGAAAGTCGCGCCCCGTCAGCGTGCCGTGCAGCGCGATGCCGACCCCGACCGGCAACCCGTGGCCGAGCGACCCCGTGGAGGCCTCGACGCCGGGGACCTTGCCCGCCTGCGGATGCCCGCCGAGCAACGAGCCGTCCTCGCAGAAGGTCGCGAGCGCCTCGCGTGGGAAGAACCCCCGCTCGGCAAGCTGGACGTACAGCGCCAGGCAGCCGTGCCCCTTGCTCAGGATGAAGCGGTCGCGGTCGTGGCGGTCCGGGTGCGCGGGATCGATGCGCAGAATCTCGTCGTAGAGCACGCGCAGGATCTCGACGATCGAGAAGGCCGACCCGACGTGCCCGCGGCGGCCGCGGCGAACCACGTCCAGGATCATGCGGCGCAGTTCCGCGGAGCGCGCGTCCAGCGCCGCTGTGCTTGTTCCCCGTGTCGCCTGTCTGCCGGTCATCGCGGACATCATGCTAATTCAATTCCCGTCGAATGGGAACGCCTGGTCGGCGAACTCGCGCCTGGCCCGCCCGAGCAGGTCGCGCGCGCGGAGCAGACGCTCCGCCCGTCGCAGCGCGGCGTCCGCCCCCGCCGGGGCGCGCAGGAAAAGGTTGAGCACGATCAGGCACCATTTGATCGAGAGCAGCGCGTACACCGGCGACAGACGGCGACCGGGATCGGCCGCGGGTTGATAGACGCCGAGCAGTTCGCGGCCGCAGAAACGCCGGAGCCGCTCTGGCACCGGCACCGCGGGCTGCAGCAGGAAGTCGGCCACGGTCTTCGCCGGGTCGTCCCACCCGAAATACTCGAAATCGATGAAGGCCAGGCTGCCGTCGGGTCGGCGCAGGGCGTTGTGAAAGCCGAAGTCCGACGGGCTCAGCGTGCGGGCTTCGGCCTCCAGGTCGGCGCGGGGGTCGAGTGCAGCGGCAGCGGTCGTCATGCCAACCCACGCCGAGACGCGCTCGAGGTGCGGGGCCAGGTCGCGCTCGAGAAATTCGCGCAGGGCGGGATCTTCGGACCCCTGGCGCAGCCGCTCGACGCGCGCCCGCACCAGCGCTTCGTGCGCGGCGATCGAGAAGCAGGCCTCCTTTGCAGCCGGAAGCTCGCCGGCGCCCGCGGCACCGCGCAACTCGTGCAAACGCCGGAGAAACGCCGCGGCCTGGCGCACCTCCCCCTCGCCGATGTCCGCCGCCGCGAGCGGCCTCCCCTCGATCAGGCCGAAGACCCCGACTCGCTCTTGCGGAAGTGCGCAGACGACCTCGGGCACGGGGAGCACCCCGTGCCGGGCCATGAATCCGAGTGCCGCAACCTCGGTGGCGAGGCGGTCGGCCTCGCCGGGACCCGCGTGCGGGTAGCGCTTGACGAGATACCGGGACCCAACCGCCGTGGCGACCTCCCAGACTTCGCTGTTCGCGCCGGCGACGCGCGGACAGGCCGCTGTCACCGTCTCGCCGCGGGCCCGCTCGAGCGCCTCGCGCACGCCTCCGGGAAGATCCGTCACCGGGACGCCCCGAACAGGTGGCCCCGGACACCCTCCCAGGAGTCGAACGCGACGACGCCCGGGGGGGGAGTGCCACACGCCGGGGCGTAAAGAATACGTTCCACCCCGGGGGGGAAGTCGGGGTGGCCGAGGACTTCGACGAGATCGTCCACGAAGTGCGTGCAGGCGCGGTCGGCGATTGCGGCGAGCTTTTCGGCAAGCGTGCCGAGGAAGAGGATGTCGGCCGCGGCGATCCCGTGGCGGGAGGCAAGCCCCCGCGCGGCGAGCCACGCCCGCGCCGCATCGCGCAGGTTCACTCGCTCGCCGATCGCTGGAAACTCCGTCTTGTGGCTGATGATGGAGACCCGGACGCCGGCGGCGCCGCAGGCGCGGAGGAAGTCCTCGACCCCCGGCGCGGGCTCGGCCTCCGGCATGCGCCGCCCGTAGACCACCCCCTGCAGCTCGGTCCAGGCGTTCTCGCCCCCGGGGAGCAGCCGGATCGCATCCCGGACCTCGCGCTTGCGCCGCGGCACGCCGGCCGCGATCAGTCCGCGTTCGAGCGCGGCGAGGTGGAACAGCCGGTCGTAGGTGACAATCGTGTTGTCGAAGTCCAGGCCGATGTGCATCGTGCGGCTACGGCTGGTGCCGGTACTCGTGCGGCTCGCGCTCGATGGCAGACCAGTTGGCCTCGATCCAGTCGCGCACCCCGGCGAGCCCCTCGTCGAGCCCGACCTGCGGCGCCCAGCCGAACGCGGCGCGGGCCTTCGCGGAGTCGATGACGTAGGCCGCGTCCTGTCCGGGGCGCTCGCCCACGGTTCGCGTCGCGGTTGCGAACGGCACCCCCGAGAGCGCGCAGATCCGCTGCACCAGCTCGCGCACGCTGATGCCGGCGTCCGGGGAGAAGTGGTAGATCTCGCCCGGACGGCCGGACTCCATCGCCGCGAGCTCCCCGCGCGAGACGTCGCGGATGTGGATGTAGGACTTTACCGCGCTGCCGCCGCCGTGCAGCTCGATCACCTCGCCGCGGCGGATGCGGATGAAGGCGCGCGGGATGATCTTGAAGAGCTGCTGGCGCGCGCCGTACACGTTCGTCGCGCGGATCATCACGAACGGGAAGCCGTATTGCTTGTGGTACGTGAAGATCGAGAG
>Ga0315271_10001933_pt1 | contig 12800 bp, 14 predicted proteins | sample C3_top_MG_FD_204664 | JGI IMG/M metagenome (GOLD analysis project Ga0315271, IMG submission 204664) | Sediment microbial communities from Yellowstone Lake, YNP, Wyoming, USA - C3_top | ecosystem: Environmental > Aquatic > Freshwater > Lake > Sediment | place: USA: Wyoming | collected 2017-08-01
GCATGCCGGTCACCTTGATGGTGAGGTCGGCATTCGTCGTGTCCTTCATCGCCACCACCACCTTGGTGGCCGGCAGCGCCATCAGAATCACAATGATGAAGGGCACGGCGGTCCATATGATTTCCACCGTCACCGACTCATGAAAATTGGCCGCCTTGTGCCCAACCGACTTGCGATGCTTCCAGATCGAATAGAACATCACCGAGAAGACGCCAATAAAAATCACTGTGCAAATAATCAGCATCAGCCAGTGCAGCCAGGCCTGATCTTCGGCAACTTTGGTGACTGGCGCCTGCAGGTTCAACTGATTGACGGCCGGTCCGCCCGGCAGGTCGCTGACGGCATGCGCCAGGGTGAATGCTGCGGTGGCCGCCCAAGCACTTGCCGCCAGCAGCACGCCGATCAATCTATTCAAAATGCGCTTCATCGTGTTCTCTTTTTAGTTGCCTCAGATTAGCCAGATTGGATCCGCTCGGCACCATCAAGCAGCGCACCGCGGATCCTGACTCCATTCAAAATGACGCGCGATTGTAGTTCAGGTTTCCGTTTACAAATGCTGCGTTGTCAAGTCCCTTTCTCAAGATTTACCCGAATACTTTTTGCGTTGGGTCAAACTCTCACGCATTTGCGCCAATGAAAGCACAGTTTGAGCTCGCACGTCGTGGCGGGGCGGGGCCTTCAGGGCATGGCCGTAAACCAGCTCGAAAGTGAGCTGCAAGGGCGCACTTGCCAGTGCCCGTTGCAGTTGCTGGTGCCAACCGCGTCCGCGCAAGGCGGGAAAGCGCTGTGGATGCAGGTTGCGACCCAGGCCGCGCAGTTCCTCCAGCAATCGCTGCGGCGTCTCGAACGTCAGGGTGATGCGCTCCATGTCCATCACCGGTTCGGCAAAGCCGGCGGCCAGCAGCATGTCGCCCCAATCATGCATGTCGGTGAACTCATGCGCCGGCGCCGGCCAGCCCATGGCCTGATAGAGGCCGCGCAATTCGAGCAGCGTGTCCGGCCCCAGGCATGAAAACATCAGGAAGCCGTCGACCGCCAGCGCGCGATGCCACTGCGCCATCAGGGCCTGCGGATCAGCCGCCATGTGCAGCGCCATGTTCGACCACAGCATTTGAACCGCGCCCTCCCCCGGCGCCTCGAAGCGCGTCTGCCTGGCGCTCCAGCGCGACCGATGCCACCAGGGTCGAACCAGGGCACGGGCCGCGTGGCCCGCCCTGTCGGCCTGAAATTCAGTCACAAAACAAGTGGCGTCCGGGTAGCGCTGCGCCAACGAAGCATGCGCCTGCAGGCCGCCGCGCACCGGTTCCCAATGCGCCCAGCTCTGCGGCTGCAGCTTGATCCAGTCGAGCCGCTGCTGCATGCGCCGCGCCACCTCTTCGTGCAGCCACGGCGAGCTGCCGGCCGGCATTTGCTGCCAGCGCCGCACGGCATGGGAATCGATGGTTGGCACGGGCGAGGCAGGCATGGGGTCGGAGGGCAGGAAGTCGCCAGAGTATATTGACTCCATGTTCTCCGCATGGATCAAGGGGCTGATCGACGCGCTGCCGAGCCAGTGCATGGTCTGCCACGCCTGGCCGAGCCAAAGCATTTGCGAGGCTTGCGTCAATCGTTTCGCGCAACCCAGGGAGCGCTGTCGAACCTGCGCGCTGGCCGTGGCGCCGGGCGTGCAGCAGTGCGGCGGCTGCGTCAAGAATCCGCCTCCGCTGGAGCGCTGTCTGGCGGCGGTGTCCTATGAATATCCCTGGACCGACCTGATCGTCGGCTACAAATTCCGCGAACACCCGGGACGCGCCGGCGCATTTGCCCTGTTGCTGCGCAGCACGCCCTGGGTGGAACCGGCACTGGAAGCCGCTGATCTGGTGCTGCCGATGCCGCTGTCACGGACGCGCCTGCGAACGCGCGGCTACAACCAGGCCCTGCTGCTGGCGCGGCAACTCGCGCCCGCCAAGACCGAGCACCGCCTGCTGCTGCGCATCAAGGACACGCCGCCCCAGAGCTCACTGCATCGCCGTGAACGGCTGGAGGGACTGAGCAACGCTTTTGCCGTCGATCCGTTGCGGCGGCGTCCTGTCGATGGCGCACGGCTGGTTCTGGTGGACGATGTCATGACCAGCGGCGCCACGCTCTTTGCCGCAGCCCAGGTGCTGCGCGCGGCAGGCGCCGCTCACATCACGGGCTTGGTCATCGCTCGCACTGAATGAGAGCCCCCACGCTTGTCGCTTCGCGTACTGCGCTGCCCCCCGCCGGGGCCGTGCCTTGCTTGGGGCGGCCCGGCGCGGCGGCGATCGTCAGACTGCCACAATTGAGACATGTTCCACATCGTTCTGGTCGAGCCTGAGATTCCGCCCAACACGGGCAACATCATTCGATTGGCCGCCAACACCGGCTGCCGACTGCATCTGGTCGAGCCGCTTGGATTTTCGATGGACGACAAGCACATGCGCCGCGCCGGGCTGGACTACCACGAGTACGCCGAAGTCAAACGCCATGCCGGTTGGCAGTCCTTCCTGGACAGCGAACAACCGGATTCCGAGCACTTGTTCGCCTTGACCACGCGCGCCACTCGCCTCGTTCATGAAGTCCGGTTCAGGCCTGGAGACTGGCTCGTATTCGGCGCCGAAACCCGCGGCCTGAGCGAACTGGTGCGCCGATCGTTTGCGCCGGCGCAGAGCCTGAAGCTGCCCATGATCGCCGGTCAGCGCAGCTTGAACTTGTCGAACGCGGTGGCCGTCGCGGTGTTCGAAGCGTGGCGACAGAACAGCTTCGGCCGTTAAGGGCACCGACACTGGCCAATGCGTGCGCTGCGTTGCCCCTGGGCGGCTATGCGGGTGCCCAAGATGGTGGCAGCTTTCAGGCTGCCCAATTTCCTTCCAGCCGGAAGTCGTTCGCGGCATCCGACGCGACATTCCGGTTAAAGGCGAAAATCAAGCTTGGCCTTTCGTTTAAGCTTGCCACAACAGAGCCAAAAATGCCCCTCGATAACATAGTCAAGCATTTCGTTGCACGTGCCGAAGATCGCAGTGAAGAGGATCACTACTTTCGGATAGGCCTCGCAGCGGCAATGATTGCCAATATTGTGTTCGCTGGCTTGCGCTTTGCAAATGAACAAATTGATGGCAAGGCAACTGGCTACTGGATAAATGTTGTTGGTGCGGCAGGACTCGCATTGTTGACGGTGATGTACTGGCGAGATCGTCGCCACTTCCGTCTCGTTTTGCAGCTTGGTCTTGTGCTCTGTGCCTTTTGTCTGGTCCTGCCGGTGCGCTACGGGATGAATTCTTCACCGTGGTGGCTTTCCATTCTGCCGCTGGCGGCCACCCTACTTCTTGGCCCGCGGGCCGGACTGAGTTGGACGGGGATCTGCATTGCGTTGAACATAGGCGCTCAATTGCTGGGACCAAGGTTTGTTCTCCCCGACGCTGCCGGAGAGGCATGGACGGAAGCAATCGCCAGTCGTGCGATGCTGGTGATATTGCTGTTTGCTATCTCCTTGAGGTTTCGCATCGTGGTGACCCGACTCGCCAGACTGGATGCGCTGACCCAACTGCCAAACCGTCTGGCTGCCAATGAGCGGCTTCAAACTGAGTTCTTGAGCATGAAACGATCCAGGAACGTCTATGCCGTGCTGATGATGGACATTGACTTGTTCAAGCGCATCAATGACACGCATGGCCACGCGGTCGGTGATCAAGTATTGCAGCGGGTCGCAACGACCATGCGGGCAACTCTGCGTGAAAGTGACTTCTGCGCCCGTTTTGGAGGCGAAGAATTCCTAGCCCTGCTACCCGCCACTGACATGCCTGCCGCGTACCAAGTGGCAGAGAAACTTCGGCAGGCGGTCCAGACGTCGCCAGACCCGATCGCTGGTCGCATTACGGTGAGCATTGGGCTGGCCCTGCCCAATCCCGAACAAGCTGACGAAGACATTGCCGTTCGTGAAGCCGATGAGGCCCTGTACCTTGCCAAGAGCGCCGGCCGCAATCAGGTTCAGGTTGGACCGAAACTCGTGGCGCGGGTGAAGGCGGGTGACACAGTCCCCTCGGAACTGGTGCAACTGGTCTGGCGCTCGACCTACGAATGCGGCAACCAAACCATCGACGCACAACATCGAGAACTTTTCCACGGCGCAAACCGGCTCCTGAGCGCGGTGCTCAACGGACTTCCCTCACAGGACGTGATTGCAATGGTGGATAGTTTCATTGCCGAGGTGATCCAGCACTTCCAAGACGAGGAAGCCATCATTGCAAAGGCCGGCTACCCTGCTGCGGCTCAGCATTCCGGTCTGCATCGCGCTCTGGTCGAGAAAGCCGCCGCGCTGGCCACGCACAACCGCGACGGAACTCTGACTTTGGGCGAACTGTTCAAGTATTTGGCACAAGACGTGGTGTCGCGACATATGCTGACAGCCGATCGTGAGTACTTTTCGTATCTTAAGTCCAGCAAATGACCTGTGTGCTGGCATGACGCCAGACCCATCGGTTGCATTCAAGCTACTCGCCCATCAAGGCGGCAAGGATGAGTGAGTGGTACCTTGATTACGGCATTCCTGATTTGATTATTGAGCCATCCATAATTGATGACGTCCACTTTCGTCATCGCGAGGCCGCAGGCCGTGGTTTCCTGCATGGGGCTGGGTTCGAGCTGTTTTCAGCGCAAACTACGCCGGCGAGTGCTTTCCTTTAGATCGGCGGCTCTGCGAACAGCTTCCCTGAGATCGACTTTGTGAGCGGCTTCCCTGCGATCGGCTTCCCTGCGCCTTCGATCTTGGCGATATGTTCGCCTCATCCACCAGATGAACGCGCCTGCGAAGACAAGCAAGCCGCCGCCCACCGTTGACAACACGTTGCCCAGATTCGCAACAATTGCGGTCCCAGCCGCCACATAAACGTACGGCAGTACTTCATACAACCAAGCAGGCTTGCGTAAACTGAACACGAGTCAACCTCCAACATTGCTGCTGAATATATTACTTGACTTTGTCAAGGTCTGCAGGATGCAGCATGACAGATTTGGTACCAACGGCTATGCGAGCAATGAGCGCGGTCGACAGGGATGACGACGGTGCAGGGGGTGTGGGGTGGGGCGGATGTTGGGCATGCGGCCTTGCAGCCGCGACTCAGGGGTAGTAGCGCGCCATTGATTCGGCCACGCAAACCGGTTTCGAGCCGCCTTCACGTTCAACCGTCACTTCCCAGGTCATTTGAACGCCGCTCTGGTCGATCGGTTCACATTTGAGCAGTTTCATGCGGGCGCGCAGACGGCTGCCTACTGGCACGGGGGCCGGGAATCTGACCTTGTTCAGCCCGTAATTGACGCCCATGCGCGCTTCCAATATCTTGAGGGAAGACTGAAAGAACTGAGGCAGCAACGACAGCGTCAGGTAACCATGAGCGATCGGACCGCCGAACGGTCCGGCCTTGGCCTTTTCGACATCGACATGGATCCACTGATGGTCACCGGTGGCCTGCGCAAACAGGTTCACCTGCTCTTGCGTGATGGTGATCCAGTCGCTGACGGCGACTTCCTGGCCGACGAGCCCGGCCAGTTCAGAGAGAGTTTGAAGTATTTTCATGGCGCTACTGTAGCAAGAGCCTCAGGCATCGAGCCATTCGCGGATCGCCTGCCACTGCGCCAGGTCCTTTTCGACCCGGCCCGGCGCCACGTCGAACAGCGTCAGGCCACGCGCCGCCAGATGAATATAGTTCTGCGTGTCGCGCAGGTAGCCAAGCACGGGCAGGCCCAGGGTGGCCACGAATTCATGCAGCTTGTCGGCAGCAATGGTGCGGGCATCGACCCGCATGCCGACGACGCCAATCTGCAGCTTGTGAAAGTGCTTGTTGTTCACCAGTTGATCGAGAAAGGACCGTGTCGCAAAAATATCGAAAACACTGGGCTGCAGGGGCACGATCACCTTGCTCGCCCTTTTCAGCACGTCGTTGAGCCGCCAGCCATGCAGGCCGGCCGGCGTATCCAGCACGACATGGGTCGATCCCTTGGGGGGCTTGGCAACCAGGTCGGCACCAAGCTCCCAGGTGCCGATCGGGCTCGCTGCCGCAGGCCGCAAGCCGAGCCACAATCGCGAGGATTGCTGGCGATCCACGTCTCCCAGCATCACGACATGACCTTGCGCCGCAAAATGCCCCGCAATATTGGTGGCCAGCGTGGACTTGCCCACGCCACCCTTTGGATTGGCAACAACGACCACTGGCATGACAGCCCCTTTTCTGAATTGCCCTTGTGACGGCTATGTTATCTGCTTCCGACGCGGTGCCCGCGATTTCCTGGAGTTGCCGCGCCCCGCCTGTCCTTCAGCGGTAGCGTCGCAGGTACCAGGATTCGAACAGCGCCTTGGCGCTGTGCATGACACCCAGCGCTGGCAGCGACTGACTCCCGGCCTGCGTGCGGCGAATGAGCATTGCGGCATCGAGTGAATCCACGAGACAGAGCAACTCGACCTTGAAGCTCCGGGTCGGGACCCGGCCATGGAGGTCGGCAAGCAGGTTCTCCGCCGCCGCCTCGGCCTGCAGATCGGCCATATGCGCCTGCTTCGGCATCCAGTCCGGGCCCGGAAAACTGCCGGCGTCTCCGGCCGCGTAGATGCGCTCGCGGCCCTGGACCCGGCAGAGCGCATCGGCCTTGAGAAGACCGCCGGGCGAGCGCGGCAGATCGGTGTTGTCGAACCACGCGTTGCCAGTCATGCCTGGCATGAAGACGATGAGGTCGGCCGGGATATCGCCGCCCTCGGTCTTCACCCGATCCACCTCGAAGCCGGAGAGCTTGTGGCCGAGATGGGTGGCGATATCGCGCCGCTTGATCTCCTTCAGGAGGCGCGTCACGGCTTTCTCACCGAGACGGTTGCCGGGGTTGGGCATGGGATTGAAGAACACCAGCTTGATCTTGTCGCGGCGGCCCTCTCGCCGCAGTTGGGTGTCCAAACCAAACAGGAATTCGAAGATCGGGCCGCCGCGCATCGCGGTCGGCTCACTCGGATTCCCAGCAAAGCCAAGTGCGATCGTACCGCGGCCCAGGTCCTTGACCCGGTCGCGCATTCGCTCCACCGCCGCGATGCCCTCGCACGGCGTAATGGCGTGCTCGATACCGGGCAGTTTCTTGATAAAGCGTCCACCGCAGGCAATGATCAGGCCGTCATTGTCGACCGCGCCATTGTTGGTGAGCACGGTTCTGCCGGCCTTCTCGATCCCGGTGGCTTCGCCGGCATGGAAGTGGATACCGTTCCTTTCAAAAAAGCCTTTGAGGGGAACGACCAGATCGCTGGCCTGACGCAGCCCGGAAGGGATCCAGATGAGGCTGGGCAGAAAGACCATCTCCGGCCGCGGGCCGATCACGGTAATGGTGGCCTGACGGTCAAGCTGCCGCAGCCTGCGCGCAGCCGAAAGCGCGGCGAAGCCGGTGCCGATGATCGTGATTCGTTGCATAGGATTGGATTATCCTGTCGTTTAGAACACGATCACCTTGTCAGACCAGAGTGTCCAATCGGTCAACTGGTCCATGCTGCTGCGATGGGATTTCTCCACCAGGTCTTCATCGCTGAAGCCGCGCGCATCCATGCAACTGCCGCACACGCCGACCTCGGCATCGCGCCGGATCACGGCGCCCAGCATGTCGCCGATGTTGTAATAGCCCTGAGGTACCTTTTGTCCGGCTTTTGCACAAGCCACCGCGTCACCGATCAGGAATACCTTGACCTCGACCCCCTTATTCGCCATGGAACGAGCGAGCCGCAGCCCGTTGTAGCTGCGTTCCGAGCCATACGGCCCGTCGTTGAGAATGAACAGCGCCTTCATACGAAACTCCTGCCCGCCTTCTGATTCTCGATGCGCGTCGCAATTCGCATAGTCTGCCTCCACGAACAAATGACGATGTCTTTATGCTTTTCATCATAGAAACCGGGAGGTGCAGCGATGTTGCTGTGGATCAATGAAAGCCGCCTTCGCAGTTTTGCTACCGTTCACAATCGGATCTCAGCCAGTTCCCGTCACCAACTTAACGAAACGAACAAATCATGGCACTTCAAACCCCCATCGAATATGAACAGGCCTCGCCCGTTGTCAAAGCCGTTTACGACGACATCATGGCCACCCGCAAGACAGACTGGGTGAATAATTTCTGGAAAGTTCTGGCTCATCACCCTGCGACCTTGCAACGCATCTGGGGCAGCATCAAGCAGGTGATGGGAGGCGGCTCGCTCGATCCCCTGACCAAGGAGCTCATCTATGTCGCTGTCAGCATCACGAACAATTGCGGCTACTGCATTGCCTCGCATTCGGCGAGCGCGCGAGCCAAAGGCATGACCGACGAACAGTTCTCGGAACTTCTCGCCGTGATCGGCTTGGCCAACGAGACAAATCGTCTGGCCGTCGGCTATGGCGTGCCGATTGATGAGGCCTTCCTGCCGAAATAATCCACCCGGCCATCGCCAGCCACCGACCAAAGACGCAACAGCAATTTGCCCTGGCGCGACAATACGGCCACTATGTTTTCTCCGTCCCAAGCCGATGTGCGCCGTTATTTCTGCTCTGTCTATGCCAAAACCCGGGCCAATGAACCACTGGAAGCGCTCGAGACCATCGCGAGTTTGTGGATCGCAGAGCACCCCGAGTACCACGCCGAGCTGGCCGACGTCGACCTCGCACTGGCGAGCATGCAGCAGGCAGAAGACGGCAAGACCAATCCCTTTCTGCACCTGTCGATGCACCTGTCGATCAGCGAGCAATGCAGCATCGACCAGCCTCGCGGCATCCGCCAGGCCGTCGAGTTGCTGACGCACCGCCGCAATTCCCTGCACCTGGCGCACCACGACGCGATGGAATGCCTGGGCCGAATGCTCTGGGAAAGCCAGCGCGCCGGCAAAGCGCCCGATGGTGCGGCCTATATCGCCTGCGTGCAGCGCCACGCGACGCGGGATTGACCCTACTTGAACTTGCTTTGCGGCACCGTCTTGAGCTCACCCGACAGCGAGCTCACGTAATTGGCCAGTTCCTTGAGTTCTTCGTAGGAGAACTGCTTGGCGACGCCGCCCATGATCGGGTTGCCACGGCCCCAGACGGAGTTATCTTGTGTCTTGTAGGCCTTGAGCGCCACAAACAGATAGTCGGCATACTGGCCCGCAATCCGGGGGTAGCTGGGATCAACGGGCTTGCTGAAGCTGTCGCCATGGCAGGAAACGCAAGCGCCCTTCTTGACCAGTGCGGTGGCAATGTCGTTGCCATCGGCTGCCTTGCCCAATGCGGGGGCGCCTTCAACTTTGCCAAGGCCTTCGTAATAGGCGGCCACATCGGCGATGTCCTGATCGCTCAGGCCGGCGGCAACGCCGCGCATGGTGGGGTGCTTTCGGTCGCCTCTCCTGTAAGCCGTGAGTGCCGACACAATGTACCCGGCGCCCTGCCCCGCAATCTTGGGCACCTTGTAGACCTCGGGAAAACTGGCCTGATAACCGCTGATGCCGTGGCAACCAATGCACAGTGCAATCTTGCTTTCGCCGGCTTTGGCGTCGCCCTTGATTTGCTGCGCACTTGCAGTCAAGGCCGTCGCGCTGGCGAGGACAAATAGCGAAACTGACAGCCGAATTTTTTTCATTTTGAGAGGGCAACCGGGGTGTTGGGCAGTAATTTGGATGGGCGATTATATAGATCACCCTGCGGGCGTTTGCCCGCATTTACCCCTACCCTTTTTGTGGCTTCAGGCGTGCGCCGAGCGCAGCTTCAGTGCAAACTCCTGCAACACCGCGATGCCGCTGACCTCGGCCCGGTGGCACCAGGCCTGCAGATCGGCCGCCAGCTGCTCGCGCGAGTGCACGCGATTGAGCCAGAGCTGGCGCAGTTCCTCACGCATCAGCACCATCTTGTCCAGCACCGGAGACGCGGCGCGGGCCAGTGCCAACTGGGTGACAGCGGCTGCCGGCACTTTTTCGGCATCGCGGTGCAACCAGCGCCGGGCCGAGCGGATGACGCTCGCATCGGCGCTGCGCAGCTTCAGGGCCTCGAGTTCACTGCGAACGGCATGACGCATATCTTGGGCGTAAGCGGCCATGAGCTCATAGCGATTGGAAATCAGGGCTTCGAGCGTCTTCTCGTCGGCCACCGGACGCACATTGCCATAGGCCAGTTTCGGCGGCGTCTTCTTGACTCTGGCCAGGCCTACTCTTTGCAGCAGACGGATGTAGAGCCAGCCAATATCGAACTCGTAGGGCTTGATCGACAACTTGGCCGAGGTCGGATAGGTGTGATGGTTGTTGTGCAGCTCTTCGCCGGCAATCATGATGCCCCAGGGAGAAATATTGGTACTGGCGTCGGGCGTCTCGAAATTGCGGTAGCCCCAGTAGTGCGCGGCGCCATTGATGATGCCGGCGGCCATCAGCGGGGTCCAGGCCATCTGCACGGCCCACACCGCCAGACCGGCGGCGCCGAAAAGGCTCAGGTCGATGATCAGCATCAGAGCCACACCATGCCAGGAAAATCGGGTGTAAAGATTGCGCTCGAGCCAGTCGTCGGGCGTGCCGTGGCCATAACGCGCCATGGTTTCCTTGTTGGCGGCCTCGGCGCGGTACAACTCGTAGCCCTGCAACAGCACAGTCCTGATGCCATACACCTGCGGGCTGTGCGGGTCATCGCTCTGCTCGCACTTGGCGTGGTGTTTGCGGTGAATCGACGCCCACTCCTTGGTCACCTGCCCCGTGGTCAGCCAGAGCCAGAAGCGAAAGAAATGGGAGGCCAGCGGGTGCAGGTCAAGCGCGCGGTGCGCCTGATGCCGGTGCAAGAAGACCGTCACGCTGATCATGGTCACATGGGTCATGGCCAGGGTCAGCAGCACGATTTGCCACCAGGCCAAATCCCAAAACCCATGAGCCAGCCAGTCGAGCACTGCGTTCAGCGTCGACGAATCAAAAAACGACATACTTTAAGAATCTCTCGATAACAAGGACAAAGGAAAATCAGACTTTCTGCCAGACGGCAGCAAAGAAGCCATCGGTGTGATGCCGATGGGGCCAGAGGCGCAGGTAACGGTGCCGACTCTCACCACCGCTGCAAAGCGTGGCAGCAGCTTCGACCTTCAGGGCGGAGAGCATATCAGATACCTCCAGCGGCACAAAGTTCACGTTCGCTTCGGAAAAGGCCTGCGCAATGGCTTCGTTCTCCTGCAGCAGCAGGCTGCAGGTCGCGTACACCAGACGGCCACCCGGTTTGAGCAGACGCGAGGCGCTTTGCAAAATGGCGGCTTGCGTCACGGCCATTGCTTCCACGATCTTCAGATTCTGTCGCCACTTGAGGTCCGGGTTGCGGCGCAAGGTGCCCAGCCCCGAACAGGGCGCATCGACCAGCACCCGGTCGATCTTGCCGGCCAGCCGTTTGATGCGCTCATCGCGTTCATGGGCGATCGCCGCCGGGTGCACATTGGACAAGCCGCTGCGCGCCAGGCGCGGCTTCAAGGCATCGAGCCGGTGCGCCGAGGTATCGAAGGCGTACAGGCGCCCTGTGTTGCGCATGCAGGCACCAATCGCCAGCGTCTTGCCACCGGCGCCGGCGCAGAAATCGACCACCATCTCGCCGCGTTTGGCATCCAACAGCAAGGCCAACAATTGCGAGCCTTCGTCTTGCACCTCGAAGGCGCCCCGCATGAACGACTCGAGCTTGTTCAGGGCCGGCTTGCCGGCAATGCGCAAGCCCCAGGGTGAATAGGGGGTGGGCACGGCCTTGATACCCGCCTGCGCCAATTCCTTCTGCACATCGGCGCGCTTGGCGCTCAACGCGTTGACGCGCAGATCGAGCCCGGCGCCCTGGTTCAGGCTCTCGACCAGCGGCCAGAACTCCGCCCCCAGTTGCTCCTTGAGCGGCTGCACCAGCCACTCGGGCAGGTTGTGGCGATGCCGCTCCATCAAATCAGCCGGATTGATCTTTTCGCACTGATCGAGCCAGTTCTTTTCCTGCTCGCTCAGCGCGCTGCGAAGAAAATCACCGGGGCCATAAAAGCCCAGAATCGCGAGCCGCCGCTCCTTCGGCCCGCTGCCAGACGGCGCGCAATGATCGAACAAGAGCTTCTTGCGCAAAACGGTGTAAACGGTACCGGAAAGCGTCGCCCGTTCGCGCGGCCCCAGACCGCGATTCTCGCGAAAAAACTTCGACACGATCGCGTCGGTCGGATGGTCGAATTTGAGGCTGAGCCGAACCAGTTCAGAACAGGCGTCGAGCAGGGCTTTGGGATGCATAGGCGCGGATTGTCCCATGCCAACCAACTTTCTTCAGTGTCCAGCAAGCGCCAGAATCGTCATCCGGCACTACTTGCGCAGCAAATCAGCAATTGCCTGCGGATAGATGATGTGCTCTTGCGTGAGCACGCGTGCCGCCAATGTGGCTGCTGTGTCGCCGGGAAGCACAGGCACCACGGCCTGCGCCAGGATCGGACCATGGTCGAGCTCTGCCGTCACCTGATGCACGGTCGCCCCAGCCACCTTGCAGCCGGCATCGAGCGCCCGCTGCTGCGTGTGCAAACCCGCAAAGGCCGGCAGCAGCGAGGGGTGAATATTGAGCAGGCGTCCCGCGTAATGCTCGGCAAAGCCGTGTGTGAGAATTCGCATAAAACCGGCCAGCACCACCAGTGCCGGTTGCCCCGGTTCGTCATAGTGGTCGATGAGCTTTGACAGTGCCGCGTCGAAGTCCTCGCGTGAGGCAAACGCCTTATGATCCAGCACTTCGGTCGCCAGGCCGTTCTGCGCCGCGAAGGCCAGACCTGCTGCCTCGGCCTTGTTGCTGATGACGGCCGCCACACGGGCGCCGAACTTCTCC
>Ga0315271_10001934_pt1 | contig 12800 bp, 9 predicted proteins | sample C3_top_MG_FD_204664 | JGI IMG/M metagenome (GOLD analysis project Ga0315271, IMG submission 204664) | Sediment microbial communities from Yellowstone Lake, YNP, Wyoming, USA - C3_top | ecosystem: Environmental > Aquatic > Freshwater > Lake > Sediment | place: USA: Wyoming | collected 2017-08-01
TGCGCAGATGGTTCAGATGAAAAGGGCACAACTCTTCTACCTTCTTTGGTTTCATCTGCGTGATCTGCGTCATCTGCGGATGGGTTCTTTAGTTTCTCGCTTGTTTCTTTTCATCTAAGTCGTCTTACTAGGAGACCGGGAGATACTGGGGCAGCCTCCCCTCACTCGCTGGGTTCTTCGCGTTCTTGAGAGTTGAGCCGGGCCAGGGCCGAGCGGTACGGCCAGTCCCCGACGAAGCCCTCTTCCCGCAGGATCTGCAACTTGGCACGATGAAAGTCCCAATAGTCCTCGCTGGAGATCTCTTCGAGGCGGTCCGCCAGGTGAACGAGGCGGGCGAACCAGGCCAAGACTTGCCTGCGCTGTGCCCGCCGCCACCAGGATATTTGGGGCGTGCGGACCGGGTGGCCCACCGAGGCGATTTCCACGGCCGCGCTCACCCGGGCGACACCTAACGATCCCGATAGTAAGGAAGTCCCAAGAGCGCCCCAGATCCAGAACCACGGCACGCTTGGCATGCTGTGCAACGCTTCGGATGTCAGAACCAGCCCCGAGGCCATCGTCGCGGCCGAAATACCGAATAGAATCCAAGGGATGCGCCACGCAAGGCGGATGGGGGCTTCGAGGGAAGAAAGGGCATAATAGGAGCGGCTGAAGCGCCGTCCGGGGCCAGATTGGGAAAGCGCGACGCGGTCATAGAGGAAAGCGCCGGTCCAGGAGGACCACCGGCCGGCCACTTCGATTCGTCCCAGATCCAGGGATTCGAAAAGGATCTGAAGCGGGTAACGGTGAGCCGCCACGCGCGTCTCCAGCCCCGCGATGAAACCATCAAACGCGGTACCGGGCAGGCCGTGGACCTCCGCGAGTTCGTAGCCGTCGTAGTCGAAAACCTTGACGGTCCGGAGCCGGGCGCGCCAGCAGAATATCGCCCAAGCGGCGCCCAGGGCCATACCGTTCAGGGCTGAAAGGGTCAGAGAGACCTCGAGGAAGCCCAGCGAGAGCGTCCAGCCCAGGGTGAGCGCCAGCAAAACCACGAACAGCACCGCGGGAAATCCTTGGGCGGTGGTCGTGTCCCAGATCTCGACATAGGGAACCACTACCCGGTGCGTGGGCACGCCGCTCGTAAATTCTTCCCGGATGAAGCCGAGAGGATCCAGGATGAGCCGGACGAGGCTACCGGGCCAGGGGTGCTCTTCGTGGACGAGGGGATTCTCAGGCACCACCGGGGGCTGCCTCCATCATGTTCGCCACGAGGGCCCTGGCGAAGTCGGCCGCCACGACATCGTAGGCCACCACTTCCTCGCTGATGTAGGCTCCTGGATGGCTGGTGCGCTCGTAGACCTCGCTGAAGCGGTAGCCTTGGGATTCGAACAGGACTTTACCTTCGCGGTCCGCCAAGCGAACCCGGGCGGACATGGTGACCTGGTAACGGTTGGCTCGCCCCGCGCTGTCGTAAGAAAGCGGCGCCACCCCGTAGCCGGTGATGGTGCCCGTCAGGATGGCGTCCGCTCCGTCCTTGGACGACTGGACCCGCACATGCGCGCGCTGAGCCAACTCCCGCGTCACGGCTTCCGTCACCCGCTGGTCGAGCTGGAGGACCGGGACCTGGCGCTCGAAGGGTAGGACGGCGATCACCTTTACGGTCGAGGGCAGCGCACCCCCGGTCCCCTGCAGGTGGTAGCCGCAGTGGGTGCAGGGAGCGAGCAGCGCCAACGCGAGAAGTGCCAGGCCTGCGGCCCGGAACTGCGGCCATCGGGACAGCGAGCCGGGAAGCCGGGGCAGGGAACGAGCCGTAGAGCCGGGGAGCCGGGGAGCCGGGGAGGGCGTAGACCGGTCTTGCGCTGTGGTGTCCAGTCTTTTCAACATATCCTGATTCCGGTAGCGGGGAGCGGGGAGCGGGAAGCGGGGAGTCACGGCAAGCGCCGCCTCGTCATGGATCTTCCTAGTCACCCAGTCCCCTAGTCCCCCAGTCACGATTTCACCACCAGCGTGACGATTCTTCCCGGGACGACCAGTTCTTTGACGATCTGCTTGCCGTCGAGGTAGCCGGCCACCTTGTCGTTGGCTTTGGCGGCGGCGAGGACGGAGGCCGAGTCGGCGTCGGCGGGCACGGTGATCTGGCCCCGAACCTTTCCGTTCACCTGCACGGCCATGGTGATCTCGTTCTCCTTGGCGATATCCGCATCGAAGGCCGGCCAGGGGCCGTCCACGAGGAACCCGGCGTGCCCCAGCTTTTGCCACAGGTCATCCGCAAGGTGTGGAGAGAAGGGGGACAGCATGGCCACCAGAGCTTCCACGGCCTCCTTGAGCACGAAGCGCTCCTTGGGGGTTTTGTGGTAGGTGCCCAGGAAGGCCGTCACCGCGTTGACCAGTTCCATGAGACCCGCTATGGCCGTGTTGATCTTGAGGCGCTGGTCCAGTTCCGCCGTAACCTTTGCGATGGTTTGGTGGGTCTTTCTCCTGAGCGGCGCGACCTCGCCAGGCTCATCCTTGGGGCCCTTCAGGTCCTCGGCCAACTCTTCGACCAGCGCGTAGACCCGGTTGAGGAATCGGAAGGATCCTTCGGCGCCGCTCTCCTTCCAGTCGAGCTGGTCCCAAGGCGGAGAGAGGAACAGGATGTTCAGACGCACGGCGTCGGCGCCGTAATGCCCGATCATCTCGTCCGGGTCCACGATATTGTCCAGGCTCTTACTCATCTTGGCGCCGTCCTTGATGACCATGCCCTGGCACATGAGACGCTTCACCGGCTCGCCCAAAGGAACGAGGCCCAGGTCGCGCAGGACCATGGTGAAAAAACGGCAATAGATGAGGTGCATGGTGGCGTGCTCGATGCCGCCGATGTAAAAGTCCACGGGCGCCCAATAGCGTGCCGCTTCCGGGTCGAAGGGCGCTGATCCGTGTTTGGGACTGCAGTACCTGAAAAAATACCAGGAGGAGTCCACGAAGGTGTCCATGGTGTCCGTCTCGCGCCGGGCCGCGCCGCCGCACTTCGGACAGGGCGCGTCCACGAAGCCCGCGTGGCTCGCCAGGGGACTCTCGCCCTTTCCCGTGAAGGCCACATCACTTGGGAGCAGGACGGGGAGTTGATCCAGCGGGACGGGCACGGCGCCGCAGGCCGGGCAGTGGATGATGGGGATGGGAGTGCCCCAATAACGCTGGCGGGAGATGCCCCAGTCCTTGATCCGGAAGGTGACGGTGGGCTCACCGAATCCATTTTCCTTGGCGAAGGCGCCCATGACTTGCATGGCCTCGCGGTTGGGAAGGCCGTTGTAGGAACCGCTGGACTCCAGGACGCCGTCTGCCGAAACCGCTTCGGTGAGCGTGTCCGACTCCAACCCGCCGCTCTGCACGACCACGCGGATCGGCAGGCCGTAGGCCTTGGCGAACTCGAAATCGCGCTGGTCGTGGGCGGGGACGCTCATGATGGCGCCCGTGCCGTAGTCCATCAGAACAAAATTGGCGAGGTAGATGGGGACGCGTTCGCCCGAGAAGGGGTTGAGGGCGTAGGAGCCTGTGAAGACGCCCTCCTTCTCCTTGCTCGTGGACCGGTCGTGCGTGCTTTGGGACCGCACTTTCGTACGGAATGCCTCCACGGCCGACAGCTGGTCGGGCGTCGTCACGGTCAAGGCGGCCGGATGTTCGGCGGCCAGCACGAGAAAAGTGGCGCCGTAGATGGTGTCTATGCGCGTCGTGAACACGCGGATCGGCTTGGGCTGGCCCTCCACCGCGAACTCCACGAAGGCGCCCTCGGAGCGGCCGATCCAGTTGCGCTGCATGGCCACCACTTCGGGAGGCCACTGGGTCAACCCTTCCAGGTCGTCCAGGAGTTCCTGAGCGTAGTTCGTGATCCGCAGGAACCACTGGTCCATTTCCTTGACGGTGACCGCGTTGTGGCAGCGCCAGCAGGTGCCGTCCTCCACTTGTTCGTTGGCCAGAACCGTGGCGCAATCGGGGCACCAGTTCACCGAGCGCTTGGCCCGGTAGCAGAGCCCCTTCTCAAACATCTTCAAGAAGAACCACTGGTTCCAGCGATAGTAATCGGGGTTGCAGGTGCGGATCTCGCGACTCCAGTCGTACAGGAACCCCATCCGCTTGAGCTGGAGCACCATGGTCGCGATGTTGCCGTCGGTCCAGGCCTTTGGGTGGGCGCCCCCCTTGATGGCCGCATTCTCGGCCGGAAGCCCAAAGGCGTCGAACCCCATGGGGTGGAGCACATTCCTGCCCCGCATGCGCTGGAAGCGGGCCACCACATCGCCGATGGTGTAGTTGCGCACATGGCCCATGTGGATCTTGCCCGAGGGGTACATGAACATCTCGAGGCAGTAGAACTTCTCCCGGGACGGGTCTTCCCTGGAGGAAGCCACGCCCGCATTTTCCCATTCCTGTTGGAAGCGGGCTTCGATGGCGTGTGGGTCGTAGGGCATGCTAAAAGCTCCTGGCTATTGGCTATTGGCTGTTGGCTGTTGGCTGTTGGCTATTGGCTATTGGCTATGGCAACCCGTTGCTGTATCCATGTTTTAGCATTAAGCCAACAGCTAACAGCCAATAGCTGACAGCTTTCTATTTGCACTTCTTCTGAGGCCCCTCGGGTTTCTGGATGAAATCGCCGTTTTCGAAGATCATGTCGTCCTCGAAGCAGGAGGTCCCCACCGTCTCCGACGGGATTGCCGCGATCGTACTCTTGCCGTCCGAGCCGTCGCAGATGAGGATGAACTCCGAGTTGTCCGCCGAGACGCCGTAGGAGTAGGTCCCGCCCCAAGGGTCCTTCACGGGGACTTCAGCCATGTAGGTCGGCTCCAGAAGTGGCTTGAGCTGGAGGATGCTCCCCGTCGTGTAATAGGACCCCTCGTTGTGTCCCGTATCGGGAAAGACACCGGCGTCGCCCTTGAACTTTTCGCACGCGGCGCCCACGGCTCGCAGTTCGGCCATGGCCTTGGCTTGCTTGGCCTTCTGCGAGGCTCCCATGAAATTGGGAATGGCGATGGCCGCGACGATACCGATGACGCACAAGCCGATGAGCCCGAGGGCCACCAGCGCCAGGATGAGGACGAGGGCCTTGGATCTTTTCTTGGCAGGTGCCCCAGAGGTCTCACCCGCGCTGGTCGGCTCGCCCGGGTGGGTGTGAGGAAGGTTTGCAGGTGGGACCGGAAGCGAATCCTGCCCGAACTCGATGTCGGTGGCGCCCATGGAGGCAGGCGCCGCAGGCTCTTCTACCTTGGGGGACCCGCACTGGTTGCAGAAACGGTTTCCCTCCTCGTTCTCCTGCCCGCATGCGCAAGTCCATGCCATGACAGCCTCCTTCAGATCGTCCTGACCACGAAGACACCTGCGGTTAGCGCGAGTTTTTCTGGCGCCAGAGACCGCCTGCTCCGTCTCGATTCTAGCACGACAATAACTTCCCTGCTTAACCCAAAAGGGGAGCCCCTGAAGGCTCCCCTCTCGATTGGCCACTGAGTATCAGGGTTACTTCTTCTGCGATTCGATCTTCTTAATCGTTTCGGCAACGCTCTTCTTCTCGGTTTCGTTTTTCGAGACCTGCATGAATTGCTTCAGGACAGGCAGGGCATCCTGGGACTTGTCCATCAGGATGAGCGCCCTGGCTTTACCTTCGAGGGCGGCCTCGCTGTTGGGGCGCATGACCAGGAGCTTGTCGAAGTAAATTACCGCGTTGCCATAGGAGACCTTGGAGACCGCCTCGGCCTGGGCGATGGCGGCCTTGTCCTTGCTGTTTTTGACCGGCACGAGCGCGGCCTCGGCCTGTTTCATGTAGAGGCCGGCCACCGTTCCGGTGATGGCGGGCTTGTAGTTGTCGTTCTTGGTCACATCAAGGAATGCCTTGAGTGGCGGGATAGCCTGATCGAACTTCTTGCCCTTGAGGTAGTTCTGGCCCTGGGCCAGGAGCACCTGGTCGTCCGCGGGGTGGAGCTGGGCGGCCTTGTCAAAGTAGGGCTCGGCTTTGTCGAACTGATCTTTCCCGTAGTAGATGACGCCCTCCGCGTAGGCGACATTCTTATAGCCAGGGTTCGCCCTGTAAAGTTCCTCGTACTGCCCGAGGGCCTCATCCACCTTGTCCTGCTTGTCGTACATGACCGCCAGGGAGTACCTGATGTCCTCCTTCGTGGGGTCAATGTCCACGACCCGCTTGAGCGTTTCGGCCAGTTTGGCCATGTCGCCCTGCTCCTGGTAGCAGGAGGCTTCGTTCATGAGGGCCCCGGTGCCGAGCGGGTTGAGCTTCACCGCCTCCTCGTACGCCAGGATGGCATTGGGGTAATCCTTGAGCTTCTGGCAGGCGATGCCCATGTCAATGTAAAGGCCTTCGGTGACCTCCTTGGCCTCGATGAACTTCTTGGCCAGATCCACGGCCTTCTGATATTCGCCCTTGTTGATCAATTCTTCGATCTTGGGGGTTTCCTGATTTTTCGCGTTGTCTTTGGGCTTGTCGGCGGCCCAAGTCCCCGTGGCCCAACTGCCAGAGGCGATAGTTGCGGCGACGCCCAACAAGAACAGCTTCACGATCCGATGCATGAGAATCCTCCTCGCCCCCCCCTGGGGCACAAGGGAGGACGGTAGCACTCCTCGCGGGGCATGTCAACGAAATCATTACATTATCTGCCTGATTGTCGTATACTTCACCATGACCTTCTTGGGAGGAGGCGGATGAGCCATTCCGGCGGTAACGACCTCTGGGAGAAGTACTACAAGGAGAGCCAATCGCTTCTCCTCGAGTTGGACAAACACATCGCCACCCTTGCCCAATCTCCCTGGGAACAGGGCTCTCTTCAGGCCATCCAGCGGGTCTTCCATAATTTCGCCGGTTCGGGGACCACCTTCGGGGCCCCCAAGATCAGCGCCTTGGGTGGCGAAGGGGAGTATGTCTGCGCCAGCATGGCGCTTTCGGGTCGGGCGATCCAGGAGGAGGAGCTGGAGCAGATCGAGGCTCTAACCCGGCACATCCGTTCCGAATTTCAGCTCCTCATGGCTATGGCCACCACCTCCGCGAGAACCGCGGCCCCCCAGCCGAAAAGGTCCCAGGGGCCCCTCCTCCTGTTCCTGGTCATGCCGGCTTCGCCCCAAGCCTCCGGGTTGCAGGATTACCTCGCCAAGAGGGGCCTCCAGGTGGAACTGCTCACCTCGCTCGCCGCCGCCGACGGTCGCCTGCCAGCAGGCCTCCCCGATTTGGCGGCAGTGGATGTATCCCTCCCCGACGGATCGGGTTTCACTTTCGTCCGCGCGCTCCGGGCGCTAGAACCGGCGCCCTCCATCCCCGTGCTTCTCATGGGAGAGAGCCGCCCCTTCCTCGATAAGGTGGAGGCCATCCATTGCGGAGCGGACGGTTTTGTCCCAGATCCTCCCGACCCGGCCACACTCCTGAAGAAGTTCAAGAGTCTCCTCGCGCGACGCAAGGTGGCGGCTTCCAGGATACTAGTGGTGGAGGATGATCCCTCTCAGGCCCGCTACATGGAGCAGGTCCTCTCCTCGGCGGGCTATCTGGTGAAGATCTGCAAGGACCCGGCCCAGTTCGAGACGGACCTCCACGCCTTCCACCCCCAATTGGTCCTCATGGATATCCTCTTACCGGGGGTCAGCGGGTACGATCTCATGAGGTTTCTCCGGCAGGAGGAGGGGTTTGCCACGATCCCCGCCATTTTCATCACGACGGAGGGGCAGCGCCGGAGCCAGGTTCAAGCCGCCGAGGCGGGTGGAGACGATTTCCTCGCTAAGCCCGTCTCCCCCGAGGACCTGCTCGCCCTTGTCAAATCTCGCCTGTCGCGCTACCGGTCCATGCAGGATCTCATGGACCACGACGAACTCACGGGGATGCTCGCACACACCCCGTTCCTCAAGGAGGCGAGGCTCTGCCTCAACCGTCACACGAGGCGTGGCGTGCCTTATGCCATAGTGCTTTTCCAGGTGGACCGGATGGCCGATCAGGTCATGACCTATGGCCCAAAGGTCCACGATGCGGTGATCAGGGGTCTTGGGAAGTTCCTCCAGCGCAAAGTCCGGCAGACCGATATCATGGGCCGGTACGGCGAGCAGCAACTGGCGGTGGTTCTGGAGCACCTTGCGCCCCTCGACGCCCTGCGGCTCATCCGCCGTCTGCAGCAAGAGTTCGCCACGCTGGACCAACCGCTCGATCAAGGGCAGACCATCAAGGGAACCTTCAGCGCGGGGATCGCCATGGTGTCGCCCGAGGTCAAGACCCTGAAGGAATGGCTGGATCGCGCCGGATCGGTCCTCCACGAGGCGTACACCCGCGGTGGAAATCAGACCGTCCTCTTCGGAGGAGAAACGAACGAGGCGGGGGAGAAGAGCTAGAGATTTTTCACAGGGAGGACGGGAGGAGGACCTTTAGGGTTCTTGGTTTTCCTCCCTGACCTCCCATCCTTCCTGTAACTGTCTTCGTGGATTTTCTTAAACATGACCCGCGCTTAGCGGGGCATGAGCTTGAGCAGGTGCCTTGCCACGAGGACCCACGGCGGCCCCGGATCTCCCTTCAGGGCCAAATCCAGATCGAACAGGGCTCCCAAGGTCTTCCTCACACGGGGCTCGGGCCACTTCCCGGCCACCCCCATGAGTTTCTGCGCGGGGAAGGGATGATTGAATCCAAGTTCCTTGGGTGAAAGGTCCTTCCTGGATGCGCCCCGGGCTTCGTGGCCGTGCAGGAGCATCAGCGACCGGAGCTGTTTGGAAAGCATCCCCACGAACATCAGGGGCACGGACTCTGGGTCCATGGCGATCTTGTCGAGCAGGCCCAGGAAGGTCCGCGTGTCCCCCTTGAGGAAGGCATCCTGGAGATCCCATTCCTTGGGTGTCCCGCCCGTCCCCAGGAGGGCGTCGAGATCCTCCACCGAGATGCGCTTCTCGTCGAGGCGGTAGAGGCAGAGGAGGTCGAGGGCGGAGACCAGACGGCCCATGTCGCCGCAGGCCCACTCGTCCAGAGCCGACGAGGCGTCGGCCGAAATGGTGAACCCCTCGGCCCGCAACCGCTTGGAAATGTATTCACGACCGCCACGGGGGGCGCAGGACTTCACCTGGACCTTGCCTGAAAGCCTCTTCCAGGCCGCCGGAAGCCTCTTGTCGTCCAGGTTCCCCACATACTCCACCAGCAGCGCCGCGGAGGGTGCAGGGTTCTCCAAATAGCGTTCGAGCGCTTTGAGGAGACCCTCCGAGGCGGATTCGGCCTGCCTCAGGCGCACGACCTGCCGCTCGCTCCACATGGGAAGCGTGTTCAGCTCCATGGCGAGCGCCCCGGGGTCCAATCCCTCCGCCGACAAATTCACCGCTCCATCGGTTCCTCCCCAGCGAGTCATCCACCTTTTGGCTTCGTCCTCTAAAAAACGGCTGTCACCCGCCCAGATCAGCAGGTTCTGCGGGAAGGCGTCCGTGGCTTTCTTTCCTTTCTCCTCACTCCTCACTCCTCACTCCTCACGATCTTGGGACAGGGGACAGGGGACAGGGGACAGGGGGAAAGAAGGTGGGGATTTGCCTGTCTCTCTACTTTTCACTTTTAACTTTTTACTTTTCACTTTTCACCGCCCGCTCTCCTCGGATCCAGGGCGTCTCTGATCCCCTCGCCCAGCAGATTGTACGACAGGACCGTCAGAAAGATGGCGGCGCCGGGGAAAAGCCCGAGCCACCATTCATCCCAGTAACGGGTCACGAGGTTGAGGATGTTGCCCCAGGAGGGGTCGGGGGGCTGGACGCCCACGCCTAAGAAAGAAATGGCGGCCTCGAACAGGACCGCTCCGGCCACCTCGAAGGAGGCGTTCACGAGGAGGGGCGTCAGCGCGTTGGGAAGGATGTGCCTCACGGCGAGCCTCAGCGGCGATGCCCCCAGTGCCCGGGCCGCGCTCACGAAATCCGCTCCCTTCAATCTCATGAATTCGGCCCGCGCGTACCGCGCCATGCCCGTCCATGCGGTGAGGGCGATGACCAGGGTGATGGTCCAGATGTTGAGGTACTTTGGGTCCATGACGGCCACGACGGTGAGGATGAGGAAGAAGGTGGGGAAGCACGCCATGACCTCCATGAGCCGGGAAAGCACGAGCGTGTCGAGCCAGCCTCCCGCATAGCCTGCGAGGGCCCCGATCATCACGCCCAGAAGCCCCGAGAGGCCCACCGCTAGAAGGCCTACCAGGAGAGATACCTTCGCGCCGTGGACCATGCGGGACAGGACATCCCGCCCGTTGTCGTCGCAGCCGAAGTAGTGCCGGGTCCGGGCGGACGGGCCCGAGTTCACATCGTCCAGGCGCTGCTGGAGCGGGCCGTAGGGCACGGGTGGCAACATCACCCGTCCGACCTTCGGATCGGGAAGCGTCGCGAGGTTGATCAGCCAATCCGGGTCTTGCTGCAGGCGCAGGCTCACCGGATCGGGCCGCAGAAGGAGGATCGCCGGGAACAAGTCACGGAAGGCTGTAAAGTGAGTCTTCCCGTCGTACCGGATATACAGCGGCTTGTTGTTCGCCAGCACCGGCGCCAAATACGCCGTGAGGCCCAGCAGAATCAGGAACAGCAGTCCCAGCGCCGCCCCCCGCCGCCTCGCCAGCGCCCGCCACAAGCCGGGTCTCAAATCTTTGTTCTTCGTTGGCTCGTTGGCTCGTTGCCTCGTTGGCTCCATCCCTATTCCATCCTCACCCGGGGATCGGCCACCGCGTACGCCGCGTCGGTGAACAGGTTCGAGAGCAACACGGCCACCGTGCCCAGCAGGGATTCGGCCATGATGAGCGGGTAGTCGCGCGTGTAGATGGCCTTGATGTACATCTGGCCCAGGCCGGGCCAGGAAAAGATCTGCTCGATGATGACGCTCCCAGAAATGAGGGCCGGAAGCATGAGCCCAAAGAGCGTCAGGATGGGGATCATGGCGTTGCGCAGGGCGTGTCGGTAAAGAACGGCGCCCTCGCCCAGGCCCTTGGCCCGCGCCGTCCGGATGTAGTCCTGGTTCAGCACATCCAGGAGGGCGCCCCGGGCGAACCGGGAGACGAACGCGAGTCCTCCGTAACTCAGGCACAGGGCGGGCAGGGCGGCGTGCTTGAGCAGGTCCACGGCCTTGGCGGCGAGGCCCATCTCATCGAACCCGTCGGAGCGCATCCCGATGAAGGGCAGCCACTGCAGCTTCACGCCCACAAGGAGGATGAGCAGGACGGCCACCCAAAAGTTGGGAAGCGAGTAGAGGGCGTAGAGGAGGGCGCCGCTGGCCCGGTCGAACCATCCTCCGTGCTTGGCCGCCGCCCGCAGGCCGATGGGGAGGGCCACCGCCATCATGATGAGGAGGGCGAGGGCGTTCAGAAACAATGTCGCACCGAATTTGCTGGAAAGGAGCTGGTCCAGGGCCGCCCAGAGCGACCCTTCTTTCATGAGGGTATTCAAGGGCCTGTTGAAGAAGACCTCCGTCACCGGCCGGCGCTCCGAAAAGGAGTCTCCCATGGCCCCCGTGGCGACCCCCTTCAGCCAGCGCCCGTATTGGATGTACCAGGGCCGGTCCAGGCCGTAGCGCGTCAGGAGGGCCTGGTAGTCCTCGGGATTCATCTGCTTGACGGCCGCTTCACCCGAAGATTGGGCCATGGAAAACGGATTCCCCGGCGCCAGCTTCACCACCGCGAAGACCACCGCCGTGATCAGGAGCAGCGTGGGGATCATCAGCAAGACGCGGCGAGTGAGGTAGTTCAACACGGGCTGTTGCCCGGAGGGGAAGGAGCGAACGAGACAACGAGCCAACGGGTGAATGAAAGAGATCGAGCGAACGAGACAACGAGACAACGAGTGAATGAAAGAGATCGAGCGAACGAGACAACGAGCCAACGAGCGAACGAAAGAGAACGAGGGAACGAGACAACGAGGCAACGAGCGAACGAAAGAGATCGAGCGAACGAGACAACGAGCCAACGAGTGAACGAAAGAAGGGGCAACCCCTGCCCGCAGGAGCAGGCCGCCCGACAGGCCTTCGTTGACTCGTTGACTCGTTGACTCATTGACTCGATCACTTTCTCGGCTCCATCACTACTTCGTTGGCTCGTTGCCTCGTTCGCTCGTTGACTCGGTCACTTCACTGGCTCATTGACTCGATCACTTCCCTGGCTCGATCACCTCTGCAGCTCCTTCGGTATCCACCACTGGACCATGGAAGGGTACCAGGTGAAGAGCCCGTATCCCGCGCGGCTGACGCGGACATTCTGAAACTTGCTGCGGACGGCCACCATCTGGCTTCCCATGAAACAGTAGGTGTGGGGCTGGTCCTCGGCCACGAGTTCGTGGATGCGCCTCAGCGCCCGCTGGCGCTCCTCCCGGTTGAAGGTTTTCTGCTGGGCTTCGATGAGCTTGTCCACCTCGGGGTTGGCGTAGGAGACATCGTTCTGGCCCTCGCCCATGCCGCTCGGGAGCAGCTTGGCCTGGGAGGAATGAAAGAGTCCGTAGGGATCGGGGTCGTCGCCCAGGCTCCAGCCCGAAAGGTAAGCCTGAAACTGGTGCCGGTGCGTGCGGTCCAGGAAGACGCTCCATTCCACCTTCCGGATGGCCATCTGCACGCCGACGCGCTTGAAGTCCTGCTGGAAGATTTCGAGGAACCGTTGGAACTGTTCCACCTCCGCGGGCACGAGACACTCGAAGGAGAAGGGCTTGCCGTCTTTTTCCCGGATGCCGTCGCCGTTCGCGTCCTTCCACCCGGCTTCGTCCAGGAGCAGGGCCGCCTTGGCGGGATCGTAGGGATAGGGTTTGGCGTTGGGGCTGCTTTCCCAGCTCCCGGGGTAGAAGAAGCCCGAGCAAGTCTTCCCGTGGCCGTCCAGGATTTTGTCCACCACACCCTG